>VFQN01000941.1_pt1 | contig 51705 bp, 41 predicted proteins | sample 3512371 | NCBI WGS metagenome assembly VFQN01 (sample SAMN10412370, study PRJNA504923) | tailings metagenome | isolation source: Replicate 2 from Balatoc abandoned mine | place: Philippines: Itogon, Benguet | collected 2017-08-28
GTAAGCCGCCCGCCGGAGCCTGCAAGCTGCCAAGGCCGCTTTCCGCAAGGCGGAAGCCTTCGGCCTTTCGCTGGCAGGTCCGCTCCGCCTCCGTCTGAAGGGCGGCTTGTGTTCACCCCCGGAAGGCCGCATGGGACGGCCTGCAACACAAGACAAGGAGTAACACCGATGGCCCACCCTCATGACAATCCGTCCTTCGATTCTTTCGACACATCTGATTGGGACGACGCCGACATTCGCGACCTGATCCGCACAACGCCGCTTGCCTTCGACGATGACAGCCAGCCCAGTGGCTACGACGCCGAGGAACTGCTCGGCTTAGAGGCCATCGACCTCCTGGGCCGCTTCCGCTAAGCGGCCCTCTCCCCAACACGAAAGGATTCTGCCATGACATCGCAAGTGATCGACTCTACCCAGCCGTGGAGCCTCGAATTCGAGCAGGACGGCACCGAGGACATAGCCTTCATCCGGGACGCCGAGGGCGATGAGATCGTCAGAAGCCGCCCGTTCTGGTTGCCCATAGGTGATGACCCTGTGCCGCCGACGCTGTCCGCACTACGGTTGATGGTCGTTGCCCCAAAACTGCTGGCAGCCTGCAAGCAGGCTCTGACAGCAATGGAAGCGGCATTGGAAGCCGACGATCCGCAGGCTTGCACGCAAATGGAATGGGAAGCGGAGCCACTTGCCACCCTGCGTGCTGTCATTGCCGAGGCGACCGGATAACGGAGGCCCACCTCAACCCGAGACGGGCTGCAACGAGGAACCGAGGCGTATCACCAGCCCGTCTCTGGCTATGGCCGGTCAAGAGGTGTAAGCCCCCGCCCGAGCTTACAATCTGCCGAGGCCGCTTCCTTTTCGATTATTATTAGCCCTTCCTTTGACTCCTGCTCACGGTTCCCGTGGGCGTTCAGTTATCGTGATTCCGAACCTGCCCCTTGGTCGGTGTTCGGCTGTTGTTGTTCCTCACCGGCGAGCCATGCGAGCCGCCTGCGAATGCCCCCGCATTCTGCCATCAATTCCCTTTGACTTAGTCTGCGGATTGAGGCAGGGTTGCACGGATATCATCCCGTCCCGTTGTTAGCCGGCAGAAGCCGGAAGGCCGATCGCAACCTCTTTCTGTGCGGCAAGCAACATTGAGATTGAGAAACCTCTAACGAAAGGAACCGCCGATGAAGCACTACCGCCTCCGGGTAGAAATTGACATCGTTGCCGAGGATCGAGAACATGCCGAGGCATTATCCCGAATCCTCACGTCCCTTCTCCGGCAACGAAGTTGGATCAGGGAGGTAGTGCCAGACGGCTTTGAAGAGCGGACGACCATCGCGCAGCAGAATGAGACGCCCTGATCGGTCCAGGATGTTGCGATTCCCTAACGCAGACGGCGGCGCTGATGTCCGGCCCTGACCATATTGGCTTCCCGAGGCCAGTACCCTTGTCTCACTGGTCGTCCTGAGTAACGCTGGCACTCTTCTTCAGCTCGACTGCACTTCCCAAGTGCTCATTCATCGAAATTCCGAACTGACCGCATGGCGGATGTTCGGCTGCCGCTTCTCCCCCAACGGCGAGCCATGCGAGCCGTCCACAATGGCCTCTGGCCAGTCCTCCAACTCTCTTGTTGACTGACAGCTTTTGAGCTGGCATTCTCCCATCTTGCCCCACACGGGCCGGGCGGTGAGGAAACTCTTCACCGCCCACCAGAATGCCCTGACATGACGTCTCCACACCAGACATGGGGCACACAAGTCTGAGAGGGCATTTCAAGCCACAAAACGTTCAGGCGTCTTCCCTATGCACTGCATAGGTGGAATTTCCCGGGGAAATTCGCGATCAGACGCCCTTTCTGACCCGCATGGCCATATGGAACTCTCCGGTATTTGATCAAGTGATATCCGATATTGAACCGTGTTTCGACCGCATGCTCCTTTACTCGTAGAAACACCAATTTTTCAGTCACACGACGCAAGGCATCACGAAACATTTAAAGATACCACTCGACAGACACATGGAGGCGATCAACGTCAAATACAAAATCAATCGTTGAAATCACCTCTTCTGAGCTGGGAAGGGACGTCCTAGCAGATCGACCCAATACAAATCCAGCGCAGTCGATCCACTCAATACTGTCGGACCGTACAATGGGCATCACGCGAATCCGTCCCCGAAAACCAGCGAGTGAGGAATCGACTTCATCAATCCGGATGTTTCTTGGCAGCCTTCTTTGCCTGATGTCAGTGCCAGGAAAGCGTTCTTCACTCCAGTCGCGGATCGCCCTGGGATCAAGTGGATCAGCTGCTGCTACTGCATACGACGACTGGTAATACTCTGAAACAAATTCGGTAGCTTCTGCTCGCGTACGGGCCAGAGACCTGGCCATCAAAAATGCTACGACAGGCTCAAGAGTACCCCAGGTCACGAGCTCCTTGAGCCAAAACACACTCCACGGAAGCCCTGTCTCATTCCACTGCTCAAGCGTAGTCGGCAAAAGCTGCCCTTCATGGACAATGTCGAAAGTAACACCAACGACACTGCCAAGGCCCCAACAGTAACGGTAAGCAAACCAGGAATTGGCGTTCGAATGCCACTCTGCAACTTTCGAGTCATTTGGCGTCGCAGCATTTGGAGCTTGAACCCACCACCTCAACGTTGACAACCACTCATCGGCATCGGCATCTGGGCGGAATCGCTTGATTTCAGCAAGTGCCGTGACAGTTCTTGCGATGTATTCAAATCGCTTACCAGCGTCCATTTCGGCATATCCGTCTCCCTCCTTCAATACCATCAGAATGGACTGTAGTCGCAGAAGAAGATCGGACGCGGTCGATGGTGGTAATCCCGTTTTGTAAAGTCTACGTCGCCCATTTCGATCAGGGTAGACGACAGGAATTGCTCTCCCCCGAGATAAAAATGCTTGAAAATAAAATGGATTGGCGGCGGCAGATGCAAAGATACCCCGCCAGAGATCCTGAAGGGACGCCTCCCAATCGGTCAGCGCACGAATCTCCTCATGTTCAACCATACCGGCAAGTAGAAACCCATCAAGACTATCCAGCGAACCAAAATCAGAGTCCGACTGCTGCGGATCAACCGACTCCAGCCACTGGAGAAATCGGCCGACATCTGTAGTTCGAGTTAATTGACACCACTGCTCCCAGACGTCGTAGATGGCATGTAAAGCCGGACTACGTGGAACGTCCGGCTGTACCGTCTTGAGCAATTCTCTTCTCAACTCGTTGTACCGCCTCGAAGGAGTTTCGTTCGCGTCAGGTCGAACAAGAACCAGCACTTTACCTTCAGTTGAGACACCTGGCCGTCCGGCTCTTCCAGCAAGATTGCGAAACTCGGAAACATTCATGGTGCGTCCACTCCGAAGCAGCGAAGGCACGAGAACGGTTTCCACCGGAATATTCACTCCTTCCGATAGAGTCGAAGTGGCAACCACAACATTTGCAAGTCCAGCTTGTACTACGTCCACAAATAGACGCCCCAACGGCCTTGGCAGGCTCGAATGATGTAGGACGATGCCATACTTAAGAAGCCTGTATTCGTAACTGTGAGAGCCATAATAGTCTTCGCACACAACGAGCGTGGAATTCCAGAGCTCTCTCTCTCCTTCGGTGTTGGCTTCACGCAGCACCAACGGGATTTCCAGTCCCTTCCAGCCCTTTTCAAGCAATTGCAAGAAATCCTTTGCGACACCTGCGATCTTCTGTGTGATGGAAATCAAGACTGCATGATGCTCACCTCGATCATCTGCTGCCGCTAGTTTGAGCGCAGCCCAAAGCAGTGGGGGGCGCAATGATTTTTCCGGGCCAATCCATACAGGCTTTGGCGGACATTGAGCTATTGCAGATGGGACATAGGGCGTAGCTTCAGAATCGTGTGAAAACGCCAGAGGTGCCCCGTCGAGAAAATCGTAGTAAATCGCGAAACGCCCTTGAGATGTTACTTCCAATCGTCCGATGAGCTGGCGTGTGCTCCGATAGAGCGTTTTCACTGGGTGTGTATCAGGGGATGCGCCGACCCATGTGTGCAATGCATCTTCGAGTCCTGCCGCGACGGCCGATAGAGCAATGACACGACAACGATCTTTCGGAACCAAATGGCGAATTCGAGCAGCAAGCGATTCGAGACGGAGTGACCGGCTCTCGGCTCGCCTAAGGTCAGCCGTATAACCGTTGAACTGCACCATGTGTGCTTCATCGAGTACCACAAGAGCCATACGGGTGAGGAATAAGGGACCTAAAAAACGAACAAGTGCCTCCCCTTTTTCGTACGTGCAAATGAGAACAGTCGGGTCGTCAGAGGTAAGCCAGGCATCGGTTGGTCCCCAATCGGTTCCGCCATAGAGACCGGTAACGACGACATGCCGATGCGACATTCGTCGTAATACCCGCGTCATTTTCCCTTCCACTTCTGCTGCGAGCGCTCGACTCGGAACAAGATATAGGCATAGCGGAGAACTACTTTCCGATCCGAACAAGGCCTGAAGAATTGCGACCTCAGCAACACTGGTCTTTCCAGAACCGGTTGGCGTACACAGCGCAAAGGAACCGCAGATGTCAGGCGTCGAATTCCGTCCTCCTGCGACGGCCACGCTGTCGCTCGCCGGTACAGGCAGTTGAGACGGGCATATCGATCGAAAGCCGCTTGACCATCTGGTGGCATTCCGGATGAAAGCTCTGAAAGGACCCTCCGCCACGTATGCAGCATTGTTTCCTTGGCGCATTCGGTGGTCAGCCGAGCAAGTAGCCAAGAGAAGGCATCACGTTCGATCGTGAGCAACGATGAGATCGCATCGAGCTTTTCGAGCGCAGTCAAGGATCGTTGATCATCACCCCATCTAATATCGGCAGACAGCAAGCCCAGGCATCGCACAACCTCATCGAGTATCCATTGAGAGTCAGTTGGAAGGGCTCCTGGTGAATGTGCAGTGGCTCGCTGCTCCCAGAATCTGTGAGTCGATTCGAGTGCTGCATGGAAGTCACCCTTTAAATAATGCCGCAAGATCTCCGATTCTTCATCGCTCTCGACTTGCTCCAGCATTGAGCCTGAGCGAGCCGGATATCCGGCAAGCCAATAGGCAGCACCAGCTAGCAACCGCGAGGGAACGCTGCCTGGTCGAACAGATGGGTTAGATAGCCACTCTAAGATCTCACCTGCTCTTCGAATGCACGCCGACCATTCTGGCTGCTCTTCGCGACGCAAGAAAAGACCCGCGTGTATCATTTGGGCAGCATCCTGCAGGCGATCAGTCGCCTCGGCCTCTTTCCAACTGGGCAGTCCCGGTTGGCCACTACGAATTCGGCTTTGGTGGCTGTAGAGCCGAGCATCGACAGGGCGGAGGCCAGCTTTCGCGGTGTTGTTCAACCACTCCGTCGCTAGCCTTAATGCTTCGGCTTTGCTCATGTCCACACCTGGGGGCAGTAGATGGAGCGAACGCGAACTAATACATCGGAAAGATGGACTTCTATGGCATGCAGGTGTCGTGCAGCAGTGTATTCCGGTATTGGATTGTCACTATCGATCCATGTGGCGCGTTGAATTGGCGCTTGGCCATGGAGGTAGTACACAGCATCGCTACGATCGATGGAGACAGAGGGGTTTGAATGCAGCCTTCCATGGAGTACTCGCAGTGCGTTGGTCCATTCATCTGCATCTGTTGAGTTTCTCGAAGCGAGGGCTTCGATGAGTTGAAAAATATCGACGATCCCACTTGTCGCTGCTTTAGCGTGTGCTTCTTGAACCAGGGAAATGTTATGTCTAGTCGTACATTTCGCTTCACAATAGAGAACGGACACGATCTCTGACGTTTTCGGATCACGACGAAAAGCAAGGCAGTCGTCGCCAGTCCGACCGAACAGTGTTGTCGCCGTTATCCCGCTCTGGGACTGTTGCTCCAATTGCTGAAAGGCAATTATGTGCGTGTGAAACAGATGTGCTGGGACTTCCCAGTTGTCAAATCCGGCCGCTCCGCATGTCTCGGCGAGAAGTCCCGCGAGAACCTCGCCGAATAACCCCTGGACAGCGATGTCAGGGAAACCAAAGGGATATTGATCGTACGGAGAGGGAAGTGGTTGGCTTTGTCCAGTGGGATGTAACGACATGCCGGCGATTCTTCGGAATCTCTGGATTGCATCGTCATGGGCAGATCGAAAATATTCGGCCACCAAATCGGAAACAGTATTCCACCCTTCTACCGATTCCGAATACCGGCTGTGGAAGTAGTTCTCCCTTTTGGTGGGTGAATGGGATTCATTGAGCCAATCTAGGACACCAGCCTTTGTGAGACCCTGGTGACGTTGTTGTGCTATTGATGAAGACATTGATGCGGCCCTGGTTTGGTGAGCTTCACGTCACCTCGGTTTATTCGACTCTAAAATCGCGTTCGATAGCGATTTCTTGAAGCCTATGTCGTCAGCGAACTGATTGAACAGTTTCTGTTGATCGGTGGATTATTCAAGCTCATACAAGATGCTTGTCCTTTTCGAGACGGAGTGTTTTTTTGGAAACTACGTCCCTTATTTTGGCGGTAGAGCATTGATTAGGCTTGCCGGATAATAAAAAAACAGTCAATCACGGTACGGTTTTGTGCCGTCGATAGCCGCAAGCGAAATTATCGGCAAGGTCAGAGTTTATGCGAGTTTCTACGAAAAACCCAGCCGGACGGGCGACATTGACGACACAGTAACCGAATTGCATGGTGCACCCTTACGAAGATGCTTTTCGACGGCGTTTCGTTGCCGTTGGCTCCCCGACGGCGGGCTCGTTGCGTGGGAGAATGACGACGTTCGCCCCGCGCGCGTTAAACCGATCTTGGAGATTGGGATCTGGGCAGTAGATGAAAAGTTCCGATTTGGCACGACTCAGTGCGACGTAGGTGATGCGATGCTCCTCTTCCCCCGCCTGGGGATTGAGGATATGCTCTGCTTCCCCGTTGTCCAATACCACGAAGACTGCTTCGGCTTCTCCTCCTTTCGCCTGATGAATCGTGCGAGTGAGCCTGGTTTCATCAGTGGTCTTGATGCCGTGAACGAGGTCGGCATATGCAGATGACGTCATCTGATCGCAGAATTTACCTCGGGTGGCTTTCGTAAGTGACAGTCCATCGAGACACGTGCAGACAAATTCTGTGAGGGAACGATAGACTTCGAGAGTCGACCGCTGAAGCATTACCGCATGCTGGGAAACCATGTATTCCAAAAGCGACAGTGCAAGTGCGCGGCGTTTTTCTATCGTGACCTCGCCGCCGTACTTGATGGGTGTCCGGAATCGCTTTCGGGACGAAATTCCCTGAACAAGTCTCTGAACGGCCAGGTCGTATAGCCCTCGTAAAGCCAGATCAGTTGCTAATGCAACGGTAAACAAGAAGCGGTGACGGTCAACATCTGCTTGCTCAACGCTTTCCCACGTCGCCGTACTCTTGGCAACATCCGGTCGGCGTGCTCGCAAAACGTCTTTGTGGCTTCGAGCCAGTACAAGCATAGTCGAACCATGCCGAGTATTCGCGCGGGCATGCGACAAGGAATCCGCCAGATCACCAAAGTAGATGGTTGGTGGTGTTCCTTCCTCTGTCTCAACGGGGTTCTGCTCTAGCCCATCGGTGCGAATGCCATTGAGAAATAAGACGAGTGATCGTGTACTGCGGCGATTTCCTTCAATCGCATAGGCTTTGAAACCAGGAAGCTGGAACCCGATAAAATGTGTCGGACTGGCGTCGAGAAAGCTGTAGATCGCCTGTTCAGGATCACCGATAACTCCGACCACAGTTCCAGTTTCGGCAAGCCAGCGGACGACTGCCGCCTGCACCGGCGTGGTGTCCTGAAACTCGTCAATAAAAAGATATGGAAACTTCGCACTGAGAAACTGCCTGAGTGCGGGAAACTCTCTTAGCAGACGATAGGCGAAGTAGAGCACATCCTCATGATCAATATGCCCTCTTTTCCAATACTGGCTCTTGTATTCCAGGAGCCGTTCCGGTGTCAGCAAGTCTATAATGTGCTTGTCTCGCGATTCGGACTTGCACGGGGTGTGGAAAGGCAAGCCTTGATTGTCAATGCGTACGGAAATGCTGCGTAGTCGCGTTTTCAGGAGTTGCAGATTGTTCTGCTGCATGAGCAATTGACGACGGCTGTAAAGATCGAGCCAGCCATCAAACACGTCATGAGCGATGAAGTGTTCGGAATGTGTGTCAACCAGATGATGTGAAGCAACGTCAGCTCCAACAGAGTCCTTCAAGAGATGCAGATAGGGACGGACGATATTGCCAAAAAGAAAGCTATGAATCGTGGATACTTCCGCGACATCTGCCGCCGCGCCAAGTCGTCGCTGAATCTCTCGGACGGCGATATTTGTGTACGAAATCACACCAATGCGGGAGCAAGGAGTGAGACGCTGGGATGCTTGCGCAACGTGCCGTACATGTCCAATGAGCCAATGCGTTTTGCCAGAACCAGGTCCCGCCGTAACGCGGAAGTGATGTTCAACGTCGTTGATTCGGTCGGATGAGTTCAGTGCGTGGGAATTCGTCATAGCGTCGTGGCTCCGGGAGCTTGCTGCACCGTTGCCTTTGTTACCCAATTAATTGCATCAACAACGTACTTGGGGCATTGAAGTGCCGTCGAATCGCCCGGTGGGACGCGAATGATCTTCTCAAGGGCAAAGGCATGTTCGCCTTTGGCGTTTTCTGCGCACCGGAGATACGTTGCCGCGAATCGGTGTTTCTTGCGTTCAGTCGCGTCCTGGATTGCTTTGAGGCTTGCAAGTTCATCCGGCTCAAACTGCTTCTCAAGCTTTCGCGGCAGAGTCTCGGGGGTGGCGCACAGTTCCTTGAGTGCAGCGCTGTGCGTCACCGCGTCTGTGACAAGTAGGGAGTTTCCTATATTCGCTAGGGCCAGGTCATACTCAAGGGTTTTCTTCCCGGAAAACACTTGGAGGTTTGCTCGCCCGGTAATGAAAGTGACCAATGCCTCCTGCACGCCGGAAGTTGCTCGGTAATCAAAGCTGCTGACATCGCCGTTGAGTTGGAATGGGAAGCACGACTTCCATCTCGCATCGTCGATACCACGTTCCTTTCGACCGGGATCAGCATCAACGATGCATGCGACCCTTCGATGTAATGTGTGCTCCAATAGGTCGGCGGAGACACCCGCACCGAATAGTGGCAAGAAATGTTTGAAAGTCACGCCATCCACCCTAACGACAGCCACATGATGTTCGTCAAATGACCGTCCATCCCTCGATGCAAAGGCCGGAACGACAAGTTGTTCGGCAATTCCCTCAACAAGCAGAGTTGCCTTCGCGAAGAGCATCGCAGATTTGGTGGCATCCAGGTACCGTTCCACATAGGAGCGAGACGCCTTACCTTCGACGGTATCAGCAAAGAGACGAGCCGGATATGCGATTCCGATCTCTCCCGACTCACGTACCGATAAGCAGATAATTGGCGTGAGACGAGCGGCCGATGTCACATGCGTAGAGTGCGTCGTAACGAACACTTGGCGGTTTTGGTGAGGCTCCTTTTCGACACGGCTGACAATGTGAGCAAGTAACTTGTATTGAAGTGCGGGATGCAGATGTGCCTCCGGTTCCTCAATGAGCAGCATTGGGAATACTGCAGCATTCTGCCCCCGACGCTGCTCTGATGCCCGAAACGACATGCTGGCCAACAGGAGCGAGATATAGAGCAGATTGTTGTATCCCAATCCCTGATGAGATGCTGGAAATGCAAACGATTCACGCTCAATGAATAATCTCAAGGCGGCAATCAGGTCACTTTCCTGAACGCCTCCATCGAGAGTTGGATTGCCTCCGTCACCGGCTCCTGTTTCCGAAACAAGCTGAAAGAGCCGGGGAGTATCGAGGCGTCGTACTAATTCAGTGCGCAGCTCTTTTGATCGTTCGCGAAACGCTGATCGCAGTTGGCGTTTCTCTCCGTCTTTTTTGTTGATGTCCAACACTTCTTCCAGCATTTGTCGCAAAAGAGGGTTTCTACCGGAGAACATTTCGCTTTCCACGTCTCGCAGCGCATCGAGGAATTGGCAGTCGAACTTGGACAACGTATCCGCGTCAGCGGAAAGGACCGTTGCAGGATTGCCTCCATACACCCGAGTGACGTACTTCGGAAGGAATTCGTTAACAATCTCAAAAAATACTGGTCGATCTGTCGTGCTATTCAGCGCTTCGCGGAATGTGTCTTCATCAGTTTCCGGCAGGAAAAACGTATAAGTGAGCTGCGCCTCCCAGCGTGAGTCAAGACTTGTGAGCCATGGTGCAACCAGTGCGCGATCGGCGGGAGTGTCAGCGGGAGATGAACGAAGCGTGACCGATATTGTGATCCGTGGAGGCGAATCAATCGGTTCTAATAGGCTGTGAAAATCGTGAACAGTTGGTCGCCCTTGCGATCGGCGATCAAAAACCAGTGCAAGGGCTTTGAGAAGCGTAGTCTTACCAGAATTATTTTCGCCAATAATGACGTTCAGCCCTGGTTGAAACTCAATCGTAGAGTCCTTGAAGCAACGGTAGTTCTGAATACGTATACGTGATATGTACATTACTGCTAATGATCCTAAAAATGGCGAGTGTGACTCTAACGGTCAGGCAATGCCTGCATCCCGGAAGCGAATGAAATCACTTCATTCATATATTTCTGTTCCTGTAGAGCATTGATCAAAAACATCAGAAAAACTGTGGCGTTGCAGCGTGTTGTCTCTATGAAACCTTAGCATTTCTGCGTCTTTTGAGTATGGCATGTTGCTGAAACCCGCACTCAGCCTATTGCGCGAAGGGATTGAATCGTGCTAATGTCAGTTATAGAGGTGAATGAATCACCCTACACATCATGGAGGACGATATGGCACGCAAACGCACCCCAAAGAACACCACACCCACCGAAACACCAAATCCCATTCAACCCGAACCAGAGCTTCAACTGGCCGACCTCGCCAGCACTGCCGTTCAGGAACCATCCGCACCGGAAGCCCCTGAACTACAGCCTACTTTTGTCGAACGTCTCCAGCAACAACGAGGCCGGATCATTGCCGCCGACCCCTTCGGAATCGCAGGCGACTATGAGGCGGGTGTTCGACTGTTCGAGAGCCGTCGGTTCCGCCAGATGGCGATCAAGTTTGAGGAGAAGCCCAGCCAAGAGGTGCTCGAACGAGTCAAATCAGCCGGTTACCGCTGGAACTCTCGCGATCTGATGTGGATTCATCCCATTGAGCCCGATTCAGCCATGACCACGCGTATCGAGGCCGAACGGCTCTACCAGGAAGTACGCGGGATGATCCGCCAGGCCAAGGGGATCGAATCCGGCCAGGAAGTGCCGTTCTGAGCGGACCTGATCAGAGGCATGGCAGGTTCGTATGCACTCGTTCAACATTCCGGTTCATGGTGATTTGCCACTTGCCAAGCGGACCATTTCCTGCGAATCATCGTTCACGGGAAGGCCAGACCGGCAACCCGGAGGCGGGGCGAACAGCTCCGAGCGTTGCTGAGGATGGCTCGGAAGCCGCCGGGATGGCGAGGCCCCACACTCTTTCCCGATGACCCGGACGAGACGACCGAGTCGAAACAGGAATCACGCCTACAACCGCAAGGAGCCAACCATGCAGTACAAGACGATCGTCATGGAAATGTTGGAGTTTCGGACGCAGATCAAGGACCAGTTGCCCAAGGACGAGAATCCGCTGGAAACTCTGGATCGTCTGGCAATGGAACTGAAGACCCTCCACGAAATGTACAAGGAACAACTCGCTCAGGCACGGAGCGACAGCCATCCCATTCAAATCTCTTCGGAAGCCTTGGAGATGGCCTTGCAAGAGCTGGAAGATCGTTTACTGCCCGTATCGCCAGTGGACGAGCCGAAAGTGTTCTCCCTCGACGGAGCCATGGCGTTCATCCGCCGTCATTCACAGAAAAAGTAAAAGCCGGACGACAACAGCAATCGCTGTTCGATTTCACTTCCGACGATTCTCCTCAGCCGTCCGCCCCGCCTGGGGCCTTATCTGACGGCACGCTACCCAGCCCGCCGGGCCGTGCAAGCGGAAACCCGGTTCCCCCTGGAGGTCTCCCCCAACTTTCCGCTGGCACGGTCGCTCCGCGAGCAGAGCCCCGGCTTCAGGCTGGGTCGTTTTCCGGCCGTCAGGCCCCCGAAAGCGGGCCGAAAACGCCAGAAGGAGACCACGCGATGAACAGCGCACAACTCAAATCGACACTCGAAGCACTGGCCGGGATACCGGACCCGACCCTCGCACTTCACCGCGCCCGCGATCAACTCCCCTCATCTTCCAACGGAATGGCCAGCGGCGAGAAGGCCAAGGCCCGCGACATCATCGCCACCATCCGCACGCTGAAGACCATCGAGCAGGAAAACCGCCCGGCCACTCCCGAAGAAAAACAGATACTTGCCCGGTTCTCCGGCTTCGGCCCGGTCGCCCTCTCCATTTTTCCCGACCCCGTCAGCGGGCGCTACAAAGACTCCGGCTGGCAGGCACTGGGGGAGGAGTTGAAATCACTCCTCACCCCAGACGAGTACGACAGCGCCAAACGTACCACATTCAACGCCTTCTACACGTCGCCGACCGTCATCGGGGGTATCTATGATGCCATACGCCGGTTGGGTATTTCGGATCACGCGACGATCCTGGAACCCGGCTGCGGTATCGGCAACTTCATCGGCCACGGCCAGCCCGATCAACGCTTCATTGGGATCGAACTCGACTCCCTCTCCGGCCGCATCGCCAAAGCGATCCACCCGCAGCACGACATCCGCATCGAAAGTTTCCGGGACTCCAAGTTACCCGAGGGGCGTATCGACGCCGTGATCGGCAACGTGCCGTTCTCAAACCTCACGCTTGACTATCACGGTCAGAAGTTCTCCCTGCACGATTACTTCTTTGCCAAGTCAGTCGATTCACTCAAGTCAGGCGGCGTACTGGCGCTGGTCACATCCCACTACACGCTCGACAAGAAAAACGCCGCGATCCGTGAATACCTTGCTGGCAAGGCCGACTTCGTCGGCGCGATCCGCCTCCCCTCCGATGCCTTCAAACGCGAGGGAACCGCCGTTGTCACCGACATCGTGTTCCTGCGGAAGCGTCCGCCTGGGGTGGCAGCCAATCATGTGGATGTTGACTGGCTCAGCGTTGCACCGCTGACCATCGAAGGCCGGGAAGTCGGCATCAACCGCTACTTCCATCACCATCCCGAAATGGTGCTGGGCAACTGGACGACGAAGGACACGCTCTATGGCGGCGAAGGCTATAGCCTGACCAGCAACGGCGACCTCGCCCAGCAACTTGGCCAAGCCATTGGCAGGCTACCCGAATTCGCCCCGATCCAGCCATCCAAGTCCGAGGAACCGGCGGCACCGGTTTTCGTCCCTCCCCCGCCCGAACGGCATATCGGCGAAGGCAGTTTCTTCATCGGTGACGACCGCATCATCTACCAGACCGACGGAGGCCAGGGTGTTCCCGTTGTCTATAGCGGCACGCAGCTTAAAAGCGACGGCACGATGACCGGCAAGCGACTGGGGGCCTTGGTCGAACTCCGTGACAAAGCCCGCCGCGTGCTGCAATCGCAGAACGAAGGCTGGCCCGACCAGCACCGCGAGAACGCCCGCCGTGAACTCAACCGCACATATGACCGGTTCGTGATGGCCTATGGCCCGATTAACAAGACGACGTTCAGCGAAACCAAGGACGGCACGACGATCCGGCGGATGCCGAACTTGGTCAAGTTCAAGGAAGACCCGGATGGGATGCTCGTCATGTCCCTGGAGGATTATGACGAGACGACCGGCAAGGCGACCAAAGCCGCGATCATGTCGCGGGATGTGGTCGGAAAAACCCCGCCCGTCACCCAGGTCCGCAGCGCCGAGGAAGGTTTATTGGTGTCGCTCAACCAGCATGGGGCGGTCTTTCTCGACTACATTTCGCAGCTCTACGGCAAGCCGGAAAGCCAGGTGATCGAGGAACTGGGCGACTTGATCTTCCAAGACCCGGAGACCGGTAAATGGGAAACCGCCGACGCTTATCTCTCCGGCAATGTCCGGGAAAAGCTCGCCACTGCCGAGAAGGCCGGATCGCAATATGCCCGCAATATCAATGCTCTACGTGACGTACAGCCCGAAGACGTGCTGCCCGGCGACATCGACGCCAACCTCGGTGCCCCTTGGATTCCCGAATCCGACGTCCAGGCATTCGCCGCCGATCTGTTCAAGGTCGATCCGTCGTCCGTACCCGTTGCCCATTTGAAAAAGGATGCTGTCTGGAACCTGGATGCAGGCTACGCTGCCAAGGCGTCCGTCGCCGCCACTTCCGAGTTTGGTACCGGCCGCGCCAACGGCACCTGGCTGTTGGAACTGGCTCTGAACATGAAGTCGCCGACCATCTACGACACCATCGACCACGGCGACCGCGAGGAGCGTGTCGTCAACCAGGAAGACACGATGGCCGCCCGTGAAAAGCAGAAGCTCATCAAGGAGCGGTTTCGGCAGTGGGTCTTCGCCGATCCCGACCGCACCGAACGGCTGGTGCGGATTTACAACGACAATTTCAACAACTTACGCCCTCGCCAGTTTGATGGCTCCCACCTCGATTTCCCCGGTATGAACCAGGCTCTGTCGCTACGGCAGCATCAGAAAGATGCCGTCTGGCGAGGTATGAGCAGCGGCAACACCTTACTCGCTCATGTCGTCGGTGCGGGTAAGACCTTCACGATGGCGGCCACCGGCATGAAGATGAAGCAGGCCGGGTTGGTCCATAAGCCCATGTACGTCGTACCCAATCACCTGCTGGAGCAGTTCGCCCGCGAGTTCATGCAGCTTTACCCGAACGCCAAGTTACTGGTGGCATCCAAGGAAGACCTGTCCAAGGAACGCCGCAAGATGCTGACGGCCAAGATCGCCTCCGGCGAATGGGATGGCATCGTGGTCACACATTCCAGCTTTGAACGCATCGGCATGTCGAAGGACTATCAGGAGCAGTTCCTTCGCGAGCAGATCGCCGAGTACGACCAACTGCTGATCGAACACGCCGCCCAGAAGGGAACGAATCGTAACCTCATCAAAACCATCGAAAAACAAAAGGCGGCCCGCGCCGAGAAGCTCAAGAACCTGCTAGCCGAGGATAAGAAGGACGACGGGCTGGTGTTTGACGAACTTGGCGTCGATCACGTCTTTATCGACGAAGCCCACTACTTCAAGAATCTGGAGACGCCGACCAAGATGGACCGCGTCGCCGGCATCCAGACCGGCGGCTCTGAGCGTGCCTTCGACGTGTTCATGAAAGCCCGTTACCTCGACGAGCAGCATCCCGGCCACGGCGTCACCTTTGCCACCGGGACGCCGATTTCCAACACGATGGTCGAGATGTACACGATGCAGAGGTTCCTCGACCCGCGCGGGCTAAGGAGCCGGGGCATCGAGCATTTCGACGCCTGGGCGGCCACGTTCGGCGAAGTCGTGGACACGATGGAGCTTTCGCCGGACGGCGGTGGGCTTCGTCAGCGAAGCCGCTTTGCGAAGTTCACCAACCTGCCGGAACTCCAGCAGATGTTCCGGGCGTTCTCGGACGTGCAGACCGCCGAGATGCTGAACCTGCCGCGACCAAAACTCAAGGGCGGCAAGCCCATCGTGGTCGCCTGCCCGATGTCCGACGAGCAGCAGGAACTCCAACAGGAGTTGGTCGAGCGTTACGAACGCATCCGATCCGAGAAGATTGATCCCCGCATCGACAACGCCCTGGCGATCACCACCGATGGTCGCAAGCTGGCGACCGATGCCCGGATGCTCTCGGCCTCGGCTCCCGACTTCCCGGAATCGAAGATCAACCGACTGGTGGAAAACGTCGTGGATATCTGGAAGGAATCGGCACCGACGCGCAGCACACAGATGATCTTCGCCGATATGGGCGTCAATCCGACCCCGTGGGGGTACTCGCCCTACGAGGAGATTATCGAGAAGTTACACGCCGGGGGTATCCCACGCGAACAGATCGCCACGATGGGTGAGGCCGAGTCGGACGCCAAGAAACAGGCTCTGTTCGAGAAGGTCCGACAGGGTTCCGTGCGCGTGCTGATCGGTAGCACGCAGAAAATGGGCACCGGCACCAACGTCCAGAAACGCCTGATCGCCCTGCATCACCTGGACGCCCCGTGGAAGCCTGCCGAGGTCGAGCAACGCGACGGACGCATCCTCCGGCAGGGGAACGAGAATCCGGAAGTCTCCATCTACCGCTACGTCACCGAAGGTAGCTTCGATGCTTATATGTGGCAGGCGCTGGAAACCAAAGCCCGCTTCATCAGCCAGATCATGACCGGCGACAATGCCGCCCGCCGGGCCGAGGACATCGGCAGTCAGGAACTCAGCTATGCCGAGGTGAAGGCCATCGCTTCCGGCAACCCGGCGGTGCTGACGCTCGCCGAAGCGGATGCCGAGCTACAACGCCTGACGCTGCTGAAAAAGAACCATCTCGACGAGCAATACGTCGCCCGCCGCAAGGTACGAGACCTGCCGGATTTCATCGGAGCGCAAAACAGCAGGCTGGCCAAGCTGACCGGCGACGAACAGGCCGTCAAACAGCATGAAGGCGATCCCATTGCCATCGGCAAGCATCCGCTGGCCCGTGATGACGTGACAGCCGTTCTTGGTAAACGGCTGGACGTCCTGCCTTTTTCTGTCCGTGAGCCGACGCGGGTGCCCATCGGCATTTATCGTGGTCTGGCGTTTGGGGTCATTGTCCATCCGAATTTTCCACCGGATGTCTATCTGGAAGGGGTGATCACCCGGACATCCAGCCTCTCAAAAGAACATCAAGGCCCACGAGCTGTTCTCAACGCTCTGGAACGCATCGCCACCGGCTATGCCTCGGAGACCGTCCGCATCCGACAAGACCTATTGATTGCCGAGTCGCAGCTCCGCGACTATCAGGCCCGCTTAGGCAAACCCTTTTTGCTAGAAGCATATCTATCAGAACTCACTGAACTACGGGACCAGCTCAAGGCGAAGCTATCGGCATCAGGGCAAGAATCCGCAGACAGCAAAGGGCCAGCCACACCCGCACTGGCCGAGCGAATCAAGGCTCTCAAGGCTGCTAACACTCTTGAGGACATGCCGCAGCGATCTGAACGCAAGCAGTCCAGGGCAGAGGAACCAATCACCGTCCGCATCCGCCGCCGACAGGAGACACATGCTGTGTCCGGCCAGGTCGGCGAACAGGAATTTGCAACTGAAGTGCAGCAACGGGAATTTCAGGATTCACTCGACAAGCCGCCAATGACATTTCAGGATCGTATCTTACGCGAGCGCCAACGGAGAGACGATGGCGAAGGCCAAAGTCCGCAGTAAGACCGTGGGGGCAGGCATTCGGGAAAGTCCCTCGGAATCCACCGCTCAGCAATGAACGGCTCTCGCATCGAAATTGCGGAGACAATCAAGTTGCTGACTGCCCAGTCAGATTCTCCAGCAACCTTCACTTTGCCGGTTCCAACGAATCTGTCGGATGTCTGAATCGATTTCCCCGGATTCAGAGAGCACCGGCAATTGTTGCTCAATCTGGTCACTCCAATGACCGATCACGAAGAAGGACGATTTTGGCACAATTGCTCGATCATTTCATGGAGGGAATGGATTCCCGTGGGCAAGCGACTGCGAAGCTTGATGGCAGGTTTGCTGCTACTGACAGTGATGTGTCAGTCAGCCTTGCCTTGCGGCTGCGCAAAGTGCGGCATCGGGACGGTGCGCTCCGCTGCGGCCTGCGGATGCCCAGCTTGTGATGGTGATCAATGCCAGGATCATCACCACGAAAACGATACGGTAGGTTGCAATTCGGCCTCACAAGCGGACTGTTGTCCCTGCCCTCATGAACCGCAAGGCTCCTGCCCAGATTCGCAGGAATCAACTTGTCGTCGGCTGGTCGTGTTCCTTTCTGGATCAGGATCAGAACTTCAGCTTGCCGTCAGCGGGACGATTGCATTCGGCTGGCAGCCCGTCTTTTTTACAGACGCAAGTGTCACTCTCCAGCACTTTCTGACACGTGCAGAGAGAGATTTTTGTACCTTTGAATCGCCTCAATTGACAGGCTGCGTCCGTCTCCAGGTTTAGGTTGAAGCCCATCGCGATCTCGATTCACGATGTGTACTTCACTACGCCTTTCCCTGGAGATCTTCTCATGTCTAGCAGACTGTTTGTCGCTATTGTTGGACTGGTTTTCGTTCAATTCTGTGGCTGTCAAGGGACTCGTGGCAAGCTCGCCGCACGCTCGTCGCCGGAAATCCAGGTCTCGGCAGAGACCGTTCGTCGCGCCCCACTGCCCGCAGACAACCGACCTGGGGAGTCTTCTCCCGCTGACATCGTCGCTGCCAAACAACCCTCCATCGAGTTAACGGCGGGCGAAGCGGGACCAGCACCCACTCTTGCGGGATCGCCCATTCCAGACTCTCCCTCATTCATTCCCGGCGAAGTCGTCACTTCGTGGACTCTTGCCAGCTTGGAATCCACCGCTTTAGCGAATAATCCGTCCATTCGACAGGCGTCGTCATCGGCTCACAAGGCGATCGGGTTCCGAGATCAAGTGGGTAAAAAGCCGAATCCCATCGTCGGTTATAACGGGACCCAACTTGCTGACCGAGGAACCGATCAACATACCGTCTTTGTCGAGCAGCAAGTTGTTCTTGGCGACAAGCTTTCCCGGAATCAGGAGGTCCTGAACCAGGAAGTCCAATCCCAGTTGTGGGAAGTGGAAGCCCAGCGTTATCGCGTCCTCACGGATGTACGTCAGCGATACTATGAAGCCCTGGCCGCACAGCGACGTTTGGCGCTCACCAAGGAGTTTCATGTGATCGCGCAGAAGGGCGTGGACGTTGCCAAGGCACGCCTGGAGGCCAAGGAAGGCTCAACGCCTGAAGTCCTGCAAGCGGAAATTCAACTCAACCAGGTCGAAGTCCAGCGCCGTCAGGCCGAGGCGGCATTCCGGGGAGCCTGGAAGCAACTGATGGCTGTTACCGGTCTCCCGGGAACTCTCCCCGGAGCGTTGGAAGGGGCTCTCCCGAGCCAGGTGACGGTTGAAGATTTGCAACTGGTGACGAGTCAGACCTTGGCCGCCAGTCCCGAATTGCGGGCAGCCCAAGCCCGTGTCAGTCGGGCGCGGGCAAATATCGGGCGACAAGAAGTTCAAGCCATTCCGAACCTGACCTTCATGCTGGGCGGTGGCGTTGATCGAGGAACGAATTCCGGAATGATCAATACTCAAGTCGGCTTGCCCCTCCCGATTTACAACCGCAATGAGGGAAATATTTCTGCGGCGCAGGCCGAATTCAGCCGGGCGTGCGAGGAGGTGCGACGCATTGAGCTCTCGATCGAGTCGCGGATTGCACAGGCAGGACAGGATTACGAATCTGCTGCGGCCGCTGTCGAACAGTACCAACAGGTGACCCTTCCTAAAGCCGAAGAGGCACTTGCGCTCACGGAACAGGCTTATTCCGCCGGTGAGTTTGAGTTTCTGCAAGTCCTCATCGTGCGGAAGACCTACTTCGACGCCAATCTCGAATATGTCCTCTCGCAGAAGAACCTGGCACTCGCGGAAACCTACTTGCAGGGAATGGTGCTTTCTGGTGGATTGGACAACACACGGGATACAGACATCGGCTCGGGCCTGCGCGATCAAAGTCTCAGCGGCGAGTAACAAACAAGACGAACAGACGTGGCAAGCTTCCATTCGTGAGGGGATGTGGCGGCTGCGGCTGGAAGTTTGGAACCCACGTCACCGTGTCTTGCAACCAGTCGAGGCCCGTTCAGAACTCGATTCCCGCACGAATTTTCAGCGATTTTTCAAGAGAAAACCGCCATTGACCCGATAACCCAGATATTCGATAATGTCATGTTTTAGCTGGCTTTGACTTCGTTCTCGGCAGCGACAGAAGGGGTGGACGACCTAAAAATGAGCGGCAATGTTGTCAGTTTGATTGCACTCATCCCAATGCTGATTCACAGCATTTTTGGGTGCTGCTGGCATCATGCCCATTCACATGCGGGTCATGATCATGTCGTCGCGGTCGTGATCGACGGCGATTTGTCGCTGGATCATGCTCACGCAGGCCATTCGAGCTGTCCGTCTCATGGCTCGCCTGCATCTGGCGGAGAAAGCCATTCCGACGATCATCCGGCTGAGTCTCCTTGTGAGGAAGATCGTTGCGTCTATAGCGGGATGGTGACGACGGTGGTCCCGCAGTTTTTCAGTCTTGAAATGTGGGGACCCACCCAGTTTGTTTTGGCCGACTTGCAGGTTGTGCAGCAATCTCAGTTAACGGCCTGGGGTGAATTGCGCGACTGGTCGATCTCGCATTCTGCGCGAGAACGCCGTGCGCTCACCCAAGTCTGGCTGATCTAAGCCACCTCTCTCGGCGACCTGCTGTCGCCTTTCTCTTGCTGACGATCGATAGGAACCGCGGCATCGTTGCGTCCTGTCGGTGGTCATTCTTCCCATTCCTTGCACCAGCATCACTGCGCTGAGATTGCGCGCATGCACTGTGTCCCGATAAGGGGGCCTTATGAAGCTCAAAGTACCGTTCCGCAGCATTTCCGTAGGTTGGCTGTGGCTGGCCGGAGTGATCGTTCTCGTGGGAATTGGGGGATTCACCCTCAACCGCTGGTGGCCCGTCGCACAGGACTGGGTCCGAAATACGATCGCGGCTCAAAAGAAAGCGAGCACGTCGGACGAGCACGCTCACAGCGAAGGTCAGGATGGGCACGACCATGGGGGCCATGCGCATGCCCATGATGAAGGAACCTCCTTGGAGCTGTCACAACAGGCGATGGGGAATGTGGGTCTGACCGACGACTTCCTCAAGCCGGTGCAACTCGAAACCTTTCTGCGCTCGATCACCGTCCCCGCCATCATCGTCGAACGCCCGGGCCGAACGCGAATTCAGGTCTCTACACCGATGGCCGGAGTCATTACGCATGTGCACGCGGTTCGCGGTGAAGCCATCACCCCCGGAACGCTTCTGTTCGAGATCCGCATCACCGCCGACGAGTTGGTGGCAACGCAGACGGAACTTCTCAAAACCATCGGCGGCATTGATGTCGAGAATCGAGAAATTGCCCGGCTGGAAGAGGTGACCAAGTCGGGAGCCGTCTCCCAGAAAACACTGCTGGAACGGCAATATGCCAAGGACAAGCTGGAAGTCCTGTTGGCGGCCCAGAAAGAAGCGCTCCGGCTCCAGGGATTGTCCGACCGCCAGATCCAGGACATTAGTGTGAATCGACGTCTTCTGCGTGACCTTCAAATCCGGGTGCCGGCTCCTGACCAGCACAACGAAGACGAACTGGAACTGACGAATAATAAAGTCTCACAGGCTGACTATTCTGAAGCAGACCATTCCCAACCGGCGGATGGCCATGACGTGCCACTGCTCATTCTTCAGGACGTCCTGGTCAGCAAAGGGGAACGTGTTCTGGCCGGCACGTCTCTGGCAGTCCTTTCGGACATGTCGGAACTATATCTCGAAGGGCGTGCTTTTGAGCAAGATGCCCGTCTGCTGGCTGCTGCTGCGGCAAACAACTGGAAAGTGACCGCTGTTTTCGAGCAGGGTGGACAGCAGTCCGAGGAAGTCCCGGGACTGGAATTGCTCTATGCGGCGAGTGACGTGAATGTGCAATCCCGCACGCTTCCCTTCTATGTCCGCCTGCCGAACCAGTTGACTCGCGATGTCCCCTCTCCCAACGGGCTGCGTTTCATCGAGTGGAAGTATCGTCCGGGGCAACGATTGCAGCTTCGGGTGCCGGTCGAGGAATGGCAGCAGCAGATCGTGTTTCCCGTGGATGCGATTGCCCAGGAAGGAGCGGAAGCGTTTGTCTTCCAGCAGAACGGAAACCATTTCGATCGCGTACCCGTCCACGTGATCTATCGCGATCAAGCCTATGCCGTCATCAAGAATGATGGCTCGGTGTTTCCAGGGGATATCGTGGCACAGCGTGGTGCCCACCAGTTGCAGATGGCCCTCAAGAACAAGTCCGGCGGCGGAGCTGATCCGCATGCCGGGCACAATCACTGATCAGGAGCGCCATCATGCTAAATGCCATTATCCGCTTTGCACTGCGTCAACAGATGATCGTCATGGCCCTGGCCGTGTTCCTGATGGGCTACGGGACTTGGCAGGCGCTGCACGCGACCGTCGATGTGTTCCCTGACCTGAACCGGCCACGCGTGGTGATCATGACCGAGGCTCCCGGCCTGGCCCCGGAAGAAGTCGAAACCCTTGTGACGTTTCCAATCGAAACGGCCATCAATGGTGCCAACGGCGTCCAGGCCGTCCGTAGTTCGTCTGGAATCGGAATCTCAGTCATTTATGTCGAGTTCGACTGGGGAACTGACATCTACACCGACCGGCAGATCGTCATGGAACGTCTGCAACTTATTCAAGATCGGATGCCTGCTGGCGTGATGCCGACTCTCGCTCCTATTTCCTCTGTCATGGGGCAGATCCTCATGCTCGGTATGTGGAGCGATGGCGGTGTGACTGATCCCGTCGAACTCCGCACGCTGGCCGACTGGGTGGTCCGACAGCGCCTGCTGACGGTTCCAGGTGTGTCGCAGGTCTTCACCATGGGCGGGGGACGAAAGCAGTTTCAGGTACTTGTCGATCCGGATGCCCTGTTGCGATATGGCGTCACACTGCAACAGGTCAAACAGGCGGTCGTCGACAGCAATGAAAACGCCACGGGAGGCTATCTCGATCAGCAGGGACCGAATGAACTTCTGGTGCGGGCGTTGGGCCGGATTCAGACAATCGAAGATTTGCAAAAGGTGGTCGTCACCATTCGCGATGATCAACCGATCGCACTGGCTCAGATCGCCAAAGTCGTGGAAGGACCACAGGTCAAACGGGGCGACAGCAGCGTTTTTGTCAGGAGAAGCGGCGAGGATTCGAGCCCCAATTCTTCGCCCACGACTTCAGGTTCAGGGGATTTTTCAGGCGGACCTGCGGTGGTCCTCACCATCAACAAGCAGCCAGGGGCGGACACACGGCTCATCACCGAAAACATTCTGAAAGCAGTCGAAGAACTGAAATCGGGATTGCCGCCAGACATTCGCATTCAACCGACCTATTCCCAAAAGGATTTTATTGACCGGGCCATCGAGAATGTGATCGAGGCCCTGCGGGATGGCGGGATTCTCGTCGTCATCATCCTCTTTCTCTTCCTGATGAATTTCCGCACGACGTTCATCACGTTTACAGCCATTCCACTTTCGCTGGCCCTGACAGCCGTGGTGTTCTCGATCTTCGGGTTGTCGATCAACACGATGACGCTGGGAGGATTGGCAATTGCCATCGGCGAACTCGTCGACGATGCCATTGTGGACGTGGAAAACATCTTTCGCCGGTTGAAGGAAAACAGGCACGCCGCGCATCCCAAGCATCCGTTGCAGGTGGTTTTTCAAGCCAGCACCGAGGTGCGGAACTCCGTGGTCTTCGCCACCATCGTGGTGTGCCTGGTCTTCATTCCGTTATTCGCCCTGTCCGGGATGGAAGGGAAGCTGTTCACTCCCCTGGGTGTGGCCTACATCGTGTCGATCGCGGCGTCACTGCTGGTGTCGCTGACGGTCACTCCCGTGCTCTCCTACTGGCTGCTGGGAAATGCCAAGCTCATGGACCATGACCAGGACGGCTTCGTCCTGCGAAATCTCAAATGGGTCGCCGACAAGGTGATTCGTTTCAGCCTGACATTTCCCCGGCTGAATCTCACCGTGACTCTGGTCATGGTCGCGATTGCCGGATTGTTCGTTGCGAACCTTGAGAAGGATTTTTTACCGCCGTTCAACGAAGGGACGATCCAGCTCAACGTCGTCTTGCCGCCCGGAACCTCGCTGGCGACATCCAACGAAATCAACCGCAAGGTCGAACAGCGTTTGCAGGCCATCGAAGACATTGACTCCTTTTGCCGCCGGACCGGTCGTGCCGAACTGGATGAGCACGCTGAGGGGGTCAACATGAGTGAATATCTCATTGAGCTCGATCCTGAGTCGCCGCGCAGCCGGGAAGAGCTGCTCAATGAGATTCGGGAAGCCATGGCAGACATTCCCGGCATCGTCACAGCCGCTGAGCAACCCATCGCCCACCTGATTTCCCACATGATCTCCGGCGTCAAGGCCCAGGTCGGGATCAAAATCTATGGCGACGATCTCGACGTCTTGCGCCGCAAAGCCGAGGAAATGCTGTCAGCAATGAAATCGGTCCCTGGAGTCAAAGACCCGTTGGTCGAGCCGCAGGTCATCATTCCGCAACTGCGGATCGAGGTTGATCGAGACAAGCTGCTGATCAATGGGTTGTCGGTGAGCGATGTCAACGAGTTCATCGCAACGGCCATGAATGGCGAGGTCGTCTCCGAAGTGCTGATCGGCCAGCGGCAATTCGACCTGCTGGTCCGACTCAACGAAAACGCCCGGGAAGACCTGAATGCCCTGAAGCGACTGACGATCGATCTGCCCGAAGGAGGACAGATTCCCCTGGAGTCAGTCGCCAAGATCTACCAGTCGGGCGGCCCCAACACGGTCAACCGCGAGAATGTCCGCCGTCGCGTCGTGTTACAGTGCAATGTCTCCGATCGCGGTGTTGTGGATGTCGTGCAAGACATTCAGCAGAAAGTCGCCCCGACGATTGCCAGTCTCCCGGAAGGGTATTTCGTGGAGTACAGCGGGCAGTTTGAGAGCCAGCAATCGGCCAGTCGGCTGATCGCTGTGCTGTTCATGATCTCGCTGATGGGGGTCTTTCTGGCACTGTACTCGATGTTCCGATCCGTGAACCTGTCGTTACAAGTCATGACCGCATTGCCGATGGCATTTATCGGCTCCGTGGTCGCGCTGGTCATCACCGGGCAGACACTGACGATTGCCGCCATGGTGGGCTTCATTTCGCTCACCGGGATTGCGTCCCGGAATGGCATTCTCCTGCTGAACCACTACCTGCACCTGGTGCGGTATGAAGGGGAAGACTGGACCAAGGAGATGATCATCCGTGCCGGCCTGGAACGATTGGCTCCCGTCCTGATGACCGCCCTCACGGCGGGGATCGGGCTTGTCCCACTGGTGCTGGCAGCCGATGAACCGGGCAAAGAGATTCTCTACCCAGTGGCCACCGTCATTCTGGGAGGTGTCATCAGTTCGACGCTGCTCGACTTCTTCGTTCACCCGGCCCTGTTCTGGTTATTCGGATTGAAATCGGCAGCCCGCGTCGTGGGAGAATCTCAGGAAGAGATTCCACTGGTGGAACACGATGAGATCGCCCATTCCCCTTTACCAAGTGCCAACACCAGCACGGCAACATCCCTCGTCCATTGAGTTCAACAGTAGTCACCCGTTGTGAGTTTGATCTCACATGCCAATACCGCGATTCGTCTGGTGGTATTGGCAGGATTAAACAAACCAGACGAATTTCACGAAAGGTAGATCGATGCGTACTCTCTGTTTGACACGTTGGAGACTGGTTCTCCAAGTCGCCCCCGCCCTCCTGTCCGCAAGTCTCTGGACCGGCGTTGTCACTGCGGATGGACCAGGACGTACTTCGGCCCCCTCCGTAGCGAAGGACGAACACGGCCACGAGCACCCATCCGAAGGGCCCCACCACGGGGATCTCGTTGAACTCGGTAAGGAGGAATACCACGCCGAGATTGTTCATGGAAAAGAGGGAAAGATCACCATTTACCTGCTGGACCATGAAGCCAAGAAATCCGTGCCCACCGAGGCCAAGCAAGTCATGATCAACCTGGTGCATCAGGGGAAAGCCGAGCAATACAAGCTGCCGGCGGCTCCGGACAAGGGAGACCCTGCGGGGAAGACGAGCCGTTTTAGCCTGACGGACAAACATCTGGCCGAGGACCTGGATGCTGATGGCAGCATGGCAAAACTCGTGATCACGATCAACGGGAAGCAGTACACCGGCAAGATCGCTCATGACCATGATCACGCCGACCATAAACACTAATGGACAAGTGCCGGTACTGGCCCGGCAACCGCCTTCGTTCACGGAATTCAACGGTGCCGTACCGTTGTGAGTTTGATTTCGCAAGGAACCGTTTACCCCAAGAAATGGAGTTCGCTATGAAATTTCACGCTTTGTCCCAGGTGTGCCTGACGGTCGTCTGTCTGTGGTGTTCGGCCAGCGCAGCCGTGGCTCAACAGCCCGGAGGGACCAGCCCTCTCCAGTCCACGCTCGGCCAGTCCGCGCAGTCCGGCAAATTCACGTTCGTCGTGTTCCATCGCGATAGTGGCGAGGCGACTCGGACCTTCCATCAACAAGTCCAAACCGAGTTGACTTCGCACGCAGACAAGACTGTCTTGACGACAGCTCGTGTTGACGACCCCGCCGAGCGGGCGTTGGTGGAAAAACTCGGGATTGCCCGCGCCCCGATGCCGATGGCGGTGGTCATCGCTCCCAACGGTGCCGTCACCGGGCTGTTTCCCCGGGCAATCACCTCGGAGCAGATCGCCGCAGCCATCGTTCCCCCCACGATGATGCAGTGCATGAAGGAACTTCAGAACCAGAAGCTCGTCTTCGTCTGCCTCACGCGGACGGATCGGGTTGATGTTCCCGAGGGGGTTCGGGCGGTTCAGCAACTCCCGCAGTTCAAAGACCGGATTTCGTTGGTCGGAATGCGTCTCGACGATCCTGCCGAAGCCCGCTTTTATCAGCAGATGAAGCTGAATCCGAACCAGGTGAACGGGCCGTATGCTGTCCTGATCGCGCCTCCCGGGGCACTCATTGGCCACTTCGATACCCAATCCAGTGCCGAGCAGATTGCCGCAGCCATCCATAAAGCCGGGCAGTGCTGCGAAGACGAAAACTGCAAGCACAACCATGCCCCCCAAGCCACCGCACCCGGCGGCAAGCGCCAGTAATCCCACTCCCCATTCACCCCTTTGAGAGGAGGATTTCAGCATGACGCTGCAATCAATGATCTGGAACGAACTGCGGTCTCGTCCCTGGGCGGCCTTTTCCAATGGTCTCGCGATTCTGCTGGGAGTCGCCGCCCTGGTCGCGATCCGGCATATCACAGTGGCCTCCGAACAGGATGTCTCGCGACAACTGTCTCAACTCGGAGCCAATATCCTCGTTTTACCCCCGGAAGCGACCTTGCAGGATTACTATGCCGCCGATCAGAACAGCGGCACGATTCCGGAGGAGCATGTCTCGGAGATTTACCTGGCAGGGCTGACAGGTGTTGAGCAGGTCTCGCCCCGGCTCAACATCCCCGCCAACCTGGGAGGCATCCCTGTCACGCTGACCGGGATCTTGCCCCAGTCGGAACTGGAAGCCCAGACGACTTGGCAGACCACGACGCTGTTTACCGCTCCTAAAGCCCATGAGGGATGCGAGAAGGCCAAGCTCACGACCGCTCAACTGGAAGGGACCGATTCGCTGGTCACGTACCGGGCGATTCAGAACCTCAAACCCGATGAAGTGGTCTTGGGGGCGGATGTCGCGGGGCGATCCGCATTTTCCACCGGCGACACCGTGGAACTGCTCGGGAAGTCATTCAAGATCCTCGGCGTTCTTCCGGCAACGGGAACGGTTGACGATTCGCGGGTCTTCGCCCACTTGCACACCGTGCAGGATGCTTCCGGCAGCGGTCCCGTCTGCAATGCCATCGAAGTCATCGGATGTTGCGAGGATGCGGCGGGAGGACTTGTTCCCGAGCTGCGCAAGCTCTTGCCGAACACCAAGGTCGTCACCATTTCGCAGGTGGTCCAGACGCAAGTCGGCGTCAACCGGCTCATGGCGAATACCTCCTGGTTTGTGCTGGCGGTGCTGGTCATCGTCGGCGGGACGAGCCTCGCGGGAGCCATCACCGCGAATGTCCGGGAACGGCGTCGTGAAATCGGGACGCTCATGGCCTTGGGAGCAACGCCCCGGTTCGTGCAGCGGCTGTTCCTCGGAAAGGCCCTGGTTCTCGGTCTGGTGGCGGGGACGTTCGGCTGTCTGGTCGGGCTGATTGTCGCTGTGGCGGCCGGTCCCGCCTGGGCCGGTGTCACCGTTTCTATTCTTCCCACAACCTCGTTGCTGGCGATTTTGATCGCCACTTGTCTTGCGATTCTCTCCGCCTGGTGGCCGGCACGGAAGGCGGCCACCCTCGACCCATGTCTCTGCTTTCAGGAGGTCTAAGATGTTTCGATTCGAAAATGTGATCAAGCAGTATTCCCGGCGTGGCGAGCAAGTCACTGCACTGGAATGCGAAAACCTTTCCATCGCGAAGGGGGAATATGTTGCGATCGTCGGTCCGAGCGGGAGCGGCAAGACCACCCTGCTGTCTCTGATGGGGGGAATGTTGTCTCCCACGGCCGGACAGGTCTGGCTGGAGGAGACGTCCATTTACGGATTGCCCGCCGCCGCACGCTCCGCCTTGCGGAGCCAGCGGATGGGATTCGTCTTTCAGACGTTCAACCTGATTCCTTACCTGACAGCACTGCAAAACGTGCAGATCCCGCTTTGTTTGCTCAAGCAGGATCGAACAGAGCAGGAACGCCGCGCTGCGGACATGCTCGGCCGGTTTGGCCTGGGAGAACGGCTGCACCATCGCCCGGCGGAACTCAGTGTCGGGCAACAACAACGTGTCGCGCTCGCTCGGACGCTGGTCAACGACCCCCAGATCATTCTCGCGGATGAGCCGACAGGGAATCTTGATCCGGAAAGTCGCGAAACGGTACTCGGTGCCTTTGATACCGCACACCGGGAAGGACGCACTGTGATCACGGTGACACACGATCCGGTTGCCGCCAGTCGGGCCTCGCGCACGCTCACGCTGCGGCAGGGTGTCCTTCTGAGCTGCGAAACCGTCCCGGTTCGTCAGCGCCAGTCCGCATAACGAGCGCAGCCTGTGCTCGCTCATCACCAAGCACAGGATCGTCCCTGTTTTAACCTCCATAAGGAAAATCTGATGCCTGTCCATTCTCGCACTTTTCAGCGATTCATCGTCGGGACCCTCCCCGCGACCTGTCTTGCAACCCTCCTGCTGTCAGGTTGTGGAACCGCTCCTGATTCTGGCAAGCCTCCCTCTCCGTCATCCAGTGTCGAATCGCACGACGACCACGATCATGCCCACCCGGAGGAAGGGCCGCATCATGGTCATCTCGTTGAACTGGGCAACGAGGAATATCACGCGGAAGTGGTTCATGAGGATGAGACCGGAACGGTGACGGTGTATCTCCTGGATGGGAGCGCCAAGACCGCTGTTCCCATCGACGCTGGGGACGTGACGATCAATCTCTCCCACGAGGGGAAGGCCGAGCAGTTCAAACTCCCCGCCTCCCCTGATGCCGGTGATCCGGCGGGAAAATCGTCGCGGTTTGTTTCTCAGGAGAAACAACACATTGCCCAGGATCTGGATGCCAAAGGGAGTGCCGCCAAACTGGTCGTCACGATCAACGGGAAGCAATATACCGGCAAAATCGAACACGACCATGATCATGATCACGCCGACCACAAGCACTAAGTGCCATTCCCATCACCTCACAAGTGATCGAGAGTGTTTTTTCATGATGTGCCTTCATGTCCGTTCCTCCGCCGACATGAAGGGCACATGATCAATCGATTCGAATTTCGGTCTTAACAGATACGGATCATATTCAGGTCGCATCCCTTCCCGACAAGAACTGCTCATTTCTGAGGTGCAACAATTTCACCTTAAAAAACAGGATCTCCACGTGGTCAATGACTTTTCAATCCCTATTTGGCAAAGGTGCGTTGCAGCTCCAGGTAACGACGGTCCATTTCCGACGGCTTTTCCCTTGGGACAAGCGAGCATGGAGCGCCGGCGACGGCCACTAACCTTCTTTTTTGGCTTTTTCATTGCCTTCCTCTTATTGGGCATCGAAAGCCGGTGGCCGCGAGACGGTGTCGTCCGCGAATTGATGTTTCTGGCAGGAATCTGCCTGGCCGCGACTGGAGCACTCGGCCGGACGTGGTGTCACTTGTTCATTTCCGGCTACAAGACCAAAGTTCTGGTCCAGATCGGCCCCTATTCGATGTGTCGAAACCCACTGTATTTCTTCAGTGCGATCGGCATGATCGGCATCGGGCTCTGCTCAGGAACCTTTGCGGTTCCGGCGATCATGGCTCTGTTCTTTTCCGTCTATTACCCGTGGATTATCCATTGTGAAGAGGAACGTCTCTTCTCAAATCATCCCTTGGATTACGAAGAATTCTGGCGAACGACGCCAGCATTCTGGCCACGCGTTTTCCATTACCGTGAACCGGAGACATACACAATATTTCCCAGCATATTGCGTAGAAACATCGTGGATTCTTTCTGGTTCATTGTGCTCGCCGCCGCAGCTCATGTTGTTTCACAACTCCAAGAGACCGACTTACTGCCCACATTATTAGAAGTCTGGTAGCGATGCTGGACCGGCGAGATGCTTCGGCACATTCAACGAATGCTGTCGGTCCGAATGACGCTCGGTGAAACGAGCTTTCAAACCGATATCCAGTATAAAATCCGCAGTTTCTTTTGGCCGAGTTTAAATGTCCAATAGAATCCAATATTCGATAAACAGCGTTCGGAATTTCTCATGGTAAAGTCATTGCTCGTCCTGATGCTTGTGATGACGCAACTCCTCGCAGGGAGTGGCGATTCCGTCTATTTGTGCATCGGCAATGACGGCTCCTATTCCATCCATGCGGGATCTGCCCCCTGCACACCTGGCCAAGTGACCTGCGGAAGTGTCCGCCATTCGTGCAATGACGCCAGTCCAGGGCAGCAGGAGCGTTCACCCTGTGGCAACCATCCAGGAGATCGGGCGGTCTCCCAGACTGGCGATCCCCTCGTTCTGGCTGGGACGTGTGATTGCACGCATATCCCGGTTGTGATGGCATCCGACCAGCCGACGAGGACGACGCGAAATTCAATCGCGGTAGATTTTGAATGGTTGTCTTCGCTCCTCGCACAGGCACCCACCATTGATATTGCCTACCAATCCGTGCTTCAACTCACGTTCCATTGCTACGACACCTCAACAGTTCCCGATTTTACTTTGACCGTCGTCTCCACGGTCGTCATTCGTTGCTAACGCAGCCGCTTTCTTCGGCGTTGTCGCGCTGAGTCGATGATCCGTAATCATCCTCGCTCGATGTGTTTCTGCTGCATCGTCCGTTGCACGCCACGAGATCTTTTCGTGACGGTCTGGTCGAACCATCCCCCTTTTCCGCCCAGGAGGCGATATGTCCTCACCCATTGCGTCCCTCTCAGCTCCCACGATTTCGTTTCGTGGCTCGCAGTGCTCTCCACTTCCAAGCCCTGGTACCGCTAATGCTGGTCACAGCATTGACAGCGCTACACGTCGTCACGCATTAACGAATGACACAGCCGCCGAGGGCGAAACTGAAGCTGCTTTCCCGACGTGCGAGAACCAAGACTCCATATCCGGCCCATCCGAGGAGACCTCGCGGCTTCATGGGGTTCTCATTGTCGAAGATGAGCCTTTACTACGGAAGGCGCTGAGCATCGGGTTCCGAAACCGTGGGTTCGACGTCTGGCTCGCGACGGATGGAGCGGAGGGGGTCGAGGTTTACCAGCAGTTCTATCCGCTCATCGACGTGGTGCTGTCGGATGTCCGGATGCCGGTGCTGGATGGACCAGAAACCCTCGATGCCTTGCGCGCGATCAATCCATCCGTCCGTTTTTGCTTTATGACTGGCGACGCGCGGGCAGCGACGCGTGTCAGCTTGTTAAAGCGTGGTGCCCTGCGTGTCTTCGAGAAACCCCTGCCATCCGTCGCGGAGGTTGCACAGGAGCTCTGGGAACTCGCGACATGTCCCAATGACCTGCTTTCCCAGCCAGACCTGGGAAATAGGGCAACCACCGACCCTAATCGTCCCGCATTGGCAACTCACATCCGAGAGTTACCTGCGGAAGGTCATTTCTTCGAATGGGCTTACGGACCACTACTCACGTCAATCTCTCGCATTCGCTCAATGTTGAGCAAACCGAGTTTGCCGAAGTCGAGTGGCATGGCCTCCTCGCCAAACAAGCAATGAGTCTGTGTGTTCGTTTACAGGAAGCGATCCGTACCGGGTTGGATCACGCCTGCCGCGTTATGTTCGGCCTTGATACGGGAGAGTGACATGCAAAAACTGATCGAAGGCCTAAAGCATTTTCAGGAGCATGTCCTCTGGGAAAGGCAAGAGCTTTTCGAGCGCGCGACTCAAGGTCAGCACCCGACAGCGATGCTCATTACCTGCTCTGACGCACGTCTGCTTCCCGAAACGATCATGCAGGCCGATCCCGGTGACCTATTTGTCTCGCGCAATGCGGGAAATCTGATCCCACCGCCTGACGCACCCAGCGGAGAAGCCGCGACAATCGAGTACGCAATCAATGCCCTCGGGGTGACCGACATTATTGTCTGCGGTCACTATCGCTGCGGTGCGGTGCGAGCAATCCTCCATCCGGGCGAAGGCGGCGAGTTACCGAAGACAAGGGAGTGGCTGGCCTATGCCGCCGAGACTAAAGCCGTTATCGAAGGCGAGCACCCCGATCTCCAGGGAGAAGCACTTTGGGACAAGGCAGTCGAGCGGAACGTGTTGGCCCAGGTGAATAACCTGACGGAACACCCGGTTGTGGCCGCCGCACTGGCTACCGGCGCCGTCCGGCTGCATGCATGGGTGTTGCGGTTTGAGACCAGCGAGGTCTTGGCGTTCGATCCCCTGACCAATGCCTTCGGTCCACTGCTGGAAATGCCCGTCGTCCACGCGGTATTGCCGGTTCCTGCTCAGCAGCCAATGCAGGCTGCCAAGGTGGAGTCGCCGGAGTCTGCGCCGACGTCCGACTCCCTGAGGTGGCTTGAGACCATTAAGAGCGACATTTCGGCGTCGCTGGTGGTCTTTGCCGTGGCGTTGCCCCTCTGTGTTGCCATCGCCAAAGCATCCGGTGTTCCGACGGCCGCAGGCATCATCACCGCCATCATCGGTGGGGTCGTGGTCGGGCTCCTCGGTGGCGGGCCTTTGCAGGTCAGTGGACCGACTGCCGGATTGATTATTGTTCTCCTCGGTATTCAGGAGAAGCTGGGGTTTGCTGCACTGGGACTGGTTGTCTTTCTTGCCGGACTTATTCAAGTCCTTGCCGGGTTACTGCACTTGGGGCAGTGGTTCCGAGCCGTGTCACCGGCGGTCATTCTCGGCATGCTGGCCGGGATCGGTTCCGTCCTGCTGGCTCAACAGTTCCATGTGACCGTGGATGATTCTCCGGTTCGCAGCCCGCTGGCCAACTATCTCGGTATGCCGCGCGCTCTGATGGACATCTTCGATGGTCACCCAGGACATGAAGGTCATTTCCCTGCCGCGTCGATCGGACTGCTCACCCTCTCCGTGCTGTTGCTCTGGAAGCGGGTCGTCCCAAGGCAACTCCATGTCATCCCCTCCGTTCTGGCCGCAGTCGTCATCGCAACAGCGGTCACCACTCTGCTGAATTTGCCCATCCAGCGAGTGGAATTCGAGAGTCTCGCCTCAGGTGTCAAGCTGATCGACTTGTCTTCCCTGCCCGCGATGTTTGGCGACTCAATGGTCTGGCAGATGGCATTGACCGTTGCCATTCTTGCCAGCGCGGAGTCTCTCCTCACGGCTGCGGCGACGGATGGAATGCATACGGGCTCCCGGACCCGGTATGACCGCGAACTTGCCGCACAAGGCATCGGCAATGCCCTGTGCGGAGTGATTGGTGCGCTGCCAATGGCTGGAGTGATTGTCCGAACGTCCGCCAACCTGGAAGCGGGAGCAAAGTCACGTTGGGCGACAATTTTTCACGGCATCTGGATGTTGGCGTTCGTGCTGCTGACTCCTGGGCTCCTGCGGATGATCCCCGTTGCGGCGCTGGCGGCGACGCTTGTCCTGACCGGTTTCCGCCTGATCCAGTTCCCGGCAATCCGGGCATTATGGAAGGAAAGCCGGGGCGAAGGGGCCATCTGTCTCATCGTCGCCGTCACCGTCGTCGCCATGGACCTGTTGTCGGGTGTCATGCTGGGCGTGGCCTTATCGGTCGCCAAGCTCGTCTACACATTCTCCCGGTTACACATCCGGCAACGTGGCGACGCGGCGAGCGGTCGCGTCACCCTCGTTCTGGAGGGGGCGGCGACGTTCCTGCGATTACCTAAGCTCGCATCCGTGCTCGAAAGCATTCCGCCAAGGACAATTCTGCATGTCGATTTCAAGGGACTGAGCTATATCGACCACACATGCCTGACGCTGCTGATGAATTGGGAGAAACAACATGAAGCAACGGGCGGCAAGCTCATCCTGGATTGGGACATCCTTCGCGCACGTTTCCGCACAGCTCGGCCGCGTCCACATCGCGGCAGGGGTATGAAAGGGGACGTTGCCAATGCACGCGGCAGGAGCCACGAACATCAACGGGCGGCGTAAAAATGCTTGCGGTTTTTCACAAACCGTGAGCGTATTCGATATCGGGGCTGACATGTGGTGTGATCGTCCGGCGACTCCGTCCATGTACCCGAACTGACAAAACTGACGGAGAGATCAAAATGACCGAAAAAACACGGATCGAAATCAATTTGGTCCTACCCACGGTGCCGGACACGCGCGATGCCTGCGTCCAGCGCTTGGCCGACTTGCTGAAAGCGAAGGGAGGAGTTGAGGCCGCACACCTCGTGGACAACAGCGAGAACGAACCTGTCCAATTCTGCATCCATTTTGATCCCGAACGCATCTCGATGGGGGAGGTGCGCGAATTAGCCATCCGTGCAGGGGCAGAACTTGAGCAACGGTTCGGGCACTTGTTGCTCAAGACGGATGCTATGCACGCCCGTGAGGCCCGCACGGTGGAGTTGCGAGCACGCGGAATCGTTGGAGTCCTGGAAGCCGCGGCTTCACCCGCCGGTGTCGTGCGTATTGAGTTTGATCGGCAGATCGTCACGGAAGAGGCCATTCAGACAGAATTGCAAAAAGAGGGTGTGCGAATTCGCCAAGAATCGAAACAGGCTGCATCTGTCGAATCCGGCGAGGTGGAGAGCAAGACAGCAGAGGAAGCCGATCACCACGAACATGGGGGTTGGTTTGGCGAACGGACGGAACTCGTTTTTGCAGCGATCTGTGGCGGATTGCTGCTTGTCGGATGGCTACTGCCGATGCTCTTCGATGTCTCGCCTTGGCTCCCGTGGAGCCTCTATGTGGCAGCCTATTTCTTCGGCGGCTTTTTCACCTTCCGGGAAGCGTTCGAGAATCTCCGGGCCTATCGTCTTGAAATCGATCTGCTGATGCTCGTTGCGGCCATCGGTGCCGCCACGCTCGGAGAATGGGCGGAAGGCGCTTTGCTCCTGTTCCTCTTCAGCCTGGGACATGCGTTGGAACACTATGCAATGGGACGAGCCAAGCGGGCGATTGAAGCGCTCGCCGAACTGGCTCCCCCAACCGCGCTGGTCCGCCGTGATGGCCAGACCGCAGAATTGCCGGTGGAACAGCTTCGGTTAGGCGACGTGGTGATCGTCAAGCCGAACGAGCGGATTCCGGCTGACGGGTTCGTGCTCAAGGGGGAAAGCAGCGTCAACCAAGCCCCCATTACCGGCGAAAGTGTGCCCGTGGACAAGCGAGCCGTTGATGATCCCGGCCAGGCCGCCGCGAACCCGGATCGGCTCGGACCGGAGTATCGGACCTTTGCAGGCACAATTAACGGCGGCGGCGCTCTGGAGATTCAGGTCTCAAAACTTTCCAGTGAATCGACGCTCGCCCGCGTCGTACAAATGGTCAATGAAGCCGAGACGCAGAAATCACCGACGCAACGGTTCACCGACAAGTTCGAGCGGATCTTCGTCCCGGTGGTCATCGCGTTCGCTGTCTTGCTGCTGTTTGCCTGGGCCGTGATCGACGAGCCGTTTCGGGATTCGTTCTATCGTGCAATGGCGGTGCTGGTGGCGGCCAGCCCTTGTGCCCTGGCGATCTCGACTCCCAGTGCGGTGTTAAGTGGCGTCGCACGGGCCGCCAGGGGCGGCGTGCTCGTCAAGGGTGGCGGACCGCTGGAGAATCTCGGACGACTTGGTGCCATCGCCTTTGATAAGACCGGCACATTGACAGAGGGAAAGCCTCGCCTCACAGATGTCGTGACGGTGGATGGCCGCTCGGAGGACGAGTTATTGCGAGTGGCGATTGCCGTGGAGAAACTCAGTGACCATCCGCTGGCCGCAGCCGTGGTCGAGGGGGGCCAGGAACGTCTCAAGAGCGATTCGGACTTACAGGCCCACGATGTGCAAAGCATCACAGGCCGGGGAGTCAAAGCGAGTATTGAGGATCAGGCCGTTTACATCGGTAAAGATCGTCTCTTTGGCGAAATCGCAGGCCCGTCGCTTCCAGATGCGCTTCGCCAGTCCACCGAAGACCTCAAGGCGGCGGGGCGGACCACGATGGTCGTCCGATATGGCGATACCTACCTGGGCGTGTTGGGGCTTATGGACACTCCCCGCGACGCTGCCAAGGATGTCATCAGACGGCTGAAGGAACTTGGCGTCGAGCGAATGATCATGCTTTCAGGCGACAACCAGCAGGTCGCCGATGCTGTTGCCAAAGAAGTCGGCATCGACGAAGCCGTTGGTGACCTGATGCCTGACGATAAGGTCGAGGCCATCAAGAAACTCAGCCAGCAGGGAGGTGTCGCGATGGTCGGCGACGGCGTCAACGATGCCCCCGCCATGGCCAGTGCGACCGTCGGGATCGCGATGGGTGCGGCCGGTTCTGACGTGGCGCTGGAAACTGCCGACGTAGCCCTGATGGCCGATGATCTGAATCATCTCCCCTTTGCTGTCGGGCTCAGCCGGAAAACGAGCCGGATCATTCGGCAGAACCTCTGGTTCAGTCTGGGCATGGTGGCGTTTCTGATTCCCGCGACGGTGCTGGGGCTGCAAATGGGGGCCGCCGTCCTGTTTCATGAAGGTTCGACACTGTTGGTGGTCTTCAACGCATTAAGACTGCTTGCCTACCGAAAGCCTTGAACTCCAAGATCCCTACATGCGTTTAGCTGAATGACACGTCGATACCTTGCAGCGACAGTTTGAGGATGGCGGAAACTGACTCTTTCGATGGAGAGGCTCGCTTTCCCTGATTGCCAACGCGCGGGCCTTGACCGAAAGCCATCCGCTGTTTTGGCATGGACGCAGGTGGAAGAGGCCGATAGGATCATAGGATTGGAGATACAATCACAAAATCTGAAAGGTTCATCGGCGGTTTTTCATGGCCAAATCGTTGCTCATCCTGATGCTGATGACGACGCAACTCCTTGCCGGGAGTGGCGGTTCGGTCTATCTCTGCATCAGCAACGATGGCGAATACTGCTGCTTGGACACAGGTCCCCGGTCCTGTACCTGCTGCCAGGAGCATCAGCAGGAAGCTGCGCATGAGACCTGTTGTTCGGACGCTGGCTGTACCGAGGGAATTGCGGAGCCATCTTGCGGCCATCATGACGAAACATCGCCTTGTCCTGAGCAAAACCGTGTTGTCAAGGACGATGCATGTGGATGCACGCATATCCCGGTTGCGGCTTCCGCTGGCCACCCGACAACTGTCACTCGCCCCACGGTCACAGTAGATAGTGAGCGACTCGCTTTGCTTGTCGCCTGGCTGCCGACGTGGTTGAGCGGTACTGATGCCGCCTCTTTCTTGCCGCATTTTCGGTGGACAGGCCCGCCTGCGGTCCCTGATTTCACATTGACCGTGATCTCTACGGTCGTCATTCGCTGCTAACCAGCCTCTCTCCTCGGCGTTGATTGTGCTGAGTCGATGACCTCCGGGTTGTCCTCGGCCAACATGTTCCGCCCCGCCTTGTCCTCGTTCCACGAGTCAATTCTCGTGTTGCAATGGGTTAAGGCATCCCCCTTCTACTTTTGGAGAGAGTATGTCCGCTACTATGACCGCCCCGGCACATCCGGTGGCTACACCGCCGCACATTGAGACACAGCCCGTCACGACGCCCCGCCGACGCTGGTGGATGAAGGCCCTGAACGCCGTTCCAAACCTCGTGGTATTTTCGCTCCTGGGCGGTGTGATGTATGCCGGCCATCATACCGGCTGGAAGCTGCCGAAGATGTCCGAGCTGATGGGAACCGCCACCGTCACTGCTGACGACTGGTGCTCGGAGCATCTGGTTCCCGATTCGAAATGCATCGAATGCCGCACCGATCTGCTGCCTAAGGCCAAGCCGACAGGCTTTTGTCGAGAGCACGGGGTCGCTGAGTGTGTCATTTGTCACCCCGAATTGGCCCAGGTCAAGGGGCAGGCCCAGCTTCCCAAGTACGACACGATCCAGGCGATTTCCCTCGTCTCCCGCCCGGAGAACAACAGCCGGAACACCATGCACACAAGCCGGGTCCAGTTCTCGTCCGCAGAGGCGGTCATGAAAGCCGGTATCGATGTGGACGTGGTGCAAGAGCGTGCCATGCACGATGCGATCACGGCAAATGGAGAGTTGATGTTCGACCCAACTCGTGTCGGACAACTCTCTCCACGGGTCCCGGGTACGGTTGCGGCCGTCTTCAAGACAGTTGGAGATCAAGTGATTGCAGGTGAGATTCTGGCCCTCGTCGATGCGTCTCAGGTCGGGCAGGTGAAATCGCAATTCCTGCAAGCCGTTGTCCAACTTCAATTGAAAAAGACGACCGTTGAACGACTCCGACCAGTTGCGAATAGCGGGGCGGTTCCGCAGAAGTCCATCATCGAAGCGGAAACCGCTTTGCAAGAGGCGGAAGTGACGTTGATCTCGGCTCGCCAGGCATTGGCGAACCTAGGTTTTGATCTCCCGGAGGGTCTTGAAACCCGCTCAGCCCAAACCCTTGCCGACGAACTCCGATTCCTGGGCATTCCCAGCTCAGTCATCACCGCTCTCGCGGCGGGAACGAAAACAGCCAATCTCATTCCGGTGCGAGCTCCTTATGACGGTGTTTTGCTCGCTTCAGCGGTCGTCGCCGGAGAGGTCGCCGATCCGTCAAGAACATTGTTTACGGTCAGTGATCCTCGCCGGATGTGGTTGGTGCTGAATGTTCGCCAGGAAGATGCCAAGTACGTTCGTCGGGGCTTGCCGGTCCGGTTCCATTCCGATAACGGCGATCAAAGCGTGACGGGGAAAGTTGCCTGGATCAGCCCCTCCATTGATGAACAAACCCGCACGATGCAGGTGCGAGTTGCCATCGCCAACGAGGAAGGAATGCTTCGGGACAAAACCTTCGGGTCAGGCCAAATCGTCCTGCGAGAAGAGTCGAATGCCATTGTCGTCCCCCGTGGAGCCGTGCAGTCGACACCGGATGCTTCGTTCGTCTTCGTTCGTGACAAGAATTACTTCGACGAGAACTCGCCGAAGTTCTTCCATGTCCGGCAGGTACGCCTGGGAGCACGGGACGGCGAGTCCGTCGAACTCTTGGCCGGTGTCCTTCCGGGAGAAGTCATCGCCTCCCAGGGGAGCAATGTTCTGCTGGCTCAACTCCTTCGCAGCAACCTTGGTGCGGGTTGCGGCTGTCATGAACACTAAGCGAAGGAGCACCGAGCCGACATGGACTTTCTCAATCGCATCATCGACTTTTCTTTGCACAATCGGGTGCTGGTCATCCTGGGCGTGCTGGCTGCGGGCGTGGCAGGGGTTTTCTCGCTCCAGCATCTCGATATTGACGCCTTTCCAGACACCACACCGGTGCAGGTGCAGATCAACACGACTGCTCCCGCCCTGAGTCCGGAAGAGGTTGAACGGCAGATTACGTTCCCTATCGAGCAGGCAATCAGCGGTCTGCCGGGTCTGGAGCAACTTCGTTCGATCTCGAAATTCGGCCTCTCGCAGGTCGTCGTCGTTTTTGAAGACGGCATCGATATCTACTTTGCCCGCCAGCTTATCAACGAACGTCTCGGTTCGGTCGAGATGCCGCAGGGCATCGCTCGACCGCAAATGGGGCCGGTCGCGACCGGCTTGGGTGAAGTCTTCCACTATGTCGTCACCGGCCAGGGGACCGACGTGACGGAACTGCGCACAATCCACGATTGGGTCATCAAGCCACCGATGCGAACGGTTCCCGGCACAGCCGAAATCAACAGTTGGGGCGGATACGTCAAGCAGTACCAGATTCGTCTCGATCCCGACCGCCTCATCAAGCATGGGGTGACGTTCGATCAGGTAGTTCAGGCCGTCCAGAAGAACAATTTCAATGTCGGCGGCGGCAACATCAGCCAGCCGAGCGGGATGCTACTTGTCCAGGGGCTTGGACGCACAACGAACATCGACCAGATCCGGCAGATCGTCATCGCCGCTAGGGACGGAGTTCCAACCCGGGTTACGGATGTGGGCGAAGTCGTCATCGGGCACGAGATTCGCCGTGGCGCCGTGACGGCGAACGGCCAAGGAGAAGTCGTTCTCGGCCTGGGCTTCATGCTGATGGGCGAGAACAGCCATGAAGTCACCTGGGCCATGAAGGAGAAGCTGAAATCTCTGGAATCGAGCCTGCCGCCGAATGTCCAGGTCAAGCCGGTCTACGACCGCACGCATCTTGTGGACTTCGTGATCGACACCGTGCGGAAAAATCTGTTTGAGGGCGGGTTGCTTGTCATTGCCGTGCTGTTCGCTTTCTTGGGAAATCTGCGAGCGGCGGCGATCGTGGCTTTGGCGATTCCTCTGTCGATGCTGTTCGCCTTCACCGGTATGTATCGCTTCGGCATTGCCGCCAGTTTGCTGAGCCTGGGGGCCATCGACTTCGGCCTTGTTGTCGATAGCTCGGTGGTGATGATCGAGAACTGCGTGCGGCATCTGGCTCATGATTCCAATAGTGGGAAGAGCCGGTTGGACATCATCCGGGATGCCGCCGTGGAAGTCCGTAAGCCGACGATGTTCGGCGAATTGATCATCATGATCGTCTACCTGCCGATCCTCACACTCGAAGGGATCGAGGGGAAGATGTTCCGTCCCATGGCCCTGACGGTGATCTTTGCTCTGATGGGGTCGATGGTTCTCTCGCTGACCTTAATGCCGGTGCTGGCGAGTTACCTCCTTCCGAAGAAAGTCGAGGAGCGTGAGCCGTTCCTGATGCGGGTCGCCCATGCCATTCACTATCCCATCCTGCAATTTGCCATGCACCACAAGCTGGCCGTCATGGGCTTTGCGGCCAGCGTGCTGATTCTGGCGTTCGGGATGATTGCTCCCAATTTGGGTTCCGAATTTGTTCCCCGTCTTTCGGAAGGCGCGCTCGCCATTGGGGTCGTCCGGCTGGCCGGAACCGATTTGAGTGAATCCATCCGCTACAACACCGAAATGGAAAAAGTGATCCTCTCGACGTTTCCTGATGAAGTGGAAAACGTCTGGAGCCGCATCGGCACGGCGGAAGTCGCTACCGATCCGATGGGCGTTGAACTGACGGATATGTTCGTCACCCTCAAGCCGCGTTCGCAATGGAAAAAAGCCAGCACGCAGGCGGAACTCACGGAGTTGATCGACAAGGCATTACGGGACATGCCTGGACAACGACTCGCCTACTCGCAACCCATCGAGATGCGAATTAACGAGATGGTTTCGGGTGTGCGTGCGGATCTCGGCGTCAAGCTCTTTGGTGACGACTTCGATGTTCTTGTCAGCAAAGGGCAGGAAATCGAACGGATTCTGAACTCCATCGACGGGGCGGCGGATGTCGCCGTGGAACAGGTCACCGGTCAGCCGGTGCTTCAGATCAAAGTGAACCAGGACCAGATCGCCCGCTACGGCGTTTCCGCACAGGAGGTTCTCGACCTCGTGGAGTCCATCGGCAGCAAGCCGATCGGAGAAATTGTTGAAGGGCAGCTTCGCTTTCCACTGATCGTGCGGCTCCCTGAGCAATTCCGGGAAAGCCCGCAGTCCATCGGCAACATGCTGATTTCGACACCTGTGGGAGAGCGGATTCCTCTGTCCCGCCTGGCTTCGATTGAGATTGCCGAGGGGCCGTCCACCATCACACGGGAATGGGGGCAACGACGGATTACGATTACCGCCAACGTGCGTGGACGTGACCTGGGAAGTTTTGTCGCCGAGGCTCAGGACAAGATCGCCACACAGGTTTCTCTGCCATCAGCCCGCTACCGGGTCGAGTACGGCGGACAGTTCGAGAACCTTCAGCGGGCACAAACTCGATTGATGATTGTGGTGCCTTTGGCGCTTGTATTGATCTTCATCCTACTCTACATGACGTACCATAACATTGTAGATACCTTACGAGTCTTTACGGGTATCCCCTTCGCTTGGGTTGGTGGCATCTTCGCCCTCTGGCTGCGGGATATGCCGTTTTCCATCTCGGCGGGCATCGGCTTTATCGCCATGTCTGGCGTGGCGGTGCTGGATGACATGATCCTCGTCTCCTACATCCGGCAACTTCGCCAGAAGGGGCTGCCGTTGGACGAGGCCGTCACCCAAGCGGCGATTACCCGGCTGCGTCCGGTATTAATGACAACCCTCGTCGCCAGTTTTGGCTTTCTGCCGATGGCGTTCAGCGAGGGGATGGGAGCGGAGGTGCAGCGTCCCCTCGCCACCGTCGTGATTGGCGGCGTCATTGGGGCGATGATCATGTCGCTGCTCGTGCTGCGTGTGCTGTATCTGCTCTTCAACGCCCCCGTTGCTCGCCATGAGCACCGAGAGCATCACGAAGAAACACCTGCCGAACCTGTCTTGGCGGGATCGACTGAACAACCCTTTTCTTTATGGAGAAACGACGAATGAAAACGAGATTCTGGATGGCGGCATCACTGGTGCTGGCCGTGGCATTCGTAAGCGGCTGTGGCCAATCCGCGACGCCTCCGGCCCAAGCCGAGAAACACACTGACGCTCATGATGACCACGATCATGATGAACATGCCGCAACTGAGAAAGGCGATCACTCCGGGTGGTGGTGCAACGAGCACGGCGTTCCAGAAGGAGTGTGCGGTCAATGTGACAGCAAGCTGGCGGCGGAATTTCAGAAGAAGGGGGATTGGTGCAAGGAGCATGATCGCCCCGATTCACAGTGCTTCAAGTGCCACCCCGAACTCGAAGCCAAGTTCGCCGCCCAGTACGAGGCCAAGTACGGGAAGCAGCCACCAACGCCGGAAGGCTAATCAGCCGGATCGAGCGGGTGCTGGGGGTTTCCCCGCACCCGCATCTGATCGAGAGGAGCATTCCCAATGACAAGACCCCACGTCCTTCAATTCCGCATTGCAGGCATGGACTGCATGGAAGAGGTTGCCGTTTTGCGGCAGGCAGTGGGACCGGTGGTGGGCGGTGAGAATCTCCTCTCTTTCGACATCTTGAACCGTCGCCTGACGGTTCATTCCAACGGTGAGACCGTCACACCATCCGTCATCATGGAAGCGGTTGCCGGAACGGGAATGCGTGCGGAACAGTGGACGGAAGATAAGGATCAAGCGAACGCAACAGGCTCATCCGCCTGGACCCCGAGTTTCGTCTGGACGAGCCTGAGCGGAAGCTTTCTTGCAGTTGCCTTGCTGCTGCGGGTCACACTGGCTTGGCAGTTGCTGTCAGGCTTCGCAGTTGAAGCTGTGGAACAGTCCTTTCTTGCAGCAGCCATCCTTTGCGGCTTGCGACTTGTCGGCCCCAAGGCGATCCGAGCGGCAAGGCGATTGCGACCCGACATGAATCTCCTCATGTCCATCGCAGTCATTGGGGCGATTCTCATCGGCGAGTATCTGGAAGCCGCCTCGGTGGCCTTCCTCTTCGCCTTGGCTGAAGCTCTGGAAGCCTGGAGCATCCGCCGTGCTCATAAAGCGATTTCCGCGTTGATGGACCTTTCCCCTCCGACGGCTCGGTTCATCAATCTGGATGGCATCGAGGAAATTCGCCCCATTGCGGAAGTGCCGATTCGATCCCGGATCATCGTTAAACCTGGAGAACGAATACCGCTTGATGGGAAGGTGATTGCGGGTTCCAGTCACGTCAATCAGGCCCCCATTACCGGCGAGAGTCTGCCCGTCGAAAAGCAGGTTGGCGATGTGGTCTTCGCTGGGACGGTGAACGGGAACGGGGCGCTGGAATTCGAGACAACGAAGGCGGCGGATGACACAACCGTGGCCCACATCGTCCGCATGGTCGAGGAAGCCCAGACGCGGCGGTCGCCGAGCGAACAGTGGGTCGAGTCATTTGCTCGCTATTACACGCCAGCCGTGATGGCGATTGCCCTGCTGATCTTCCTTGTGCCGCCTCTCCTGCTGGGACAGGCGTGGGGGGATTGGTTCTATCGCAGTCTCGTGCTGCTGGTCATTGCGTGCCCCTGTGCGTTGGTGATCTCGACACCGGTGAGCATTGTCGCCGCTTTGGCTGTCGCGGCCCGGCAGGGTGTCCTCATCAAAGGTGGCGTGTTCATCGAAGCTCCTGCCAGGCTCCGGGCCATCGCCCTCGACAAGACGGGAACGTTGACGGAAGGACGCCCCAGTGTTCGAGCTGTCATCCCACTCAATGGACACTCGGAATTAGAACTTCTGGAGCGGGTCGCTGCGCTGGAAGCTCGGAGCGAACACCCCTTGGCCGTAGCGATTCTTGAACACGCCCGCTCTGCTGGTGTCAGTGTTCGGCCTGCTGAGGATTATCAGGAAATTCCCGGCAAAGGCGCATCCGGCCGCTGGAATGGCGAGATTTACTGGCTCGGCTCCGTCCGCCTCTTGCAAGAGCGAGGGCAACAGACGCCTGAAATTCAGCACTGCATTACCAGTCTCGCTGACCAGGGACAGACTGTGGTCGTGGTCGGGAATCAACAACACGTTTGCGGCTTGCTGGCACTCTCCGACACGGTAAGACCGACCGCCAAGTCCGCTCTGGACGGACTCAGAGCCGCAGGCATTCAGCATATTGTCATGTTGACCGGTGACATGGCGACGACGGCTGAAGCGATTGGCCGCGAGGCTGGAGTCGATGAGATTCGGGCCGAGCTTCTCCCTGCCGAGAAAGTTCACGCCGTTGAGAGGCTCGTTCAAGAATACAAGCATGTGGCGATGGTGGGTGACGGAGTCAATGATGCACCGGCCTTGGCCACCGCCAGCCTGGGTGTGGCCATGGGCGTGGCCGGAAGCGATGCGGCCATCGAGACGGCGGACATCGCACTCATGTCGAATGATCTCACGAAGCTCCCGTGGGTTGTGGGGCTGTCGCGACGAACTCTGCGAATCATTCAGCAAAACATCTGGTTCTCTCTTTTGGTGAAAGCGGCGTTCGTCGTACTGACGTTTGTCGGGTACTCGACACTTTGGGGAGCCATCGCTGCGGATACGGGAGCCTCGTTGCTCGTGATCTTCAATGGGTTACGGTTGCTCAAGGACTGATAAAACGAACCACATTTCTCGCAGGGTGCGAAAGGAACCGTCACTATGCCAACATGCTTTGGCAATTTGATCATGTTCAAGGAAACATGGATCACCGGGAGCTACGAATGAACCTGCTGGCCCGAAGAGGGGCATAGTCCGAAGGAGATTGCTGCACAAAAGGAGTGTTCCCTGCTCGGAATCCACCTTAGGCTCTGGTGAACCGTGGGCCACGCCTCCTCTGTTGCATTCCGTCACGGGGGCCAGTTCTTGCGAACCCCCGCGACGAAACACTCCGACGGCGACGGTGAACCGCAAAGCCAAGAGGGAATTGGTTAAAGCCCGAGTCAGTCAAAGATCATTGGCCGTAGCTGGTATCCACATCGACGCGCGGCTCTAGAAGTTCTTTGACCAGTTCTTCCGCAAAGGGAGAAATTGGACGGCAGAGGTTGAGTGTCTCCAATCGGTCCAAAAGCGGCCAATCAGCCAGGAGACGGATGTCCGATTCCACGAATTCGACATCCCAGTCCTTGTCCTCTTCGTCATCTGGTTTGTCTTCATAAGCGGGATGCAGCCAGATGCGCAGGACATCGACTCGGAACATCAAAGGATGTTTCAGCCATTCAGCAAGATGTGATCGATAGGTATATAGAGAGAGATCTATTCGCGCCAGTGGGGACAAATTGAAGCTATCGCCGTCTACAACACGCATTGGCAGTCCCCAATCGCCTTCCTCGATTTCAAACAAAGGCAGTCCCCGATAATACTCCGTGCAACAGATAAGATGCTCCATATCGGCGAACCGCTTCGCGCGGCAGATCCCCGGCAGGAGGTCCAGAAGCCTCTGCAAGCGTTCCGCAGCCGTTTTGTCTTCCCAGGGAAAGTCCCAACGGAGACTCCTTTCGCCTTGATCCTGGCCGCGCCTGCTGATGCCGACATACGGTTGCTGGCATTGCAAACGGATGAACTCGGAATAGTCTCCTGCACCGTGTTGTTCTAACCAATCCGCGTATGCCAACCTCGGCTGATCGTCACGTGGCGCAGCATGGATGGCTTCGATGAGAGCCAGTTCCTGATCCGTATATGGTTGTTGCTGCATTGCCATTCCCCATCCAAGCCGACATAGACGTCCCGCATTTTATCCGCCAGACGCATTGATTTCCGCTTCGATTCGACGCAGCATGTCGAGCAATCGCTCGAATGCAGGCGGTTCACCGAAGATCATTTCCTGCATCTTGCGGTAATCCTGCTCCAGTTCCGGCAGGCGAGCATCGGGAGGGACGATCCGGAGCGTGCCCGGTTTGGCCTCCGTGTACCGTGCCCAGGCTGCGGGAAAGAAGACTTCCTTGTGCCGAGCGACTTTCAGCAGCAGTTCGGTATCCTTGATTGCGGCCCTCCCCAGGTCATGCTCGTACAGTCGCACGACGTCGTAATAGTGCCTCGATTGCCGATCCCGGAACTTCTTGTCCGCCGGTGCATGGTGCCACATATGCAGCACCGTGGCTTTCTCCCAGAAGGTCCGCTCGGCAGCCAAGACATGGACTTGGCATCCAGCCTCCTTGAAGATATTGGGAAAGTCCTCCGCCGCGTAGGACGTGACGGTGGCCTCAATGGCTGGCCAATGGTCCGAACGTGCTCCAAATTCCATCCGCACGGCTGACCGGATATAGGCCGGTTCGTCGGCGGGGTGATCCCGGCTTTCTGCCGGATAGTGGAACAACAAGGTCTGCCCGTCCGGGTCGTCCTCGGCCAATTCCAGGTCCCAACTCGTCGAGGGCGGTTCGCCCAAGGCGTTACCGAAGGACTCGATGAGTTGGGGCAGCAACCGTTCCCGGATGACTCGTTGGCACGTTTCAGTCAACGCTTCGAGTCCGTGCTTCCGTTTCTTGCCGGATGTGGCGTTGAGCGGATCGCTCTCGCCGCCGAATCCCAGCCCGGCCCGGTCGAAGGACAGGTCCACGTCTTCCGAAAAGCGTTCGATAATCCCGAACACTTTGGACAACGACGTGCCGCCCTTGAACAGCAGTCCGGCTGGTGGATTGTGCAACGTGAACAACCGCTTGAGCGTCCAGCAGACCCAGAAATCCTTTTCGATGATCGCTGGTGTCAGGCCGCGTTGTCTTGCGGTTTCCGCGAACAGGTCCGTCCGGTCAGCAATGGGGAGCCGTGCAATGTCATCCATGACCGGCCACCTCCAGTTCTGCCTGGGCAATCTGCCGGACAGCAGCAGCGATCCAGTCGGTCGTGTAGCGGGCGTCCTGGAGCAGCCCCCGCCGCTGGTCTGGTGACAGGGCACGCCGAATCTGGCCGATCACCTTGTCGTCCACGGCGGCCTGCCCAAGATGCCGCAGGGCTTGAAAGACCATCGCACTGGTCCGGCTCCCCACCGGCAGTTCCTTCGGAGCCGCGTGACGAATCTGGATCGTCGTGTTGCCGATCTTCACCAGACGGGTCCGCCCATCGCTCAGGTAAACAGGCTTGGCAGGCACCTGCGTGGACAGTCCCAGCCGGTTGGCGGCCACCGCACCCGAAGGAACCACCTGGCTGCCGGTCTGCCGGGCCAGGGCGTCGGCAATGTCGTCCAAATCGGGGCCGAGGGGGATTCCCAGCCGGTCATTCATACACGGATAATGGTAGAGGCCGCGCCCCAACCGCAGGATGTCGCCATTCCTGACCAGCCGTGAGAGCGACTGGTCGGCGGCATCGCGGCTGCCCAGGTCAAGGAAGTCCTTCGGAATGAAGACCTTTCCCCGGCCTTGGCTGCGAATCCGGCTCAGAATGTCGTCTTGTACGGTTGTGGTCATGGCTCTTGCTCCAGTCAGAAAAGTGTACGCGAGTTTCTGACAGAAGGCAAGATCCGATGACGACGTGGGTTCCGAATAGACCGCCCGGCGGTCGGCTTCCAAGCCGTGTGCCTGTTCGGAAAATGACGGTAAAACAACGGCCTACACTGTCAGTACCTTGAGAAGTAGGCCCCCAGAGTGACGGACAAATACACCAGTGTCACCTTTCGCAACCTTCATTCCAGCTTTGGTTTACCATCCTCGATTTGGCGGCGCAACCCCGCTTCCCAGCCCCGGACGCCCGCGATAAAAAGTTCAAACGGCGTCCTGTCCTCTCCGCTCAGAAACGCTTGGTTTTATAGCGATTTACGTTGAACGCTCCCGGAAGTATCCGGGAGCGTTTTTCGTTTTGTACAGGGCGATTCACGGAAATTCCGTGCAACTATGGTGCAACTGAAACGCTGCCGTCAGTCGCTTTCATTCCATCAGGAATGGGAGCGAAAGCGTGAACGTGTGGCGAAAAACAACGGTGCGGCATTTACTGAACGGAAAGCAAGTTCGGAAAGGGACCGCAGGAGCGAAGACGAAAACGGTCGAAAGTAAACGCTTCTACGGAACGCTCCGCATGGCGGACGGAACACGCAAACAGATTCCGCTTTGCGAGGAACGGGACACTGCGGAAACGATGCTGCGAAAGCAGCAAACGGAAGAGGACAAGAATCGGGCGTTAGGCATCACCTCGCAGGATCGGCAGCGGCTGCATCCGATTAGCAAACACGTGGACGATTACGAATCGCATTTGCGATCGAAACAATCGACCGAAAGCTACGTCAGGCTTCACATCAGTCGGTTGCGTGCGATTCTGACGGCAACGAAAACCGCTACGATTGGCGATCTCGATAGCGGGAAAATCAATCGTGTTCTGTCAAAGTGGCGGGAGAAAGGCCCGTTACCATCTCGCAAGGGACGTAAGCGACAGAGCATCAGCGTCCAGACGAGCAATCATTACGTCCGTGCGTGTCGTGGCTTCTCCCGTTGGCTCTGGACGGCGAAACGCACAGCCGATGATGTCCTGCGGAATCTTTCCCCGCTGAACGCCAAAGCGGATCGGCTACACGTGAGACGTTCGCTGACTCCAGATGAATTGCGTTTGCTTATTTCTGCAACGCTGAACGGGAATACGCTCCGGTTTGGATCGGAGCGTATGTCACCCAAAGATAGAGCCATGCTCTATACGGTAGCCGCTTATACGGGACTGCGTGCGAGCGAACTCGCTTCTCTCACACGTTCATCGTTCGATTTGTCCGCAAAGACGGTAACGGTTCTGGCTGCGTATTCAAAGCGGCGACGGGATGACGTGTTACCGCTTCACCTCTCATTGGTGGAACGTTTAACGACATGGCTGGAAACGAAAGCAGACGGACAACCGCTCTGGCCGGGTCCGTGGGCATCTGATAGGCGAGGAGCGGCAATGATGCGGTACGATCTCAAAAATTCAGGCATCGACTATAAGGACGACGGCGGACGCTTTGCTGACTTTCACGCACTGCGTCATACGTTCATCTCTCAAATGGCTCGCAGCGGTGTTCATCCTAGCAAAGCGAAAGAACTGGCGAGGCATTCCACCATCACATTAACGATGGACGTTTATTCCCACGTTGAAACGGAAGAATTGCGGAAGGCGTTAGACACGCTGCCGGGATTCTGACGCAGTGTCGTCTGCGAATTGTCGGGGGACGGGGGACACAGGCTCTGACGTCCCCCGTTTCGCTTCCGGATAACGGGGGCGTAGGCTCGGAACGGGGATGCGAAACACCGGGGGACGGGGGATTTAGGCTCTCAACGGTATCGCCAAAGCCTACGTCCCCCGCATAACAGAACCGATGCTGTCAGAGCCTAAATCCCCCGTCCCCGTCACTGCGAAACCGAATCGACAGCAGAACGCAGGATTTGGGACACCAGCGTTCCGACGCAATCCCTCCTGCACACGTTTGCCGCTTCGCGGCAAACGTTCCCCTACCCCCGAAAAGTTAGGTCCGTAAACTGCTGAAACCCGCCTCCTACGGTTCCGTTTTTTTTCAAGCGATTTCCAGGAACGGTACAGAATAGTATCGGTACTATTTAGTATCGTCCCTACCCCTAATAATTCTGTCATTTCGGTCAGAGTAAGACCACATGGCATAGTCACCATTTCTCTGACACGTTTTTCAATGTTTTGCGTCGAAATCCCAACAAGCGTATTCAATTGATACTCGATTGACTTTTAATTATTTTTTCGATCAGAATTTTTCGGGATTGTGCAGATTCGCACACTCATGTATAAATACACACAGATTCAATTAACTTGCGTGGCCAATGGCCGATGCCAGCGTCTTAACGACGTCGCCCGAAATTCTTACTGACGCAGAATTTCTCCCTGCGTTTTCCCCATACAGAAAAGGACAGAGACAATATGTCTACGCTTTTAACCAAACGTGAAGTGTGCGAAAAGCTGTCAATCAGTCTTTCAACGCTGAACTACTTAATGCAGGAGCGTCTCCTGCCCTACGTCATTGTAGGACGCCACAGCGTGCGGTTCACGCTGAGCGATTTAGACGCATACGTTAACAATTCCAGAAATGACAGGAGATAAGTCATGCTACTTAGAGGCTCTGACAAAACCTCCATTTATAAAATGGAGTCGTGGCGGGCGATTTGAAAGCAGATGACGGCGGCGGCGAGTGTGGTCCAGGCGTCGCGGATGATTGCCAGTCGATCATAGCGGATGCGCATCCGTCTCAGGCCCTTGATCCAGCTGATCGTGCGCTCGACGACCCAACGCACCTTCCCGAGTCCGCTCCCATGTTTCGTGCGACGCTTGGCGATGTGCGGCTGGATCCCCAGCCAGCCGAGCAAGGCCCGGGTGTCGTCGCTGTCGTAGCCTCGGTCGGCGTATAACTCATCGGGACTCTCTTTCGGTCGTCCGGGCCGCCCCTGGACTTTGGGGAAGTCGACCACCACGGGAATGATCTGCCGCTGATCGCTAGCGTTCGCTCCAGCCGTGCGAATGGCCAGCGGCACACCGCGTCGATCCACCAGCACGGTGTGTTTGGTGCCTGGTTTTCTGCGGTCCACGGGGTTCGGACCGGTGTTCTCTCCCCCGCCGAAGGCCCGCACGATCACGCTGTCGACGACCACGGTCTCCAACTCCAACGCTCCCGCCTTACGCAAGAGTGCGAGCAGATGAGCGTGCAGCCGATCCCAGATGCCGAGTGTCTCCCAGGCCCGCAGCCGACGATGAGCCGTGCGTCCGGAACACCCCATTTCGGCCGGGACATCTTCCCAGCGACAGCCCATCACCAGCACGTACCAGATCACCTTCATGACGACCCGATGCGCCACTCGCGGCCGGCCTCCCTGCGGTCCCACCGGCTGTTCGGGCGGCAGGTGCGGCAGCAATTCCTCATAAAACTCTTCCGGCATGTGGGCTGTCGTCATGACCGATCTCCCTGGGATAAAAATCCTCAGGTCAATGGCTTGGCGCAAATCTCGTGCCGTCCGGCGGGCAGGGTTTTGTCAGTGGCTCTTAGTACTACAGTTCCACTTTCCTGATTGATCGAGTTGTTGTACATCTTGCTGGGGAGGACGGCAAGATGTCTTGGGATGTCACGGAACTGGA
>VFQN01000942.1_pt1 | contig 51681 bp, 42 predicted proteins | sample 3512371 | NCBI WGS metagenome assembly VFQN01 (sample SAMN10412370, study PRJNA504923) | tailings metagenome | isolation source: Replicate 2 from Balatoc abandoned mine | place: Philippines: Itogon, Benguet | collected 2017-08-28
GTCAAGCGCCTGATCGGCCGCCGCTTCGAAGAGAAGGAAGTGCAGAAGGACATCGACCTGATGCCCTACAAGATCGTCAAGGCCGACAACGGCGACGCCTGGGTGGAAGTGCGCGGCAAAAAAATTGCCGCGCAGGAAGTCTCTGCGCAGGTGCTGATCAAGATGAAGAAAACCGCCGAGGACTACCTCGGCGAGCCGGTCACCGAAGCCGTGATCACGGTGCCCGCCTACTTCAATGACTCGCAGCGCCAGGCCACCAAGGACGCCGGCCGCATCGCGGGCCTCGACGTCAAGCGCATCATCAACGAGCCGACCGCGGCTGCACTCGCCTTCGGCATGGACAAGAAAAAGGGCGACCGCAAGATCGCCGTCTATGACCTCGGCGGCGGCACTTTTGACGTGTCGATCATCGAAATCGCCGAAGTCGAAGGCGAGCACCAGTTCGAGGTGCTGTCGACCAACGGCGACACCTTCCTGGGTGGCGAGGACTTCGACCAGCGCCTGATGGACTACCTCTGCGACGAATTCAAGAAGGAGTCCGGCGTCGACCTGAAGAAGGACATGCTCGCGCTGCAGCGCCTGAAGGATGCCGCGGAAAAGGCCAAGATCGAGCTGTCGTCCAGCGCACAGACCGAAATCAACCTGCCCTACATCACCGCCGACCAATCGGGTCCGAAACACCTGGCGATCAAGATCACCCGCGCCAAGTTCGAAGCGCTGGTGGAAGACCTGATCCAGCGCACGATCAAGCCCTGCGAAGTCGCGGTCAAGGATGCCGGCATCAAGCTCTCCGACATCGAGGACGTGATCCTCGTCGGCGGCCAGACGCGCATGCCGAAAGTGCAGGAGGCAGTGAAGGCCTTCTTCGGCAAGGACCCGCGCAAGGACGTCAACCCGGATGAGGCGGTCGCCGTCGGCGCCGCGATCCAGGCCGGCGTGCTGAAGGGCGACGTCAAGGACGTGCTGCTGCTCGACGTGACCCCGCTGTCTCTGGGCATCGAGACGCTGGGCGGCGTGATGACCAAGCTGATCCAGAAGAACACCACGATCCCGACCAAGGCATCGCAGGTGTTCTCGACGGCGGAAGACAACCAGAACGCGGTGACCATCCACGTGCTGCAGGGCGAGCGCGAAATGGCGAAGGCGAACAAGTCGCTGGGCCAGTTCAACCTGACCGACATCCCGCCCTCGCCGCGCGGCATGCCGCAGATCGAGGTCACCTTCGACATCGACGCCAACGGCATCCTGCACGTGTCGGCCAAGGACAAGGCCACCGGCAAGGAGAACAAGATCAAGATCCAGGCCAGCTCGGGTCTCTCCGAAGAGGAGATCCAGCGTATGGTCAAGGACGCCGAGGCCAATGCCGAGGAAGACAAGAAGCTGCGCGAGCTGGTCGACACCCGCAACCAGGCCGACGCGATGATCCACAGCGTGAAGAAAACGCTGGCCGAGCATGGCGACAAGGTCGATGCCGGTGAAAAAGGCAAGATCGAGGCCGCGCTGAAAGACCTCGAGGAAGCGATCAAGGGCGACGACAAGGAGGCCATCGAAGCCAAGACCCAGGCGCTGGCCCAGGCTTCGCACAAGCTGGCCGAACAGATGTACAAGGAACAGCAGGCACAAGCCGGCGGTGCACAGCCCGGCGAGGCGTCGAAGGCGGATTCCGGCAAGAAGGACGACGGCAACGTGGTCGATGCGGAGTTCGAAGAGGTGAAAGACAAGAAATAACTGCGTGAGGAGTAAGGCGTGAGGGGTGAGGGGAAAAATCTCTTCACCCCCTTTGCTTTTATGCGCCTTACGCCTCCCGCCTAAAGCTTCACGAAAAACAAATGGCCAAAAAAGACTATTACGAAGTGCTGGGCGTCAATCGCGACGCGTCGGAAGATGACCTGAAGAAGGCCTACCGCAAGCTCGCGATGAAATGGCATCCGGATCGCAACCCGGACAATCCCAAGGCGGAAGAGCACTTCAAGGAAGCCAAGGAAGCCTATGAAGTGCTGACCGACGCGCAGAAGCGCGCGGCCTATGACCAGTTCGGCCATGCCGGCGTCGATCCCTCGGCTGCGGGCGGTGCCGCGGGCGCCGGCTTCGGCGGCTTCGCTGACGCCTTCGGCGACATCTTCGGCGACATCTTCGGCGGCGCCGGTGGCGGCCGCGGCCGCTCCACGGTCTACCGCGGCGCTGACCTGCGCTACAACCTCGAGGTCACGCTGGAGGACGCCGCGCGCGGCACCGAAACCCGCATCCGCATCCCGGCGATGGAGGAATGTGAAACCTGCCACGGCAGCGGTGCCAAGCCCGGAACCCAGCCCACCACCTGCACCACCTGCGGCGGCCACGGCCAGGTGCGCATGCAGCAGGGCTTTTTCTCGATCCAGCAGACCTGCCCGCGCTGCCATGGCACCGGCAAGATGGTGGCCAATCCCTGCGGGAGCTGCTCCGGCAGCGGCCGCGTCAAGAAACACAAGACACTGGCGGTGAAAATTCCGGCGGGTGTCGACGAAGGCGACCGCATCCGCCTGTCGGGCGAAGGCGAGGCCGGCGTCAACGGCGGCCCCTCCGGCGACCTCTATGTGGTGATCCAGATCAAGCCGCACGGCGTGTTCACCCGCGACCACAATGACCTGCATTGCGAGATGCCGGTGTCCTTCACCACCGCAGCGCTGGGCGGCGAAATCGAGATCCCGACACTCGACGGCTACGCGAAGATCAAGATTCCCTCCGAAACCCAGAGCGGCAAGGTGTTCCGGCTGCGCGGCAAAGGTATCAAGGGCGTGCGCTCAAGCACACATGGCGACCTGCTGTGTCACGTCGTCGTCGAGACTCCGGTCAACCTGACCGCGCGGCAGAAGGAGCTGCTGCAAGAATTCGAATCCATCAGCAGCAAGGACTCGGCGCGCCACAACCCGCGTGCAAAATCGTGGATGGACCGGGTGAAGGAGTTTTTCGCGGAATAACCGTCCCTCCCGGATGTAAAAAAGCCGGCGCTTGCGCCGGCTTTTTTCTGCGGCGGCGCTTACTGCTGCTGCAGCCTGCCGTCCTGCACTACCTTCGTGTACTTGGCAATTTCGGACCTGATGTAGTTGCCGAACTCGGCGGCGCTGCCACCCAGCGGATCAGCGCCCAGGGCTGCCAGCCGCTGCTGCACGTCGGCCATTTTGAGCGCCTTGTTGATCTCGGCATTGAGGCGGTTGACCGCGACGGCCGGCGTGCCGGCAGGCAGCACCGAACCGTACCAGTTGATCATGTCGTAGCCGGGCACGCCGGACTCCGCCACAGTCGGCACCTCGGGCAGCGCCGGATTGCGCTTCGCACTGGTCACCGCGATCGCCCTCATCTTGCCCGACTTGATATGCGGCACAGCCACCGGCGCGGTGTTGAAGCCGAGCTGAACCTCGCCGGCAATCAGCGCCAGCGCCGAAGGCGCACCGCCCTTGTACGGCACGTGGGTCATCGCCGTCTTCGTCATGGCCTTGAACATCTCGGCGGCGATATGCTCCGGGCTGCCTTCACCCGACGAGGCGTAGTTCACCTGTTTCGCCTTCGCCAGCGCAACGACCTCAGCGATGGTCTTTGGCGTCGACGACGGCGGCACAACGACGAACATCGGCACCGAGGAAATATTGATCAGCGGCGCAAAATCGCGCACCAGGTCGTAGCCCAGTTTTTTGTAGAGCGGACGGCTGATCGCGTGCGACACCGAAATCATCAGCACCGTGTGGCCGTCGGGGACCGCCTTGGCGGCGATTTCGGCGGCAAGGTTGGCATTGGCGCCGGGCCGGTTGTCGACAACGACCTGCTGATTGAGGCTTTCGGTCAGCTTCATCGCAACCGTGCGCGCCATGATGTCGGTGCCGCCGCCCGGCGCATACCCGACCAGGAAGCGGATCGGCCTGGTCGGATAAGCCTGCGCCAATGTACTGACGGTGCCGAGCAGCCCCGCCAGCGCGGCGATCGAGATGACGGTTTTTCTCATGCCTGCCCCCTCCTCCGGGATTCGTCGTTCAGGGATCCTGTGTGGTCAGGCCACGGCCGCCTGGAGCTTGCTGCTCCGCAACGCGCGCACGACAGCCTGCGCAAAATCCCGGGTGTTGCCGCGGCCGCCAAGGTCGCCGGTGCGTACAGCCGGATCGGCCAGCGCCGCATCCACTGCAGCCTGGATCGCGCGGTAAGCCTGCTGGAAAGCCGGCTTGTTGTGGCGGATGCCCAGCCATTCCAGCAGCATGCCAGCAGACAGGATCATACCGGTCGGGTTGGCGATACCCTTGCCCGCGATATCCGGTGCCGAGCCGTGACCGGCGTTGGCGATGGCGTGTTTGTCGCCGGCGTTGATCGCGGCGGCCAGGCCCAACCCGCCGGACAGCGCGACCGCGAGATTGGACAGGATGTCGCCGAACATGTTGCTGATCAGGATCACGTCATGGCGCTCCGGCCGGCTGTAGATGTCGGCGGCCATGGCGTCGATGTCCATTTCACGCAGTGCAATGTCCGGTTTTGTCTTGGCCAGCGCATAGGCCGGCTCCATGAACAGGCCGTCGCTCATCTGCAGCACGTGGCGCTTGCCGACCACGGTGACCCGTTTACTGCGCCGAGCAGCATACTCAAACGCCACCTTCGCAATGCGCTCCGAGCCCTGGCGCGTGATCTTGCGCACTGACAGTGCAACGTCCTCGGTGGGCATGAATTCGCCGTTACCCTGGAACATCGTGCGGTCGGAATAAAAACCCTCGGTGTTCTCGCGCACGATCAACACGTCGAGGCCGCGGCGCGCATCGGGCATGCCGGCACGGCTGCGGGCCGGGCGCAGGTTGGCATACAGGTCAAGACGCTTGCGGATGGTGCCCGGGATGTTGATGCCACCCTGCGCCAGCGGCGGATAGTCGGTCATGCCGCAGGGCCCGACGATCACGCCATCGGCGTCCGCCGCCGCTTGGAAGGCGGCTTCGGTCAGCGTGGTGCCGTGTTTGCGGTGGCTGGCCATGCCGACCTCGACTTCGGTAAAACGCAGCCCCAGCGAGAATTCGGCATTCGCCGCCTGCACCACCGCCATCGCTGCCGCGACGATTTCCGGGCCGATATCATCGCCGGCCATGACCACCAGATTCATGCTTGTTCCCTGTTGTTGATGACGTGTTATTCAGCTTTGATGTTCGCTTCTCTGACCACCAGTGTCCAGCGCTGGAAATCCTTCTGGATGCGTTCGCCGAATTTCTGCGGCGTGCCGCCGGTCTGGATCATGCCCTGTCCCTCGAGGTTCTTCTTCATCTCCGGATCCTGCAGCGCCTGGTTGATGGCGGCATTGAGCCGGTCGATCGCCGCCTGCGGCGTGCCGCGCGGCGCCATCGTGCCGAACCAGAGTTCCACCTCGTAACCGGGCAGCGTTTCCGCAACCGTCGGCACCTCCGGCAGGGAATGCCAGCGCTGCGCCGTTGTCACCGCCAGGGGACGCAGGCGGCCGGTCTTGAAATGCGGCACTACCGGCAGCAGGCTGCCGACGATGATGGGGGCCTGTCCCGAGAGCAGGTCGGTCATCGCCGCGCCGGTGCTCTTGTACGGGATATGGATCATTTTGATCTTGGCCATCACGTTCATCAGTTCGGTCGCCAGGTGGGTCAGGCCCCCGACCCCGCTGGAGGCATAAGGCAACTGGGCGGGTTTGGCCTTGGCCAGCGCGATCAGTTCCTTCAGGTTTTTCGACGGCAGCGACGGATGCACGGTGACCACAAACGGCGTGATGCCGAACTCGGCCACCGGGATGATGCTGTTGATCGGATCAAAGGCCGGTTTGTGGGTGGCCGCGCTGGCCGAAAAACTGCCCGACATCATCATGATGGTGTAACCGTCAGGAGGAGACTTGGCCACCGCCTCCATGCCGATGATGCCGCCGGCACCGCCGCGGTTGTCGACGACGAACTGCTGGCCCAGCGCCGCAGTCAGCTTGTTCGACACCTGACGCGCCGTCAGATCACTGCCACCGCCGGGCGCAAAAGGCACAATGACCCGCACCGGCTTGGCCGGATACTGCTGTGCCATCACCTGCGTTGCAGACAGCGGAAACGCGCCTATTGCAGCGGCGCACAGGATGCGACGGATTGCCGTTTTGTTCATGACTCCTCCAGGGTTGGCTTGCGGTGCGTATCGCCGGCAGGCGGCGATGCGCCTTTCACGACGCTCTTTTTTTGCCCGCCCAGTATTGCATATCCGCGCGACCGTACGGCACGACGCCCGGGTGGTTTCCTCCCCGGGCGTCGCTTCAACTCATCAACGAAATGATAAAATATTCAATTAAATCAAATATTTAATATCCTCTCTCACACCCGGTATTTTTCAATCGCCTTCCAGTCGATCTCGAAACCGAACCCGGGCAGATCGTTCATGTGCACCCGGCCGTCCTTCACCTGCGCACGCTCGGTGAACATCTCGAACCACAACGGATCGCGGTCGGCGTTGCCGTGCGACTCCACGCCGAAACCCAGCCTCGGGAAGGCCGACACCAGGTGGGCATGCACCTCAGGCACCAGGTGCGGCGCGATGCGCACGCCGTGCTGCTCGGCAAGGTGGCTGACCCGTAGCGACTCGGTGAATCCGGCGAAACGCGTCGCGTCGAACTGCATGAAGCCCAAGGCACCGCTGGTGATGAAATCGCGCGCCGTGAAACGCGTCATCTCGCGTTCGCCGTGGGCCAGAGGGATCACGGTGTTTTTCGCCAGCACCGTAAAATCGGCGGGCTGCAGGTACCAGTGCAGCGGCTCCTCCAGCCAGTAGATGTCGTAGGGCTCGACGGCATGCGCAAAGCGGATGCAGTCCTCCAAATCATAGGCCGCATTCATGTCGAGCATCAGCTTCACGTCCCTGCCGATCGCCTCGCGGGTCAGGCGGATGCGCTCGACTTCCTTCTCGATCGACAGGCCCGCGGTTTTTAGCTTTACCGCCTGGTAGCCGCGCTTGACGAAACCGGCCAGTTCCTCGGCACACACATGCAGCGGCGCATCGAGTTCGTAATAACCGCCGGTGGCATAGGTGAACAGCGGCTTGCCCTCGCCGCCCAGCAGCTTCCATACCGGCACGTTGAAGGCCTTGCCCTTGATGTCCCACAGCGCGAGGTCGATGCCGCCGATTGCCGCCATGATCTGCGGCCGGTCGCCGCGCGGCATCGGCTGCGGCAGGCCGTCGCGCCCGCCCATGCCGGTCGGCCGCGGCGAAGTCAGCGACAGCAGTTTTTCCCACACCGACACCTGCTCGGTGGCAACCATGCCCTTGATCACCTCGCCGAATGTCTCCACGTATTTGCAGATGTCCTTCATCGGCGAACCGTGGATCTGCCCGATGCCGGTCAGGCCGTCATCGGTCTTGATCTCCACCAGGATCACACTGGAACTGTGAAGCTCCTCATGCGCGGTCCACAGCGTGTGCTTGAGTTTGGCGGAAATGGCATGGGCCTTGACGGAAGCAATGCAGGTCACGAACGATTCCTTTGTTTTTCGGGTGGAACAAAAAAGGCAAACGGGGCTTTCCCCGCCTGCCCGCTGCGGATCAGGACTTCAGGACCGGCGCCAGGTCGTGCCGGACGCGCTGTCTTCGAGCACGACACCCGCCGCCTTCAGTTCGTCACGGATACGGTCGGCCTCGGCAAACTGTTTCGATTTCTTGGCCGCGGCCCGCGCCGCAATCGCGGCCTCGATGCGCTCCGGAGTCCAGTCGCCCTGCGCCGGGCCGGCCTGCAGGAAGGCCTCGGGGTCGCGCTGCAGCAGGCCCAGCTGGCCCGCCAGCGACTTCAGCAGCGAGGCATCGGCCGGGGAGCCGCTGCGATTGACCTCGTTGGCGAGGTCAAACAGCACCGCCACCGCCTCCGGCGTGTTGAAATCGTCATCCATCGCTGCCTTGAAGCGCGCGGCATGCGGATTACCCCAGTCGATCGCCAACGTTTCCGCAGCAAGGCCCCGCAGCGCCGTGTAGAGCCGGGTCAGCCCCTGCTTCGCGTCGTCCAGGTGGGCATCCGAATAATTCAGCGGGCTGCGGTACTGGGCGCGGATGATGAAGAAACGCACGACCTCGGCGTCGTATTTCGCGAGGATCTCGCGCACCGTGAAAAAATTGCCCAGCGATTTCGACATCTTCTCGTTGTCGACGCGGACAAAGCCGTTGTGCATCCAGTAGTTGACGAAGGTGCAGCCGTGGGCCCCCTCGGACTGGGCGATCTCGTTCTCGTGGTGCGGAAACTGCAGGTCCTGCCCGCCGCCGTGAATGTCGAACTGCTTGCCGAGCAGCGCGCCGGACATCACCGAGCATTCGATGTGCCAGCCGGGCCGGCCGGGACCCCAGGGCGACTCCCAGGCCGGCTCGCCGGCCTTGGCGCGTTTCCACAGCACGAAATCCAGCGGATCCTGCTTGGCTGCATCCACCGCGACGCGTTCGCCGGCACGCAGGTCCTCCAGCGACTTGCCCGACAGCTTGCCGTAGCCCTCGAACTTGCGCACCGCGTAGTTCACGTCGCCGTCGGCAGCCTGGTAGGCATAACCCCGGGCCTTCAGCACACTGATCATGTCGAGCATGCCGGCCACGTATTCGGTTGCGCGCGGCTCGGCGGTCGGCTTCTGCACGCCCAGCGCCGCCGAATCCTCGTCCATCGCGCGGATGAAACGCTCGGTCAGCGCCGCCATCGGTTCGCCGTTTTCCTGCGCGCGCCTGATGATCTTGTCGTCGATGTCGGTGATGTTGCGCACATAGGTCACGTCGTAGCCGGAAGCGCGCAGCCAGCGCTGCACGACATCGAAAATGACCATCACCCGGGCATGCCCGAGGTGGCAGAAATCGTAGACGGTCATGCCGCAGACGTACATGCGAACCTTGCCGGGTTCGATGGGTCTGAATTCCTGCTTTTCCCGGGCCAGGGTATTGTAGATTTTGAGCATTTGAGCGATCGGAGAAGCCTGCCAACGGAGTCCGGGCAGTCCGCTGCCGCATCCGGATTGCGGGGCTGGCGGTTCCCCGCAAAAAGGAAATTTGAATTGGCGGTTGTTCTTGGTAAAATCCCTAAAATTCAAGGACTAATGGCACCCACTGGGCACCCACTGTCGTTGCAGCCACAATGGCGAATCACAGAAAAACAGTCACCACAACGATCTCGGGAATCATAGCACGATGACTTTAAAATCGGCCGCAGCCCGGCTTGCCGCAATCGCAGTCTGCATCGGCCTTGCCGCCCCCGTTCTCGCACAGAGCGACGAACTGCAGGAGGCCCAGCAACTGCTCAAACAGGGCCAGACCGATCGCGCGATGGAGCGCGTCGAGCAGTATCTGAAAACCCGCCCCAAGGACGCACGCGGCCGTTTCCTCCGCGGCATCCTGCTCTCCGAGCAGAACAAGCCGACCGAGGCGATCCGGGTGTTCACCGAGTTGACCCAGGAATATCCGGAGCTGCCCGAGCCGTACAACAACCTTGCCGTGCTCTACGCCTCACAGGGCCAGTACGACAAGGCGCGCGCCGCGCTGGAAATGGCGATCCGCACCCATCCCAGCTATGCCACCGCCCACGAAAACCTCGGTGACATCTACGCCAAGATGGCGAGCCAGGCCTACGACAAGGCGCTGCAGCTCGACAAGAACAACCAGGCGGCGCAGACCAAGCTCAATCTGATCAGGGATCTGTTCACCGGTGGACAGCGTCCGCCGAAAGTCGCAGTGGCGAAAGTCGAAACCGCGAAACCGCCGGCGGCGAAACCCGCGGCACCGCCTCCCCCTGTAGCCGCCGCCCCCGTGGCCGCACCGCCACCGAAGCCGGCGCCCGTGGCTGCAGCCAAGGAGCCCGTCAAGGAAACACCGAAAGAACCGGTGAAGGAGCCCGCGAAGGCAGCGGCCCCGGCCGGCAACAGCGACGAAGTCGTGAAGACCGTCCAAGCCTGGGCCGCCGCCTGGTCCGCCAACGACGTCAGCGGCTACCTCGCGCACTATGCCCCCGGTTTCAAGACGCCGGATGGCGAACCGCGTGCTGCCTGGGAAAACGAACGCCGGGCGCGTATTGCCAAGCCGCGCAAGATTGAAGTCAAGGTCGAGGGCGCCAAGGTGTCATTCAGCGACGCCAACCGCGCCACGGTGACCTTCCGCCAGCATTACCGTTCGAACACCTTCAAGGCTTCGGCCAACAAGACACTGGTGATGATCCGCTCGGGCAAGCAATGGCTGATCCAGGAAGAAAACGTCGGCGGATGACGCGTCCGCTGGTCACCTGCACACTGGTGGCGGCGATTGCCGCCACCGCGCTGACGCCTTCCTCCACCACGCTGGCGCTGGGCAACCGCCCCTTGTCATCGGCCACCGGCGGCCTGCTCGGCTCCGCCGGGGGATCCTCGGCGATGAATGCCCCGGAAGCCCTGCTCGCGCAGACGCTGATCGCGATTGCGGGCTCGCAGTTCGACATCGCGCTCGCCGAAATCGACAAGGTGCTGAACCAGCATCCGAATTTCCGCCTGGCCCACCTGGTCAAGGGCGACCTGCTGATGGCGCGGGCGCGGCCGATCAGCAGCATCGGCGCCGCCCCCGGCGCACCGGCCGACCGCATCGCCGACCTGCGCGAGGAGGCGCGCGCGCGCCTGGTGCGCCACCAGCAGGAACGTCCGTTCAACCGGGTACCGAGCAACCTGCTGCAGCTGACGCCGGACCAGAAACACGTGCTGGTCGTCGACGCCTCGAAGTACACCCTCTACGTCTTCGAAAACGACAACGGCACTCCGCGTTACGTGGCTGATTACTACGCCACCATCGGCCGCAACGGCATCGAGAAACTGCGCGAGGGCGACAAGAAAACCCCGCTCGGCGTCTACCACGTCACCGGCAACCTGCCGCGCGAGCAGCTGACCAGAACCTACGGCTCGCTGAGCGAGCTGTATGGCGACGGCGCGTTCCCGATCAATTATCCGAACGAATGGGACCGCAGGCGCGGCCGCACCGGCCACGGCATCTGGCTGCACGGCGTGCCCTTCGACACCTACAGCCGCCCGCCGCAGGCCAGCGACGGTTGCGTGGCGCTGACCAACGAGGACCTGCTGGCCATCTCCAAGCGGGTGCAGGTCGGAGTGACGCCGGTGATCATTGCCCAGGGCATCGACTGGGTTGACGCCAGCGCCGCAAAGGCCACCCGCGAGTCCCTGCAACGTTCGCTTGAGGAATGGCGCCGCGACTGGGAAAGCCGCGACACCGAGCGTTATCTGCGCCATTACTCGCAGGAGTTCTCCTCCGGAAAACAGGACCTCGCGACATGGTCCCGGCAGAAACGCAGTGTCAACGCCGGCAAATCCTGGATCAAGGTCGGCATCGACGGCGTCAGCATGTTCCTCTACCCCGGCAACGACAATCTCGCCGTGGTGACCTTCAGCCAGGATTACGCCAGCAGCAACATCAGCAACAAGATGCGTAAACGCCAGTACTGGCAGCGCGAAAACGGCCACTGGCGCATCGTCCACGAGGGTGCGGCCTGAGTTCTGCTGCCCCGCATCACCGGCTGTTCATAACCCTTTGTTTTTATTGGTGAAATCATGATTCGTCTGTTTGCACTCCTGATCGCTCTGAGCCTCCTCCCGACCACGGCGCTCGCCAGCAATCCCAAGGTCGAACTCCGAACCTCGCTGGGCACCGTCGTCATCGACCTCTACCCGGAGAACGCGCCGCAAACCGTCGAGAACTTCCTGCAGTATGTGAAGGACGGTTTCTACGATGGCACGGTGTTCCATCGCGTGATTCCGGGCTTCATGGCCCAGGGCGGCGGCTTCACTCGCAACATGCAACAGAAACCGACGCGCCCCGCGATCCGCAACGAGGCCGGCAACGGCCTGCGCAATGCCATCGGCACCGTTGCCATGGCCCGCACCAAGGATCCGCACTCGGCCACCGCGCAGTTCTTCATCAACGTCGCCGACAACGACTTCCTCGACTTCAAGTCGCCCGATGAGAACGGCTACGGCTACACGGTATTCGGCCGCGTCACGGCGGGCATGGACGTCGTGCAGAAAATGCTCCAGGTGCCGACCGCCACCGTGGGGCAGCACCAGAACGTGCCGCGCACGCCGATCGTCATCGAAAGCGCGCGCCTGCTCGCGGCAGCACCGGCGAAACCCAAACCGGCCAAACCCGCCGCCCAATAACCCTCAGTCAAGGACATCAACCATGATCAAGCTCCACACCAACCACGGCGTCATCGGCCTCGAACTCGACGCCGCCAAGGCGCCGGACACTGTCGCCAATTTCATCAAGTATGTCGAGGACGGCCACTACAGCAACACGGTGTTCCACCGGGTCATCGACGGCTTCATGATCCAGGGCGGCGGTTTCGAGCCGGGCATGAAGCAGAAACCAACACGCGAGCCGGTGCAGAACGAGGCCAACAACGGCCTCAAAAACGACAAGTACACCATCGCCATGGCGCGCACCTCGGCACCGCATTCGGCCAGCGCGCAGTTCTTCATCAATGTCAGCGATAACGACTTCCTGAACCATACCGCGCCCACCCCCCAAGGCTGGGGTTACTGCGTGTTCGGCAAGGTCGTCGAGGGCACCGATGTCGTGGATAAAATCCGCAAGGTCAAGACTGGCAGCAAGGGCATGCACCAGGACGTCCCGCTCGAGGACGTGATCATCGAAAAAGCCGAAGTCGCCTGATTCCGCGGGGCGGCAACGCCCCGCCACCCATGCACACGCTGCTCATCTCCGACCTGCATCTCGCGCCCGAGCGGCCGCAGATCACGGCGCAGTTCCTCGGCTTCCTCCAGGAAGTGGCGCCGCAGGCGCAGGCGCTCTACATCCTCGGCGACCTGTTCGAATACTGTGCCGGCGACGATGACGACGACGCACTGGGCATGCAGGCCGCAGCGGCACTGAGGACGCTGGCCGACCGCGGCACCCGCGTATTCCTGATGCACGGCAACCGCGATGTGCTGATGGGCCAGGCGCTCGCCGCCCGCTGCGGCGCCATGCTGATCGGCGACCCGCTGGCCGTCGATCTTCACGGCACGCCGACGTTGCTGACCCACGGCGATGCACTGTGCACCGGTGACGCCGACTACCAGCGTTTCCGAAGCTACGCCCGGGACCCGGCCAACCAGGCGAAATTCTTAGCCCAGCCGCTGTCTGACCGCCGCGAGCAAATGCGCGGCATGCGCGCACAGAGCGAGGCGAGCAAACAGCAGAAGGCGGAATCCATCATGGACGTGACGCCAGCCGCGGTGGAAGACCTACTACGCCGCCACGGCTATCCACGGCTGATCCACGGCCATACGCACCGCCCAGCCCGTCACCTGCACGTCGTCGACGGCCGCAACTGCGAGCGCTGGGTGCTCAACGACTGGTATGAACGCGGCGGTTACCTGAGCTGCGATGCCTCGGGCTGCCGCGCGGTCCGGCTCTGAACACCCTCAGGCCAGGGCCTGGGCAAAGTCCGCCAGCAGATCCTCGCTGTCCTCGATACCGACCGACAGCCGGATCAGCGAATCGGCGATGCCCATCTCGGCGCGGCGCGCCGGCCCCATTTCCCAATAGATTGTCTGCGCGACCGGTATCGCCAGCGTGCGGTTATCGCCCAGGTGGCTGGATGAAATCACCAGCTGCAGGCGGTTGAGGAAATCCAGACAATCGATACCGTCGGCCAGCTCGATGCTCATCAGCGCGCCGTAAGTCCGGAACAGCCTGCCCGCCAGCTCGTGCTGCGGATGGCCTTCAAGACCGGGGTAATAGACCCTGGCGACCCGGGGATGTCCGGCGAAAAAACGGGCCAGCTTGAGGCAATTGTCGGACGCCCGCTCCATGCGCAGCGCCAGCGTCTCGGCACCCATCGCCAGCCGGTGCGCTGCCTCGGCCGACAGCGTGGCGCCGACGTCGCGCAAACCCTTCTTGCGGATCTGCAGGATGCCCCAGTTCGCGGGATTGGCCGTCTTGTAGTTGTCGTAGATGTTCGGGAAGCTCTTCCAGTCGTAGAGCCCCGTGTCCGTCACCGCGCCACCCAGCGCATTGCCGTGCCCGCCAATGTACTTGGTCAGTGAATTGACGACCAGGCTGGCCCCGACCTGCTTTGGCCGGAACAGGTAAGGCGAAGTCATCGTGTTGTCGACGACGTAGACGATGCCACGCTTTGCGCACAGCTCGCCAATGCGTGCCAGATCGGCAACCTGGGTGCGCGGGTTGGCGATAGTCTCGACGAACACCATCCGCGTATTGGGTTTCAGCGCGCGCTCGACGTTCTCGACGCGGGTGGCATCGACATAGCTGATGTCGCAATTGAACTGGCCCAGCGTGCCGAACAGGCTGTTAGTGTTGCCGAAGAGGAAGGCGCTCGACACCACATGGTCGCCGCCGCGCAGCAGCGCGATGAAGGCCGAGGCGATCGCGGCCATGCCGGTCGAAAAACAGGCCGTCGCAATGCCGTTTTCCATCTTGCTGATTTTCGACTCCAGCGCCGCCGTGGTGGGGTTGCCCTGCCGGCCGTAGGCATACCCGGCCTGCTCGCCCTTGAATACCTTCACCAGGTCACGCGCGTCCGGGTAACCGAAGGCCACCGCCGTGTGCATCGGCTTGAGCACGGAAAAATGCTCGATCGGTGCCTCCAGGTCGGAATGGAGGATCTGCGTGGTAAAGCCGTTCTTCATGGTTCTGCTCCGTCAAATAAAAAACCCGGCCTGCCTGCGCGGACCGGGTTGTTCCGTCGCTTTAGCGGCATTTTTAATGCGCCCGCAAGCTGTTCTTCAAATCGGCGCACCAGCAGGCTACCGCAGCCCCTCAGTCCGCGTCAAACCGGGCGTTTCCCTTCGACCAGCGCCGCCATCGCCAGCGCGCCCGGGTCGCCCGCGGCACGCAGCCCCGCAGCGACGCCCGCACGGTCGGCGGCCTGCCGGTTCTGGCTGACCTTCCATTTGCCTTCGATGCTATGAACCGGGATTTCGATGCCGACGATGGCACCGAGCATGCGCTCGATGTAGTCAGCCGGTGCGTCGCCGACACCCCAGGGCTGCGGCCGGCCCGCCTCCTGGCTGTCAGTCAGGCGCGACACCAGCCCGCGCAGCCATTCGCGGTCATCATGCACCAGTAGCGGCCCGCGGACGTGGACCGCGGCATAGTTCCAGGTCGGCACCACCTGACCATGTTCGCGTTTGGACGGGTACCAGGACGGCGTGACATAGCTCTGCGGTCCCTGGAACACCGCCAGCACCTCGCCCTCCGGGAGACGCCGCCATAGAGGGTTCGCGCGCGCGACATGGCCAAGCAGGCTGCCCTTGGGCGCAGGTTCGGGATCGATCAGCAGCGGCAGATGATTGGCCTCGAGCACGCCGCCGGAAGCAGTGACCAGCGTCGCCAGCGGATGCGCGCGGATCAGCGCATGCATCACCTCGATGCCTGTCTCCCGGAAAGCCGCGACCTCGTACATGCCGCGGACGGAATGTCAGTCGACGGTTTCCAGCCCGAGGTCGAGCTGGGTCGCTGCCGCGGTGGCATCGGCCTTGGCGCTGTCGCGCCGCTGCGCCTCGACGCCGTCGAGATAGGCCTGGGTGACGTCGCCGGTGATGTATTGGCCGCTGAAGCAGGAGGTTTCGAAATGGGTCACCGCGGGATTGACGCTGCGCACATCCTCGATCAGCGCATCGAGATCCTGGTAAATCAGCGCATCGCAGCCGATTTCACGGGCGATTTCCTCGTCACTGCGGCCGCTGGCGATCAGCTCGTCGCGCGAGGGCATGTCGATCCCGTAGACGTTGGCGTAACGCACCGGCGGCGCCGCCGATGCGAAATACACCTTGCGCGCCCCGGACTCTCGCGCCATCTGCACGATTTCCCGGCTGGTGGTGCCGCGAACAATGGAGTCGTCGACCAGCAGCACATTTTTGCCGCGGAACTCCATGCCGATGGCATTGAGCTTCTGGCGCACCGATTTCTTGCGGATCGACTGTCCCGGCATGATGAAGGTGCGGCCGATATAACGGTTCTTGATGAAACCTTCGCGATAGGCCAGGTTCAGCTGCTTGGACAGCTGCATCGCCGCCGGCCGGCTCGAATCGGGAATCGGGATCACCACGTCGATGTCGAGATCCGCAAATTCCTTCGCGATCTTGCGGCCCAGGCTCTCGCCCATGCGCAGCCGGGTCTCATACACCGAGATGCCATCGATCACGGAATCCGGACGTGCGAGGTAGACGAATTCGAACAGGCAGGGATTCAGCGAGGGATTCGCCGCGCACTGCTGGCTGTGGAAATTGCCGTCGAGGTCGATGAAAATCGCCTCGCCCGGCGCCACATCGCGCATCAGCTTGAAGCCGAGACCGTCGAGCGCGACGCTCTCCGACGCCACCAGGTACTCGCGGCCCTGCGGGGTTTCGCTCTTGCCGAACACCAGGGGGCGGATGCCGTAAGGGTCGCGGAAGGCCAGCAGGCCGTAACCGGCAATCATGGCCACCACGGCATAGGCGCCGCGGCAGCGCCGATGCACCCCCGAAACCGCTGCGAAGATCGTCGCCGGATCGAGCTTGTAGTTGGTGGCGTTCTCCGCCAGTTCGTGCGCCAGCACATTGAGCAGCACTTCCGAATCGGACTCGGTATTGACGTGGCGCAGATCGAGGCGGAACAGGTCGTTTTTCAGTTGTTCGGAATTGGTCAGGTTGCCGTTGTGGCCGAGCACGATGCCAAAGGGGGAATTGACATAGAAGGGCTGCGACTCGGCGGCCGACCAGGCCGAACCTGCGGTGGGATAACGTGTGTGGCCAATCCCCGCATGGCCGGCGAGGCTGCGCATGTTGCGGGTGCGGAACACATCGCGCACCATGCCACCGCCCTTGTGCATGTGGAAACTCGAACCGTCGGCCGTGACGATGCCCGCAGCATCCTGGCCGCGGTGCTGCAACACCAGCAGCCCGTCATAGAGCAGCTGGTTGACCGGGTTACGGGCGACGACTCCGACAATTCCGCACATGGCGCTTCCTCAGCCGTACTTGATATGTTGCCCGATCGCCGGCGGCAACCAGTCCCTGATGCCCAGCGCCGCCCGCTCCAGCAGGGGACGCAGCGCCGCTTCACGCCAGACCGGCTCGGCAGGCAGCGACGTCGCCCCCGCGGCCAGCACCAGCGCCATCACCACCAGCAGGCCGCGCGCGAGCCCGAACAGGGCGCCGAACATGCGATCCTCGACACTCAGCCCCGCGCTCTTCACCAGCTGGGATGCGGCGATCGCCACCAGGCTCATCGCCAGCAGCACCAGGAAAAAAACCGTGGCAAAACCGGCCAGCATGCGCAGCTCCATGGTCGGTATTTCCTCCGGCATCAGCGCGGCCAGTTCGCCGCCGAAAAGCCAGGCCACGACAAAGGCAATGGCCCATGCGGCCAGCGCGAGGACTTCGCGCACCAGCCCGCGGATGATGCTGAGAAGGACAGAAAAACCGACAATGGAGAACACTGCATAATCGAGCAGGGTCATCGTTTACCGCGGCACAACCTTGCCATCAAGCTGCAGCTTCTGCAGCTGGGGGCGTGCCTTCTCCGCCGCCTCGCGGCTGGCGTAAGGGCCTACGCGCACCCGCGTGACCGGTCCCTTGGCTGTCTGCACGACCTCGGTGTAGGCCTTCATGCCGCCAGCGGCGATTTTCGCCTGCAGTTCCTTGGCACGCGCGGCATCAGACAGGGCCGCGACCTGAATCACGTAGCCCCCTTTGCTTTTGCCGGCCTCCTTGGGTTTGGGGCTGTCCTTCGGTTTTGCGGGTGCCTCGGCCTTCGTTGCCGGCGCAACAGGCTCCGTTTTCGCCACCGGTGCAGGCTTGGGCTCGGCCTTGGCTTCCGGTTTGGCTTCCGCCGCAACTTCCGGTTTCGGCTCGGCCCTGGCCTCGGTTTTCGTTTCGGCCTTCGGTGCATCAGCAGCAGGCGCCGGCACATCCGCCGGTTTCAGCGGCGCGGGTTTGGCAGTCAGCACGCCGGCATCCGGCGAAGGAATCTGGATGCTGATGCTCTGTCCGGACGGCTTGGGTTCCGGATCGAGCACCATCGGCAGCACCACCGCCACTGTGGTGACCAGCACAATGGCCCCCACCAGGCGGCGGCGGGCGCGTTTTTTCAGCTGGAGTTCTTCGTCGCTAACGGCTTTCGCCATGTTTCGTCCACCGGTATTACGTAAGTACTTGAATTTAAACGATTACTTAAATCTGCGCTTGCGGGCCGCAGTCATTGCGGCGGCGACGACGAGAAACGATCCGAAGGCCAAAATTCTATCATCATCTCCCGCCACCTGATATGCGCGATCAAGGGCTTCGGCAATGTTTGCGCAGGCGGTGATTTCGGCAACCACACCCGCCTCGCGCAAGCGCCGCTGCAATTCATCCACCGGTGTCGCACGCGCGCCCTCCACGGCCGCAACAAACCAGTGATCGACATGGCCGCGCAAGGCGCGCACGACGCCATCGACATCCTTGTCGTTGAGCATCGAGAACACCGCCAGCGTGTTGCGGTAACCGGTCATCCGCGCCAGATTGTCCACCAGCGCCGCCGCCGCCTGCGGATTGTGGGCGACATCGAGGATCAGCGCGGGACGTCCCGGCAGCACCTGGAAGCGTCCCGGATTTTCGACGCGCACAAGACCGTTGCGGATGTCGCCGGCGGTAACCGGCAACCGTTCGCGCAGGGTATCGAGCGCGGCAATGCAGGCACTGGCATTCGCCACCTGGAAATTGCCGCGCAGCGCCGGCGGCGGCAGGCCGTGGCGGTCGCCGCCGGGACCGCGATAACTCCATTGCAGGGGCTGCAGCACAAAATCGAAATCGATCCCCAGCCGCAGGAGTTTCGCGCCGATGCGCTCGGCATGGGCCAGGACGGTCTGCGGCGGCTCGCGGTCCGCGCAGATCGCGGCCTTGCCGAGACGGAATACATGGGCCTTCTCGGCGCCGATCGCCTCCCGGGTGTCGCCCAGGTAATCCATGTGATCGAGGCCGACGCTCATCAGCATCGCCACATCGGCATCGAAGGCATTGACGGCGTCCAGGCGGCCGCCCAGCCCGACCTCGAGTATCGCCGCGTCGACGCGTTCACGGCAGAACAGCCAGACCGCTGCCAGCGTGCCGAACTCGAAATAGGTCAGCGGCACTCCGGTGGCAGTCCGCGCCCGCTCCACTGCGGCAAACGCTTCGACCAGCGCGTCATCCCCGGCCTCCGCTCCGCCGATGCGCACGCGTTCGTTGTAACGCAGCAGGTGCGGCGAGGTATAAGTGCCCACCCGGTAACCCGCGCAGCCCAATACAGCCTCCAGCATCATGCAGGCCGAGCCCTTGCCATTGGTGCCGGCGACGGTGATCAGCGGAAAGGCGGGTTTCAGCGCCAGCGCATCCCGCACCACGTTGACGCGATCCAGCCCCATGGCAATCGACTGCGGATGCTGGCGCTCGATGTACTCGAGCCAGCCGGACAGCGTGGCGGGCAGATTCATGGCAAGCAAACAGCGGCCAGAGCCGGACACAGCCGGGCGGCAGGCAGCACGGAATTCATCCGGATTTCAGGCGGGAGCGGATTGCTTGAGCAGCAGCGCAAGCAGCCGCGCCAGCGTGTCACGCATTTCGCGGCGGTCGACGATCATGTCGAGCGCGCCCTTCTGCAGCAGGAACTCGGCGCGCTGGAAGCCCTCGGGCAGCGTCTCCCGCACGGTCTGCTCAATGACCCGCGGTCCGGCAAAACCGATCAGCGCGTTGGGCTCGGCGATAACCACATCGCCGATCATTGCAAAACTGGCCGACACCCCACCCATCGTCGGATCCGTCAGCACCGAGATGAAGGGCAGTCGGGCCTCGCCCAGGCGCGTCAGCGCGGCGCAGGTTTTCGCCATCTGCAACAGTGAAAACAGCCCTTCCTGCATGCGCGCGCCGCCGGTGGCGGCAAAACAGACGAACGGCAGGCGCTGCTCGACGCAAACCTGCACGCCGCGCACAAAACGCTCGCCGACCACCGAACCCATTGAGCCCCCGAGGAATCCGAATTCGAAGGCCGCGGTGACCACCTGGATGTCCTTGATCGCACCCTGCATCACGACCAGCGCATCCTCTTCGCCAGTGTCATTTCGCGCATCAGCAAGGCGGTCGACATAACGCTTGCTATCGCGGAACTTCAGGCTGTCGACCGGCAGCACCTCGACGCCGATCTCGTAGCGGCCCTCCTGATCAAGCAGCCAGTCGAGGCGTTCCCGCGCCGAAACGCGGTTGTGGTGATTGCATTTCGGGCAGACAAAAAGATTTTTTTCGAGATCGGTGCGGTAGAGCACCGCCTCGCAGGAGTCGCATTTGCTCCACAGCCCTTCCGGGACCGCTTTTTTCGGCGCCCCGGCATCGCGCTTGATGCGCGGCGGCAGCAGTTTCTGCAGCCAGCTCATGCCGCGGCAACTCCTGCATCCATAGCCGCGCGAACGCCCGACATGAAGGCACGGGCGCGGGTCGTCGCCTCGGCCGGTGCCGCCTCGATTTCCTGCACCAGCCGGCTGCCGATGACCACGGCATCGGACACGGTGGCAATCCGGGCTGCGGTCTCGCCGTCACGGATGCCGAAACCGACACCGACCGGCAGCGTGGTGAAGCTGCGGATGTGCGCGAGGCGCCGGGAAACATCGGCCACATCAATGGTCGCCGCACCGGTGACGCCCTTCAGCGAAACGTAATAGAGGTAACCGCGGCCCAGTGCCGCCACCTGCTTCAGGCGTGCATCGGTAGTCGTCGGCGACAGCAGGAACACCGTGTCCAGTCCGGCGCCATCCAGCGTGGCCACCAGGCGTTCCGCCTCCTCCGGCGGATAATCAACCACCACCACGCCGTCGGCACCCGCTGCCTTCGCCGCATTGGCAAACACGTCGATGCCCATGGATTCGACGGGATTCGCATACCCCATCATCACCACGGGCGTATCGCTGTTGGTTTTGCGAAATTCGGCAACCCAGCCGATCACGTCGCGTAGCGATACGCCGTGTTTCAGCGCGCGTTCACTGGAACGCTGGATCACCGGACCGTCAGCCATCGGGTCGGAGAACGGCACGCCGAGTTCGATGATGTCGGCGCCGCCCGCAACCAGTGCATGCATCAGAGGCACGCAACTCGCCGGATCGGGATCACCCGCGGTGAAAAAAGGGATCAGTGCCTTGCGGCCCTGCTGCTTCAATCGGGAGAACGTGGCTGCGATACGGGACATTGCGGATTCTTGTTGTGGTTCAGAATTTGAGCCCGGACTTCTCGGCGACGGTATGCATGTCCTTGTCGCCACGGCCGGAAAGATTGACCAGCAGGATTTGGTCCTTGCGCATGCGCGGCGCGATTTTCGCGGCATAGGCCAGCGCATGGCTCGATTCCAGCGCGGGGATGATGCCCTCGAGACGGCACAGCTTGTGGAAAGCCTCCAGTGCCTCGTCATCGGTCACCGCGACGTATTCAGCGCGACCGCTGTCCTTCAGCCAGGCGTGTTCGGGGCCGACACCGGGATAATCGAGCCCCGCCGAAATCGAATGCGTCTCGATGATCTGCCCGTTGTCGTCCTGCAGCAGGTAGGTGCGGTTACCGTGCAGCACACCCGCTCTGCCGGCACACAGCGTCGCCGAATGCTGTCCGGTTTCCAGACCATGTCCTGCGGCTTCAACGCCGATCAGCCGCACCGATTCGTCCGTGATGTAGGGGTAAAAAATACCGATCGCGTTGGAACCGCCGCCGACGCAGGCCAGCACCGCATCGGGCTGGCGTCCGGTCATCTCCGGCATCTGCTCGCGCGCCTCCTTGCCGATCACCGACTGGAAATCGCGCACCATCATCGGATAGGGATGCGGGCCGGCGACGGTGCCGATGATGTAGAAGGTATTCTCGACGTTGGTGACCCAGTCGCGCATCGCCTCGTTCAGCGCGTCCTTCAGCGTCTTCGAACCCGACTCCACCGGCACGACGGTCGCACCCAGCAGTTTCATGCGGTAGACGTTCTGCGCCTGGCGCTTGACGTCCTCCGAACCCATGTAGACCACGCATTCCATGCCGTAACGCGCGGCAATGGTCGCGGTCGCGACACCATGCTGGCCGGCGCCGGTCTCCGCAATCACGCGCGGCTTGCCGAGGTAGCGGGCCAGCAGGGCCTGACCGATCACGTTGTTGATCTTGTGCGCACCGGTGTGGTTGAGATCCTCGCGCTTGAGGTAAACCTGTGCCCCGCCGAAATGCTCCGACCAGCGCCGCGCGTGATAGACAGGGCTCGGACGGCCGACATAATGCTTCAGTTCGTATTCGAACTCGGCGATGAAGGCCGGATCATTCTTGAAACGCGCGTAAGCGGCTTTCAGATCTTCCAGCGCGGAGATCAGCGTCTCCGAAACGAACACGCCGCCATACGGGCCAAAGTGGCCTTTCGCATCCGGCAAGTCATATACCCGCATTGCGCACCCCGTTGATGAAGGCTTCGATTTTTGCGGCATCCTTGATGCCCTTTGCCGACTCCACGCCGCTCGACACGTCGACTGCCCAAGGCCGCACACGCCGCACCGCCTGCTCCACGTTGTCAGGATTGAGGCCGCCCGACAGGATCACGGGCAGCGGCAGATCAGGCGGTATCAGCGACCAGTCGAATGTCGCTCCGGTGCCCCCGTGCACACCCTCGACCCAGGCATCCAGCAGCAGGCCTTTGGCGGCATGAAATTCGCGCGAGTATTGTAGCAAATCGGCACCTGCCCTGACCCGCAGGGCGCGCAGGAAAGGCCGTCCGAATCCGGCACAGAAATCCGCCGTCTCGTCACCGTGGAACTGCAGCAGCTGCACCGGCGCGACGGCCAGGGTGTCACGGACAGCTGCGGCGTCGGCATTGACGAACAGGCCGACCGGGACAACGAATGGTGGCAGCGCATCGATGATTTCACGCGCGCGCTGCGGTGTGACCGCGCGCGGGCTGCCGGCATAGAACACCAGGCCGACGGCGTCCGCGCCCAAGCGTGCGGCAGCGAGCGCGTCCTCGACACGCGTGATGCCGCAGATCTTGATCCGGGGGTTCATCCTATTGCAGCTCCGCATGGGCGAGTTGCGGCGAACGCAGGCGCGGGACGGGCAATCCCCAGTGCGGCGCGTATTCAACCTGTGTCAAGTACAGCCCGGAGGCATCAAAGGTCGGCGCCGCCCGTGCGCGGTCACGCCCCTCGAGCACTTCGGCCATCCATTGCGGCGGGTGTCTGCCCTTGCCGACATAAACCAGGCTGCCGACGATGTTGCGCACCATGTGGTGCAGGAAGGCGTTGGCGCGGAATCCGAAGATCACGTACGGCCCGGACTGCATCACGGTCAGTTCCTGCAGCGTCCTCACCGGGGACTGCGCCTGGCACTCCGCGGCGCGGAACGCGCTGAAATCGTGCTCGCCGACGAGGCAGGCCGCAGCCTCGCGCATCCGCCCGACATCCAGAGTCACGTGAAACCAGCCGACGCGGCCGTGATCAGCGGCCGGACGCACCGGTGCATTCAGCAGCACGTAGCGGTACGACCGCGACAACGCCGAAAAACGCGCGTGGAAATCACCGGCTACCGGCTGCGCCCAGGTCACCGCCAAGCCCGGCGGCAGCATCGCATTGACGCCGCGCACCCAGGCGCTGGCCGGACGCTCCACGGCGCAGTCGAAATGCACCACCTGGCCCAGCGCATGTACGCCGGCATCGGTGCGTCCGGCACAGACGGTTTTGACCGGGACGCCGGCTATGGCCGTGCAGGCCTGCTCCAGACGATTCTGCACGGCGCAGCCGCCAGCCTGGGTCTGCCAGCCGCAGAATCCGCCGCCGTCGTATTCAATGCCCAGCGCCATTCTCACGCGCCTTGCCTCCGATAGGATTGCCACAGCCCGCCCCGGAAAAAGAAACCGCGGCAGGAGCGCTGCCGCGGTTCATGATAACGCCTGATGCTGCCGTCAGCCGAGTGAACTGAGCAGTTTCTCGGCCTGGTCCTTCTGCTCGGTATCGCCCTCCTTCAGGACTTCCTGGAGGATTTCCCGGGCGCCGTCGTTGTCGCCCATCTCCTGGTAGGCCTTGGCCAGATCGAATTTCTGCTGGACGTCATACCAGTGGCTGTCCTTGTCGGCAGCCGGTGTGGCCGTGGTCGACGGATCATCGAGGTTGATGTTGAGGTCGCCGACATCAATCTTGAAATCGAGGCCTGCATCCGCGGCCGGGGCCGGCGCGGCGGGGGCGGGTGTGGCCGCAGGCACATCGATCGCGGGCAACTCGATATTGAAATCGATCGAACTCGCTTCGGCAGGTGCCGCTTCCAGCGCAATGTCGGTCTGTGTGCCGGGCTGCGGGAGATCCAGATTGAATTCGGTCACCGCCGGTTCGGCCGGCGGCACGCCGGCATCTGCCGCAGCGGCCATCTGCAGGGTGCCGCCGAACTCGGTCGACTGTCCCGTTGCCATATCAGCATCAAGCGAGATATCCGGCACGCTGCTGCTTTCGCCGCCGAGATCAAAATCCAGATCGGTGCTGGTCGCGCTCTCCGATACTTCCACCGCCGGCGCGACATCCTTCCCGGCCGCATACAGGGGATTGCCCGGGTCGAGCGCATAACCCATCGCAGCGACCTTGATCCAGTTGTCTCCGGAACCGCCGGTCAGGCTGTTGACCGACTGCGCAATCGTTTCAAACGACGCGCTGTCCTGGCGCGCGGAATAGACCTCGGCCAGCTTCACCTGCACGTCTTCACGCGCGGGATCACGGGCCATCGCTTCCTTGAGGATTTCCTCGGCCTGTCCATCGCGGCCATAGGCTATGTAGACCTCGGCCTCCTGCACCGGATCCACTTCATCCGTTGCCGGAGCCGCGGCAACTGCCGGCGTATCCGCCCTGGCTTCCTCGGCGCCCGCGACCATGGCCGCAGCGCCTGCGGCAGCTGCGAATGTCGGAGCCACAGCTTCAATATCATCGTCCGCGGCGCGGGCACGGCGACGGCGCATCACCGCCATGCCGAGACCGCCCAGCACCAGCACGCCGAGACCGCCGCCGACCAGCGGCAGGTTGTCCATGACCATGTCCATCATGGTCGGCTCAGGCGGCGGAGGCGGAGGCGGCGCGACCGGCTTGGGCTTCGGTTTCGGCGCAGGCTTTGCTTCTTCCGCCGGCTTCTCGGCTGCCGGTGCAGCCGCATCCGGCTTCGCATCGGTCGCCGGCGCAGCAGCCTTGGCTTCGGCTTGGGTTTCAGGTTTGGCCGGATCGGTTTTCGCGACGGCATCCTTGGCCGGCTCCGCAGGCTTGTCCGCGGGTTTTGCCGGCTCAGGCTTGACCGGCTCCGGCTTCGCCGCCTTGGCCGCGTCCGCCTTGACCGCTTCGGCCTTTTGCTGCGCGGCAGCCAGGCCCGGGCTCTTCAGTTCGGCAAGTTTTTGCGAGTCTTTGATCGTTTTCTCAAGCTGGGCTATCCGCTCGTTCGCTTCGGCCAGTTCCTTGTTGCGCGCAATCAGTTCTTCCTGCAGCGCGCGCGCCTTGGCCTCGCCCGTCAGCGGCTTGCCGCCCTTGCCGGGCTCGCCCTTGGACAGCTTGACGACATCCTTGCTCTCCGCTGCCGCCGGATCATCCACTTTTGCAGTGATGCGGCCACGCGCGGTGCTGCCGCCTTCCGGGGCCTGGCCTGCGGCGTCGGCAATCCGGCCGCTGTAGACCCGCCAGTCGGCAACCTGCGCACGGTATTCCTTGACGGCCTCACCCTGCGAAATTGCCGCGAGCTCCTGCGCATCCGGCACCCGCAGGATGCGGCCGGATTTGACCAGGTTCATGTTGTTGCGGATGAATGCGTCGGGATTGCTGCGGTAAAGACCGACCAGCATCTGCTCCAGCGAAACCCCCTGCGGCTTCAGGCTTGCGGCAATCTTGCCGAGGGTTTCACCCTTGGCAATCGGCCCGTATTCCTGCGCTCCGCCCGGCGCTGCAGCAGCCGGCACAGGTGCAGCAGGCGCCGGCGCTGCCGGAGCCGCAATCGGTTTCGAAACAGGAGCTGCCGGAGCAGCCGCCGGCGCCGCGAGGGCCTGTGCCTGCTGGCCGTAACCCGGCGGATCCAGCAGCGCGGTGTACTCGCGCACGATCCTGCCGCCCGACCATGACAGCTCGATCAGCAGGTCGACAAAAGGTTCGTTCAGCGGACGGGAGCCGGTGACCTTGATGTACGACTGGCCGTTCGGCCGCCGTTCGATACTCAGCTTGAGACCGGTCACACCGGCGTTGTACTGCAGGTTGGCCTGCTGATAGGCATCCGGGGACGCCAGGCGAACCGTGAGCGTCGAGGCTTCGTCACCCCTGACCGCCACAAGGTCAATCTCCGCGCTCAGCGGTTGACCCAGACTCGATTGCACGGTGAGCCGTCCGAGACCGGCTGCGTGCGCCATCCACGGCGCGAGCAGCAGCAGTGTCACAGCCAGTGCCTTGCCAAGAGAGAAAGTGCGCACGAACTGCTCCCGTATCGTTTTTTTATGGGACAAGAAAGTTAGCATCAATCAGTTAGCCATGCAAGCTAACGAAACCTCTAATGTTGCCGCCCAACCACATATTTTTAAAGGATTTTCCGGCTCAAACCTGTTCGGGCACGCCCTCCGCCGCGACGATCGCCTCCCTGCAGCGTCAGGCACTTACCGGAACATTGCTTGCCGGGCGATGACGCACCGCAGCACCCGACTCCAGCACTATACGCAGCATGCGGCGCAGCGGCTCGGCCGCCCCCCACAACAACTGGTCGCCTACCGTGAAGGCCGCGAGATACTCGCCCCCCATCGGCAGCTTGCGCAGGCGCCCGACAGGCACCGTCAGGGTGCCGGTGACTGCCGTCGGCGTCAGTTCGCGCAGCGTGGCTTCGCGCTCGTTGGGAATCACCCGGACCCAGTCGTTGGCGCCGGCAAGCAGGCGTTCGATTTCCGCCAGCGGCACATCCCGGGTCAGCTTCAGCGTCAAAGCCTGGCTGTGGCAGCGCATCGCACCGATGCGCACGCAGACGCCATCCACCGGCAGCGGATTCGCTTCGCGGCCCAGGATCTTGTTGGTTTCGGCCATGCCCTTCCACTCTTCCTTGCTCTGCCCGTTGCCCAGATCCTTGTCGATCCAGGGCAGCAGGCTGCCGGCAAGCGGATGGCCGAAGTTTTCGGTCGGCACCCCGCCCTTGCGCAGGGTGTCGGCCACCACGCGATCCAGTTCGAGAATCGCCGAGGACGGCTTGTCGAGCAGCGGCTTCGCCACCGCGTGCACCGCGCCCATCTGTGCCACCAGTTCACGCATGTTCGCCGCGCCGGCCCCGGAAGCCGCCTGGTAGGTCATCGCGGTCAGCCATTCGACCAGGCCTGCCTTGAACAGCCCGCCCAGCGCCATCAGCATCAGGCTCACGGTGCAGTTGCCGCCGATGTAGTTTTTCACGCCCTTCGCCAGCGCGGCGTCGATGACATCGCGGTTGACCGGATCGAGGATGATCACCGCATCCGGCTGCATGCGCAGTGCCGAGGCGGCATCAATCCAGTAACCGTCCCAGCCAGCGGCGCGCAGCTTCGGGAAAATGGCGTTGGTGTAGTCGCCGCCCTGGCAGGAAATCAGCACGTCCATCTTCGCCAGCGCGTCGATGTTGTTGGCATCGGCCACAGGCCCGGTCGCGCGGCCGATGTCCGGCCCCTTGCCGCCGGCCTGGGATGTCGAAAAGAAGGTCGGCGTGACGAGATCGAAGTCATGCTCCGCCAGCATCCGTTCGACAAGCACGGAGCCAACCATGCCCCGCCATCCGATGATTCCGACCTGTTTCATGCAAACACCTTTAAAAACAAAGCATTACTCTAAACCAATCAGAGCGCCGCGACTACTGCATCGCCCATTTCGACAGTACCGACCTTTTTTGCGCCCGGCTCATCGATGTCGGGCGTGCGGTAGCCCGCTGCCAGCACGCTTTTGACCGCCGCCTCGATGCGATAGGCCCACTCGTCCTTGTTGAAGGTATAACGCAGCATCATCGCCGTGGACAGGATCGTCGCCAGCGGATTCGCGATGTTCCTGCCGGCAATGTCCGGCGCCGAGCCATGGATCGGCTCGTAGAGTCCGCCGCCACCCGAATTGAGCGAGGCCGAGGGCAGCATGCCGATCGAGCCGGTCAGCATCGAGGCCTCGTCGGACAGGATGTCGCCAAAGATGTTGCCGGTGACGATGACGTCGAACTGCTTGGGATTCCTCACCAGCTGCATTGCGGCGTTGTCGACGTACATGTGCGACAGCGCCACTTCCGGATACTTTTTCGCGACATCAATGACGATCTCGCGCCAGAAGCGGCTGGTCTCGAGCACGTTTTCCTTGTCCACCGAGCACAGTTTCTTGCCGCGCTTCAGTGCCGTCTGGAAACCGACCTCGGCGATGCGGCGGATCTCCGGCTCCGAATAGAGCATCGTGTCGTAGCCTTCGCGCTCACCCCGCGCGTTGTCGCGGCGGCCGCGCGGCTCGCCGAAGTAGATGTCGCCGGTCAGTTCGCGGATGATCATCAGGTCGAGACCCGACACCACCTCCGGCTTCAGCGTCGATGCATGTACCAGTTCCGGGTACAGCACCGCCGGACGCAGATTGGCAAACAGGCCGAGCTCCTTGCGGATGCGCAGGATGCCCTGCTCCGGCCGCTGCGGCCGCGGCAGCGCGTCGTATTTCGGGCCGCCGACCGCGCCGCAGAGCACCGCATCGGCAGCCTTCGCCAGCTTCAGCGTGGGTTCCGGCAGCGGATCGCCGTGGGCATCAAAACCGGCACCCCCGAAGGGCGCCTCTTCCATTTCGAGCTTGAGGCCGTCTTCCGCGAGGCGACGCAGCACTTTAAGTGCCTGGCCGACGATTTCGGGACCGATGCCGTCACCGGCAAGTACTGCAATTTTCATCTTGATTCCGTTCGGACTGGGGTCTGGATCAGGCAAACAGCCAGGGCTGGGCCGCCTTGTGTTTCGCTTCGAAGGCACGGATCTCGTCGGCGTGGCCCAGCGTCAGGCCGATGTCGTCGAGACCGTTCAGCATGCAGTGCTTGCGGTGCGGATCGATGTCGAACTTGAAGGTTTCCCCGCCGGGCGTGGTCACCGACTGCTGCTCGAGATCGATCGCCAGCCGGTAACCCTCATTGGCCTCGGTCTCGCGGAACAGCTGATCGACGATCTTGGGATCGAGCTTGATCAGCAACAGCCCGTTCTTCAGGCTGTTGTTGTAGAAGATGTCCGCAAAACTCGGTGCAATGATGGTCTGGATGCCGAACTGCAGCAGCGCCCAGGGCGCGTGCTCGCGCGAAGAGCCGCAGCCGAAATTTTCGCGCGCGAGCAGCACCGTCGCGCCGATGAAGCGGTTCTTGTTGAGCACGAAATCCTTGTTGAGCGGCCGCCCCGTGTTGTCGGCATCCGGCTCGCCGCGATCAAGGTAGCGCCACTCGTCGAACAGGTTCGGGCCGAAGCCGGTACGCTTGATCGACTTCAGGAACTGCTTGGGGATGATGGCGTCGGTGTCGACGTTGGCGCGATCGAGCGGCGCCACCAGCCCCTCCTTGCGGATGAATTTTTCCATGCTACTTCGTCGACCTCTGGATCGCCTCGCCGGCCTTTTCGACGTCCTTGCCCACGCCGGCCACGGTATTGCAGCCCGCCAGCACCATCATTGCCACCATCATCATGATCATGCGTTTCATCAGGATCTCCTTTGAGGTTTCAGGACAACTCGCGTACATCGACAAAATGCCCGGCCACCGCCGCTGCTGCAGCCATCGCCGGACTCACCAGATGAGTGCGACCGCCGGGCCCCTGGCGGCCTTCGAAATTGCGGTTCGAGGTCGAGGCGCAACGCTCGCCCGGGCTCAGCTGGTCTTCGTTCATGCCGAGGCACATCGAGCAGCCGGGCTCGCGCCACTCGAAACCGGCCTCGAGGAATATCTTGTCCAGCCCTTCCTGCTCCGCCTGTGCTTTCACCTGGCCGGAGCCCGGCACCACCATGGCCAGTTTCACGTTGCCGGCCACCTTGCGCCCCTTGACCACCTGCGCCGCGGCGCGGATGTCCTCGATGCGTGAATTGGTGCAGGCGCCGATGAATACCTTGTCGATGCGGATCCCGGTGATCGGCGTGTTCGGCTTCAGATCCATGTACTGCAGTGCACGCGCGTAGCCTTCACGCTTCACCGGGTTGGTTTCCTGCGCCGGGTCCGGCACCTTGCCATCGACCGTGGTCACCATCTCCGGTGACGTGCCCCAGGTCACCTGCGGAATGATCTCCTCCGCGCGCAAAGTCACCACGGCATCGAATTTCGCATCCGCATCGCTGACCAGCGTGCGCCAGTAAGCCACAGCCTTGTCCCACATGGCGCCGGTGGGCGCAAACATGCGGCCTTTGCAGTAGTCGATGGTCTTGTCGTCGACGGCCACCATGCCGGTGCGTGCGCCGGCCTCGATCGCCATGTTGCACAGGGTCATGCGCCCCTCCATGGAGAGGCCGCGAATCGCACTGCCGGTGAATTCGATGGCATAACCCGTGCCGCCGGCAGTGCCGATCTTGCCGATCACGGCGAGCGCGATGTCCTTGGCGGTGACCCCGAAGCCGAGCTTGCCCTCGACGGCGATATTCATGTTCTTGTACTTCTTCATGACCATGCACTGCGTCGCCAGCACGTGCTCGACCTCGCTGGTGCCGATGCCGAAAGCCAGTGCGCCAAAGGCACCGTGGGTGCTGGTGTGCGAATCGCCGCAGACCACGGTCATGCCGGGCAGCGTCGCGCCGTTCTCCGGCCCGATCACGTGCACGATGCCCTGTCGCTTGTCGAGGAAGGGGAAATAGACCTTGGCCTTGAACTCCTTGATGTTCTTGTCCAGCGTCTCGACCTGCAAGCGCGATACCTTGTCGGTGATGCCGTCGAGGCCCTTGTCCCAGTTGCGCGTCGGCGTGTTGTGGTCGGCCGTGGCCACCACGGAATCCGTGCGCCAGACCTTGCGGCCCGCCAGTTTCAGGCCTTCATAGGCCTGCGGGCTGGTGACTTCGTGAACCAGGTGGCGGTCGATGTAGATCAGCGCCGTGCCGTCCGCCTCGCTGCGGACGAGGTGGCTGTCCCAGAGTTTGTCGTAGAGGGTTTTGCCTGCCATGGGTTTTGCCATTGGATTTCAGTAAGACTACGGAAACCCTGAATTATGTCACAGGGACGAGCACCTCCCCTGTGGACTACGTCACGCGCGTTTCAGCCGGGACGCAGCCAGCGCCACAGTACGGCCGCCGCCGCCAGCGCGCAGGCGCCCCCCAGCGTGAAGGTCAGCTCCGCGCCGAGCCCGCCCCAGGCATAACCGCTGGCCAGGCCGCCGATGGTACCGCCGATGCCATAGGCCAGGCTGCCGTAAATCGCCTGCCCGCGGGCTTGGTGGCGACCGCGGAAGAGCCGGTGGACAACGCCGATCGCCGCGGCATGAAAGGCGCCGAAACTTGCCGCATGCAGGGTCTGCGCGGCCAGCAGCAGGACCATGCTGTCCGCACCCCAGCCGATCACCACGAAACGCAGCGCCGCCAGCAGCGTGCTGGCAATCAGGATCTGGCGCATCGTGTACGCCTTGTAGAGCCGCGACATCCAGACAAAGATGCCGATTTCGCAAACCACGCCCAGCGCCCACAGCCAGCCGGCAAAGGACTTGCTGTAGCCGTAATCGACGAGATGGATCGTGTAGAAGGTGTAATACGGTCCGTGCGCCATCGCCACCAGCGCCGAGGCGGTGATGATCGCAATCACCTCCGGGCGCCGCACCACCTGCCACACCGACCGGTTGTCCCCGGGATGCGGCACCGCCGGCGCATCCGCCACCACGCAGGACAGCAACAGCATGCAGGCCATCAGCGCCGCGATCACCCACAGCAGCGCGCGCGGGCTGGTGAGGTCGAGCAGGTAGCCCACCGCGACCACCGCGGCGATGAAACCCACGGAGCCCCAGACACGGATGCGTCCGTAACGCGCGGTTTCATCACCGAGTTGCGACAGCGTGGTCGCCTCGACCAGCGGCAGCGCGGCACTCCAGAAAAAGGTCATCGCGAACAGTACCGTGCACAGCAGCGCGAAACTCTCGCCGCCGAAAACACCGAGAAAGGCGAGCGTGCCGAGCGTCCCCGACCAGCGCACGACCCGCATCCGCTGTCCGCTGCGATCCGCCAGCCAGCCCCAGAGATGTGGTGCGAGGATGCGCGTGAGTTGCGGCAACGCCATCAGCATGCCGATCTCGACGGCCCCCATGCCGACGGAATTCAGGTACAGCGCGAAAAACGGCGCGAAGGCGCCGAGGTAGGCGAAATAGAAAAAATAGAACGCGGAGAGATTGAGGTGGATGGACCGGGCCACGGGCAGCGCCGCGCGCGCCGCGCACGGAATATATAAGTATTTGTTTTTATTGGTATTTTTTGTTAGGCGTCGCCGCTTCTGAAATTCGCATCGAAACCTCCGAAACCCTCTCGGCGATTCCGTAACGCCAAACGCCAAAAGCACCATCGGCATTGACTGCCCTGACCCAACGCTCCGCAGCAGCGCGCTTGATTTCTTTCAACTCATCATAGCCCTTGGTTTCGAGAATCAAGTAACACTCTCGTCCGGAGTTCAGGCGAACAATAAAGTCGGGCACGTATTCGTGCGTTTGCCCGTTGTGCAGGTAAGGAATGGCAAATCCCAATCCGGCGTTTTTCACAAAGGCCTGTGTTGCAGAATGCGTATCGATCAAATAAGCAGCCGACTGCTCCCATACTTTCGTGTCGGGAACCATGTAATTCACATGGCTTTTGACAACTTCCCGTGGCTCCCTGCTGGTCCAAAAATCCACATCCGCGGTGGAACCAGCGCCACGACTCGGTTCGTATCTGGGCAGTTCGGGAGACTCCCCCTGCCCGGTATCAGGTCCTATCGCCTCGGTCAGACGTTCCACGACCCAAGTGTAGTACGGTGCCAGAAAAACATCGCGCAGATCAGCTGGCGGCTCCACAACGACCTTGTCTCTCAAATATTGGCTTACAACCGCCAGAATCTGCGGGAATAGCGCATGGGCTGGGACCTCGCATCGCCGTCCGCTAATGCAACTGCGCACCAATGTCTGTGCCAGATCGAATTGAAGTTCCTGCAGCCGGCGTTGCGCCCGGTAAGGTTCCAGCGTTACCTCTTCCGCACCACCTGGCCCCACCACTGAAATCCGTCCTGAGGAAGTGGGTAAGAGCCGGCCAATTTGAACCTCGGGGGGAATCTTCTGCGGATTCACCGTAATGCTTGGAACACTATCCCAGTCCACTGCAATACGATTGCGAATCGCCTGCGTGTACCCTTCCACCCGCGGAAATCGAATTTCGAAGGCCGATTTTGCCGGCAACGCGCGCACATGCCACCGCTTCGCGGGCGGCGGAGCCGCTCCAGCGGGATTCGCTTTGAAAGGAATGATTTGGAACGGCACACCGAACACCTTCGCCGTTTCCTCAGAGAACCTCCCGCCCTCATTCAGTTCGTAGCGGGTTCGACGCAACCCACGCCCCACGACCTGCTCACAGAGCAGTTGGGACATGAACGGACGCAGCCCGACAATATGCGTCACTGTGTTGCAATCCCATCCCTCGGTCAGCATGCCAACACTGACAATGCAGCGCACATCACGCCCCGGAGGATGCAGGGGGCGTTTCAGTTTCTCAGCCAGTTCAGAGAACCCCTCCGGAAACACCGGCCTGCCCAAGCCATCCGCGGGCCACTGTGTTTTACCCACGGTGTCCAGCGTGTAGCGCATCCAGCGCGACTCATCCGATTTCGATTCCCCGGTATCGGTCTCCGCGACCACCTTGGAATCCACGCGAATGGTGTTGATCGTATCGTTGGCGTTCTTGAACGGCTCGATTTTCGAATTCGGAATCCCCGGTGGCGGCCGATCCAGGGCGATCCACTCGTATATCACCTTGGCAATCTGCGTATTTTTGCAGACCAGAATGAAAACCGGCGGCCTCGGGTCTTCCTCTTCCTGCTCCTTGCGCCGCCACTCCGCTTCCCACAGCCCGGCCAGCATGGCGATCGGGGTATGGGCGTACTTGAGAATGGCTTCGGGTTTGGGCTGCGCCTTGCGCCCGCCACGCTCGGATGACGTCAACTGCGGCTGAATCCACTGCCAGATATTGAAATAGCCGGGAATCGCAGCACCCGTCGTGTCCCGGACCGCAAGCTGGGGAATCTTGACCAGTCCCGACTCAATCGCATCAATCAGGCCGAAATCGCTGACCACCCAGGGGAAAGGGCGATTCGCATCGGGACCAACCCGCCCAAGATAGTACGGCGTCGCAGAGAAATCGACGCAGAAATTGATCCCCCGAAGTTTTTGCACCTTGTCGAGTCCGTCCACCCACACGGTTGCTTCGCGGTAGAACTCGTCAAGCTCATCATCTTCATCCTCGAACTCGTCAGGTTCCTCACGCCGTATGCGGTAAGCATGGTGCGCCTCATCGTTCAGCACGAGGATGTTGCGTTTACCGCCCACCTCACGACCCAGCACGCGCTCGATCAATGCCGTATCGCTTTCCAGATAACGCACCGACTCGACACGTACACGCAACAGATTCTCGTTGCGGTCCCGTTCCTCCCCCAGCACGTTCAGCAAACCGGCAGCCACCTGCCTCTCAAAATCCTCCAGCGTCAGATAGCGCTTCCCCCTTGCCGTGGTGGTCTTGTCCCCAATGATGATGGTTTCCACCCGGCGCTCCGGCACGCCCACACGCAACACCTTGGCGCTGTCGCCCCCAACCTGTGGGGTGTGCGGCTCGAACACATGCCAATTCGTGACGACAACTTTTCCGTTTAAAATCAACGGCATAAGATGTTCTGGCACAAGCTCTCGGGTGCGATAAAGGCTGGCGTCGCCCGTTTCAGGGTCAAGTTCCCGCAAACGGTCGCGAATGGTGACGTTGGGGCAGACGATCAGCACCACATCGGAAAAGCGAGCATCAGAACGGTCCGCCTGTTTGTTCAGAATGCTCCACGCGGCCAGCATCGCCATGACGGTGGACTTGCCAGAACCCGTCGCCATCTTGCAGGCATAGCGCAAAAATCCGGTGTATCCCTCAGCCTTCTGTTCCGCAGAAGGATCGTCACGCGGAATCTCGATCCCCTGCCTGAAATCGGCCCGGGCCTCGGTCAAAAAAATGACCGTCTCGGCCGCCTCGCGTTGCGCAAAAAAGAGCGGCTGCTTGCGGCCCTCTCGGTTCCAGTACGCCAGCAACTCCAGCGTAGTGCGCGATGCCCCCGGGTAACCCGCCGCGCGCCACGCCGCCAACCGCTCACGAATGCGTGTGACGATCTTCAGTTCGATCATCGTGCCGACATCGGTTTCGGCAGAGGATTTGGTCGCAGAACGCGGATCGCGATAGAAATAGTGCGCAAAGCGGCGCCCCGGGCGCCGTTCCGGCATCTCCCCCTCGACAATCCACCAGTGCTCCCGCGGCTCCTCGAACGGCGAACTGAGGATCGGATCAGAGACTTCGAAATTGCTCACAGACCGAAAGCCTTCTGGATGGCGTCCAGCTTTTCTTTCACTTCGGGGTGAATTTCTTCAGGTCTCATCAAGGCAGCGATTTCGTGAAAACGGGTATAAGGAATGCCCGAAAGCCCTGCTGCCTCAAGCATCGGCGGGATTAGCCTGGTGCGGGCTTTGGTGGTATTGAGATAATCGTGGTCTCCCAGTGGCTCCCTGATCACGGCAGGAGGCAAATTCTCCGTCAGATATTTCTGCAGGTCGGCGACATGCTGAGCCGAAACTCCGGCCCCCACCTGCTGATCGACATAGCGTGCCAGGGCATCGGGCACAAAAAGATAACTTTCAATTTCGTAGCGACGCCACCTGACTCGCTGCAAACCCCGGCCATTGATCTCAGTCGATTGGACATTGGGATGCGCATCACCATCAACGATGATCAGCCCCCGCATATCATCCCTAACCAGTCTCAATGCGTCAAAATGATCTCGCGCCGGGACTCCATCGGCACCCGGTCGGTTTTCCCAGATTGTGGGCCGCCAGAACAGTCTCTTGGTCAAATAGTCCAGCGCGGGATGGCCAAGGATTCTTGCCCATTCCTTGAGTATTGCAACATCGGTATGCCCTTCGGTGTAAAGCACACCCGGCGCATCCAATGCCAGCATGATGTCCGCATTGGAAAGCACCGAAAGCGAACGCATCAAATTGCTTCTTTCAGCCGAGTCTGCAAGCATGCGTGGCTCGTGCACCAGAACACAAAGCTCACGCGGCTCGACCGAGTTGATGATTACCTCAGAGTGTGTGGCCACGATCAGCTGCGAATTCTGCCTTTGCGCCACGCTGCGCAACTCACCATAAATTGCATCCTGCAGTATCAGGTGCAGATGCGCATCAGGCTCATCCAGCAACAATACCGATCCTGCCCGGGTGTTCAAAAAAGTCAGCAACATCAACACTTGCTGGAACCCACTGCCCGCGCTCGCCACATCGAGCCTCGGCCCGGCAAGCCGGGCTTTGTATTCAGCCAATATGTCGGGGCCACTTGAGTCCGGCGGCAGCAACTCATACCCGAACAAACGCTGTATCGCCTGCGTCAAATTCCGCCAAGCCTCTTCCTGCTGATGTGCCAATACCAGCAGATTCCTCAGCACGTCGCCAGGCTTCCCCAAACCCAACAACTGCTCGATCTTCGGCGGCTGCAACATGGGCTCATCGGTGGACAAGCCGGACATGGGCGGAACAAAGACTGCGGGCAGTTTCACCTCGCCCAGAGCAAAAAGTTGGGGATCAGCGTCACGCTTCGGTCTGACATAAATCTGCTCCGTGGAATCAGCCGCGAACTCCATGGTGATCGCACCGAAAGCGTCGTGACGGACCGTGATTTCTATCGGACCGGCATCGTATTGACGCTCATTCCAGAGCAAATCAAACGATCGCAATGGTACTGCCGAAAATACTTGCCGCGTAATCGGTTTTTTACTGTAAAAACCGCCATGTCTCTGAAAATCACGGAGCGTCATCCATGACTGCAAGGCCAGCGACCACGCCGCAATCGCCTGCAGCAAAGTCGTCTTGCCGGCGTTGTTCGGGCCTGCCAACACAACATGGCCCGGCAGGGTAAAGGTCACATTCGAGAACCTTTTGAAGCCCTTGATGACGACTTCGCGTATCACTTCGCTTCCTTCAGGCTTTTCACCACCATCAATTCGTTGCCGCGGTCATCGATCACCTTCACCGCAATCTGGCCATGCTCACCCGCCTCGAAAGGCACCGAAACATTCCTGGCCAGGTGCTCCCACACCGAGTCTTCATATTCGCCTTTCAGCGAACGCTTCAGGTTGTCCCAGGCCGCAGTGCGCGGGAAAAACGCCTGACAGACGTGGAAGGACAGTCCGTTGTAATCCGTGTCGACGAACCACGCTGGCACATCATCGCCGCGTTTGTGGTCCACCTGCATCGTGCCGGGGTCGAACACCTCCAGCCCCAGCAACTCGATGGAATACCACGTAAGCTGTTGTTTTTTATTGCTTATTTCATGCGCCGGCGCCTTGACCTTGCGCAAGGCCACATCAGGCAAACCGCAGACCGAGAAGATTTGCGAGGAACGCATGTTCTTCAGCAGGTCGCCCATCATCAGGTCCGGCGTCGCCTGCACGTAAGTCGCGGCAATCCCCACCGCAGCCTCGCACGAATCCACCAGTTGCCGCGCCGTCGGCTGGATAGCAAAGCCGATCACGTACAGATGGGTATAGTTCTTTGCCGCCGCCTCGCGCGCCGCCTCATACACCAGCCGCTCGACGATGGCGCCGTTCTCCGGTCCGAACACCAGCGCAACCGGTTTGTCCTGACCATTGGCGATAACTCCCTCCGCCGTCAGTGACAGCGTTTTCGCCGGACGGCGCAGGTTCTTCAAAGTCACCGTGCGGTTGCCGTCCAGTCGCAATACAGGCGAACGACGCAGCACTTCGAGCATGCGGTCAATGAAATCTGCGCTTTCCGATGTCGCAGTGGATTGATCATCGGAAGAGGTTGAGGCATCCGCTTCAACGTCGATCACCGTCGGGATCGTGGCCTCAAATGCAAACGGCCCGGTAACGCGGGTCACTCCTTTAATTTCCTCTGGGCGATCTACCAGCACCTCTTCCTGTGGCGCTTCATTATTCGCGATGGTGCTAAGCATCATATGAGGTACAACCCCACCGACCTCCTCGCCCCTTTGGTTTTGCCTACGTTTGTAGACAAAACCACCGATCGGACCACCGGATTCATCATTCAGTTCGTACCAAGGAAACGTTGCAGTCAGCAATCGCTGCCGGGCAAGTGCAAGTGGAACCCGTGATGTGTCAGCGGTAATCCAACGACGCCCCCATTGCTCCGCAACGTATGCGGTGGTACCTGAGCCGCAAGTAGGATCAAGGACTATGTCTCCTGGATCAGTCGTCATCAACAAACAGCGCTGAATAACCTTTGACGAAGTTTGAACAACATAAAGCTTGTCTGCAGCGAAGCCTGCGACACCAGTATCGTCCCAAGAATTGTTCAGCGGATAGACAGGAAAATCATCAAAGTAACGAACGTAACGCAGCGTATTACCTGCAGGCTCAAGTCGATTAGCCTCAGCCAATCTTTTTAAGCCAGACATATCCGTCTTAAATGTTCCCTTGCCCGGTTTATAAACATTACCTTGAAATTCAAACTCCCTAACATCCGCTCCCTGAGCTGGGCGTTGGCTTGTCAAATCGCTAAGGGCAAACACGCGAGAACCCTCGGGCATCAAGTTTGGATTCTCAATTTCTTGAGCCGTTAACCTACGTCGAGTCCCATCACGAAGTTCTATAAAGCCGTAACCCGCGCTCGGCGCATGAGTAAGTGATTTATCAAGATAAAGCTGCCTATATTTGACGTGACTTACGTCTTTCGCATACCACAAAAGGTAATCTTCAACGCTCCCCAGAAGCTTGGTCGTCGCGCTTGTAGTTTTTGAGAATCCAATAACACTACAAAAATTCTCCGCTCCAAAAACCTCATCCATCACTTCCCGCACGTGATGCAGATTTTCGTCGGAGATCTGCACAAAAATCGACCCGGACGGCGCGAGCAGCTCGCGCGACAGCAACAAGCGGTCGCGCAGGTAGGTCAGATAGGAATGCAGCCCGAGTTCCCAAGTGTCGCGATAGGCCTGAACCATCTCCGGTTCGCGCGTCATGTCGTCATCGTCACCGTGGCTGACGTCGCGCTTGCGCACAAAGGGCTGGAAATTGGAGCCGAATTTCACGCCATAGGGCGGGTCCATGTAGATCATCTGCACCTGGCCGCCCAGCGATTCGTAATGCAGCAGTGAATTCATCACCACCAGCGAATCGCCAAGGATCATGCGGTTGACCCACTTGTCCTGATATTCGTAAGCGCGCAGAACCTGCTCATGGATCGGGCGCTGCGGATCAGAGAAAAAATCGAATAAATTCAATTGCTTATCGCGCTTATGCCCCTTCAGCGTTTCGAGAATGGCGCGGGTGGAGAGCCGCTCGTGAACAAACAACGGCATGGTCGGCACGTCGAATGACAGACGCTCGGCCTTGCCCGACCAGTTCAGGAACGGTTTGGACAGCGCCTTGAGCTTTTTCAGCGCCTCTTCGGTGGCCTGCAATTCGGCCTGGAGTTCGGACAGCGATCCATCCTGACCTTTCGCTCCTTTTGGCGCCGCCTTGGCGCCCTTGCCGAGCGGATAGAGTTGCGGAGATTCCTTGCCCTCCGGAACCGCGAGTTTGGCTATCCGCGTACGCAACGCGGCAATGTGGCGCTCGATCTCGGCGATCAGCGCCTCACCCTGCTCACGCGCCGGGTTCTGGCTGTCCCAGTCCAGCACGGGGGCCAGGGAGGAATCGTAGCGCCAGGTCTTGGGGGCGGCGCGTTTTTTGAACTGCGGCTGGGTGCCGACATCCGGCCGTGCCGGTGTTTCTTCCTTGTGACGGTATTCCCCGGTCTGATGAGCTGCGGCGGTCGCTTTGGGGATGCGGGGTTTAGTTGTTTTTTTAGCCATGCGGCATCCTAATGCAGCTGGCGCGGTGCGGGCAATGCGGCCAGCGCCTTGTTGATCAACTCCAGGTCGAATTTTTCCGGCTCCCAGCCGGGCCCGGCCCAGGCCAGCAGTTCCTTGGCCTGCTTGCTGCGTGGCTTCTTGCGTGCTGCCAGCAGTTCTTCGAATCCGGGCAATCCACCGCAGTCTTCCGGCGGCCCTGCACGCTCACCGGCAAGGCAGCGCGGATAAAGCGTTCTCGGTTGCACGTCCTCGACTGACAACAGTTTGATATCCAGCCACCAGTCATCGCCGAAGTCATAGTTGTAGCGCAGCTTGCTCCCTTTACGTTGGAGCAAATCGCCAATGGTCAGCACAGCAGGGTCGGTCCCGGGGGCGGGTTTTACGCCTTCTTCAGGGTCAGCCGGCCCGAAATGACGCTCACCTTGCCAGAACGCCCACAGGTGATAATCCCGCCAATCCATGAGCGCCTGAATCACGCCATGCAACCCGGTCAAGGTTGTGGATGCGGATAATTCGATTTCGCGCCAGATCGGGGGCGCAATGCCCGAAACGGCAATGTTCAAGCGGTAAATGCGAGCTGCGTTGGCCACGCGCGTCAGGCTTCGTCGGGATCCGGATTTTCCGCCGCTGCGGCCGCCCGCAGTTTCTCGATGACACCCTGAGGTGCCTGCGCCGCAATCACCGGCGTGCCACTGCGAACATCCGCGTTCTGCGCGCGATGACGCAACGCGTGATCCATCAGCGTCAGCGCCAGCATCGCCTCGCAGATCGGCGTCGCGCGGATGCCGACGCAGGGATCGTGGCGACCGTGGGTTTCGATCAGCGCCGCCTTGCCCACGGTGTCGACGGTGTGGCGCGCGAGGCGGATGCTCGAGGTCGGCTTCACCGCGACATTGACGATGAGGTCCTGCCCGGTCGAGATGCCGCCGAGCACGCCGCCGGCGTTGTTGCTGACAAAGCCCTGGGGCGTCATTTCATCCGAGTGCTCGGTGCCGCGCTGGCTCACCGCCGCGAAACCGGCGCCGATCTCGACACCCTTCACCGCGTTGATGCTCATCATGTTGTAGGCGATGTCAGCGTCGAGCTTGTCGTACACCGGCTCACCCAGCCCAACCGGCACGCCGGTGGCGATGGTGGTGATCTTCGCGCCCACAGAGTCCCCGGACTTGCGCAGCCTGTCCATGAAGCTTTCGAGTTCGGCGACGATCTGCGCATTGGGCGCGAAAAACGGGTTGTTGCCGACCTCGTCCCAGGTCACGAAGGGAATCTCGACCGGACCCAACTGGGACATGTAGCCGCGGATCACCGTGCCGTATTTTTCCTTGAGCCATTTCTTGGCGATGGCGCCTGCAGCCACGCGCACCGCGGTCTCACGCGCCGACTGGCGGCCGCCACCGCGGTAGTCGCGGATGCCGTATTTCTGCCAGTAGGTGTAATCGGCATGCCCCGGCCGGAACAGGTCCTTGATCTTGCCGTAGTCCTTGCTCCGCTGGTCTGTGTTGCGGATCAGCAGGCCGATCGGCGTGCCGGTGGTCTTGCCTTCGAACACGCCCGAAAGAATTTCAACCTTGTCCTCCTCGCGGCGCTGCGTGACATGGCGCGAAGTGCCGGGCTTGCGGCGGTCAAGTTCGAGCTGGATGTCGGCCTCCGTCAGCGCCAGCCCCGGCGGGCAGCCGTCGACCACGCAGCCGATCGCCGGCCCGTGTGATTCGCCGAAGGAAGTGACGCAGAACAGGGTACCCAGCGTGCTGCCCGACATGAGGTAAAAACTCCATTAAAATCAAGCACGAAGTTTAACACAGCCGCCACCCTTCCCGAGCGCAGCCATGAGCGAAAAAACCGATCCCGACAAGATCAAAGGTCCCGGCGGCCTCAACATGCGCGAACTGCATGAACTGGTGAAGCAGAGCCATGCCCGCGACCGGGCCAATCGTGCGCCAAACGCATTGAAGCAGCCGCAAAACCGCTGGCAGCGGCTGGTACGTTATGTCTGGGATAAAAAACGGGGATAGCGCGGTTAATACCTGCGCAGGAACTCCAGCCCCCAGGCCACGCCGAAGCCGGTGCAGTCGGTCGCTACCGCCCCCAGTCCGCCCTTGCAGCCGTGGGCCGACAGGTCCATGTGGATCCACGGCGTCCTGTGCGTGAAACGCTGCAGCAGCCGCGCGGCGAGGATATGGTCGGCCTCGCCGTCCAGCGTGCACTGCTTGACGTCGGCGACCGCGCTGTCGAGGGCGCTGTCGTAATCCTCGTCCATCGGGAAGCGGCACAGCCGCTCGCCGGCCTGCACACCCGCACGCAAGGCCTTGTCGGCAATATCATCGCCGGTGGCGAAAATGCCGCTGTAGCGGGTGCCAACGGCAACATGCATCGAGCCTGTCAGCGTCGCAAAATCGACGATCAGCCCCGGCTTCGCCCGCGCCGCCAGCGTCAGCGTGTCGGCCAGTACCATCCGCCCTTCGGCGTCGGTGTGTACGACCTCGATGGTGGTACCGTCCAGCGCAGTGACCACGTCGTTCTGCTTGTACGCTCGCGGGCCCAGGTGGTTTTGCGCCAGCGCCAGCCAGCAATCGATGTTGATCTTGAGTCTGGCCGCGGTTGCCGCCGTCAGGATGCCCAGCGCCACCGCCGAGCCGTTCATGTCCTCGTGCATGCCCATCATGTAGCGCGCCGGCTTCAGGTTGTGGCCGCCGGTGTCGAAACAGATACCCTTGCCCACCAGCGCAACGGTCTTCTTCGCGCCGCGCGGCCGGTAGCGCAGGCGCACGATCGCGGCGTCCCGTTCATCGCTGCCCTGGGCCACCGCGCAGAAGGCGCCGGCACCCATTTTCTTCAGGCGCCTGAAATCGAATTCCTCGCGCGTCCAGCCCTGCGCACGTGCCAGCTCCGCAATGCGTTTGCGGTAGGCGCCGGGCGTGAGTTCGTTCGGCGGCAGTACCGTCAGCCTGCGGCAGAGCACATTGCCCTCGGCGACCGCGCGCGTCGCGGCAAAGCTGTCTGCCGCGCGGCAACCCCACAGCTCGAGGGTTTTCAGGAGTTTGGCAGTGGAATCCTTCTTGCGGTTCGGCAATGGCACGCCATTGACCCAGGCCACAAATGCGGCACGCTCGGCCAGCGCCTGGCGGGCGCCCGTCGCCCCGGCAACGGCCACATGCAGCGCGTCCGGCTGCTCGGCAAGCAGGGGGGCCAGCGCCTTGCGCAGCAGCGTGTGCTGCTCGAACACGGACTGTTTCGGATCCGGCGTCACCCACAGCACCAGCGTGCCGTCGGCGGTCTCGGCGCTGACCGCAGCCTTGGCGAGGTCGGCCGGCTTCTTGCGCCGTCGCGCCAGCGCTTTTTCGAGCACACCGTGCAGCGGCAGTGCCGACAGCGCGGTACCGGAAGGTGCAAGCACCAGCAGGTGGCGGATATTGCCGAGTTCGCGCGCGGAAGGCAGTCCGGCGCGGGAGTTCAATTTGGCCAGCATCATGGGTTCCCGTGTTGTGTCGCGTCGATTATAACGACGGAGCGGCCTGCTAAAATCGCGGCACCAGCCACCGAACAAGCGGAACCCGATGCGCCCCTACCTCGACCTGCTGCGCCACGTGCTCGAACACGGCATCCGAAAGACCGACCGCACCGGCACCGGCACGATCTCCGTCTTCGGCGCACAGCTGCGTTTCGACCTCGAGGCCGGCTTCCCGCTGGTGACCACCAAGAAAGTGCACCTGAAGTCGATCATCCACGAACTGCTGTGGTTCCTGAAAGGCGACACCAACGTCAAATACCTGCAGGACAACGGCGTGTCGATCTGGAACGAATGGGCCCGCGCCGATGGCGACCTCGGGCCGGTCTACGGTTACCAGTGGCGCTCCTGGCCCGCCGCCGACGGCCGCCACATCGACCAGATCGCGCAGGTGCTGGAGCAGCTGAAGAAGAACCCGGATTCGCGGCGCATGATCGTCTCGGCCTGGAACGTCGCCGACCTCGACCGCATGGCGCTGATGCCCTGCCATGCCTTTTTCCAGTTCTACGTCGCCGACGGGAAACTGTCCTGCCAGCTCTACCAGCGCAGCGCCGACATGTTCCTCGGTGTGCCCTTCAACATCGCCTCCTACGCGCTGCTGACGCTGATGATCGCCCAGGTCACGGGCCTCAAGCCCGGCGACTTCGTGCACACTTTCGGCGACACCCACATCTACCTGAATCATCTTGACCAGGTGAAGGAACAGCTGTCACGCCAACCGCGGCCGCTGCCGAAGATGAAACTGAATCCCGCGGTGAAAGACCTGTTCGCGTTCAAATACGAGGACTTCACGCTGGAAGGCTACGATCCGCATCCGGTAATCAAGGCTCCCGTGGCGGTCTGAGCCGATGAATGCCCCGCAAAAGCCGCGCCTGTCGCTGATCGTCGCGATGGCGAAAAACCGCGTCATCGGCGCTAACGGCAAAATTCCCTGGCACCTGCCGAACGAACTGCAGCTGTTCAAGCGCGTGACCATGGGTCACCACATCATCATGGGCCGCAAGACCTTCGAATCCATCGGACGCCTGCTGCCGGGACGCAGGACGGTGATCGTCACGCGGCAGACGGACTACACGGTGCCGGGCGCTGTCATCGCGCATTCCCTCCAGGAGGCCATCGCGCGCTGCGGCGACGACAGCGAAATCTTCGTCATCGGCGGCGGCGAGCTGTACCGCACCGCGATGCCGCTGGCCGACCGCATCTACCTGACCGTGGTCGACGCCGAACCGGCCGGAGACACGCGGATGCCGGAATTCGATCCCGCGCAATGGAAACTCGGCGACACCGAGCAATTCCGCAAGGACGAACGCCACGCCCACGACTACCGTTTCGAGGTCCACGACCGTGTCGTGGCCTAGTGCGCTGGCGCTGCTGATCACTCTCGCTGCCTGCGGCGCCCACGCCGCCGAAAACAACGTCACCATCAAAGAACTGGCGCTGCGCGCCGAAGCCGGCGACCGCGCGGCAATGCGCGCGCTGGCCGACGCCCACTACGCCGGCCGCGACGGCGCGGAACAGGATTTCACCAGGGCCGCGGACTGGTACCGGCGCCTGGCGAAAGCCGGCGATGCCCGCGCCCAGACCAGCCTCGGCCTGATGTACGCCCGCGGCTACGGCGTGCAGAAAAATCTCGCAGAAGCGCACCGCTGGTGGAACTTCGCCGCCGCGCAGAACGATCCCGGCGCGCAGTACAACCTCGGCCTGACCTATATCCAGGGAGAGGGCGTGGCCGCCGATCCCGAGCGCGCCGCGCGCTGGTTCCGCGAGGCCGCCCGCCGCGGACATGTGCTTGCCCAGTACAACCTCGGCCTGCTGCTGCACGAAGGCCGCGGGGTCGCGCGCCATCCGCAGGAGGCCTACTACTGGGTCCGGGTCGCGGCGCTGCAGGGCGACGAGCGCGCTCGGCAGAACCTGGAGGTCTTCGCGGCACCGCTGTCCGCTGCGCAGCGGCGCGAAGCCGACCGCCAGGCCGGCGAATGGATGAAATCACTGCAGAAGCAGACGCCCTGAGGGCGGCCGCATTCACTCCAGCAGCGTCACGAAATCCTCGTACTTCTGCCCTGCGCCGCGTGCGATGGCATCGACGCGGTTCAGCGTGATGCGGAAGGGATAACCGAGACAGTCCTGCAATGCTGCAGTGAGCCGCTCGCGTTCATCACCGGCAAAATCACGGCTCATCACCAGCCGGGCCTCAATGTGGTCCGGCGCGTCCTGCACCAGCTGCAACTGCAGCACCGGCGCGGCCCGGCGCCAGGCCTCGATCGGGAAACTCGGCCAGTAACGCACGCCGTCCGGCCGCCGCAGCATGTTGCGCTGGCGTCCCGCGATGCGTTTCAGCACCGGCAGGCCGCGGCCGCAGGCGCAGGGTTCGCCGACCTCGGCATAATCGCCGCTGGCATAACGCAGCAGCGGCATCGCAAAGTTGTGCAGCATCGACACCGTCACCTGCCCCACTTGCCCCGGACGGCAGGGCCTGCCCTCGGCATCGAGCACTTCGACGATCAGCGACTCCGCCTGCAGGTGGTAATGCTCATGTTCGGGGCATTGCAGCGCGATGTAACCCAGTTCTTCGGAGCTGTAACTGTCCGCGATCTCAACCCCCCAGGCTTCGCGCACGATGTCGCGGGTATCCGGCTGCAGCGTCTCGCCGTAGGTCCGCGCCTGCTTCAGTCTCGGCAGGCGTATGCCGAGTTCGATGCCGCGCTGGGCGAGTGCGCGCAGGTTGGTGGCGAAAGTCAGCAGGTAATCCGGGTTTTCGGACTCAAGCCAGCGCAGCTGCTCGTCGATGTCGATGACCAGACTGCGCACCACGGACGGCCCGGTGGCAAAGGCGGCCGTGGCAGGCCCCCAGTCGGCGAAATTCCGGTCCTCGGTCTTGCTGCGGATCGCCGCCAGCTTGCCGCCGAGGTCGCGGCGGTGCCACAGATGATCGCGCAGCAGCAGCGCCTGCCACACCAGCTGGGTCCAGGCGGTGCCCCGCGTGATCAGGGGGCTGCCGGTCGATCCCGAGGACTGCGTGCTGATCACGGGACCATGCCCGGGCGGCGGCGCGCTGCTGTGCATCGCGTCGCCGGCCAGCTGGATTTCGCGGCGCGAGCTGACCGGCAGTTCGCGAAACCTGTCCCAGTCCATGCCGCCCTGTGCCCAGCGTGCAAAACGCTCACGGTAATAGGGCACGGTCGACACCGCATGACGAAACACCTGTCCGAACTGTGCCATCTGCAGCTCGCGCAGCCGCTCCTCCGGCCACCACTGGCTCTGCTCGAACTGGTACTGCAGTGCCAGCATGCGCGCCGATGCGTCTTCGGGAAAGGCCGGCCAGGCCACGCCGGCGCAGGCCGAACGCGGCGACAGCGGAAAACCGCTCATGGCAGCACCTCGGAGCGAAAATCCTCGTACTTGCCTTCTGCTGAACGCGGGATCGAATCGCGGTAGACAAAGGACAACTCGAAATCCCCGTCCAGGTTTTTCAGGATCAGCGCGTGCAGCTTCGCCTGCTCCTCCGCGGTCAGCGGGCGGGCGACCACCAGCGCGACCTCGATGTCGCGCAGGGTCTTCTGCACCACCTGGAACTGGCGCACCGGCGCGACTCCGCCGAACTGCGTCTCGCCGAAGCGCGGATGGCGCAGGCCGCCGCCGGGCAGCCGCAGCATGTTGCGCACGCGGCCGACGATGCGGCGGATGACCGGCAGGCCGCGCCCGCAGTCGCAGGGTTCGCCGGCCTCCGCGTAGTCGCCGATGTCGTAGCGGATCAGCGGCATCGCGAAATGGTGCAGCGGCGTCAGCACCACGCGCCCGGGCTGCCCGGGCGCGCAGGGATAACCCGCCGCGTCCAGGATTTCGAGATACACCCCCTCCGCCATCACGTGATAGTGCTCGTGGCGCGGGCACTGCAGCGCCATGTATCCGATCTCGCGGCAGGTGTACATGTCGGTGACCGGCACCCCCCAGGCGGCGCGGATTTCGGCGCGCGCGTCGGGATGCAGCGCCTCGCCGTAGGTGCGCACCTCGCGCAGGCGCGAGGGCCGCAGGCCCAGCCTGCCGCAGTGGCGCGCGAGCTCCTGCACATTGGACGCGACACTGATCAGGTAATCGGGGTTTTCCGCCATCAGCCACCGGGCCTGCTCGGCAACCGGGTGTTCGGTGTTGAACGTGGCCGAGGCACCGGTGCGGAACGCGGAGTCCGTGGATGCCCCCCAGCCCAGGCTGTTGCCGGGCGGCACGCGGCCGCGGATCGCCCCCAGCTTCCCGGAAAAATCCCGGCGCTGCCACAGATGCTCGCGCAGCGTGAAGGCATGCCAGAACGCAAAATTGAGCGCGCTCAGGCGGAACCGGATCGGCCGCCCGGTCGAACCCGAGGTCTCGCCCTCGTCGACGGCGCCATGCTGGGCCGGTACGGCATTGCTGTAGAGCGCCGCCCCCTGTTCCTGCACGTCCTCCCGCCGCAGCAGCGGCAATTGCGCAAAAACCTCCGCGGTCAGCGGCCGCGAAAGATCAAGGCCGGCGAGGCGCTCGCGGTAATAAGGAACGGTGTCACGTGCATGGCGCAACAGCAAGGCCAACTGCACGAACTGTGCGTCGCGCAGGCGCGCGGGGGACCAGCATTCGCTCTGCGCGAACTGGAACTGCATCGCCAGCATGCGCGCGCCTTCCGGCGTCGGCACCGCCGGCCACAGCACGCTCTCGAGCGCGCTGCCCGGCACTGCGGCATGCGCCAGCGAATGCATCGCGGATGTACTCCCGGTCGGCAGGCCGCTTGCGTAACGCGAGGCGGCGGATTACAAAATATTCAATAAAAACAAATACTTATGAAGTTACGTCGGCCACGCAGTCGACGTAATATCTGAGCTGGTCACCGGCACCCTCCGCCACGAGTCCGTGGATGTCGGTATCAAATCCGGGAAATTGCTGGTTGAACATGCGCGCGAACTTCAGGTAACGCACGATGGTGGCGTTGAAACGCTCGCCGGGAATCAGCAACGGTATTCCGGGCGGATACGGCGTCAGCAGCACGCTGGCCACCCGGCCCTCGAGCCGGTCGATTTCCACGCGCTCAATCTGCCGGTGCGCCATGCGCGCCCAGGCCTCTGCGGGCGGCATCGCCGGCTGCATGTCCGACAGGTACATCTCGGTGGTCAGCCGCGCGATGTCGTTGGCTTTGTACACGCCGTGGATCTGTTCGCACAGGTCCTTGAGCCCGATCCTTTCGTACCGCGGATTGGCCGCGAGAAACTCCGGCAACACGCGCCACAGCGGGCGGTTGTTGTCATAGTCGTCCTTGAACTGCTGCAGCTCGGTCACCATCGTGTTCCAGCGGCCCTTGGTGATGCCGATGGTGAACATGATGAAGAAAGAGTAAAGGCCGGTCTTCTCGACGATGATGCCGTGCTCGGCGAGGTATTTGGTGACCACTGCCGCCGGGATGCCGCTCTTGGCAAACTTGCCGGTCACGTCCAGTCCGGGGGTGATCACCGTCGCCTTGATCGGGTCGAGCATGTTGAAGCCCGGCTCGAGATTGCCGAAGCCGTGCCAGCGCTCCGACGGCCGCAGCATCCAGTCGTCGCGGTTGCCGACACCCTCGGCGGCGAGGCGCTCCGGCCCCCACACCTTGAACCACCAGTCCTTGCCGAACTCGGCATCGACCTTGCGCATCGCGCGGCGGAAATCCAGCGCCTCGAGGATCGACTCCTCGACCAGCGCGGTGCCGCCCGGCGGCTCCATCATCGACGCCGCGACATCGCAGGACGCGATGATCGCGTACTGCGGGCTGGTCGAAGTGTGCATCAGGTAGGCTTCGTTGAAGGTGTCGTGGTTCAGCTTCCGCGTCTCGCTGTCCTGCACCAGGATCTGCGAGGCCTGCGACAGCCCCGCCAGCAGCTTGTGCGTCGACTGGGTCGAAAACACCACCGACTCCTTCGTCCGCGGCCGGTTGCGGCCGATGGCGTGCATGCCGTGGTAGAACTTGTGGAAGGTCGCGTGCGGCAGCCAGGCCTCGTCGAAGTGCAGGGTATCGATCTTGCCGTCGAGCTTTTCCTTGATCGCATCGACGTTGTAGAGGATGCCGTCGTAGGTGCTCTGGGTGATGGTCAGGATGCGCGGCTTCGACTTCGACAGCGATTTCGCCGCGAAGGGGTTGGCGCGGATCTTCTTCTCGATGTTTTCCCAGCTGAATTCCTCCAGCGGGATCGGGCCGATGATGCCGAAGTGGTTGCGCGTCGGCATCAGGAACACCGGCACCGCGCCGGTCATCGTGATCGCATGCAGGATCGACACATGGCAGTTGCGGTCGACGATCACCACGTCGCCCGGCGCCACCGTCGAGTGCCACACCATCTTGTTCGAGGTCGAGGTGCCGTTGGTGACGAAAAACAGGTGGTCGCAGTTGAAGATGCGCGCGGCATTTCGCTCGGAAGCAGCCACCGGGCCCGAGTGGTCCAGCAGCTGTCCCAGTTCATCAACGGCATTGCAGACGTCCGCGCGCAGCAGGTTCTCGCCGAAGAACTGGTGGAACATCTGGCCGACCGGGCTTTTCAGGAAGGCGACGCCGCCGGAGTGGCCCGGGCAGTGCCAGGAATAGGAGCCGTCCTGTGCGTAATGGGTCAGCGCGCGGAAAAACGGCGGCGCCAGGCTGTCGAGGTAGGTCTTCGATTCGCGCACGATGTAACGCGCGACGAATTCCGGCGTGTCCTCGAACATGTGGATGAAGCCGTGCAGTTCGCGCAGCACGTCGTTCGGGATGTGGCGCGAAGTCTGGGTTTCGCCGTAGAGGAAGATCGGAATCTCGGCGTTGCGGAAACGGATCGCCTTGACGAAGGTGCGCAGCTCGCCGATCGTCGACTCGAGCTCCTGCGGCGAGAAGTCATCGTCGTCCACCGACAGGATGAAGGCCGAGGCGCGCGACTGCTGCTGCGCGAAGGACGACAGGTCGCCGTAGCTGGTGACGCCCAGCACCTCGAGCCCTTCGTCCTCCAGCGCCTTGGCGAGCGCGCGGATGCCGAGGCCGCTGGTGTTCTCCGAGCGGAAGTCCTCGTCGATGATGATGACCGGAAAACGGAAGCGCATGGTGTGCCTATCTTAAGACGGAATTCCGCGGCGGCGGAAGGGTTTTCCGGTGGCCCGGAGGCTCAGGTGTTCTTGACGACGATTTTGGGGAAGGCCGCCGAGTGGTCCTGCTGCTTCTCGGCGATCTTCACCGCGACCCGGCGCGCGATCTGGCGGTAGATCTCGGCGACACGGCCGTCGGGATCGGCCACCACCGTCGGCTTGCCGGAGTCGGCCTGCCGGCGGATGGCAATGTCGAGCGGCAGCGAACCCAGCATCTCCACGCTGTAGTCCGAGCCCATTTTCGCGCCGCCGCCCTCGCCGAAGATGTGCTCCTCGTGGCCGCACTTCGAGCAGATGTGGATCGACATGTTCTCGACGATGCCGAGGATGGGTATGCCCACCTTCTCGAACATCTTCAGTCCCTTGCGCGCGTCGATCAGCGCGATGTCCTGCGGCGTAGTGACAATCACCGCACCGGTCACCGGGACCCGCTGCGCCAGCGTCAGCTGGATGTCGCCGGTGCCCGGCGGCAGGTCGACGACGAGATAGTCGATGTCGCGCCACTTGGTTTCGTTCAGCAGTTGCTCCAGCGCCTGGGTCACCATCGGGCCGCGCCAGACCATCGGCGTCTCGGTGTCGATCAGGAAGCCGATCGACATCGCCTGCAGGCCGTGCGCCTCCATCGGCTCCAGCGACTTGCCGTCCTTCGACTCCGGGCGCCCGGCAATGCCCAGCATCATCGGCTGCGAGGGCCCGTAGATGTCGGCATCGAGCACGCCGACAGAAGCACCCTCGGCAGCCAGCGCCAGCGCAAGATTCACTGCGGTCGTGCTCTTGCCGACGCCGCCCTTGCCCGAAGCCACGGCAATGATGTTCTTCACGCCCGGCACCAGCTTCACGCCGCGCTGCACCGCATGCGGCACGATCTTGACCGAGACATTGACCTTCACGCCGCCCACGCCGGGCAGCTTTTTCAGGTGTTCGGTGACCGCCTTGCGGATCGGCTCGATCTGGCTCTTGCCCGGATAACCCAGCAGGATGTCCACCGAGGTGTTGCAGCCGTTTAAGCTGGTGGTGTTCGCCCGGCTCGCTGCGCGGGGGGGGGGCCTGGTGGGGGGGTCGTTTTGTGGCTTTTGCTTGG
>VFQN01000943.1_pt1 | contig 51613 bp, 26 predicted proteins | sample 3512371 | NCBI WGS metagenome assembly VFQN01 (sample SAMN10412370, study PRJNA504923) | tailings metagenome | isolation source: Replicate 2 from Balatoc abandoned mine | place: Philippines: Itogon, Benguet | collected 2017-08-28
ATGGTCATCTGCCGGCTGACGCCCGGCAGCACGTAGCGCTCGGACGGCGTGAAGAGCTCGCCCTCGCGCACGATGAAGATGTTGCTGCCCAGGCCCTCGGCCAGGTTGCCGTTCTCGTCGAGCAGGACCGGCCAGGCGTCCGGGTTCAGTGCCTTGATCGGCTTCTCAGCCATGATCATGTTGAGATAGTTGTGCGTCTTGGCGCGCGGCGAGAGCATCGAGGGCGCGGTGCGGCGCACGGTCGTGGTCATGACGTCGGCGCCGGTGCGGTAGAGCTTGCCGCGGGTCTTGAGCGGCAGCGGCAGGACCTCGATCACGACGTTGGGGCCGGTGTGATCCCAGCCTTCGTCGCCCACGGCATCGACGCCGCGGCTCACGCGCTGGCCGATCCACCAGTCACCGACGGCTTCGCGCAGATGCGCATTGCGCTCCACGACTTCCTCGCTGTGTGCCACCATCTCCTTGGGGCCGATGCCCGGATCGATCTGCAGGTAGCGGAGCGAGCGGTAGAAGCGGTCGATATGCTCCTTCAGCCGGAAGGGGACGCCCTCGAAGGTGCGCGTCATGTCGAAGGCGCCGTCGCCGTACTTCCAGCTGCGGTCGCGGAAGGGGATCATGACCTGGTTCTCGGGCATGAACTGGCCGTTGAACCAGGCGATGCGTTGATTGCTGAGCTGCTGTGCCACGATTTTCTCCGTACTCAGTTGAGATCAAGATGTTTGGAGCGAAGTTCGAGGGCCGCATTGGCTTTCCCTTTGCTGCGGCGGCTGCCGGCGGCGGACGGCAGGGCGGGGACGATGTTGCCGGCTTCGTCTGCGAGGCTGGCGACATAGGAAAGCGTACCGTGAACATCGTTCTCGATTTCCCGGCGGGCTGCAACCGGATCACGCGCCTGCAGCGCCTGGACGATGCGCAGTCGCCGCGCCGGTCCGCCGGCCGAGGCGATGTAGTCGGGAAAGAGCAGGTTCATGTAGGGGCCGGTCTGCAGCCATAGCCCTTCGATCACGCGCAGCAACGTCGGTTGGCCTGCGATCGCATAGAGGGCAAAGTGGAACTCGCTGATCTTCTCGCGATCCGCCACGCTGTCGCCGCGTTTGCGCACGGCGACGATCTCGCGCGCGATGCGGCGCAGGTTGGCGATCTGTGCTCGGGTTGCCGCTTCGGCTGCTTTTCCGGCAGCGAGCCCCTCGACGGCGACGCGAATGTCGCGCAGCTCCAGTACCTTCGCCTTCGTCATCAGCGGAATACGGACGGATCGGTTGGGCTGCATCTCGAAAGCGCCTTCCGCAACCAGGCGGCGCACGGCTTCGCGGACCGGCGTCAGGCTAACGCCGAGGGCTTTGGCGACAAAGCGGAAGGTGAGTTTCTGCCCCGGCGCGAAGCGGCCCGACGTCAGCGCTGTACGCAGCGAGTCGTAGACTTGCTTGCGCAGCGATGTGTCGGTCAGCTCATCAGCGGCGGCGACGGTTCGCATCGTGATGTTGACCATAGCCGAAGTGCCTAAAATTTGTGATCACAAAAATGCATTGCTGGCGCGTGAAGCGGTCGCTAGGCTCGAGCGCGTTCGAGACCACGGGCATGACCCGTGTGGCACCATTCTTGCGGGGTGAGGGGCATGCGCAGTTACACCAAGTCGATCGCGCTTTACGAAAAATCCCGCAAGCACATGGCCGGCGGCGTCAGCAGCAACATCCGCTACGCCAGCGTGCCGGTGCCGCTCTTCTTTGCGCGCGGCGAGGGCGCTCGCCTCTACGACGTCGACGGCAATGTCCATATCGACTACGTGCTGGGCAACGGCCCGGCCATCCTGGGTCACGCGCCGAAGAAGGTGGTCGATGCCGTGGCGGCGTCCCTTGTCGAAGGGCAGGTCTTCGCGGCGCAGCATCCGCGCGAGGCCGAACTGGCGGAGCGGTTGAGCCGTCTGTTGCCGGGCGCCGAAGTCGTGCGCTTTGCGACGTCGGGCACCGAGGCCGTGTTGATGGCAATGCGGCTGGCGCGCGCCTTCACCAACCGAAGCAAGATCCTGAAGTTCGAGGGCCACTATCACGGCTGGAGCGATCAGGCGTTCATCAGCACCAAGCCGTCGCTGAACGAGGCAGGGCCGGCCGATGCGCCGGTGCCGGTGGCGGGGTCGCCCGGAATGCCGCCCAGCGTGCTGGACGATGTCGTGGTGTGCGGCTGGAACGATCTCGACCTTCTGGAGCAGGCGCTGGAGCGTCATCGCGGCGAGGTCGCCGGCGTGATCATGGAGCCGGTGATGGTGAACGGCGGCGCAATCCCGCCGCTCCCCGGTTACTTGGAGGGCGTGCGCGATCTCTGCCGCAAGCATGGCGCGCTATTCATCTGCGACGAGGTCATCACCGGCTTCCGCGTGGCCCTTGGAGGCGCGCAGGCGAAATACGGCGTCACCGCGGACCTCGTCATCTATGCCAAGGCCGTGGCGGCGGGCTTTCCGCTCGCTCTGGTCGCCGGCCGGCGCGACGTCATGGATACGCTGCTCGACAAGGGCGTCATGCACGGCGGCACCTACAACGGCAACGTCCAGAGCATGGCCGCGGCGCTGGCGGCGCTCGACATTCTCGAAGCGGACAACGGCGCGATCTATCGGGGGATGGAAGCGTGCGGCCAGCGGCTCATGGAGGGGCTTACGACCCTGGGCGCTAAGCATGGGCTGGCGATGCTCGTGCAGGGCATGCCAGCCATCTTCCAAACCTTCTTCACATCGGCCGCTGCGCCGCGGAACTATCGCGACTCCATGGCCACGGACCGCGACGCGATGCTCTCCTTCCACGCTGCTCTGCAGGAAGAGGGCGTGCGCGTCCAGCAGGGAGGCCGGTGGTTCCTATCGACCGCGCACGACAAGCCCGTGATCGACGAGACGCTGGCGGCTGCCGATCGCGCCATGGCGAAGATGGTGCGCCACTAGATGTCGGAAATCCGCCTCGAGGGAGTGACCAAGCGGTACGGCACCTTCGCGGCGGCCGACAATGTCGATCTTGCGGTGACCCAGGGCGAGCTGGTCACCATTTTGGGCCCGAGCGGATCGGGCAAGACGACATTGCTTTCCTTGATTGCCGGCCTCAACAAGCCAACGTCCGGCCGAATCTTCATCGGTGGCCGCGACGTCACGGACGCGCCGGCACAGGAACGCAACATCGGGCTGGTGTTCCAGTCCTATGCGCTGTTCCCGCACATGACGGTGCTGGAGAACGTGCTGTTCCCCCTGGGCGTGCGCAAGATCGGCCATGCTGAGGCGGACCGGCTGGCGCGCGATGCCCTGAAGCTGGTGCGGCTGGATGGGCTGGAGAATCGCCGGCCGTCGCAACTGTCGGGCGGCCAGCAGCAGCGCGTGGCGCTGGCGCGCGCCGTCGTCTTCAAGCCGGACATCCTTCTGCTCGACGAGCCGCTGGGCGCCCTCGACCGCAAGCTGCGCGAGGAGCTGCAGGTCGAGTTGAAGCAGCTCCAGCGCAGTCTCGGCGTGACGACGTTGCTGGTGACGCACGATCAGGAAGAGGCGCTGTCTCTGTCTGACCGCATCATGGTGCTCGACAAGGGGCGTATGCAGCAGGTCGCCGCGCCCACGGAAGCCTATCTGAAGCCGGCAAACCGCTTCGTTGCGGAGTTCCTGGGCATCGCCAATTTCGTCGGTCTGCCGGATGGCGGGCAAGCGCTGGTGCGGCCCGAGAGGATCAAGATTTCAAACGGTGGTCCCGGCAAGCCGGCCAGAGTCGTCGAAGCGATCTATCTCGGTCAGATGGTCCGCTACCACCTGTCGCTCGATGGGGAAGGGGCCAAGCCCATGGTCGCCGCGGCGCCGTTCGTCGGCCCGGCCTATGCGACAGGCGAGCGCGTGATGGTGTCATGGGACGCCGCCGACCTGTGGCCGGTGGCGAAGTGAATCACAGGAGGAGGGAATCCAGATGAAGCGTCGTACGTTCGTGGGCGCGGCTGCGGCCGGCCTGCCCGCTTTCAGCATCCTCGGCGCCGGCAGTGCCCGCGCCCAGGTGAAGGAAATCCGCATGATCGAGGCCGGCGGCAAGTCCGGCGAATCGGTCGAGGTGGGTTACATCGAGCCCTTCACCAAGAAGACCGGCATCAAGGTGATCCGTGAAAGCCCCAATCCGCTGGGCAAGCTGCGCGCCCTGGTCGAGAGCGGCCAGACCAGCACCGTGCTGATGGAGCTGGGATCGGGCGGCATGCTGCAGGCCCGCAACCTCAAGCTGATCGAACCGATCGACTGGGCCGCCGTGGCGCCGCAGCCGATGTTCCCCGAGGCCAAGCACGAATACGGCTTCGGCTATCAATACTTCTCGACCATCATGGCCTGGCGCGCCGGTGCCAAGGCGCCCAAGACCTGGGCCGATTTCTTCAACACCAAGGACTTCCCCGGCAAGCGCTGTCTGCCGGACTATCCCAACTACGCGATCTCCTTCGCGCTGCTTGCCACCGGGATCACGCCGGACAAGCTCTTCCCGCTCGATGTCGATACCGCGTTCAAGAAGCTGAGCGAGATCAAGAAGGACATCGCGGTGTGGTGGAAGGCGGGCGCGCAGGCGCCGCAGCTCATGAAGGACAACGAGGTGCAGTACGCGATCTGCTGGTCGGGCCGCGTCGTGGGCGATCCGGCGTTCGGCGTCAATTTCGCCGGCGGCATGGCCGATCTCTCGTACTTCACCATCGTGAAGAACTCGAAAGCCGAGGATCGCGCGGCGGCCTACAAGCTGATGCATGAGATGTCGATTGCGGCCAATCAGGCGAAGGCCGCGACCGTGGTCTCCTACACTGGCCCGAGCCCCGAGCTCGACGCGCTGCTGCCCAAGGACAAGCTCGCCGAGTATCCGACCAGCAAGCAGAACAAGGCCGTGCAGTGGGTCGAGAACGCCGAATGGTGGGCCGCCAACGGCGAGGCCGTGAACAAGAAGTGGGAAGCCTTCAAGCTCAGCCTCTGAGCGGAGACTTCGATGCGCGGACAGGGATTTGGCTTCGTCGCACCGTTACTGGTGCTGATGTTCGTCGCCTTCAACGCGCCCATCGTCTACATGCTGGGCCTCGCCTTCTGGGAGAAGGGGCGGGGCTTCACGTTCCAGCACTATGAAGGATTGCTCGAAGCGCCGGTCTATCTGCGCGTGCTGGGCAACACGATGCGCGTCGCCCTGGTGGCAACCTTGGCGAATGTCGTCATCGGCTATCCGCTGGCGCTCTGGATGCGCGGGCTCAGCAACCGTGGGCGCATGATCGCGCTTTCGCTCGTCGTGCTGCCGTTCTGGGTCAGCATCCTGGTGCGGACCTACGCTTGGATCGTCGTGCTGGGCAATGGCGGGCTGGTGAATCGCGCCCTGCAATGGAGCGGGCTCACCGATGCGCCGGTTTCCTTCCTCTACAACGAGCTTGGCGTCACCATCGGCATGGCCAATGTCCTGCTGCCGTTCCTCGTGCTGCCGCTGTTTGCCGCCATGATCCGTATCGACGACCGGCTGTTGCAGGCTGCCGCGTCGCTCGGCGCTCCGCCGCGCACCATCTTCTGGAAAGTCTTCTTTCCGCTCACCTTGCCGGCGCTGGCGGCGGGCACCTTGCTGGTCTTCATTCTCTGCCTCGGCTTCTACGTGACGCCGGCTATCCTGGGAGGCGGACGCGTCCCCATGATCTCCAATCTGCTTGACACCTTGATCAACCAGATCCCGCGCTGGGAGACGGCGGCGGCGATCTCGACCATCCTGCTGATCGTAACCCTGCTGATCTTTGCCGCCTATCGTCGCCTCGACAGGAAGGCATCGGCATGATCGGCAACACGCCCTGGACGAGGCGGCTCCTGACGGCGGCCGGCTACTTCGGTCTGGCGTTTCTGACCGTCCCACTGCTCATTGTCATCCCGATGTCGTTCTCCTCGGCGAGGGCGTTGACCTTCCCGCCGCCGGGCCTGTCGCTGCGCTGGTACGAGGCCTTCTTCGGCGATTCGCGCTGGATGGAGGCGATGGCGACGTCCGCGTCGGTTGCGGCCATCTCTTCGGTGGCGGCGCTCCTGCTGGGCGGGCTGGCTGTCTATGGCCTGCGTCGGGGTAATTTCATCGGCCGAGGTCCTGTCGAGGGCAATTTCATGGCGCCGCTGATCGTGCCCACGATCATCACCGCCATTGCGCTCTATCTCGGGCTCGCCAAGGCTGGACTCCTGGGCTCGTTCCTGGGCCTGCTCGTTGCGCACACGATCCTCAACGTGCCGCTGGTCATCATGGTGCTGGGCGTGGCGATCCGCGAGTTCGACCATCGCATCGAGCAGGTGGCCTGGAGCCTGGGCGCGTCATGGACGTACACCATGCGCAAAGTGGTGCTGCCCAATTTGGCGCCCAGTGTCTTCGCGGCCTGGATCTTCGCCTTCATCGGCAGTTTCGACGAAGTGATCGTGACTTCCTTCATCGCCGGCAAGTACGAGACCGTGCCGAAGAAGATGTTCAACGAGCTGATCCTCGAGGTGAATCCGACGATCACCGCTGTTGCAACGCTGCTGATCGCCTTTACGGTCTTGGCGCTGGCGGCCGTTGCGTTCATCCTCGGTCGGGCCGGCAAGCTGAAGCAGACGCTGGTGTAGGAAGAGAGACATGAATTTTCCCAAGAGTGTGCGCCTCGTCGAGGTCGGACCGCGCGATGGCTTGCAGAACGAGGCCAAGCCCGTTCCGGTCGAAGCCAAGGTGAAGCTGATCGATGCGCTGTCGGCGGCCGGTCATTCGGCCGTCGAAGCCGGCAGCTTCGTGTCGCCCAAGTGGGTGCCGCAGATGGCCAACACGGACGAGGTGATGGCCAGGATCCAGCGCAAGCCCGGCGTTTCCTATCCGGTGCTGGTGCCCAACAAGCAGGGCATGAACGGCGCGGTGGAAGCGAAGTGCGAAGAGATCGCGATCTTCACCGCGGCCTCGGAAGCCTTCTGCCGCAAGAACACCAACTGTTCGATCGACGAGAGCTTCGAGCGCTTTGCGCCGGTGATGGAAGCCGCGTTGAAGCATGGCATGAAGGTGCGCGGCTACGTGTCGACGGTGATCGCCTGTCCCTACGACGGCAAGGTGGCACCCGAGAAGGTTGCAGAAGTGTCCGACCGTCTGTTCCGCATGGGCTGCTACGAGGTCTCGCTGGGAGACACGATCGGCGTCGGCACGCCGGGCGAATGCGTCGAGATGATCGACGCGGTCGCGGCGAAGGTGCCGCGCGAAAAGCTGGCGGCGCACTTTCACGACACGTACGGCCAGTCATTGGCCAACATCCTCGCCGTCATGGAACGCGGCATCGCCGTGTTCGACACGGCGGTCGCGGGACTGGGAGGATGCCCCTATGCCAAGGGAGCCTCGGGCAATGTCGGCACCGAGGACGTGATCTACCTGATGAACGGCCTCGGCATCCGCCATGGCGTCGATCTCGACGCCATCGCAAAGGCCGGGCGCGATATCTGTGTGGCGCTGGGGCGCGAGCCTGCGTCGAAGGTGGCGCAGGCGCTGAAAGCAAAGGCCACCTGAGCGGCCTGTTGCGGCGGCTTACTTGGTCGCCTTGTCGTAGGCGAGGCCGAAGCCGAGCAGCGGAACGTCGATGGCGATCGGACGCTTGTTCTGGTCGAACACCGTGACCTTCAGGGTCGTGCCGGTCCGCATCGACGCCAGCAGCGGATCCTTCAGCGGCACATTGAGCAGGCAGCCGGACGCCGTGCAGGTCTGTACCGAAAACTTTTCTTCCGGCTTGGCGTCAACCTTAAGTTGAACAGGCTCGGCAAGGTTGATGCCGAGCGGGAGCTGCATGCCGAGCGTCGGCACCTTGTCGGCGCCCATGCGCGCGGCGAGCGAGAGAACGAGCTGCTTGTTCTCTGCAATGAGCTGTTGAACGGCCCGGCAATCCAGGGTCTTGCCGTCGCCGGAGCATTCGACCCGCCATGCCGGCGGCGCAGCCTGCTGGTCTTGGGCGGCGGCAGGCGCAGACAAGCCGGCAACGGCGGCGAGGAGGGCGAGGGCGCGCTTGGAAGCGCGGAAGCGGCCGGGAACTGACATGTCGAACGAAGCCTCGCTGTGATTCTGATGTTGGCGGGTGAATAACTCCTGCACTTCGATCGTTCTGGCAAGCCCCCCTCCTGCACGAACGTTCAAGACGGTAGTCGATCATCGGCGCATATCAACCCGATGGAAGCCTTGTCCGGATTCCTGATCGCCGCTGTCGCTCTGGCCGGAAGTCCGGGGCCGGCGACGCTGAGTCTCGCGGCCGCCGGTGCTGCGTTCGGCGCGCGTCGCGGCCTTGCCTATCTCGCAGGGCTTACCGTCGGGATGGTGGTCGTCACTGGCATCGTGGCGAGCGGTGTCGTCGGCTTGCTGCTGGCTGTACCCGGCGCCGCGCCCGTCGTGACGGCGCTTGCAGCGCTCTACTTCGTCTGGTTGGCATGGCGCATCGCGACGGCGCCGCCCTTGGCGGAGAACGGACCGGAGCGGCCGCCGCCGACTTTCGTCGCCGGGATGCTGCTCTCCCTGATCAATCCCAAGGGCTACGCAGCGATGGCAGCGCTCTATTCGGGCTTTGTCCTGGTGCCGGGACGAATCGCCCTCGATGTCGCCGTGAAGATGGCCGGGCTGATCCTCGTCATCGCGGCGGTGAACGTCGGATGGCTTCTCGTCGGCGCGGCCCTGACACGGCTGTTCCGCGATCCCCACAGCAACCGGATCATCAATATGGTCTTTGCCGTGCTGTTGGTGGGCTCGGTGCTCGTTCTGCCATTTGCCTCGTAGCGAGATAATTGCGCTCGGGTGGCGAATATCTGACGAAATTCGTCGGAATTATTGAATTGATTCAATGCGCGGTCGATAAACGCGAGAGACGCCATGTTCCTAAATGGTGCAATGAACAACCCCGTATTGTCTTTCTCCGCGTTGTCACCCGTCGTGAGCGATCAGCCCGGGTCCCGCTTCATCGTGATGCTGGTTTATCCAGGCATTATGGCCATGGATGTCTATGGACCGCTCGAAGCCTTCGCCATGGCCAATAGCTCGTCCGGCCGCACGCTTTACCGGATGGCGATTGTGAGCATCGACGGCGCGCCCGTTCCGACATCGCTGGGGGTGCCGATTGCGCCCAGCATGGCCGTCGGGGATATCAAGGAACCGATCGATACGCTGCTGGTATCCGGCGGCCGGGGGCAGGCAGAGGCGAGGCGCGATCAGGCCCTGATCGGTTGGCTGCGCGCCGGCAGCCAGGAGGCCCGTCGCACCGGCTCGATCTGCACTGGCGCTTTCCTGCTGGCCGCCGCCGGACTACTCGATGGCCGGCGGGCCACGACTCACTGGGCGATGGGGGCGGAGCTCGGCCAGAACTACCCCAAGGTGACCGTCGACATCGACCCGATCTTCGTGCGCGACGGCAATGTCTACACCTCGGCCGGCGTCACGGCCGGCATCGATTTGGCACTCGGCCTGATCGAGGAGGATCATGGCCGCACCCTGGCGCTCCGCGTGGCGCGCGCCCTCGTCCTCTACCTCAAGCGGCAGGGCGGGCAGTCGCAGTTCAGCAACCATCTTCAGGCGCAGTTCGCTTCCAGTCCGCCGGTTCGCTCGGCTCAGGAATGGGCGCTGAACAACCTGTCCACGGATCTCAGTGTCGAGGCACTGGCAAGGCAAGCGAGGATGAGCGAGCGCACCTTCCGCCGTACTTTCGTCGAGGAGACGGGGGAGACGCCGCGCGAGTTCGTCGAGCGCATCCGCCTCGAAGCGGCGCGTGATCTGCTCGAGGAAGTCCAGCTCGGCGTTCAGGCCGTTGCCACGCGCTGTGGCTTTGCCACCGTCGACAATCTGCGACGAGCGTTCGTGCGCCGTCTCGGCATCACGCCACAGCAATACCGGCTGCGTTTCGCGGGCCAATCGGCGGGCTGACAGCCTTATCGCCGCGTGAAGGGCGATTTGGCCGGAAGTGCAGTCACATTGGCCAAATCTGCCTCTCATCCACAGTAGCCTCTGCAATTTGTTGGAGCGATGTTCTTCCTGGGTGTTCGGGTGACTCCGAGCTGTGGGAACCAGGTGCTGTGGTGGGTACTACCGTATTGGCGTCGCGTAAGGCTGCGTGCTCGACTGCTCCCGATCGGGGGCAGCGCATGCGCTTGGGCATGACGGTCGACGAGATCGTCGAGCACCCAGCCTTGCACGGCCACATCCGCCGCCAAGCCCTGCTCCTCCTCCAGGCCTACGAAGGCAATCCGCGGCTCTCGTCCGTCTTCGCCACCCAGCAGCGCTGGCTGATGGGGCACATCGCCCTGTCCCTGCACTTCCGCGCCGCCTCGGCGGGAAGAAGCGGCGGGCTGACCGCCGCGAGATTCTTCGATGGCGTCGCCAAGCATGAAGTGGCGAGCCGCAACACGGCCGACGCCTTCATCAAGGAAATGCTGAAGTACGGCTACGTGCAGCACGTGGCAGGCGGGACGGACAAGCGCGTCCGTCCTCTGGAGCCGACGCAGCCCAGTATCGATGCCATCCACGGCTGGGTCGTCGTCCACCTGGCGACGCTCGACAAGCTCGATGGCGGAGGCCGGGTCGAGACCTATCTCGGTGTCCCGGATGCGATTGCCGATCTCCAGCCGCTGATCGCCGAAGGTCTCCTTTGCTCCCGCAGTATCCGGGAGCCGGAGCGCACCTTTTCGCTGTTCACCTGGCTCGACAATGGCGGCGTCGTCATGGAGTGGCTGATTTCCGGGATCGAGGAACGCGACGCCGGAGCTGCACGCGTGCCAACCGGTGTCGTATCGATTGCGGCGCTGGCCGACTGGCTCAAGCTCTCCCGTACCCATCTGGCCCGCAAGCTGCGCGAAGCCGAAGAGATGGGCAGCATCGGCTGGGAGGGAAGACGTGGCCGTTCGGTGATGTGGGTGTCGGACGGCTTCCGCCGCGAATATGCGCGGGCGCAGGCGGTCAAGCTCGCCATCATCGACGATGCCTTCAATGTCCGCTTTCGCCCGAGCGTCGCTCGGGTAGCAGCGGTGACGGCAGATTCACCCAGAAATAGTCAGCATCCAGGAGGTCCTTCGAATTGATTGCGGAGTGAGCCGCAAATAGGTTCCTCGCATCGAGCGGCGGCGCCAAGCGCGCCGCGGACGGAATACCTGAAGCAGCGACATCGGTAGCGATGGGGCGCACGTCCCGTCGATGGCGGAGCCTTGCCCGGAGCAGGGCAGCGTAAAGACGAGGCAGTGATGGTGGGAATGACGAACGCGGCGCAAGCGGTATGGCCGAGACGCCTGCTGCGCACGGCGCTGCTTCTCTCGACGGCGCTGACGGCAACGACGTTCGCGGCGGTCCCCGCCATGGCCCAGATAGCGACCTGGAAAACCAATGCCAACACGAGCTGGTTCATCGATACCAGCAATTGGACCCCGGCCGAAGTTCCGACCAACACCGGGTCCTTCGGCCAGTCGAGCATCAGCAGCATCATTGCCGATTCCGACGTCACGCTCGGCACGATCCAGTTCAATTCCGACGCCCGCGCGTACAACTTCAACATCTACGGCGGTAGCACCTTCGCACTCACCGGCGGCGGTATCGTCAACAACGGCAGCGCGGCGCAGAATTTTCAGATCCAGAACGCCACCCTGCGATTTCATAATTCCGCAAGCGCCGGCAACAACCTCATCACCTACGCGCTCAACAGCAGCCTGGGCGTCATCGAGTTTACCGGCAACAGCACCGCCGGTTCTGCTAACTTCACCACGACCTATTCCGGCCAGCTCGTCTTCAAGGACAGCGCTTCGGGCGGGACGGCGTCCTACACCGCCGACAACTACACCGTTCTGGATATCACCGGCCTGACGACCGGCGGCACGACCATCGGCTCCATCGCCGGCGGCGGCACGATCCTGTTGGGCGACAAGACGCTCACGGTTGGAGGCAACAACACCTCGACCTCGTACAGCGGCGTCATTTCAGGCAGCGGCGGTACGCTTGCGAAGGTCGGCACTGGAACGCTGATCCTGACAGGCGCCAACACCTACAGCGGCGGCACCTTGGTCAACGCCGGCACCCTGCGGATCGGCAGCGGCGGCAGCCTGTCGGCGAACAGCTCGCTGACCGTCAACGGCGGCACGTTCGATCTCAATGGCAGCAATGTCAGCATCACGAATCTGTCGGGCACCGGCGGTGCCATCGCACTCGGCGCCGGCACCCTCTCGATCAATCAAACTTGGATGGATTCATATGCCGGCACAATAAGTGGGACCGGCGGCCTGTCCGTGACCGGCAGTGCGTCGCTGACGCTTTCCGGCACGAGTACCTACAGCGGTGGCACGACCGTATCGGGCGGCGGTGTTCTGGCTGTCTCGACCGATGCCGCGCTGGGCAATGCCAATGGCGGCCTGACCCTGGACAACGGCACGCTCGCCTTCGGCACGGTCTTCGACCTCGGCTCGACGCGGACGATCACGCTCGGCAGCGGCGGCGGAACGATCACGACTACCGGCAGCTCCAGCAGCAACATGACGATCTCGGGGGCCATCAGCGGGCCCGGGGGGCTCACCAAGCGGGGCACGGGCACGCTCACCCTGTCGGGGGCCAACGACTTCGCCGGCCTGACAATCGTCGGCAACAATGTCGTCAGCTACGTCGCCGTCAGTGCCGACAATCAGCTCGGGGCGGCCGGCGCTGGCGTAACGGCCAACACGTTGGGCTTCCTCAAGGCGACTTCGAGCTTCAGCAGCAGCCGCTCGTTCACGCTCACGCAAGGCTATGCAGGCTTCAGCGTCGACGCCGGCGCGACATTGACGTGGGACGGGGTCATTTCCGGCACCCCCCCCGCCGGCGGTCTTACGGTGCGCGGACCAGGCACGCTGGTCCTGACGGGAACGAACACCTATGTCGGGGGCACGGCGATCAGCGCCGGCACCACGCTGCAAATTTCGAGCGACGCCAATCTCGGCAACGCGTCCAACGCACTCACCTTCAATAGCGGCACCCTGGCGGTAACGTCGGACATGTCGACCGGCCGCGCCATCGCGCTTGAGTCGGGCTTCAACGGCACGATCTCGGTTTCCAGCGGCAAGACGCTGACCTACAGCGGGATTATCAGTGGCGACGCGTCCTCCCGCTTTATCAAGTCGGGCGCTGGAACTCTGGTGCTGACCGGCACGAACACCTACACCGGCGGCACGACGGTCAGCGATGGCACTCTGATTGGCACGACCAATACCCTGAAAGGCGATATCGCCAACGACGGCACGGTCCAGTTCAACCAGAACATCACCTCTACCTACTACGGCAACATGAGCGGCTCCGGCAGGCTGGTCGTTACCGGCAATACCGGCGGCCAGTATCTCGTGCTGGCCGGTGCCAACACCTATAGCGGCGGCACGACGGTGTCGGGATTCGGCGCTGCCGTGATGGTCTCGAGCGATGCAGCGCTGGGGAGCGCCACCGGCGGCATCACTTTGGACAACCTTGGCACGCTGAGGTTGGGCGCGAGCTTCGATCTCGCGTCGACACGCGCGATCACCATCGGCAGCGGTGGCGGCCGAATCAACACCAACGGCTTCGATACGACGATCAGCCAGAGCGTCGCCGGCCCCGGCTTTCTTGAAAAGACTGGCGGCGGCACACTTACCCTTACTGCCGCCAATAGCTACTCGAGCCTCAGTATCTCGGGCGGCGTCGTAGTCGTCAGCGCCAACAATCAGCTTGCTGGCGGTACGGGTGCCGTATCGATCGGCAACGGTGCCACGCTCAGGACAGCGTCGAGCTTCGGCGCCAACCGATTCCTGGGGCTCAACTCGGGCGGCGGTACTGTGGACGTGACCGACGCCGCCGCGACCCTCACCTGGGCTTCGCAAATCTACGGCACTGGCTCCCTCACCAAGGCCGGCGCCGGCAAGCTCAGCCTCACCGCGAGCAACACTTTCACCGGCGCCACGGCCATCACCGGCGGCGCACTGGCTATTTCTTCAGATGCTGCGCTGGGCAACGCCAACAACGGCGTTACTTTCGACGGCGGCACGCTGCAGTTTCTCGCGGGCTTCGATCTAGCCGGCACCCGGGCGATCACCCTGAACGCCGGCGGCGGCACGATCGATACGAACGGCTTCAACAACACGATCTCGCAGGTGATCGGCGGCGATGGCGGCCTGACCAAAGCCGGCGCCGGCACCCTCACGCTCACCGGCGTCAACACCTATCTCGGCGCGACCAGGGTCAGCGCCGGCACCCTGGTCGGCTCGACCGACAATCTGCGCGGCGACATCGTCAACGACGGCACCGTCGTGTTCGACCAGGGATTCACCAGCGAGACCTATGCCGGCGCGATGTCCGGCAGCGGATCCCTGGTGAAGTCGGGTCTCGGCGTGCTGGTCCTGACCGGGACGAACAGCTACGCGGGCGGCACGACGCTCAACGACGGCACGCTCCGCGTGTCCGCGGATGCCAACCTGGGCGGGGCCACCGGCACGCTCACCTTGGCCGGCGGCAGGATGGAGTTCCTGTCGAGCTTCGACTTTGCGGCCACGCGCAACATCGTCTCGTCGGGCGGCGGCGGCATCCTCTACCTGAACGGCAACACCGTGACGGTCGCCGGATCGGTCAGCGGCCCGACCGGCTTGTCCATACGCGATGGCAAGCTGATCCTGACCGGAAACAACACCATACAGAGCCTCGACGTTCGAGGCGGGACGCTGGCTGTGGCGTCGGTCGACAGTCTGGGTCTCGGCACCAGGGGCCTCAGGCTCGCGCAAGATGGCACCCTGCAGTTCCTGTCAGGCTTTACGACCGCAAACTCTCTCGCGCTCTTGGGCAGCGACGGCAACATCGACACGAATGGCTTCGACGCGACCCTGACGGGGCAGGCCTTCGGCGGCGGCCGGTTGGTCAAGAAGGGCACCGGCGCGCTGACGCTGACGGGAAGCAACAGCTACACCGGCGGCACGCTGGTCAGCGGCGGCGCCTTGGCGGTGTCGTCGGACGGCAATCTTGGCACCGGCGGGCTGACGCTCGACGGCGGCGCGTTGAAGACTCTCGGAAACATCACCTCCAGCCGGGCGGTTACCCTCGGCGCCGGCGGTGGCACGGTCGATACCGACGTCTTCACCTCGACATTCAGCGGCCCGGTCGACGGCACCGGACGCCTGGCCGTGACCGGCGCCGGCAGCCTCAGCCTTTCCGGCGCCAATACCTACAGTGGCGGCACGACCATCTCGGGCGGCAGCACCCTGGCGATCGCCGGCGATGCGGCGCTGGGCGACGTCAATGGCGGCGTCACCTTCGACAACGGCACCTTGCAGTGGCTCGGTACCTTCAACCTTGCGTCTACACGGGCAATTACGCTGAACGCCGGTGGCGGCACGTTCGACACCAACGGCTTCGATACGACGATCTCGCAGTCGATCAGCGGCGGCGGGCGCCTCACCAAGAGCGGCACGGGCACGCTGTACCTGGCTCCCGGCAATACCTACACCGGCGGCACGACCATTAGCGGCGGCACGATCAGCATCGGCGTGAACACCGCGTTGGGCAATGCCACGGGCGGCCTCACGTTCAATGGCGGTACGCTGCGAACCACCGCTGACATCTCCCTCAACCATGCCATTTCGCTGGATGGCAATGGCACGATCGATAACCAGGCCATAACACGGCTCAATGGCGTGGTCAGCGGCCCAGGCGATCTGATCAAGACAGGCAACGGCGTTCTTGCGCTGATCGAGGCCAGTACCTTCACTGGCCGGCTGATCGTCAATCAGAGCGTCGTTGTCCTCCAAAAGGGGGTACCGCTCGGCGACATCGTCGTTGCCAGCGGCGCCAGCGTGAATTTCCAGGATTGGGGCGTCAACAATACCTATGCCGGCGTGATCTCGGGGGCTGGCAGGGTCGCGCAAACCGGAAATGGGACACTGACCCTTTCCGGGAACAATACCTATTCGGGCGGCACCACTGTCGGAGGCACCTCCAGCTCGGCTGTTCTGGCCGTCTCGTCGGATGCGAATCTGGGCGACGCGTCGGGTAACATCTACTTCAGCGGCGGCAAGCTCAGGTTCCTGTCGAGCTTCGATCTTGCGAGCACGCGAACCGTCAACATCAACAATTTCGGCGGAATATTCTCGCTGAATGGTGCGACGACGACGTTCGGCGGTGTGATCGAGAATGCCGGTGCGCTGACGATCGAAGGCCCCGGCACGATGACTTTTGCCGGCGCCAACACCTATTCGGGCGGCACGACCGTTTCGGGCGGTGCGACCTTGGCCATCGGCAGCGACGGCGCGCTGGGTACGGGCGGCCTGGCCCTGGGCGGCGGCACTCTGAAATTCCTCAACAGCTTCGATCTCTCGAACACACGTGCCCTGACGCTCAACGCCGCCGGCGGCGGTACGATCGACACCAACGGCTTCAACACGACGATCACGCAGGCGATTGGCGGCACCGGCGGCCTGACCAAGACCGGTGCCGGGACCCTGACCCTGGCCGGCGCCAACAGCTATACGGGCGCCACGTCGATCAATGGCGGTATCCTGGCCATTTCGGCGAGCGCTCCCCTTGCCAGCACCAGCGGTCTCGCAATCAATGGCGGGACGCTGCAAGTCACAAGTGTCGCCTCCCTCAATCTGCCGGTCACGTTGAACGGCGCGGCGACCTTCGATGTCGTCACCATGTTCGACGGCCTCAGCCTGTCCGGAAACGTCGGCGGCACCGGCAGCCTCGTCAAGACGGGCGCCGGCTCCCTGACGCTGCGCGGGACCGCCGACTATACCGGCGGCACGACGGTCAGTGGCGGCTCCCTGGTCGGCTCGGCTGCCAATCTCCAGGGCAACATCACGAACAATGCGATCGTCTATTTCGGACAGGATAGCGACGGTACCTATGCCGGCGTGATGTCCGGCAGCGGAAGGCTCAGCAAGTTCGGCTCGGCAACGCTGACCTTGACCGGCCTCAACACCCATCAGGGAGGCACGCACGTTACCGCCGGTACGCTCGCGGTCGGACAAGACGGGAACCTGGGCAGCGCCACCGCAGAAATCAGCCTCAGGAATGGCGGCACCCTTCGCTTCCTGTCGAGCTTCGATCTCTCCTCCGGCCGCAACGTCGAGCTGGTTACTTCAGGGCGACTCCAACTCGTCAGTTCGACGAACAGGATCGCCGGCACGGTCCATGGACTGGGCGACCTCTTTATCGAGGGGCCGGGTACGCTGACCCTGGCGGGAACCAACAGCTTCTCCGGTGGCGTCGTCGTGACGGGCAGCACGCTCGCGGTCGGCGCCGATGCGAACCTTGGCGACATCAACAACAGCCTCACGCTCGACACCGCCACCTTGCAGTTCCTGTCGAGCTTCAATCTCGCGGGAACACGGGCGATCACCCTGGCCGGTGGAGCCTCGATCGATACCAACGGCTTCAATACGACGATCTCGCAAGCGATCGGCGGGACCGGCGGCCTCAACAAGGTCGGCACCGGCACACTCAGCCTCACCGGCGCCAACACCTACAGCGGCACCACGGTCATTTCCGGCGGCACGCTGGCCATTGCCAGCGACGCCGCCTTGGGCAACGTCAACAACGGCGTCACCTTCGACGGCGGAACCCTTCAGTTCCTGGCCAGCTTCGACCTGGCGAACACGCGGGCGATCACGCTGAACGCCGGCGGCGGTACGATCGATACCAACGGCAACGACACCACGGTAGCGCAGGGGATCGGCGGGATCGGCGGTCTGACCAAGACCGGGAACGGCGTACTCACCTTGGTCGGTGCCAACACCTACTCGGGCGGGACGACGGTGGCCGGCGGCGTCCTGCGGCTCGGCACGGGCAGTTCACTTCTGTCGACCGCTGCCGTGACGATGACGGGCGGCACCTTCGAGCTCGACGGCCAGTCTCAGGTCATTGGCTCCCTGTCGGGTACCGGCGGCAGTGTGCTCATCGACGGCACCTTCCTGCAGGTGCAACAGGCGGTCAACACCACCTTCGGCGGCACGATCGATGGCAGTGGCCGGCTGGTCAAGGCCGGCAACGGCACGCTGACACTCAGCGGGGCGAACACCCACACCGGCGGTACCGCGATCGGTAGCGGCACGTTGGCCGTGGCGAGCGATGCGGCGCTGGGTGCCGCGAGCGGCGTCCTCGCCATTGAGGGCGGCTTCCTGCAGGCGACGGCGACATTCTCCACGACGCGCACGACGACTCTGCTGAACGGCGGCGGTTTCGACGTCTCCAACGGCGCCACTCTTACTCATAGCGGCGAGATCAGCGGCTCGGGCTACCTGGTGAAGACGGGCATCGGCACGCTCGTGCTCTCGGGTGCGAACACCTACACCGCCGAGACCGTCATCGGCATGGGCACCCTGAAGGTGACGAACAACGCTGCCCTCGGTGCGGCGAGCGCGACCCTGCGGATCCAGGGCGGCACGCTGCTGACCGATACCGATCTCGTTCTGACCCGCGATGTGCAGAGCAACGGCAGCGGCAATACGATTCGCGTCGACGCCGGCACGACCACCCTGCAGGGTGCGTTGAGCGGCTGGGGCACGCTGAGCAAGACCGGCGCCGGCACGCTGAAGCTGGTCGGCACGAGTAGCTATTCGGGCACGACGATGGTTCTTGCCGGCATCTTGCAGGGCGACACGTCGACCTTGCGCGGGACCATCAACAACCAGGCGCAGGTCGTCATCGACCAGGACACGGACGGCTCCTTCACCGGCGTCATCAACAACGTCGGCGCGGTCACAAAGCGCGGCAGCGGCGTGGTCACCTTTGACGCCAACCAGAGCTACGTAGGCGGCACGACCGTCGCGGCCGGCACGTTGCGCCTCGGCACCGACATCTCGCTGTCGAGCTCCGGCAGTCTCACGATCAACGGCGGCACCTTCGATCTGAACGGCAATACCCAGACGGTCGGCGCGCTGTCCGGCACGGGTGGCACGGTCGCCCTGGGCAACGGCACGCTGATGGTCGACCAGTCGACGAGCACGAGCTTTGCCGGCGGGATCACGGGCTCGGGCGCGTTCGTCAAGAACGGCATCGGCATGCTCACCCTCACGGGTGCGAACACCTACAGCGGCGGCACGACCGTCAACGGCGGCATCCTGCGCGGCACGACGACGAGCCTGCAGGGCAACATTGTCACCAATGCCGCCGTCTACTTCTATCAGGCCACGACGGGCACCTATGCCGGTGCGATGTCGGGCAGCGGCTCGATGCTGGTGACCGGCGGCGGCACGGTCATCCTCACCGGCAACAGCACCTACAGCGGCGGCACCACCGTCGGCGCGGGTAACATCCTGCAGCTCGGCAACGGCGGCACGACCGGCTGGATCACCGGCAACGTGGTGACCAACGGTACCCTGGCCTTCAACCGCTCCGACGACATCGTTTTCGCGGGCGACATCAGCGGCATCGGCGGCATCAGCCTGATGGGGCCGGGCGCCGTCACACTCACCGGCAACAACACTTTTACCGGCGACATCACCGTCGGCGGCACGATCCGCGCCGGCAGCGATTCCGAGCTGGGTCCGATCGGCAATGTCCTGCGCCTCGCCGGTGGCACCGTGCAGGCGACCGCGAGCTTCACGAGCACCCGGCCGTTCGAACTCGCGTCCGGTACCGGCACCTTCGACGCCAACGGCAATGATCTGACGCTGTCCGGCGTCGTTTCCGGTAGCGGCGCGCTCGCCAAGATCGGCACGGGCACCCTGATCCTGAGCGGTGCCAATACCTATACCGGCGGCACGAAGGTCCATGCCGGCATCCTGCAGCTCGGCGCCGGCGGAAGCCTCCTGGCCGGCAGCAGTCTCAATATTCTCGGCGGGACGTTCGACCTGAACGGCGCCAGCCAGACGGTCGGCGAACTGTCGGGCCTGAACGGTGCGGTCACGCTGGGCAGCGGCACGCTCACCGTGGACCAGACCACCGACACGACGGTCGGCGCGACGATTTCCGGGTCCGGCAGCCTGGTGAAGACAGGCAGTGGTCGGCTCACGCTCGTCGGCGCCAACAGCTACACCGGCGGCACGACGGTCGCCGCGGGCACGCTGGCCGGATCGGCCGGCAGCCTGCAGGGGGACATTCTCAACGACGCGGCAGTGGTCTTCGATCAGGCCACGGATGGCACTTACGCCGGCACCATGTCCGGCACCGGCACGCTGACCAAGACGGGCAGCGGCAACCTGACATTGAGCGGGGCCAACAGCTACAGCGGCGGCACGACGGTTTCGGCAGGCACGTTGAGCGGCTCGTCGACCAGCCTGCAGGGTGCCATCCTCAACAACAGCCTGGTGATCTTCGACCAGAATTTCGGCGGCACCTATGCCGGCGTCATGTCGGGCAGCGGCAGCCTGACCAAGATCGGCACCGGCAACCTCACGCTCTCGGGGGCCAACAGCTACAGCGGCGGCACGACGGTTTCGGCAGGCACGCTGACGGGCACGTCGACCAGCCTGCAGGGCGCTATCGTCAACAACGCAGCTGTCGTATTCGACCAGGCCTTCGACGGCACCTATGCCGGCATCGTGTCCGGCAGCGGCAGCCTGACGAAGAGCGGCGGCGGCAACCTGACGCTCTCGGGCGCCAACAGCTACAGCGGCGGCACGACGATCTCGGGCGGCACGCTGACGGGCACGACGACGAGCCTGCAGGGCAACATTGCCAACAGCGGCGCGCTGTTCTTCGATCAGGGAACCGCCGGTACCTATGCCGGCATCCTGTCCGGCGCCGGCAACCTCGTCATCGCCAACGGCGACGTCACCTTGACGGGCGCCAATACCTACTCCGGCACCACGACGGTGCAGGGCGGCGCGACCCTGCGTCTCGGCACCGGCGGCAATCTCGGCGCGACGCGGCTTCTGGACGTCAATGCCACGGGTACGTTCGATCTCGCGGGCCGAACGCAGACGGTTGGCGGCCTCACGGGCGCCGGCACGGTGCAGCTCGGCACCGGCGGCGCCTTGACGGTCGACCAGGCCACCAGCCAGACCTTTGCCGGCGTCATCGCCGGTGCCGGCTCGCTGACCAAGGCGGGCAGCGGCACGCTCGTGCTCAGCGGCGCCAACACCTATACCGGCGGCACGGTCGTGAGCGCCGGCGTCCTGCAGATGGGAGCGGCAAATGCGATGCCGCTCTTCCGCGCGCTCACGGTGAACGGTGGCACGTTCGACCTCAATGGCTACAACCAGACGGTCGGCACCCTGTCCGGCAGCGGCGGCACCATCGATCTCGGTGCTGCGACGCTGACGCTCATTCAGCCGTCGGAAGCCACCTATCACGGGGCCATCGTCGGCACGGGTGCGTTGGATATTCAAGCCAGCGGAGGCGTAAGGATCACGCTGACCGGCGCGAACACGTACAGCGGCGGCACGACGCTGAGTGGTGTATGGCTCACCGGCACGACGGACAGCCTGCAAGGCAATATCTCCGCCAGCGCCAATTCGCTGGTCGCCTTCGATCAAGGAACATCGGGCACTTATGCCGGCGTGATCTCCGGCAACGGCGCGCTGGTGAAGCAGGGTGGTGGCACCGTGGCGTTGACTGGCGCCAACACCTACACCGGGTCCACGAACATCTATGAGGGTATCCTGCGGCTCGGCGCCGGCGGCAGCCTGTCGGCCAGCACCTCCCTCTTCATTCTTGGCGGCACGTTCGACTTGAACGGCACCAGCCAGACGGTCAGCGAACTGAGTGGTACGTACGGCACCATCACGCTGGGCAGTGGCACGCTCACCGTGAACCAGATCACGGACACGTCGACCGGCGTGAGCATTTCCGGTTCCGGCAGTCTCATCAAGACGGGCGGCGGTCGGCTCACGCTCACCAACACGAACAGCTACACCGGCGGCACGACGATCGGTGGCGGCACCCTGCGGATCGGCTTCAGCAACATTCTGGCGGCGACGGGCGGCGTAGCCCTGACCGGCGGCACCTTCGACCTCGACGGCCATGCCCAGACGGTGGGCGCTCTGTCGGGCACGGGCGGTGCGGTGGCGCTGGGCGATGGCGGCGAGCTGACGGTGAACCAGAGCGGCAACACCAGCTATGCCGGCGCCATCGGCGGTAACGGCAGCTTGATCAAGACGGGCAGCGGCGCGCTGACGCTGAGCGGCACCAGCAACTACAGCGGCGGCACGACCGTGTCGGGCGGCACGCTGGTCGGCACGACGTCGAGTCTGCAGGGCAGCATCGTCAACAATGCCGCCGTGGTGTTCGACCAGGCGACACTGGGCACATACGCCGGCAACATGTCGGGCAGCGGCACGCTCACCAAGACCGGCAGCGGGATCCTGGTCCTGAGCGGCAGCAACAGCTACGGCGGCGGTACGATCGTGTCGGGTGGAACGCTGGCCGGCACGACGGCAAGCCTGCGAGGCGACATCCTCAACGACGCGGCCGTGGTGTTCGATCAGGGCATCGACGGCACCTATGCCGGCGCCATGACCGGCAGCGGTACCTTGACGAAGATCGGCAGCGGCACGCTGACGCTGACGGGCGCCAACGCCTACGGCGGCGGGACGATGATCGGCGGCGGTGTGATCTCGGTCGCCAGCAACGCATCACTCGGCGCGGCGAGCGGCAGTCTCACTTTCGACGGTGGCACGCTGCAGACCACGGCCACCTTTGCAATGGCGCGTGCCACGATGCTGGACAGCGACGGCGGCACGTTCGATGTCGTCGACGGCACGACGCTGACGCAGAACGGCAACATCACCGGCAGCGGCGGCCTCATCAAGCAGGGCGGCGGCACGCTCGTCCTGGGGGGCACAAACAGCTACAGCGGCGGCACGACGGTCTCGGGCGGCATCTTGATCGGCACGACGGCCAGCCTGCAGGGCGACATCCTCAACAACGCCGCCGTCGCCTTCGACCAGGACACCGACGGCTTCTATGCCGGGACCATGAGCGGCAGCGGCAGCTTGACGAAGATCGGCGCCGGCAACCTCACGCTTAGCGGCACCAGCAGCTACAGCGGTGGCACGACCGTGTCGGGCGGCACGCTGATCGGCACGACGACCAGCCTGCAGGGCACCATCGTCAACTACAGCTCGGTGGTGTTCGACCAGGCGACGAACGGCGCCTATGCCGGCAACATGTCGGGCAGCGGCATGCTCATCAAGACTGGCAGCGGGAACGTGACGCTGAGCGGTACCAACAGCTATGCCGGTGGCACGACGGTGTCGGCCGGCACGTTGACGGGCACGACCGGCAGCCTGCAGGGCACCATCGTCAACGACGGTGCCGTCGTCTTCGACCAGGGCATGATCGGCACCTATGCGGGCGACCTGAGCGGCAGCGGCGCACTCACCGTCAGCGGCGGCGGCGCGGTCCTCCTCACCGGCACCGTCAGCCACACCGGCGGCACGACCATCGCCGCCAACACCATCCTGCAGATCGGCGACGGCGGCACGGCCGGCTCGCTGGCCGGCAATGTCGTCACCAACGGCACCCTGTCGTTCTATCGCTCCGACGACATCGTCTTCGCCGGCAATATCAGCGGCAGCGGCGGGGTGACCCTGATGGGCAGCGGCAGCGTCACGCTGACCGGCAGCAATACCTATACGGGCGCCACCTCGGTGGGCGGCGGCGTCATCGTCGCCAGCTCGGACGCCAATCTTGGCCCGACCGGCAACCTGCTGATCCTGAACGGCGGTGCCGTGCAGGCGATCGCCAGCTTCTCGACGACGCGACCGATCGAATTGGGGGCCGGCGGCGGCACCTTCGACACCAGCGGCTACACGCTGACGCTCTCGGGCACGCTCTCGGGCGGCGGCAGGCTGACGAAGAGCGGCGCCGGCACCCTCGTTCTGGCCGGCACCGCCAGCTACTCGGGTGGCACGACGGTGAGCGGCGGTGTCCTGCAAGGCACGACCGACAGCCTGCGAGGCGACATCACGAACAATGCCGTCGTTGCCTTCAACCAGATCACGGCCGGAACCTATGCCGGTGCCATCTCCGGCGCGGGCGCCGTCACGATCGACGGCGCCGTCACCTTCACGGGCGCAAACACCTACACGGCCGGCACGACGATCTCGACGGGTTCGTCGCTGACGCTGAGCGGCGCCGGCTCGATCCAGGGCAGCGTCGCCAATGACGGCACCCTGCAGTTCGCAGGGAGCGGCACCACCACGTTGAGCGGTGCGATCTCGGGCAGCGGCGCGCTGCAGCAGGTGAGCGGCACGACGGTGCTGACCGGCGCCAACAGCTATACCGGCGGCACGACGATCAGCGGCGGCACCCTGCAGCTCGGCACCGGCGGCCGCCTGGCGTCGAGCGGTGCGATGACCGTGGACGATGGCACCTTCGACCTGAACGGCAATGCCCAGACGGTTGGTGCGCTGTCCGGCACGGGCGGCGCGGTGGCGCTGGGCGTCGGCGGCGTGCTGACGGTGAACCAGAGTGGCAACACCAGCTATGCCGGCGTCGTCGGCGGCAACGGCAGCCTGGTCAAGGCGGGCAGCGGCACGCTCACGCTGGCGGGTGCCAACACGTACGCCAACACCGTGGTGAATGCCGGCGTCCTGCAGCTTGGTGCGGGCGGCTCGCTGGCTGCGACCAGCACCCTCACGGTCAATGGCGGTACCTTCGACGTCAACGGCAGCACGCAGACGATTGCCGCACTGGCCGGTACGGGCGGCGCGGTGGCGCTGGGCAATGGCGCCTTGACCGTCGATCAGGCCGGCAACACCAGCTATGCCGGTGCGATCGGCGGTACAGGCAGCCTCACCAAGGCCGGCAGCGGCACGCTCGTTCTCGCCGGCGTGAACAGCTACACCGGCGGCACGACGGTCAGCGGCGGCACGTTGCAACTGGGCATCGATGGCGCCCTGGCTGCGGGTGGCGCGCTGACGGTGAACGGCGGCACGTTCGATCTCAACGGCTACAACCAGACAGTCGGTACACTTTCGGGCACGGGCGGTGCGGTTGCGCTGGGCAGTGGCGCGCTGACGGTCGACCAGAGCGGTGCCACGACCTACGCCGGCTCGATCGGCGGTGCGGGAACCCTGATCAAGGCGGGCAACGGTACGCTGATCCTGAGCGGGGCGAACAGCTTGACCAACACGGTCGTGAGCGGCGGCGTCCTGCAAGGCACGACCGCGAGCCTCCAGGGCGGGATCGTCAACAACGCCGCAGTCGTCTTCAACCAGAGCACGACCGGCACCTACGCCGGGGCCATGTCCGGCACCGGATCGATGACGGTGAACGGCGGCGGCATTGTCGTCGTGACCGGCGCCAACACCTATACCGGTGGAACGACGATCACGACGGGCAGCACGCTGCAGCTCGGCGCCGGCGGCACCACCGGCTCGATTGCAGGCAACGTGGCCGTCGACGGCACGCTCACCTTCTATCGCTCCGACAATATCGTCTTTGCCGGCAACATCAGCGGCAACGGCGGCATCAAGCTGATGGGTACGGGTTCGGTGGACTTCACCGGCACTAACACCTTCACGGGTGGTGTTTCCGTCGGCGGAATCCTGCGCGCCGGCAGCGACAGCCAGCTCGGCCCGGCCGGCAGCACGCTCACCCTCGACGACGGCACGGCGCAGGCCACGGCGAGCTTCAGCTCCGGTCGGCAGATCGTGCTGGCGGGCAGCGCCGGCACGTTCGACACGAACGGCTTCACGCTCGCGCTGACCGGCGTCCTGTCGGGCAGCGGCAACCTGATCAAGACCGGCGCCGGCACGCTCGTGCTTGTCGGCACGACGTCTTACACCGGCGACACCTTCGTGAATGGAGGCACGCTGCAGGGCACGATGGCGGCGCTGTCGCGCAGCATCGTCAACAATGCCACCGTCACCTTCTCGGACTCCGGCGTCTATGGCGGGATCATGTCCGGCACCGGCGCGCTGCTGGTTGCGAGCGGCACGACCATCGGCTTCTCCGGCGCCAACACCTACACGGGCGGCACGTTCGTCCAGGCGGGCGGCGCGCTCGACCTCGGCACGGGCTCGATTGCGGGCGGCGTAGAGAACGAAGGGTTGGTGCGCTTCGTCGGGACCAGCCCGATGAGCTTCGGCGGCAGCATTGCCGGCAGCGGCACACTCCTTGTCGACGGCTCGCTCGTTCTGACGGGCGCCAACAGCTACACAGGCACGACGCAGATCGAAGCCGGCACCCTGCGGCTCGGCCTCGGCGGCAGCCTGTCGTCGAGCACGCTGCTCAACCTTGGCAACAACGGCGGCACCTTCGACCTCAATGGCCAGACGCAGACGCTCGGCGGCATTGCGGGTGATGGCTCGACGAATATCCTGCTGGGATCGGGTGCGCTCACCGTCAATCAGGCGGCGAACGGATCGTTCGGCGGCCAGATCAGCGGCAGCGGCAGCCTGATCAAGTCGGGTGCCGGCACGCTTGCCCTTTCGGGCAGCAATACCCACGCCAACACGATCGTCAGCGGCGGCACCCTGCAGCTCGGCGCTGGCGGCAGCCTGGCGGCGACGAGCACGCTGGCGGTGAATGGCGGTACGTTCGACCTCAATGGCCAGAACCAGACGGTCGGTGCACTCTCCGGCACCGGCGGCACGGTCGGCCTGAATGGCGGCGCGGCGCTCACGGTCAACCAGAACACGAACACGAACTATGCCGGCGCCTTCACCGGCAATGGCAGCCTGGTCAAGGACGGAAGCGGCACGCTCGCCCTGACCGGCGCCAGCAGCCACAGCGGCGGCACGGCGATCAACAACGGCATGCTGCAGCTTGGCACAGGCGGCAGCCTGGCCTCGACCGGCGCAGTGGCGGTGAATGGCGGTACGTTCGATCTCAATGGCCAGTCCCAGACCGTCGGTGCTCTCTCGGGCACCGGCGGCACGGTGGCGCTCGGCAACAACGGCGCGCTGACGGTCAACCAGAGCACAAACACGAGCTATGCCGGCGTCCTCACCGGCAGCGGCAGCCTGACCAAGTCCGGCAGCGGCACGCTCACATTGACGGGAACCAACAGCTACACCGGCGGCACGACGGTTTTGGGCGGCACCTTGGCCGGCACGACGTCGAGCCTGCAGGGTAACATCGCCAACAATGCCAACGTGACCTTCGATCAGGTGGGCGCGGGCGTCTATGCCGGCGCGATGTCCGGCATCGGCACATTGACCAAGAACGGCACGGGCACGGTCGTGCTGACGGGCGAGAACACTTTCAGCGGCGGCACGATCATCACCGGCGGCATCCTGCAGATCGGCAATGGCGGAACGACCGGCTCGTTGGCGGGCAATGTCCAGAACGACGGTACGCTGGCCTTCTTCCGCTCCGACAACATCACGTTCGGCGGCGACATCAGCGGCACCGGCGGCTTGCTGTTCATGGGCAACGCCACGGTAACGCTTACCGGCAACAACACCTTCACCGGCGGCATCGCCATGGGTGGCGGCACGCTCGTGGTCGGTGCGGACTCCGAGCTGGGCGGCGCGGGCAGTACGCTGACCCTGGCCGGCAGCACGGTGCAGGCGACGGCGAGCTTCACCAGCAACCGTTCCATCGTCCTCTCGACGGGTGGCGGCACCTTCAACACGGGCAGCAATGTTCTCACCCTGGCCGGCGTGGTCTCCGGCGTCGGTGGCCTGGTGGTGGGCGAGGGCAGCTCGATTGTCCTGACGGGCGCCAACACCTACAGCGGCGGCACGACGATCTCGTCGGGCGCGCTGCTCACCCTGGGCGGCTCGGGTTCGATCCAGGGCGACGTCGCCAACAGCGGCACGCTGCAGTTCGCCGGAACGGGCACCACGTTCGGCGGTGCGATCTCGGGCAGCGGTGCGATCCAGCAGGTGAGCGGCACCACGGTACTGACCGGCAACAGCACTCATACAGGCGGCACGACGATCACCGGCGGTACCCTGCAGCTCGGCATCGACAACGCGCTGACGGTGGCGGGCGCGCTCGCGATCAACGGCGGCACGTTCGACCTCAACGGCAACGTCCAGACCGTTGGCGCGCTGTCGGGTACGGGCGGTGGCGTGACGCTGAACGGCGGTACGCTGACGGTGAACCAGACCGGCAATACGACTTATGCCGGCATCGTCAGCGGCGCGGGCAGCTTCATCAAGGAGGGCAGCGGCACGCTGATCCTGACGGGCGCCAACGCCAACGCGAACACGATCGTGAACGGCGGCACTCTGCAGGGCACCACCACCAGCCTGCAGGGCAACATCGCCAACAATGCCGCGGTCGTCTTCGACCAGGCGGCGACAGGCACCTACGCCGGCAACATGTCGGGCAACGGCGCTCTCGCCAAGAACGGCAGCGGCGCCCTGATCCTGAGCGGCGACAACTCTGGTTATACCGGCACGACCACGGTCAACGCCGGCCTGCTGCAGATCGGTGACGGCATAGGCGGCACGGCCATGGCCGGCAATATCGTCAACAACGCTGCGGTCGCCTTCATGGCGGGCGGGGCCGGCCTCTCCTATGGCGGTTCGATCTCGGGCAGCGGCGGCGTCACCGTCGCGGGCGCGGCGCAAACGACCTTCACCGGCACGCACAGCTACACCGGCGGCACGACGGTCACCTCGACGGCCGGTCTCAACATCGGCAGCATCACGACGACGGCCAAGATCGTGGGCGCGCTGACTGCCGATGGAGGCCTCGTCAACTTCGTCAATGCCGACCTGTCGGGCATGGGCGCAATTACGGCCCGCAACGGCGGCACGCTCGGCTTCTCGAGCTCGGCCAGCGCGGCGGCGACGGCGCTCCTGGTGGCCGATACGTCGAGTGCGCTGGCCTTCTCGGATGCCAGCAACGCCGGCACGTCGACGATCACCAACAGCGGCAATGTCCGTTTCATGGGGAACAGCAGCGGCGGCACCGCGCGCTACATCGGCAGCGGCGGCGATCTCTCGATCGCCGGCATTGCGGGCAGCGGCACGACCATCGGCTCGATCCAGGGTTCCGGCACCGTCTCGCTCGGCAACAAGCAGCTCGCGGTCGGCGGCAACAACCAGTCGACGCAGTTCAATGGCACGATTGGCGGCGCGGGATCCCTGCTGAAGCAGGGCACCGGCTCGCTGACCTTGACCGGCAACAACACCTACAGCGGCGGCACGACCGTCACGGGCGGCCTGGTCAACTTCGCGACGCTGGGCAACTTCGGCACCGGCAACGTCACCCTGAACGGCGGCGGCGTGCAGTGGGCGGCTGGCACCTCGACGGACATCTCGGCGCGGCTGGCAGCGTTCGGCGTCAATGGCGGCACGCTCGACACCAACGGCAACAGCGTCACACTGGCGAATGGCATCTCGGGCAGCGGCAGCCTGACCAAGGCCGGCAACGGCGTGCTCACGCTGGCGGGCAACAACACCTATACCGGCGGCACCTTCGTCACCGGCGGTTCGATTGCACTGACCGGCAGCATCGCGGGGCCGGTCGGTGTGAGCGGCGGCCTGTTCAAGGCCAACGGCACGATCGGCGGGACGGTGACCGTGAGCAGCGACGGTACCCTGGGGGGGAGCGGCACGGTGGGCGGCATCGTCGTCAATGGCGGCACCGTGGCGCCCGGCAACTCGATCGGCACGCTGACCGTCACGGGCAATTACGTGCAGACGGGCGGTATCTACCAGGTCGAAGTCAATTCGGCCGGCCAGTCCGATCGCGTCAACGTCACCGGCACGGCCACGCTGAACGGCGGCACGGTGCAGGTGGTGGCCGATCAGAGCGGCACCTACGCCCGCAACACGTCCTATACGATCCTGACGGCGACCGGCGGCATCACGGGCACCTACTCGAACGCCACCAGCAACCTCGCCTTCCTGACGCCGACGCTGAGCTACAGCAGCACCAGCGTGACCTTGATGCTGGAGATGCTGCAAAGCGCCTTCCGGAATGCGGCGCAGACGCCGAACCAGGCGGCGGTCGGCGCGGCGCTCGATGCGGCGGCGCCCACGGCGACAGGCGACTTCGCCAACGTGATCAACGCCCTCTCGTTGTTGAACACGCAGCAGGGACCGGCGGCGCTGACGGCGATCAGCGGCCAGAACTATTCGGCGCTGAGCTCGGCCAGCGTGCAGTCGGCCCAGCTCTTCATGAGCAACTTCGCCAACCAGGCGAGCGGCGCCACCCGCGGTGGCGGCACGGCACAGGCCGCAGGCGCCACCAGCCGCGTCCAACTCGCCGAAGCCTGCAGCGTTGCCTGCGATACGACGGCGACCGGCACCTGGGGGGCCTGGGGCGGCGCCATCGGTGGCTTCGGCACCATCGGCGGCAACAGTAACTCGAGCACCGTCACCTACAATCTCGGCGGCTTCGCCGGCGGCATCGACCGCCAGGTCACCGAAGAGCTGCTGGTGGGCTTCACCCTGGGCTATTCGAGCGGCACGCAGTGGACGTCGGGCTTCTCGGGCCGCAGCACGTCGAACACCTACCAGGCCGGCCTCTATGGCTCGTTCCTCAAGGGTCCGGTCTACGTCGATGGCCTCGTGGGCTACGCCTACTCGGACAACCAGATGCTGCGGCAGATCCAGATCCCGGGTCTGAATTCGCGGGTCGCCACCGGCCAGACCGGCACCAACCAGTTCTTTGGCCAGATCGAAGCCGGCTATCGCATCGATCTCGGCACGACGGCGAATGCGTACCTGACGCCGTGGGCTCGCCTGCAGGGCTCGACGGCGACACAGAACGGCCTCACCGAGAGCGGTGCGGACTCGCTCAACCTCATCGTGGCGTCGCAGACGACCAACTCGCTGCGCTCGGTGCTGGGCGTTACCCTGGGTGGCGAGATGGACATCGGTTCGGGCAACAAGCTCGCCGGCCAGTTCAAGGTAGGCTGGGCGCACGAGTTCGCCAGTACCGACCGGCCGGTGACGGCATCGTTCGTCGGCGCGCCGGCCCTACCGTTCACGACCTTCGGCGCCGCGCCGCAGCGGGATGGCGTGGTCCTCGGCATCAACGCCACGGCGAATATCGGCGAGCGCACCAATCTGTTCCTTCGCTACGAGGGCGAGTTCCAGGGCATCGACAACTCCCATGCCCTGTCGGCCGGCATCCGCTTCACCTGGTAGTGCAGCGGCTCAAGCCAGGGCGGGCCGGACGACCGGCTCGTCGCGAATGGGAAAGTGCAGCAGGGCGGCGATGCCGCCCGCAGCGGCGGTGGCGAGCCAGATCGGATCGAACGAGCCGGTCTGCTCGAACAGCCATCCGCCGCTCCACGCCCCCAGGAATGCGCTGATCTGGTGGTTGAGGAAGCAGAGGCCGAACAGCATGCCGAGATTGCCCGTTCCGAAGATGCGCGCGATCAGGCCACTGGTGAGCGGCACCGTGCCCAGCCCGAGCAGGCCCAGAACGCCGGCAAAGGCCAGGGCGACGAACTCGGTCTTGGGCAGGAACACCAGCGCGACGATGGCCAGCCCGCGCGCGATATAGATCCAGGCCAGCACGAGCTGCGGGCGGTACCAGGTCCCGAGCAGGCCACACAGCCAGCTTCCCAGCGCATTGCAGCCGCCGAACACCGCCAGCGCGGCCGCGCCGAGTGCGACAGGCAGGTGGCAGGTAACGAGATAGCTGGGGAAGTGCACGGCGAAGAAAGCGAGCTGGAAGCCGCAGGTGAAGAAGCCGAGGGTGAGCAGGATATAGCCGCGGTGGCTCACGGCCTCCCTGAGGGCTTCGCCGAAGGAGACTTCGCGCTTGAGCGAGACTGGTCTCCGCAAGGCTTGCCGGTCGGTGCCGAGAAAGACGAAGGCCAGCGGTGCGGCAATCACCATCGCCGAAGCGAGGCCGAGCAGGGCGGCGCCGACCCCGCTCGCTTCGATCATGAATTGTGTCGCGGGCACGACGACGGCGCCGCCGATGGAACCGATGGCGCTGGCCGTTCCCATCATCGCCGTCCGGCGTTCCGGCGGTGCGGCGCGCCCGACCGCAGCGAGCACCGTGCCGTAGCTCGTGCAGCTGAGGCCGATACCGACCAGCACGCCCGTGCCGACCATGGCGGGCCAGAGGCCCGGCAGGGTCGCGGTCAGCGTTAGGCCCAGCGCGTAGGCAATGGCGCCCGCGATCACGACGGGCGCGGCGCCATGCCGGTCGGCAATTGCGCCCGCGACCGGCTGCGCCAGTCCCCAGACGAGATTGTGGAGCGCAATCGCCAGAGCGAACATCGAGAGCGACAGGCCCCATTCCATCGAGGCAGGGCCCAGGATCAGGCCGTAGCTCTGGCGAATGCCCATGGCGACCGACATGATCACCGCACCGGCGACGATCGTCAGGTACACACCGCGCGATACACGAGAAGTCATTGTGCGCTCCGACAAGGGGAGCACAGAAGTGTCTCCTCCCGTCATCGCGAACAAACGAAAACCCGTTACGCCGCGTGAGCGCTAGTCACTCGGACGATGCGCATCGAGCGGCTGGAACTCGGACAGCAGCCAGCGCCGGAACGCCACGACCTCTGGCCGCTTCATCGTATCGGGCAGGCCGACGAACCAGTACCCCGTCTTGGCGACGACGACGGAATCGCAGAATCTCACGAGCTTGCCGGCATCGAGTTCGGCGCGGGCAAAGGGCAGCCGGCCAATCGCGACGCCCAGCCCGCGACAGGCGGCATCGAGCGCCATGTCGATCGTGTCCACCGTGAGGCTGCGCTGCGCTTCGATGGTGCCAAGGCCGCTGCCGCGCACCCACGCCGCCCAATCGTCGGAGGCGCTGGTCAGATGAATGAGGGGCGCCGCGCGCAGTCGCGCCATGGGATCGGCGATCCTGGCGAGCGACTTCAGGAAGTCGGGCGAGCAGACGGGCACGAGTTCTTCCGAGAGCAGGAGAGTTGCCTCCAGATCTGGCCAGTTGCCGGTACCCATGCGAATGGCGAGATCGACCCCATCGTTGGGGAAATCTACCTGACGGTGGTTGGTGTCGATGGCGATGCTGATGTCGGCGTGCAGCCGCCGGAAGGCCGCTAACCGCGGCAGCAGCAGGCGGCTTCCGAAGGCGGGCGCGACGCTGAGGGAGAGGCCGCGCCGTGCCGGCCGTCCCGGCACGCGTTCGCTGGCGGTAGCCAGAAGCGCCAACGCCTGGCGGATGGAGGGCAAGTAGGCTTCGCCGGCCTCCGTCAATGTCAGCCGCTTGGTGCCCCGGACGAAGAGGGGAACGCCCAGCCATTCCTCCAGCGACTGGACGCCCTTGCTGATGGCGCTGGGCGTCACGGCAAGTTCGACAGCGGCCAGCTTGAAGCTCTGGAGCCGGCCTGCGGCTTCGAACAGGCGCAAGGTGCTGAGGGGTGGCAGTCGGAGGGCCATGGGCGACAGTAGCAAGTGCCAGACAGTCATACGCCAGGGTGATCCGATGAAATCTGCTCATCCCTGGATGAGCGGCATTACGGCGGCTCAGCGCCGTTCGATGCGCACTGTCACCGCGCTGGAGCGGCCGGCTTCGTCGACCACGGCGAGGCGGACGAGGCCTGCGCCATCGGGCACCCATCGCGTGCCGTCGAGCGGGCGCCCATCGACCAGCCAGCGCAACTTGCCCTGGCCGCCAAGTGCGTTCAGCGACACGGCCTCGCGCGCCGCCACCTCGATACGGGCATCGGCCGGCGGATAGGCAATACGCGGCCCGCCATTCGCATCGGTCGTCGGCCCCAGGGTACGCATGCGCGGCGGCAGTTCGCGATAGGAGGCGACCTTGATCGTGTCGACCGGCGCGGGGCGGTCGCGATTGTCTTCGCCGGGCAGGCGGCCGAACGCCTTGAACAGGATGGGCAGCGCCGAAAGGCGGCCGAGCTGTCCCGGCCGTGGCGTGCCGTCGGCATGGCCGACCCAGACCACCACCGTCCAGTTGGCGCTGTAGCCCGCGGCCCAAGCGTCGCGATAGCCCGCGGATGTTCCGGTCTTGAAAGCGATGCGACGATCACGCAGTGCGACGGGAAGGGAGGCGAAGCCTTCCGGCAGCGGAGCGTCGGCCAGCACATCGCCGACGTACCAAGTCGCAGCCGAGCCCAGCAGCTTCACGGAGGCAGGCCGGGGCTGATCGCGCCTGATCTGCGGGAGCGCGAAGCGGCCTTCGTTGGCGAGTCCCACATAGAGGCCGGCCATTTCGAGCGGGGAGACAGTGGCGCTGCCGAGGGCGATGCCCAACGAGTTGCCGGTATCGCCCGGCGGCAGGCCCGGCTGAACACCGGCCTGCCGCAAGGTCGAAAGGAACCGCAACGGCCCGACTTTTTCCAGGGCCAGCACTGCCGGGACGTTCAAGGATTGTTGCAGGGCACGACGCACGCTGACGGCGCCCTGATGGTCGCGGTCGAAGTTGCGTGGCAGCCAGTCGCGAAAGCGCACGGGCACATCCTCGACTAGCGTGTCAGGATGCAGGGCGCGGTCGTCGAAGGCCATGGCATAGATGAGCGGCTTCAGCGCCGACCCCGGCGAGCGGCGCGCACGCACCAGATCGACCTGCCCGGCGCGGCCGAAGAAATCGTCGCCACCCAGCCAGGCCACGACCGTGCCGCTGCGATTGTCGATCGCCACCATGGCGACCTGGGCCTTGTCCGTGAACTGGCCACGCTCCTCGCGCAGGAGCTGCGCCAACGTGGATTGCAGCTCGTAGCGCACGGTCGTCGGCACGACAGTGCCCGGCGATTGCCCAGAGAGCCAGGCCGACAGATGCGGCGCCTGCATCGGCAGGCCGAGCCGTCGGTCGGGCGAGGGCCGGCTGACAGCCATCTCGAACTGCGGCCGGTCGATCACGCCATGCTCCAGCCCGCGCTCCAGCACGCGGTCGCGGGCGCTCTGCGCCAGGGCAGGCTTGCGGTCGGGACGGCGACGCTCCGGCGACTGTGGCAGTGCCACGAGAAGCGCGGCTTCCGCGGCGCTGAGCTGGCGCGGCTCCTTGCCGAAGTAGGCAAGCGACGCGGCGCGCACGCCTTCGAGGTTGCCGCCCATCGGCGCCAGCGTCAGGTAGATCGTCAGCACCTCGCGCTTCGAGTAGCGCCATTCGAGCTGCAGGGCGCGCGCCGACTGGATCAACTTGGTCGTGAAGCTGCGCGATCCCGGCCGCAGGTGCGGTTCGAGCAGTCGCGCGGCCTGCATGGAAAGCGTCGAGGCGCCGGATACGACGCGGCCGCGCTCGACGAGCTGCTGGGCGGCGCGGACGGCGGCCAGCGGATCGACGCCCCAGTGAAGATCGAAGCGGCGATCCTCGTAGGCCTTGAGCAGGGAGAGATAGAGCGGATCGACATCGTCGACCGAAGTCTTGAGCCGCCATTTGCCGTCTTCGGTCGTGAAGGCGCGCAGCAGGCGGCCGTTGGCGTCGACCACCTCGCTCGACCGTTCATGATAGCGCGTGAGATCAGGCGGGAAGAGCCGGTCGAGCGTCAGTGCCGTCGCCGCCACGGTCGTGGCGACAACGGCAATGCTCGCAAGGAGGCCCTTCAGCTTCACGGCGTCGTCCTAGCGCGCGGCCGGCGCGATGGTGACGCTGCCCATGGCGGTCCGGCCAAAGATGCGCGGAGCGTACATGTCCGAAATGTTGGCTGCCGGCAGGGAGAAGGTGCCGGGCGTCACCGCCCGCACGATGTAGGCGACATGGTAGGAGTTGCCGTGTTTCGGTGAGTCATCCCACCAGGAGCGGAAGGGCCGCGTTCCAAGGCTGATCGAGGCGAAGAAGCGGTCGTTGCGAGCCTCGGCGATGCGGGTCTCGCTCAGCTCGGACAGGAAGGGGAAGGACTTCACCGTCTCGTCGTTGAGCACCGCCTCGATCTCGAAGCCGGCTGGCAGCAGGTCGAGCAACACGGCTTCATGATAGCCGCCTTCGAGGTTGCGGCCGCTGATCGAGACGATCAGCCGGTCGTTCTGGCGCAGGCTGTTGAGCATGGCCTGCTCGCCGCCCAGGGTGTAGTAGCGCCGCTCGACGCTCAGCCCTTGCGTGGCCGCCGGCTGCGGATCGAGCGGCACGCCGCGCGCCGTCACCTGCATCCAGATCGGCCGCTCGCCGTCGTTCTTCAGGCGAAGGCCGCGCGCGATGGCGGCGGCATCGGGGTTGATTACCACCGGCTCCGCCGCGGCCTTCTTGGCCTCGCCATCGACCGAATAGGCGAGTTCCCCGCCGGCGCTCATGGCGCGGGCGGCCAGCACCAGCCAGGCCTGTTCCTGCGTGGTCGTATAGTCGATGCGCGACGCCATCCGCTCACCGACCAGGTTCGTCACTTCGGTCAGCGCCTCGCGGCCACCGGCTTCGACGGCCAAGGTCAGCAGGGCGGCGCGGTTGCGCAGCGGCGAGCCGTAATAGTCGGAGGGATCGCGCTCGTCGATATGCTGGCGCGCCTTCGTGAAGGCGAGGCGGGCACGGCCCGGTTCGCCGACTTGATTCAAGGCCGCGGCCAGCATCGCCCAGCCGAGGCCGCCTTTCATCTCGGCCGCCTTCGTGTCCTGGAAGTAGCGGAGCCTGCCCGGATCGGCGAGGCCCGACTTGGCCAGCACGTACCAGGCATAGGCCTGGGCGTTGGGCGAGAACTTGTCGGCGTTGCGGTTCAGCCAGCCGAGGCCGCGTTGCAGCGACGCGGTGGGCACGGCCATCTGCTGCTGGTTGGCGCGCACGAGAAAGTCGAGCACGTAGGCCTGCAGCCACTCTGCCGCCGGCGAGGCCTGCGGTCCCCACATACCGAACGATCCGTCGATGATCTGCATGTCGACGATGCGGTAGATCGCGTCCTGCACGCGGTCGGAGATGCGCGGATCGGCAGGCCCGTAACCCAGCAGCGCCACGTTGTTGTAGTAGAGCAGGGGCAGGGCGCGGCTGGTGGTCTGCTCGACGCAGCCGAAGGGATATTTGTCGAGCGCACGCAGGAGGGCCGCCACGTCGATGCCCGGGATACGGGTGAGCGACGTGCTGACCTGCGCCGTTCCCGGCGCAAAGGTCGCGGTGACGTTCCGGTCGAGCGTCAGTTCGCTTCCCGGCTGGAGCTGCGAGACCGTGTCGACGGCGCTGGGCGTCTGCGCCGCCCGGACCTGGATTTCCCATTCTCGGCGCACCGCGAAGTTGCCCGGTCCCTGGACCGCGACCGTCACCTTGCCGAGGCCGGTATCGCCGGCGCGCAGGTTCCAGGTCATGAGCTCGCGCTGGTTGGCGGCGAGCCGCTTGGTTTCGCCGACGGGGCGTTCCAGCGAGACGGCGCCGGTGGCTTCGAGGGTCAGGCGATAGTCTCCGGCCTGGCCATCGACATTGTGCAGCGACAAGGCCACGCGTCCCACGTCCTTGGGCGCGAGGAAGCGCGGCAGCACGACGTCGGCGGTGACGGCATCGCGCACGAACAGCCGCTGCTCGGAGGAGCCGACACGCGTCTTCTCGTAGGCCACGGCCATCAGGCGGAGCTGGCCCACGAAGTCGGGGATTTCGAGGGCGATCTTGGCTTCACCCTTGTCGTCGAGCTTCACGGGGCCGCTGAACAGCGCCACCGTGCGCGTCGGCACGATGTCGAGACCGCCTATATCGCCGGAATCGCCGCCGACCCGGATCTGGCCGAGATCGTCGGCACGCGTGTCGAGCAGGCGGCCATAGTCGTCGCGCATGGCGAGGCCGAGCTGGCGCTTGCCGAAATAGTAGTCGGCAGGTTTCGGCGTCTTGAAGCGCGTGAGCTGAAGGATGCCTTCATCGACCGCGGCGAGGGTGACGAACGCCTCCTGCCCGCCGGCGAGGTTGGAGACTTTGATCGGCACCTCGATACGCTGCCGCGGCGTCACCTTCTCCGGCGTGCCGATCTGAAGGGCCAAGGTGCGCAGGCCGGGATCGAGTGCCAGCCAGGCCGTGCCGATGGCGCGGGTCGGCGTGCGCTCCGCCACCGTGGAAAGCGGCCGCCATGCCGTCACCAGCGCATAGGCGCCGGCGCCCCATTCGGCCTTCACCGGAATCTCGACCGTGACGCCGCCGGCCGGCACCTGCACCGACTGGGTCGAGACGATGCGGTCCGTAGCGATGGCGATCATCGCCTCGCCGGCGAACGGCGCATCGATGCGCAGGCGAGCCTTCTCGCCGGGCTTGTAGTTCTGCTTGTCGCTGGCGACGCGCAGCGTGTCGGGCGTCTCCTCGGCGTTGGAGCCGCCATACCAGCCGACATAGAAGACGAGGCTGGTCGTCGTGTTCTTCTCGTTGTCGATCACGGTCAGGCGGTGCTCGCCCCAGCTCAGCCGCTGGGTGAGTCGCGTCGGCGCATCGGCCTTGAGCGTGATCTTGTCGGCCGTCACCAGCCGCGTGTTGGGCGTCGACTGCCAGCGCCAGCGGCCATCGACCTGATACCACTGGTAGCCGTAGCGGATGCTCTCGATGCGGTACTCAACGCTCGGGCGTGCGATCTGCTTGCCGGTGTCGTCGACCGCAACGACGTCGAACTCGGTGTCGACGCCCTCGCGCGAGTAGCGGCCCTCGAAGGTGGGGCTGATGCCGATATAGGTGTCGCGCGAGCGGACCGGCACGGTCTTGTCGGCCTTGGTGGCGCGGCCGCCGCCTGGCTCGAAGACACGGACCTGGACCTGAGCGCGCAGCGGCAGGACGGTATCCTTGATCTGATCGCCGCCCCATTCGAGGCGCGACTTGCCGGCCTGATCGGTTTCCGGTCCCTTCAGCTCGATGAAGGGCGGCTCGAACTTGGAACGCTCCTCGTCCGGCCCGAACGTGTACTTGGCGAAGGCCGAGAAGGGCTGCGCATCCACCGTCACCCTCATGTCGGCGTCGACCGCAAGGTCGGCCGCCGGCGCGCCGTAGAGGAAGTCGGCCTGGACGTCGAAGGCGTTGAGCTGGCCGGTGCGCAGGATCTCGGCCTGCGATGTCACCTCGACCTTGAGCTTCTCAGGGACAAAATCCTCGACCGAAAATTCGACGCGGCCGACAGGTGCGGCCTTGGGATCGATGTGCGCCGCCGCCGACCAGCGGCCACGTCGCGAGGATTTCGGCAGGTCGATAGCCTGATAGAGCGCCCCCGAGCCCTGCAGGGCATGGGTGAAGCGTGTGAACTCGCTGCCGTCCGGCCGCTTCACGATCAGGGTGACCGGCATGTTGGCCAGCGCATTGCCCGCATCGTCGCGGACCATGGTCATGAGCTGCACGGTCTCGCCGGGCCGGTAGACGCCGCGCTCGGTATAGAGGAAAGCGTCGACCGGGCCGGGCTGGGCACGACCATCGACGCCGCGGTCCGACAGATCGAACGCGGACTTGGTGAGTTCGAGGCGCGAGAAGTCCTTGCGGGCCGCATCCTGCGCCATGACGGCGACCGGCTCGGCGGCGCCGCGGCCTTTCAGAAGGCCCGCCGGGAAGGAGGCGCGGCCATCCTCCGCCGTGATGGCCTTGCCGAGCGGTTCGTTGCCACGCGACAGCACCACGACCTCGACGCCGGCCAGCGGCTGGGCGGTCTGCAGGGAGCGGGCAAAGACGTTCAGCCCGTCGTCGCCGGTAAAGCTCGTGAGGCCGATATCGGTGTCGATCACCCACATGCCGGCGGCAGTGCCGTCATTGTTCTCGTCGTCGTAGCTGCGGGCCGGCGGCTTGGCGGCGTCCCAGACCACGACGAAATAGGCGCCGGGCTTCCAGTCCTTGACGGTCTCGCGGATCGGGAAGGCGGTGACGACGGCCTGGTTGGCCACGTTGCGCACTTCCATCGTGCCGCTCCACTGCTCGGCGCCGTTGCTGCCGTTCAGCCAGCTCATGAGCGACCACGGCTCGGTGATCGGCTCTGATCCAGGGAAGCCGACATCGTAGTAGCGGTCGCTGGAAAAGCGGTCGATGCCGCGCTCGTTCACGCGATAGACCGAGATGGCGACCTTGGAGACGTTGATACTGGTGACCGGCAGGCCAGCGGCGCTGCCACGCGGCAAGATGAAGCCCTTGCCCGGCAAGGTCACGACGGCGGGACGGGCGCCGAGCGCCACGGTCACGACCTGTTCGTCCTTCAGCTTCTCGCCATCGCGGCCGGGCAGGCCGGCAAGCAGCTTCACCTCGTAATCCTGACCGTAGGAAAGACCTGCGATGCACAGGCGATCGTCGACGACGCGCACTGCGGTACGGGCTTCAGGCGAGAGGCGGATATAGTCGCCGTACTTCACGTCGCCGGTGGCCAGCTGCTTGTTGAAGGACAGGCACGCTTCGGCTTCGGCGCGGCTCGCGTCGACGCTGTAACGGCGATAGGCGAAGCCATCGCTGGCCGGTGCCGGAGGCTGCGCGATCGGCGTCGGCGCCGCATTGGCCGGCGTCGGTGCTGTGGGGGTGGCCGCAGGCGCGGCAGGCGCTGGCGCCGATGCGGCAGGCGTCGTCGTCGCGGCGGTGCGCGGCGGTGTGGGACGGTCCACCGAATCGTCCGGCCTGCCGATCAGGTATCCCGCAATGCCAGAGCCCAGCATCAGGGCTACGACCAAGGCAGCCAGCGTCGAACGATTCATGAGGAACCCCCGCAAAAAGCGCCAGACCATAGACCGTGGATTGTGCAAACTCTGTGGAGTCTGATGGCCGGTCCGCAATTCTCGCAGGCTGTGGCGAGAAGGTCACGCTGTGGATATGCAAGGCTTGAGCAGGCGATACCTGCCGTACTAAGCGCGAGCCATGGCGTTGCATCTCATCAAGCTCGCGGTCGGCGTCGACGATCTTCCGCACATGAAGAAACTCCAGGCCGCCCGTCGCAAGCAACGCCGCCAGTCGCCGCGTTCGCCGCACTGGGTCTACACGCGCAACACGCCGCGTCGCTCCGAGGAACTGCTCGATGGCGGCTCGCTCTACTGGGTGGTGCGTGGCGTCATCCGCTGCCGGCAGGAACTGGTCGGCTTCGAAGAGGATATCGACGACGAGGACGGCAAGAAGTACTGCAAGATCAAGGTCAAACGCACTCTGATCCAGACGGCGCCGCGCGCCTGCAAGGCCTTCCAGGGATGGCGCTATCTCGAGCCGGAGCGCGTGCCGCCCGATCTCTCGCACGGCGATACGGCCGACATGCCGGCTGAAATGGCAGCGGAACTGAAACGACTTGGATTGCTGTAAGTCGACAACCTAGCGGTTCGTCAGCTTCAGTTCGATGCGGCGGTTACGGGCGGTGTCGATGGAGGAAAGCGGCTGATATTCGCCGTAGCCCGCCGCCACCAGCCGGTCGTTGGGAATGCCCTGGCTGTGGAGGAACTTCACCACGGCGATGGCGCGCGCGGCCGACAGTTCCCAGTTCGACGGGTAGAGGGCGCTCTTGATGGGCTTGTCGTCGGTATGACCGTCGACCTGCAGCACCCAGTTGATGTCCTTGGGAATGCGCGAGGCGATGTCGACAAGACGCTGGGCGACGTTCGCGAGCTGCTTTTCGCCGCCGGGCTGGAGCTGCGCCGAGCCCGAAGGGAAGAGCACTTCTGACTGGAACACGAAGCGGTCGCCCACGATCTGGACGTCGCGTTGACCGCGCAGCGCCTCGCGCAGCTTGCCGAAGAACTCGGAACGGTAGCGGGCCAACTCCTCGACCTTGCTGGCCAGCGCCCGGTTGAGCCGCTGGCCGAGGTCGACGATCTGGGCCTGTTGCTCCTTGGCCTTGACGTCGGCGGCATCGAGCGCGGCATTCAGACGGCTGAATTCCTCCTTGAGGGCGGCGAGTTCCGCCGTCAGGCGCACGACGGCCGCCTTCTGCTCGGCCGAGAGCTTCTGCTCCTCGGTCAGATCGCCGAACAGCTTGCCCTTCTCTGTGTTGGCCGCGGCCAGCGATGCCGCGAGCCGCGTCAGTTCCAGCCGCTGGCGTTCGACCTCCTTCTGCAGGTCGGCGCTCTTGGCTTCCGCTTCCTTGGCGCTCTCCTGTAGGGCGGCGGTGAGCCGTTCACGCTCCGCCAGCATGGAGGTCAGGCGCTCGGTGAGTTGATCGCGCTCGACCTTCAGCGCGTCGGCCGCGCTGCGCTGGCCGGCGAGGTCGGCATTCAGCCGGTCGCGTTCGGCCTGGCTCTGGCGAAGCTGCAGGGTGAGTTGTTCGAGGTCCTTCTGCAGGTTCTCGCCGGCCTTCTTCTCGAGCGACAGCAGGCTCGCCAGATCGCCGACCTGCTTGTTGAGGCGGTCGATCGCATTCTCGCTGTTGTTGAGCGCGTCGGAGAGCGTGAACTGCGCCACGCTGAACAGCGAGAGCAGAAAGATCAGGACCATCAGCAGCGTAGTCAACGCATCGACATAACCCGGCCAGGTGTAGTCGGCGCTGCCGCCGCGGCGGCGTGACGAGATGGCCGCCATCGGACGCTAACCGCCGGCTGTCGGCGGCCCGCCGCGGCCGGCCATCGTCCGGGCCAGCAGGCGCAGCTCGCCCCGTAGTTCGTCAGTCAGGGTTACGCGGCTGCGCACGCTTTCCTCGACCAGCCGGGCAAGGCTCGTCTCGATATTGCGCTGGTGGTTCGCCAGCGCCTCGGTGTCGGCACTCGGTCCGCGTTCCGAGAGGCGCGTGACGGTGCCGCGCAGTTCGATCGAATGTTCGGCGAGGCGGGCCAGCAGGGTCTGCTGCGTGCGCATGCTCTCGGCCAGCGACGACAGGCGCTCGACCAGGGTCGCATTGGCCGCTGCGGTGGCTTCGCGAGTCTCCTCGCTGCGGCGGAGCGTGCGGGTGAGTTCGTCCAGCCCGTCGGCGGTGCGCTCCAGCAGGGCTTCGACATAGGCCGAGACACCTTGCTCGCCTTCGGTCTGCAGAAGGCCGCTGGAAAGCCGCGTGGCGCCGGCCAGCCATTCCTCGAGTTCGGTGTGGAAACGGCCCTGCGCCTGGCTCGCCTGCAATTCGAGGAAGCCCAGCACCAGCGAGCCCGAGAGACCGAACAACGAGGCGCCGAACGCCGTCGCCATTCCCTTGAGCGGTCCTTCGATGCCCTGCTTGAGCTTGGCGAACATCTGCACGGCGTCGCCGCCGGTCACCTGCATGCCGCCGATGGCGTCGGCGACGGCGCCGATCGTCTCCAGCAGGCCCCAGAAGGTGCCGAGCAGGCCGAGGAAGATCAGCAGGCCGATCATGTAGCGGCTGAGTTCACGGCGCTCGTCGAGGCGCGAGGCAATGCCGTCCAGCAGCGCTCGGGTCGCCGTCGGCGACAGGCGCAAGTTGTCCTGCCGCTCGCCCAGCATGGCGGCCATCGGCGCCAGGAGGTCGATCGACTGCGCGTCGAGCGCCGGTGCGCCGGGCTCGCGCGCCTGGAAGCGCCGCAGCCAGCGCACCTCGGGCCACAGCGAAATCACCTGCCGCATGACGAAGAAGATGCCGATCACCAGGACCGCGACGATCACGCTGTTCAGGATCGGCGTGTTCAGGAACACCCGCAGCAGGTCGTGATGCAACAGGTAGGCGATGATCGCGACCGCTGCCAGGAACAGCAGCATGCGGACCAGATAGGGCAGGGGATTGCTCACGCGGTCATGCCCCGCGGAGCAAGAATGAGGTTGCGCGCCGCCGACGAAGAGAGAGGCACAACCGATTGCCTTTCAACGAGAATCACCGTCCGACCATAACCAAAGGCCGATCTCCGCTCAACCAGCTAGGGATGCGCGCGCTGGAGCGGGCTTGCCTAGAAATCGACGGAATTCGATGGGCCTGTGGAGCGTACGGACTTTCTCGGAGACGGCGCTAGGCCTTGGACAGGATCTCGACCATCGAGTCGCGCAGGTTGAAGTTGCTGGCGAGCAGCGAGCGGCCGCCGAGTTCGTAGGGCTGGCCGGCAATGTCGCTCACCACGCCACCGGCTTCCTTGACCATCAGGATGCCTGCCGCGACGTCCCAGGGCGCCAGGCCGAACTCGAAGAAGGCGTCGTAACGGCCTGCCGCGACGAAAGCCAGGTCGAGGGACGCGGCGCCCCAGCGGCGGACACCGGCCGTGCGCTCGGTCACGGCCGCCAGCTTGGCGAAATAGGCGGGATGGTCGCCCTTGCCAATATGGGGAATGCCGGTGCCGATCAGGCCGCGTGCAGGATCCTTGCGACCCGACACGCGCAGCCGGCGCGACCGCGCGTTGGGCGTGTCGATGAAGGCGCCATTGCCCTTCTCGGCCCAGAACAGCTCGTCGGAGATCGGCTGGTAGATGACGCCGGCGATAATTTCCTTCTCGCGCTCCAGCGCGATCGAGATCGCGAAGTGTGGGACGCCGTGCAGGAAGTTGGTCGTGCCGTCGAGCGGATCGACGATCCAGCGATTGCGGCCGTCGCCCTTGGTCTCGCCACCCTCTTCGCCGAGAAAACCGTAGTCCGGTCGCGTGCGCTCAAGCTCGGCGCGCAGCGTGCGCTCCGCCTTGATGTCGGCGTGGCTCACGAAGTCGCCGGGGCCCTTCTCGGAGATCTGCAGGTGCTCGACCTCGCCGAAGTCGCGCTTCAGGTTCTTCGCCGCAGCAAAGGCGGCGCGGATCATCACCGTGATGGTGGCCGAGCGCGGCGCCAGCGACTTGCGTTCGGGCGGACCCGAGCGCTCGCGGCCTTCGCCCAGGGGCGCACGGCCGACGCGGGCGACGGGCTTCTCGCGGGGAGGGCGGTCGTAGGGGAGGGCCACGTGTGTGCTCAGTCCTTGGCGCGTTCGATGTAGCTGCCGTCTTCGGTGTTGATCACCAGGCGCGTGCCGACACCGATATGCGGCGGCACCATCACGCGGACGCCGCCTTCGACGATCGCGGGCTTGTAGGAAGAAGAGGCGGTCTGCCCCTTCACCACGGCATCGGCCTCGGTGACGGCGAGGACCACGGTCTTGGGCAGCTCGGCGCCGACCGGCGTGCCTTCGTAGAGCGATACGGTGACTTCCATGCCGTCCTGCAGGAACTTGGCCTGATCCTCGTCCAGCACGTCGGCGCCGACGGTGAGCTGCTCGAAGGTCTCCTTGTCCATGAACGTGTAGCCGTTCTCGTCCTTGAACAGGTAGGTGCACTCGCGCTCGTCGATATGGACGCGCTCGATGGTCTCGCCCGAGCGGAAGCGCTCCTGCAGCTTGTTGCCTTCGCGCAGCGCCTTGGCCTCGATAGCCACAAACGCGCCACCCTTGCCGGGGCTGATATGCTGCACCTTGGCCGCGACCCAGAGCTTGCCATTGTATTCAATGACGTTGCCGGCGCGGATCGAATTGACTTGGACTTTCATGGATTTACCGCTGGGTCGGAAAAATGGAATTCGGCCCCGTCCGCGGGAGCGGGACGAGGCCGGCGCGGCCTTCTATCAAAGGCAGCCGGGGGTCGCAACCGGGGCCTCAGAAGCCCAATTCGACCCGTTTCTTCCGGGGCAGGGCCCCGGCGATCACGGCATGGGCCCGCTTGAGGTAGGCTTTGGTCTCGGCCGGCGTCAGCACCTTGGGGTCGTCCAGTGCAACCCACTTGGCGCGGGCCAGGTAGGGCGCCGGCCGGAAGCCCTCGGAGCGGGAAAGCGCGTCGTAATGCTCGGGTGCGCATTTGAAGCAGAGGCGCGCGACCGAATGTTCGGGTGGGGCGATCAGGCAGAACATCTTGCCGCCGACCTTGAAGACCGTCACGCCTTCCCACTGCACGGTGCGCGTTGCACCCGGCAACTTGGAACAGAAGGCGTCGATCTGCTTGGGAGTCATGGCGGCACCCTACACGCCGACGTCGCCGCATGCGATGTTGGAGCATGACCGAATGGCGCCCCGACAAACTTGCTCGCCGCCTGCCAAACCTGCAGGCGCGCAACCGATTGCAGGCGGCGCTTCGAGAGTGGTTTGGCGGCGAGGGCTTCGTCGAAGTCGAGACGCCGATCCTGCAGGTGGCGCCCGGCGCGGAAGTCCATCTCGCCGGCTTCGTGACCGACTGGGAACTGCCCGACGGCGAGGAGCGCGAACGCTGGCTGCACAGCTCGCCGGAATTCGCCATGAAGAAGCTGCTGGCAGGCGGCATTCCCAAACTGTTCCAGTTCGCGCGCGTTTTCCGCAATGCCGAGGGTTCGGCACTGCATCATCCCGAGTTCACGATGCTGGAATGGTATCGCGCCGGCGTGGGCTACGAGGACATCATGGCCGACTGCGCCGCGTTGCTGCGACAGACCGGCGTCAAGGAACTGCGCTGGGGCGAGCATGTCTGCGATCCCCTGGCCGAGCCCGAGCGGCTGACGGTGGTGGAAGCGTTCCAGCGCTACGCCGGCGTCGATCTCTTTGCCACCCTCGGCAATCCCGATGCGCTATCGGCAGCATCAGGCATCGCCATGCATGCGGGCGACAGCTGGGACGATGTTTTCTTCCGCGTCATGTTCGAGAAGATCGAGTCGCGGCTCGGCATGGGCCGGCCGACGATCCTCTGCGAATACCCGATCTCCATGGCGGCGTTGGCCCGCGCCAAGCCGGGCGATCCGCGGGTGGCCGAACGCTTCGAGCTTTATGTCTGCGGCGTCGAACTGGCCAACGCTTTCGGCGAGCTGACCGATCCGGACATCCAGGCGGATCGGCTGGAAGCCGATATGGACATGAAGGAAGAACTCTACGGCGTGCGCTGGCCGGTCGACGACGATTTCCTGGCTGCCCTCGACCATGGGCTGCCGGATTGCGCCGGCATCGCGCTCGGCTTCGACCGCCTCGTCATGCTGGCGACCGGCGCCAAGCATATCGAGGACGTCTTGTGGCTGCCGGTGCGCTGAGCGCGGCTTCCTCACCGGCGAGCCGGTGCCGGCGATGGCCTAGGTCGAACTGGCTGCGAAGATCTCGTTGAAGGCGCGGACCGCGGCCTCGGGGCCTTCCTTGTAGTTCCATACGCCGCCCGCGACGGCGAGGAAGTCGGCGCCGGCCGCGACCACCGGCCGGCAGTTCTCTACGGTGATGCCGCCGATGGCCACGCACGGCACTTCCATCAGGCCGCTCCACCATTCGAGAATTTCGAGATCGGCGGGCGTCGTGACGGCCTTGGTGCCGGACGGGAAGAACGCGCCGAAGGCCACATAGTCGGCGCCGGCTTCGGCGGCTTCCATGGCGAGGTGGCGCGAGGCCTTGCAGGTGACGCCGACCTGCCGGTCCGGACCGACGATGCGTCGCGCTTCCATGTAGGGCATGTCGTCCTGGCCGACATGGACGCCGTCGCAATCGAGCTTCACCGCGAGGTCGGGCCGGTCGTTCAGGATGAAGGCGACGTCGCGCTGCTGGCAGATCGGCCGCAGCGTGTCGGCGGTGCGGATGATCGCCTCGTCGCCCGCGTCCTTCAGCCTGAGCTGGAAGGCCGCAACGTCGCCACCCGACAGGGCCGCACGCAGCTCGTCGGCGAACAGCGCCGGATGGTCGATACGCTCCGGCGAGATGAGATAGAGCCGGCAGCTTGGGGCCGCCGGTACGCGGTCGGTCATATCGGGACGTACCTTCTGTTGGTCGGCCCGATCTCTAGCACCAATTACCAGACGATGCGCACACCCGCCGTGAGGGCGTGGGCACTGTCTTGCCCTGAGATATCGCCCTCATAGCGCAGAAAGGCCGTCGTTCCCTGGGCGATGGCGGTATTGGCGGCAAAGCCTAGCACGACGCCATCGCGTTGCGGCGAAGCGCCGTAGGTCGTGAACGGCATTGCGGCTGCACCGGCGAAGGTTGCCGTCACGGGTCGTGCCACATCGCCGAACTCGTGACTCCAGCCCAGCCGGAACTGCAGGGCCAGGCGCTCGCGCCAGCCCATGTCCATCGAAGCGCCGAGCTGGGCGCCCAGCACCGTGCGCAGCGAGTTGGTCGTCTGCGCGGCGACGCTGAGGTTCAGCGCGCCTGCCTTGGTCTCGGTGAAGGCATTTTGGGTTGCCGTGAAGGCCTGCAGGCGAGCGAAGGGGGTGACGAAGGCGCTGCTGTCGCCACCGAAGTCGAAGCGATAGCCGCCTTCGATCTGGCCGTAGAACTGGTTGGCGCCTGTTATGCCCTGCGCCGTGCGCGTGGCGAGGCCCGGGACGGGAATGTTGCGCCACATCTGGTTGGAACTGTAGGCGTAGCCCACGATGGCGTCGGCGTAGACCTTGCCTTCGTTGTAGTTGGCGTAGAGGCCGGTCTGGATCGTGTCGGAAACGCTGCGTCCGTCGAAACCTGCGACCCATTGCGTACCGCTGGTGTAGCCGACGGTGACGCCGGCGCGCAGGCCAGGTGCAACGAGGCGGTCGAGGCCGGCGGCGAAGCCTCCGACATTGTAGGTGACGGCGCCCGTGTTCACGCCGTTGCCGACCGTACCCAGGCCGCCGAGCGCGCCGCCCCAGGCGCCCCACAGCGCTGGCGTCGTCGTATCGCAGGCGACGGTGCACGCTTCGGCCAGCGCGACACGGCTGCTGCCGCGAAGACTGCCGCTGCCACCCGCCTGGGCGGAGAAGTTGCTCATGAACAGCTGCGCGTTCTGCACCATCGCAGTGGAGAAGCCGGCATAGTTCTGGCCGCTGATGGATGTCAGGACGGCCTGGCCCTGGCTGGCCGTCAGCGTCGAGAGCGCGCCGAGCACCGTGGCGAAATCGCCGGTTGCGTTGCCCACATTGGCGTCGAGCACGGCGCCGACGGCCGCCTGCGTCGGGGTTTGGGCTGCCTGCGCAAAGCCGCCGACCTGCAGGGTCAGATAGACATTGTTGGCGTCGTAGCTGAGGCTGGGCTGCAGGAAGGGGTAGTTGCTGACGGCGTTCGCGTAGGTGCCGATGATGCCGCCACCGGCATTCAGGATGGTATAGGTCGTGCGCGGGGCATAATTGCCCGGCGCGGCGGCAACGCCCACGGTGCCGCCTTGCAGCGTCGCCGTGCCGGTGACGTTGATCCGGTCGCTGATCGACGAACCGGCGACTTCGGCGAGATAGGTGAAGGCGCCCGGCGTTTGCGTGTAGTTGCCGACGATGGTGATCGTGCCGATCGAGTTGCCGGGCGACAGCACGCCGCTGTGCACGACATTGCCGACGAGGGTTCCGTTGCCGCCCAGTATGCCTTGAGGGCCGATGGTGATGGTCGCCGCCGACAGGCTGGTGTTGATCGTCGCCTGACCCTGCTGGACAGTGAAGTTGCCGGTGCCGAGCGTGACGGGAGCGTTGAAGGCAATCGAGCCGCTGCCGACCGTGAGATTGCTGCTGGTGCCCGTGACCGATGCACCGAACGTGCCGGTGCCCTGTTGCAGCAACATGGTGTCGCCAGCCAGAAGGACCGGCAGGGTGGTGGAGAAGCCGCTGGCCAGGTTGACGGTGTTCTGCAACGACAGGACGGGCGTCGTGCCGCCATAGGCGCTGCTGACCTTGCCGTTCCAGCGATAGCCGACATAGCCGCCGGCCGCGTCGTAGAGATAGTCGAAGCCTTCGAAGAACTCGCGGCCCGTGTTCACATAGACGGCCGATCCGCCCACGACGTCGACGACGTTAGGCTGGAGTGCGTTGCCGGTCGTGCCGGTGGTGAAGGTGTAGAAGGCGGGCTGCACCGTGCTCTGCCCCGGCAGGTAGATCGAAATCTGGGTGTTGCTGCCGGGAACGATGCAGTTCTTGCCGCCCGGCGGGGTGGGGCATGCCGCGGTCTGCAGCGTGGCGCCGGCAGGCGGCGTCAGGAACATGTAGTTGATGCCGCTGTCCTGCAGGATGGAGCCCGTCCCGGTCGCGCCACCGGCCGACACCGTCATCGTGGCGGCATTCCAGACTTCCGACGGCATGGCAGTGTTGGGCGTCAGCTTCACGAAGGCGAAGTTCTGTGTGAGCTGCGTGGACATACCCAGGGTGACGCTGCTGTCGGTAATGAGATAGCCCGGGCGGACGGTGCTCACAGGCTGGCCCGATGCCAGCGACGTGAGATTGAGAAAGGGATTCATGTTGGCGGTGGACGGCACCGATTGCGCCGAACCACGGTCGAAGCCGATGCCCATGAAGGCGGTGCCGGTCGGATTGGGATTGGCCGTGCAGCCGCGGGCATTGGCTTGGCAGGTGATGCTGGTGACTTGAAGGATTTTCACCTGCGCCGTCGCGACCGTGTTGCCCGCGCCGTTCTGGATATTGACGTTGGTCAGCCAGTAGGTGCCGTTCTCGATGATGCCGCTGCTGTTGTAGATGAGCTGGCCGGGGCCGAGATTCTGGTCGTTAGGGCCGGGCGTGTAGTTGTCCGGCGTGGCCGTGATCCCGGTCGAGCCGGTATCCATGGTGAACTTGGTCGGCGAGCCGTTTCCGACCTGAAGGTAGATCTGTCCGGGGTTGCTGGCCGTCATGGCCCCGCTGGCGAAGGGGATCGTGAGGGCGGTGTAGTTGTCGTAGGTGTTCCACGATTGCGCCTGGGCGGACCCGCAGAAAAGCCATCCTGCGACGAGACCGCAGGCAGCGGCCGAAGACTTTACGCTCACTGAGTTTTCGCTCCCCCGAGATTGCCGCGAAAATACATGATTGGTTGTATCAGCACAACAGATGCAAATAGAGTTGCCGTAGGATAAGGTGATTTCTCAGACGAACGGACGACGAGAATCCAGACATGATCCGACTCTTCGCGTGCGTTAGGGTCCTTTTGTCGATGTCGGTTGGCGTACAGGCTCAGTCATCCGGCAGCCGCGAAGGGACCTGGGCAAACGATCGCGGATCGCAGCTCGTCATCGTTCGATCAGGGCGGGACGGCAGCACTTCACGACGCGGCCGAAGGGCCGCCCTGGGGGCGGACGGGAACCGACTTCTGCAAGCCCAATTGGAGTGCCGGTACGCTCTTGCCGACCGTCCCGGGTGTCAGACTGGAGATGCTCTACTCTGCTGAAAATATCGGCTGCAACAATGGTCGGCTTCTTCAAGCTAACCCTAGCCATCCGAATTCTCACCGCGGCCCCATGCGACTGAACAACCGTGCGCTAGGCACGGCAGGTCGTGGGTTGCATTTGGTGTCATGCGAGCGGCCTTGCTTCGCGTTGGCCAAGATGGACCAAACTAATCCTCGTCGGGATCGTGGTCCGGTTCCTGAATGGCAATCGCATCGGCAAACCTCTTGGCGAGCATGGGGCTACCGGCCGCCTCTGCGGCGCGCAGGCCCTCGCGGTTCGCATCGAGGCGGAGAAGGTCGTTGGGGGCGGCGGCCGCCAGCGCCTTTTCGATAAGGTCTATGGCCTCGCTGTACCTCTGCTGATCACGCAAGGCGGCCGCGACCTTGATGGCGTCTGCCAAGCTGCTCATGATTTTACTCCGGTGACGGATTCCGATCCCAACACTAAGCGCGCGTTCAGGTCCTTCATGATCGACGGCAACGGCGCGCCTGTTGCGTCGTTCCCGCCAACTGACGATTGCGATGGGGCTGAGTCTACGAGGTCGTTTCTCAAGACGGGCAGTGATCGTATGCGGGTCCGGCCTGCGCCCGGAGTTCCGGCTTGGGCAAACCGTCGGCAACAGCCCATGAAAAAGGGCGTTGGATGACCCGGAGGTTACCCAACGCCCAAGAATGACTAGATATTACGGCGTAGTTTACATCTTGCCCTGATAGATGCCGATGATCTTGTCGAGCATGTCGAGCGCCTGGTCGCGCGGGCGCTGGAAGGTGTTGCGGCCGATGATCGAGCCGTTGGCGCCGCCGTCGCGCAGGCCGCGGATCTCGGTGAACAGGCCTTCGAGGTCCTTCGCCTCGCCGCCGGAGAAGACGACGATGCGGCGGCCGTTGAACGTGGCCTGCATGACGTGCTTGATGCGCGCGGCCAGCGTCGACTTGTCGACATTGGCCTTCTCATAGGCGGCCTTCGCCTCGGGCTGCCACAGCACGTCCGTCGGCGGCTTCACCTTGATGATGTGGGCGCCGAGCAGGGCAGCGATATGAGCTGCATAGGCGCAGACGTCGAGCGCCGTCTCGCCCGCCTTGTCGAGCTTGCCGCCGCGCGGATAGGACCACATGACGACGGCGAGGCCGA
>VFQN01000944.1_pt1 | contig 51588 bp, 81 predicted proteins | sample 3512371 | NCBI WGS metagenome assembly VFQN01 (sample SAMN10412370, study PRJNA504923) | tailings metagenome | isolation source: Replicate 2 from Balatoc abandoned mine | place: Philippines: Itogon, Benguet | collected 2017-08-28
CAGCGGCGCCAGGGGAAACCGCCTCTGCGTCAGCACCGTCTGAATGGACGACATGGCAGGCAGCGGCGAGGGCAGGAAATCCTGCACACCACCCATCAAGCCCCCTATGCCCCCGTCCGTTCCCGCACTCCCAGGCACCTGCGCCCACAGCCTTGGCTTCCGTTGACCCAGCTTGGAGAACTCCGTGGGAACACATCTGCAGGGCCCAGCTGCCACCCCGGACACCTTACCGCCCTCCGCGGCCAGCAGCCCCGCCGCTGTGAGCGCGGAGCGGCCCCGCAGCGCAAACACGGAAGTCAGGCAGGACGGCAGCAGGTACCTACCGGTACGCATAATCGCACGGTCCTACCGGCACCGCAACGGCCAGCCCACAGCCAACCATGGCACTGTAAGCATGGCCCTGCATACAATGGCACTGTGAGCATGGCCATGCAGAGCCGGTGCCCCGGTTGTGCTGAAGGTGCACAAGACTGGCCCAAGGACACTACCGTAGCAGGGCACCAACCCTCAGCATCACGTAACAGAGCGACGTGCACCTAGCAGCTAGATAGCACCACATTGCCACGCATGCCGCAAGACTCAAGTACGCAACGTGCATGGCGGCGTACGTAGTCTGATGGGAGTACAAATGCATATGCATTATCGAGTCAGTAGGGTCCAGCATGCACCAGGTCAGAGGTGTAGGTGCGTTGGCGGAGCTCGCCACAGGACTCGAATACGAAGGACGTGCGTGAACAGCAGCTACCAGGGCAGGGCCCGGCAATGGCCATGCCGCGACAGCAACAGCCAGAGCAGCTACTTGCCTACACCCACTTGTTACTTTGGGTACTTGTTAATTGTTAATTCGGAACGACTATGTTGCAGCTCGTCCGTCTGCACCCTACACCACATCCTACTGCAACCAACCAAATGCCTGCATGTCTCTTGACCCTGGTTACGAAAAATACCGTCACTGACAGCAAGCAACTGAAGCCACAACCCCTCAGCCGCGTATGCCTCCCAACATATCGTGTTGTTACTGCCCGTTTGACACACTTACTTAGGGCCCCAAGCACATCTCCTCTGCCCAGCCCGACAGCTGCCTCCTCTCTTCCACACTCAAGTTCCGGTACGTCATCTTATCAACAGACAACACCGTATCCACTGCCTCCATCAACTGGCCTCTGCACCCCACCGGCGCGCCCTGCTCCCCCAGCCACCGCAGCACCGGCACCTTGCGCGTCCACGACACTGCCTGCACCAGCAGGTCCTGGTCCCCCCACGGCGCGCCCAGCCGCCGTAGGACACTGAGTGTGCCCTTGTCCGCTTGTGCGGCTGCGTAGGTGTACGGGCTAGCCTCGTTGTCAAGCCAGCCCGGCTGCTGCGCCAGCCACTCCAGCAGCGCCTCGCAACCTCCCCTCACTGCCGCTGTCAAGTACTGCCCCACCGGCATCTGGCCCAGATGCTGCCGGTGCAGGTACTGTGCTAGGGCCAGGTCACCCCGTTCCGCAGCCACAGCTATGGCATCCTGCCCGGCATACAGGCTATCGTACCTACGTAAGGGAATGGCACAGCAGCCCGCGCCCACCACCAGCCGCACCGCCTCCAGCAGGTCCCGGCTGTGGGCCTGTGTGTCACAGGGCCACAGCTCCACCACCCAGCTCAGCTTGCAGCCTGCAGCCGACACCCCCGCCTCCAGCGCCAGCCAACGTACCATGTCCACACCGCCAACCTTTGCTGCCCACGTGTAGGCCTTGTGGCTTAGCACCAGGCCGGCCTCCTGCACCAGGCACTCCACCGTTTGGGTGCTCCCTGACCTCACCGCTGCCTTCCCAAACTTGTACTGCTCGGACGCGTCCCGTATCACGGCAGCTGGCCCAACGGCTGACAGCAGGTACTGCACCACCTCCACCCGCCCTGCCCCGACCGCCGAAAGTGCCAAGTCCTGCGCCAGGCGTGCGTCAGCCCCCATGAGCGACGGGGCGCCCTGCTCTTGCAGCCACTGCAGCTTGGCAATGCCATCAGCGCTCCTGGCTGCAGCGTCCATGAGGGCCCTCCAGCTCCAGATGCTGCTGTCCTCGCTGTCTCCTGCCCGCAGCGGCAGCTCGCACACCCCCTCGCCCACCAGCCATTCCACAAACGGCAGGTTGGCCTCTTCCAACGCCCCGCAGAGGGCGTGCAACCCAAACGGGCAGCCGCGGTCCCGCAGCCACTGTACCCTGTCCAGGTCACCGGAGCAGGCGGCAGCCGCTGCAGTGCTATCTGGAAGGCAGCCGCTGCCCGCACCCATAACCACAAGCCACTCCGCCTTAGCCACTGCGTCCGGGGTGTGCGACTGGGCAGCTGCGTCCAACACCGCCGGACTGAGCTGCACGTGTCGGCTGCGAGAACCGCTGCTGCTGCCGTTGTACCAGTTGTCACGCAGTGTTTCCCACGCCTGCTGCAGCTCTGCCAGGGGGCGGTGCAGTGCAGCGGCCGCCAGAACCTCGTCCGGCTGCATCGTTCCCGGGCAACGCCGCAGCAGCCAGCCCAGCAGGTGCACATGGCTAGCCCTGACCGCCGCCACACCAGTATCAGGGTAGGGGATGCGATCGTCTGGCTTGTTTTGCAGCAGCTCTGGGAACACGCTGGGTTCCAACAGCGCCCACGCCACCTCCAGGTTCACCTCGCTCCCGCTGCGTGCAGCAGCGCACAGCAGCTGGAACTTGTGCCGGAAGGGCAGCTGCCGCATGTGCTGCTGCCCTGCCTCCTGCGCCCAGGGTGCGGCGTGGGGCGGGAGCGGCTGGGACAGGGAGGCGGTGCAGTGCTGGGGGTCGCCGAGGGCGTCGGCTGCGTCCCGGCACGCGAAGCGGCCGCTGAGGGCCCGGTCGTTCGCGGGCAGGAGTGAGAGAACGTGAAGCTGGAGGGCGGTGGGCAGCTGCTGCTCCTGTGAGTTGGCCGAGCTGCTGGATTCGTGTTCGCCCATGTTGAGCCGACGGCCGGTGCGCAGGGGGGCACCTGAACGCATCCAGAAGAAGTTGCGTTCTTACCATGTGCACTAGGTAGCAGTCACGTCAATCCAAGAATGCAATGTTGCCCCGTCAGCAAAAACATGCGTTCTGCAACCAACTTGCCAGAAGACTTGCCTCGGCTCTGCATATGCTATTGGGCCTAGGTTGGCTGGCGGCATGATAATGGCTTTTCATGCCTTACAATGGTCCTAGCTTACCTGGGCAAGAACCGAGCGCGGCGCAGAATGTCATTGAGTTATTCTGAAGGTGCAAAGGTCCGCTACAAATGATAGTCACACAGGATAGCAAATATGTGGTATGATGCTAGCGACCAGCAAATCCAGCTCTCGGCATTTAGCGAGTCAGGAGCATCTGGCGAACCGCCCGGCGATGAGCAGGGGAGCCCCCCAGGCAGGACAGGGGGCCATGTGTACACATGTAGACAGATCAGTGCGATTCATCAACACCCAAGTGCAGTACACTGCAAACCAAAGCAGCTCCCCAGGTGCGATACCAGCAGCGTGCCGACAGCCGAGCCCAGCGCGTTTCGAGGCAAGATGTGATGGGCAACGGCCCTCTTACGATGCGGATGTACTCAGGAATCTTACTCAGGAATCTTGTATACCGTCAAGTAAAGCTTAAGTATCGCGCAACAATTGACAAGTCCAGCCGTCACCCTTGAGCGAGTTGGGAGCAGCACGGCATCCTCTCTGCCAATTGTCAATCGCTCAATGAGCAGGGGAGCTCCTCTGGCAGGGGTGCTTGTGTACGCATCTAGAAAGGTCTGCATATTTATCAACATTGGTGCAGTGTAAACCGTCAGCTGACCAAAGCAGCTGCCCTCCTACACCCTACCGATGCCTCATCCCACACCTCCCCTGCTGCGGGTTGGTTCTGTCCTCCTGCGTGTGCCGTCTTGGAGCCGCGGTTTGCCCACAACCCAACCGTCCAGCTCCAGTTCACAAAGACGTACCGGCCACCGCCACTCGCAGCGCACCGACCTCCTCGCCCACGGCCCATGCTGCTCTCGCGCTCTGGCACACCCGTCCCTGCCACCTTTCAGCACACCGGAGACCCGTTCAAATCAAACCCGTGCCGTTGTTGAGCGCAACTTGTTCTCGAAGTCTTTCACCACACAGTAAAACCACACTACCCAACCGCAATATCACAGCAATGAAGCGGCAGTGCCAGTGTGCCACTAGGCACACTCACAAGTGGTCGGACGGTAGCTGCGCGCGACAACATCATCAACAAACCTCTCCCCTTCCACCCTCTGTCTTGCACCCCTGCCACTGTGCCCTGCCCCCTCCGTCCCTCCCTCAGCTTCCCTCCCTCGCCCTCGCTCACAGCCCGCCCCCCGCCCCCGCCGCCGCCGCCTGCTGCTGCCCCGTGGGCGGCGCCAGCGGCGCCAGGGGAAACCGCCTCTGCGTCAGCACCGTCTGAATGGACGACATGGCAGGCAGCGGCGAGGGCAGGAAATCCTGCACACCACCCATCAAGCCCCCTATGCCCCCGTCCGTTCCCGCACTCCCAGGCACCTGCGCCCACAGCCTTGGCTTCCGTTGCCCCAGCTTGGACGGCATAGCCACACACGGGCTGCTGACTGCCTGGTGCACCACCAGCCCGGCCGCACCACCCAGGGCCGAGCCCGCAGCCCCACTAGCTTCCCCACCACCACCACCGCTGGCAGCGGCTGCTGCTGCTGCAGCTGCTGCCCCCGCAGCCTGGCCGAAGGGCCCCTGCTGCTGCCCGCCTCCTCCCAACGCCGACACGCTGCCGGCCCGGCTCCCCCCATCCGCACCCACGCCATGTCCGCCCAGGTGCACCCTGGTGGTCGGCGCGGACACAGAGCTGCTCGACGCCTGTGCGAACAGCGGTGGGTTAGCCGGCTCCAACGCCACGGCCAGGGCCGACAACCCCGCCCCTTGCCCTGCCCCCGGGCCGCCCACTCCCCCTCCTCCCCCTGCCGCCCATTGTGACCCGGCTGCGGAGGCAGAGGCAGCCACCCCAGGCGCCACGAAGGGCGTTCCGCGGGGCCCGGCGGTGGCTGCGTCCTTGCTCTGCAGCGCGGCCCATGTGGGCGGGTGGTGGAAGCCGGTGGGGGCCAGCTGCTGGACGGAGGCCCTGCGGATGTTGAGATTGAGAGCAGGAATTAGCCGCCCAAATTAGTTGTTCGCAAGTGTCTTGATCTTCTATTCCGCGGAAGCCCGTGCATGTGGGCTGCTGGAGCGACACCGCCCTGCGTGTAAAGACGTGTGAAAAGGCTCTACTCGCTGTGCAGTCATAGCCCGCACGATGCCGCATGATACAAATAACGGCAGCCTGTGCACGCTCCCCGAACACCATTCCACCCCTTTCCAGCAGGCAAAGCCACCCATCAGCACTAGCACCTCACCCCACCACACCTCACCCCATCCCAACCTAACACCCCGCAACGCACCTGCTGCCGCCGCCGCCATGCGCCAACGCCGGCAGCCCCGTCACCATCCGCGCCGACTGCCGCCCCACTCCGCCCACCCCCGCCCCTGCCTGGTACAGCTGCCTCATCGACGGCGCCCTGCTCAAGGTCATACCCACCGCCCCTGCCTCCCCCACACCCCCTGACGAGGACCCCATCGACACCCCGCTGACCTCCCCTGCCAACGTCACGCTGCCCCTGCCGCCCCCTGCCGCCCGCACGTACGCCGCCAGCTCCCGGGCGGACATGTGGCCGGACGGTTCGGCTTCCAAGGCCCCGGAAATAGCGGGCGTGGCGAGGGCGGAGATGGCGGGGTGCCGGGGGGAGGCCATGCCGGATGAGGAGGAGGCCGGCTGTGTGTCCGGCAGGGCCATTGACCCACGGGTCAGGGAGGAGGGCGCCCAGCTGCCTGCAGCGCCCAGCTTTTCTAGCGCCAGCAGCTCCTCCTCTTGCAGCGCCTGTAGGGCGTGGGGCATGTGTGTTAGGTGGCGCTGCACCCCCGAGCGTGTGTGTTGAGGAGGGTACCATACATTTTACACCAGACGACGGTACCATACATGTGTACAGCGGACGAGGCACAAAGCACAACACGATGCACAGCCCTCGATACGCACCCGCGCTATTACACACGCACCCACCTCCAGGTGGTCCAGGTGCATGACCCGCATGGCGTCGAGCGGCGGACGAGGCACAACACGGTATCCAATCCTTGCAAGCACTAATACACACGCACCCACCTCCAGGTGGTCAAGGTACATGACCCGCATGGCGTCGTACGGCGCGGGCCGCAGGTGCTGCGGCAGCACAGCGGGGTTCCGCTGGAGCGCCTGTGTACCCGTTAGCGGAACAGAGGAACGAGGGAGGATGGGACAACGGATCAGCAGGGCCGGTCAAAATGGAGTGCCACGGACCCGCTGCTCAGCTGCCCGCTTGTAATGGACTGTCCCCTCCCCGCCCGCCCCAATTGTTTGATGTTGATGTTCATATAGCCCTACGGCGCTCGTGCAGCTTCTTCGTCCCCAAGTTGCAAGTACAACATACTCACAGTATCATTGCCGTAATGTGTCAGCAAACTGCACACGTGTAGATCACCTGCTTTACGGCCTTCTGGTCCCACAGCTGCGCCACCTCTATGGTGGCCTGCAGCTCCTCGTAGGTGGCGTCGTCGAACGCCACGCCCGCGCGCTGAACCCACGCAGCGATCTCCAGCGCCTTCTCCAGCATGCCGGCCTAGAGGGAGGTGGATGACAAAACTTCATTTAACGATATGAATTGCGCTAAGTAAGTTAATGTAGAAGCATGGGAGCCATGCAGCAATCTCCAGCGCCTTCTCCAGCATTCCGGCCTAGGTCGGGGGGACAGCGGATGAAGGTGAGGGAAGATAACGTTGCGGTGGACGATGGACGGTGGACAACACGCTACAGTACAGTGGACGGTGTAGAAGGACGGGGCACCCATGCCGTGACCTCCAACGCCCTGCCAAGCATGCCCATCTGGAGGAAAGTGGCAAAACAAATACTATCAACTGCTGAAACGTTGGCCACGAGCCTCTTGCAACCGACCGCACTTTTTGGTTTCCCTGCCCGCTGCCCGCTGCCTCATGCGGCTGCCTGCTTCCCTGTCAACCCACACAACGGCACTCGTGTGTTAGGTACCCCTGGCCTCCTCCCTGCCTTTTGGCTTCCCTGCCTGCTCCCTTTTCCCGCCCAGGCAGCCCACCTGGTGGCACGCGTGTATTAGGTGGTTGTAGGTGGTGATGGAGGCGGGCACCAGGTCGTGTGCTGCCCGCCCCGCCACCAGGTACTCGAACACCTCCAGCGCGTGCTCCAGCGCCCGGCCCACAACGCACGCCTGGTGTGGACACAAGTTAAGATGGAGGGTAAGACAGCATCGGTACGCGCTCTTTGCAGCACAAAGGTTGCGGTATAAAAGCTGGGTAGCATTGCGAATGGACCCTCTCGGGCGTGCTCCAGCGCCCGGCCTTGGCAGGCCCAATGGGATAGGCGACGTGTGTTTCAGGTTAGAGACAGGTCCAGGGCCAAAGAAGGTGACGTCGTAACAGGTCAAGGGGCACAGCAAAGGCCTGATGTGAGTCAGGGGTCCCAAGGGAAAGACAATGAGGCTCAGCCATAGCCATAGGGCTTGTTGCATGGGTTGTGGCAAGGTAGGTGAACATTGAGCACCTCCAGTGCGTGCTTCTGCGGGACTCAAGGATGCGGGTCAGGGGGCAACCTTGTGCCCTACGAGCAGTAGCCAGCAGGAACAGCTGGATGGTTCACCAAGGCGATTGACCCACCTGTATGAGCGCCGTGTAGGTGTCCAGCGTGGCGGGCACGTCCTCCTGCGGGCGGCACGTGGCAGGCATGACGCGTCGGCGTAGGACACGTGCCCTTTAGCGGCTGTGCCCCAGCCGCTGTCCTACTACCGCTGCCGTACTACCGCTGCCGTACTATCAGTATGCGTTTGCTCCCACGCAGCTTCCGGTACCGGGCCACGGAATCCCACTACCTTGCCATAATAGCAGCCCGTGCTATCATTGCCCCTTTCCACACCCACGTCCTGCAACAAGGCGTACAGATGTTGCGCCTCCCGCCACCAACCACAGCACCCTTGCCCACAGCCAACAGGCATACATGCGGGCATCCACAACCCACCGACCCACACCCCTTCATCAGGGCGTAACTGCCCGCTCCCGCCCACATGGTAGATGGTATCCTCCCAACCCGTAACACGCATAGAGGTGCTGCTTCCCACCCACACCCCTTCATCAGGCCGTAACTGCCCGCTCCCGCCCACACAGTAGATGGCACCTTCCCAACCCATAACACGCACAAAGGTGCTGCTTCCCACCCACACCCCTTCATCAGGCCGTAACTGCCCGCTCCCGCCCACACAGTAGATGGCACCTTCCCAACCCATAACACGCACAAAGGTGCTGCTTCCCACCCACACCCCTTCATCAGGCCGTAACTGCCCGCTCTCGCCCACACAGTAGATGGTACCTTCCAAACCCGTAACACGCAACAAGTTGTCGGGCCCCCCCTCACCTCCTTCATCAGGGCGTACAGGTGCTGCGCCTCCTGCCACCGCCCCGTGCGCCCCGCCGCCGCCAGCAGCCCGTTGTAGATGCGCGTGTTGGAGGCAAGCTGCTGCAGCTGCAGGCCCAGCGCGCCGCCGTCACCAGCAGCAGGAGCATGTGTGTTAACACCACTGCCCACGCTGTGTGTGCTCAGTGCCCCCAGCTGGTCGAACACGTCCATGGCTGTCTCGAAGGAGGGCGCCTTGTGCAGGGCCGCCTCACACACCTGCGGGTTGGGGGGATCAGTTCGTCGTATTGCACAATACCATGCACGGAGAATTACACATCACATTTGGTTGTTACAAAAGGACGGCGCCTTGTGCAGGGCCGCCTCGCGCACCTGCGGGTCGTCGAGGTTGGGTGTTACACCATTCGGCGGGATGGCGTTGGTGCGGGCTGGGTGAGCGTTCGCCGTGCGCGTTTTGGCAGCAGAGTGCTGTGGCTTAGCTTTTGGTCTGCGCTACCACAATGCACCTCAAAACACGTGCTGCACGCCAGCAATCCTCGGTGACAGCGTCTCTTGGTCTGCGGTCATGATTGCGGCTGGCGGTCCTGCTGTGTACCCCCCCGTCAACACACAGCCCATGCCAACCCGCACAGCACGTGTCTCCAACACGAGTCACCAGCACGCACCTGCAACAGGGCCTCCACCACCTCCTCGCTTATGGGGTGGCCCGCAGAGAGCAGGTCCTGCGAAGTAAGAATGGGGAAGCGGATCAGAACACACTCATTTAAGCAGCGCTGAAGTACGTCCCTGACTACAGCTTGGGTCTCCGGTTTCCTCTCATTGTCCCTCCTAGACCCCCCTTACCCTTAGCCGCCGCCCGCTGCCGCATGCCCACCGTAACAGCCTCCGTGCCCAGCCCAGCCCCTCGGCCGCCCACCCCTTTACACCTTTTGCTCATGCGCCACGTCAAGTGCAAGCCAGCTCAGCCCCCCGCCCCTTGCTCCATCCCATCCCTCACCTTGACGGCTGGCCAGGGCCTCTGTCTCCCACCCAATAGTCCGTATGCGTCACGCCCACGCGTCATGCCACCTCATCCCTTACCCCCATTCCCCCCCGGCCCTACCCTCTCACCTTGACGGCTTGCAGGGCCTCCCTGTACGCCCCCCGCCGCTTAAAGTTGCATGCCTGCAGCCGCCATTTTGGACCAGTCAACATCAACGTCGTGCAGCAACCATGTGTAGTAGCAGCAAGGCGTAGCAGGGATGTGAGCAGGAGTGTTGGAGCGGACGGGTTGCGGCACCGCAGTAGCACGACCAAACTTGTAGGACACCACCTCCTCACCACGTGCCCACGTGCCCTACGGCACCTGCCCCGCCCACCTGCAGGAACAGCAGCACGCTGTAGCTGTTGGGACCCAGACCATCCGCCGCCATGGCCGCCAGCACCTCGCCCGCCGCCCCCACACACCCACTAATACACACCCTTATACACGTGCCCCACGCACCTGCAGGAACAGCAGCACGCTGTAGCTGTTGGGACCCAGACCGTCCGCCGCCATGGCCGCCAGCACCTCCCCCGCCGGCCCCACCTCCCCGCGGCAGCACAGCCCAGTCAGAGCCAGGTTATACGACAGCATGTCAGGCGCCAGGGCCAGCGAGCGCATGCGCTCCAGCAAAGCAGTGACTACCATCTCGTCCTGCGGTCAGTGGAGGGGGTAAGGGGGTGGAAAGCACGGGCAGGGCCAGGTTGTACGACAGCACACAGGGTTGGAACGGAATGGAATGGAACGGAACGGAACGGAACACCAGTATACTGCTCTCCAGACCTTCGGTCCCACCGCTCCATCATCCCTGGTGCCCGCCGCTCCGCAGCCCCAGCGCACCACCCGCACCGTGGAGCTTCGGAATTCCTTGTCCCTGCGCTGCGGAACGCCGGTGCCCGCGCTCCGGAACCCCAGCGCACCGGCCGCAACCGGGAGCCTCCGATACCCCAGAGCCCTGCTGCGTTCCGTTACCCAACTCCAGCGCACCACCCACCCCGAACTCCAGCGCCGCCACGGACAGAGCCGCATCAAACAGCGCCTTGCTGGGCGGGGGTGACCCGCGGGTCAGCACCAGGTCCAGCGCGCTCAGCGCCACCTCGCAGCAGCCTGGGGAGGAGGAACCAACAGCAACGGGGTTGCCACTGGCAGATCTCACCCCGTATCCGTACAATCCGTTGGGTTGCGGTTGCGAGTATGAAAGGACTGTCAAGAAGGAGGAAGGTAGCTGCTGCGAAGCGTGTGCGAGTAGTGAGGGAGTAGGGTCGATGTGGGCGGCCCACGGGTCAGGACCAGGTCCAGCGTGCACAAGGCAACTGCGCAGCAGCCTGGGCGTCGTAGGTGCCGTGTACACATGGGAAGCGGTGTGTGCGGCGGTGGCGGCTGGAGTGCAGGAGGGAGCGGGCATGTGGCCTTGCTGTGGTGGTGGGGCTTCCAAGGGTGACATCAGCGTTCACCAGCGGAGCTCCGGCCGCTCCAATGAGGAGGGTGACCTAGGGTCCTTGCCGTCCTCGCCGTCTGGCTGTGGCTCTGGTTATGGCACTGGCACTCCCCAACACGGTGCGATGCTGAGGTTGACTGCTGGGTGCAGGGCAGCTTCGCCGCTCTGCTGACACGTTCAAACAGCACCACCGCCCCTACAGCGCTGCCGCCAGTGAATAGACGCCTAGGCGGCATCTGCGTCGAAGGCTTAGTACTGCCCTGCGTCTTTGCGCATGTCTGTCCCTGCCTTCCCTTCCTCTCTCTGCCGCTGCGTGGAGCAATCCCCAATGCCGGCGTCGCCTGCCCTGCTCTCACCCTGCCTCCCTAGCTCCTTGATGAGAGCCACCGCCGTGGCCTCATCCTCCAAGGCCTCATCACGCAGTACGGCAGCAGCAGCATCGGCCCAGGCGTACGGCACGTGCTGCCTGCCGTACCGCTCTCGGGAACGGTGCTCCGCCTCCCGCTGGCGGTGGTACTCCTGTGCGGAGAGGGCGGTGTTGGGAACTGTGCAGGCACAGGGCCCTGCTTGCTAGCTTTGCCTTGCTTGCACGCACAGCATGATGTAGGTTCGCTGTGAAGCGACGTAGTGGGCCCTGTGTCGGCTAGTGCCGGTGCGTCCATGACACTGGGATGGACACCGCTCCCTCACCCACGCGTATGCGAGCTATGTTATGGCCCCGGTTTGACCCAGGTGGCGCTGCATACTGGACATAGTTCTCCTTGCTTACCACTGTCCGCCGAGCTAACTCCTGTGCCCTGAACTGTGCCTGGGCAAGGGCTTCGGGCTCCATGCTGGCCGGTGCCGCGCAACAACCAGCGGCCCCGGAGTTGCTCTTGTCAGGTTACTTGCATTATATTATATATGTTGGGGACGGTAGGACCCTTCTGGGGGCACTGTGGTATGTGCAAAGAAAACGTCGTTGCAAGACGCTGAACCGCTTAGAGTGAACGATTGTCAGTAACTGTAAACATTCAAAGGAAACTTCATTTCGCACTTTGTCGTTTCTTGGCAGCGTGCCTTCGCAAGCGAGCTTAGATGTCGCAGGCGAGAAAACTAGCGATTTTCTGTGTTAATAGTTGTACTTGCTACCCGCTGTAGGGCGCACTTTCATTGCCACGCGTCTTGGTGTAGCTAGAAAGGCGACAGCAAGGGAGCTCCCCTGGGCAACAGCCGTACGTGGGACGAGCCAGTTCCTCGAGCCTGCACTTGCATTACGGCCTTGCGCCCGCCTAGGTGATGGAAGGGAGCGAGTACCAGTGCTTGCTGATGTGGCACAGTTGCCCATGAGCACTACATGCCCTCGCCAAGGGTGCTGCGGAGTGCGTGTTGATGAGCATCTGGGGGAAAGCACAGGGGAGCTCCCAACAGGTGCCATACCGACATGCGACAATGGGGCCGGTTGCTGAGATGCGGGGTGTGGTCCGGTGGGGTCAGCGTAACAAGCCCTAGGTGCCGACCAGGGGTGCGGACAGAGGAGACGCCTCCCCACCCTGCCCTGGGTGCGAGACGGTGCGGTAGCTAGTGCGCGAATGTCCGCCCAAATCCCACCCTGTAAACGCGCAGATAGCCTTTCATCACGCAGATGGCAAGGCAGAGCAGGGCAGAGGAATGCGAGGCGAGTTTTCAGCTCAACATGCAAACGGTAAGCCACACACGTGGGCAACGATGGGGTTGTGACCAGGGTGTGACACGTTCTTTCCTTCCCTCAGGAGATACGGTACGGCAACATAGCAGGAGCGGCGTAACCCTTCTCCTGAAAAAAAAAAAAAAAAAAAAAGCGGCAGCAGCAGGAGGGATGTGGTCGGGGGCAGGTCGGGGCTCGGGGGTACTGTGAGGACGGTTCGGAAGTTAGGAGGAACGGCGGGAACGGGAACAGGGGTACGGTAGTAGCACGCAGGCAGAGATGGAGCCTGCCTGCCTGAGCGTCTGAGCGAGCATGTTTGTGCGCATGGTGTGGGCAGAGGAGAGGGGTGAGGGCCCCTTGTAGGCAGTCTGGGGCAGCACTGGCACGAGGACCTCGCTTGTCGCTGCTTTGGGTACTGGATGCAAGTCAATGGGGGCAACGCGCAGACACAATGGCAGAACCAGGAATCCAACGTCACCCATAACAGCTGTGGTACCAGCCATGCATTACTGTCGCCCCCCAGTAGCGAATAGCGCAAGGTCCTCTCGGGCACCCAGATCGCCCATACACCCATCAGCGCCCATTCCTGCCCGTTCACGCCAGGTACAAAGGCAATTGTGCCGTTGTGCGGTTGAGCCACGCATAGTCTTCATGTACCTCATCACCAACACACTAGGCTCCGATCATGCGGCTGGACTTCAACACCTGCCCCAGCCCGATCATGCAAGTGAGCAGCATTCCTGGCACGTGTCGGACACCCCATACGTCGTGTTCCTGTGCACGCCCCTCACTTCACAACCAATCTAGCATTGTGATCTCACTGATCACGCGCGGGGAAGGTGCGACAGCAGCATCAGCACGCCACAGACCACAAGTTGGGGCGAACAGCATTTTGCAGCCCAACCGCGAGGCCCCTGTTTGATCGCCATCCGCTGAGCAGACCCCCCGTGGGGGAGGCCAGGTGTAGTGGGGGACAAACATGTTTCCTTCCCGTTTGTGGATACGTACATGTTTATAACTTCTTATAACAGAAAACTTCAATTGTAGCCTTGGCCTTCCGCGTGCGTATATCGCCTTCCAGTACCGGCGACCTGTGTAGACACTGGGCAAGCCTGTCGCGACTTGCCACTAAAGCCAGTGCCTATGATACTATTGCGGCGGGGGTTTGGAGTGCTTGGGACTCGTGCTGCCGCTTCGGGCCTCGAATTCGCAAGTGCATGGCCGTGCCAGCACTTGTGAAATACCGGGACTTTGAGCAGCTCCAATCGCGTTGATAATGTATTATATAAGATATGATAGGCAGGCCGGCGGTAGAAGCGGTACTTTGTTTTGCGTCGCACGGGAGGCGGGATAAGCGGCGAAATGGGGAGTCCTGGAGGCAATGGCCGATAGCAGAAAGTCTCATCGGTCTCATTTCATTGCTCTCGTTCAGCAGCACATGTGTACATGTCCCCGGCGGTGGTTCTGGTGGTGATTGATGTCCGGCATGCCCTGCAACTTCAGACCAACGCACACAACAGGAAGGGTGTGCGTTGGCGTCCAGAGGTACTGCTGGTACAATACGCCTAGGATGGGATATAGAGCAATGCCGCGTGCTCGCTGTTCCTGGACTCGTTGGAGTCAGCGTGGTATCAAGGGGCTGCACGGGCACGTGTGCCTGGCTGCAGTAAGGTAAGCTGAAACGCACCGCAAACGACGTCCGCCATGGTCTCAACAGCTCATAACGCAAACATAAGTTGATATTAGGCCTCAGGGTACACGTGCACCCGCGCCGTCCTTGGACACGACGGGTTTGGTGCAAACAGAAGCGGCTTTGTCGGCACGTGTCACAAGGACAGGCGTGCACCCTAAAACGCGAGGCAGGCAATGTGTGCCATCGCGTCCAGGAGCGCCAGCGCGCGAAATGCGTTGTCATGACACCATATAATGATGCTGCATTGTTGCTGTTTGCGGACGGGGCGGCTGTGGTGCTTTCCGAGGCCCCTTCTGCCCTCCTGGACTGCCATCTTCAACCCCCTGGAAACCTGGGTTTGCCATGGCGTCCAGACCCGTGCACATAGCGTAAAGTTTACTTTTATACTATATTAAAAGGCGATATGCTTACATATCCTGGACGCCATGGCAAACCCAGGTTTCCAGGGGGGTCAAAAACGGCCAATTCGTGCACCTGGCCTCCCCCATGTGAGCAGACCCCGACGCAGCCGTAGGACGAAACTCAACGAAAACGCCAAACGTGTCCAAACATGCACAACGTGCTTATTTTTTCGTCGCACTCAGTGCTTCATGGCTGTTCACTGGACTACAGCGTGACAGTAGGTGTCTGCTACCGCTGATGGCTCGCGACCGGCTCAGGCGACAAGCCCACACACCTAGACACTCAGCACAACGTGCATTTATGAAGTTGTACAGCGGTGGAACTCGTGCCACACGCCCTCCCGTGCAACAGCTCCTCGTTACGTCGCAGCTCAGAGGCATGCTCGTTGTACTCGGCCACGGCAGCGCTGTGACAGCAAGCTTTCGATAGATGAGTTTTAGCATAAAGGCTCATGGCTCGCGACTGATAATGCGTATGACCCGTTTAGCGTACACGCCCTGGTCTCCATCGCAAGGGCACTTCCGAAGAGTTCTTCGCGCACGCTGTCGTTGCCACCGCACGCCGAACACAGACTGGTACGATGATCACCACACGTTGGTTGTGGATAAGGTCGCGTATCTCCAAGCCTTGGGAGCGCGCGGGGAGCGGACTTTCTGCTCCGGAGCCAACATCTGCTCGTACAGAGATCATGCAAGCTGGGCGATACTTAACCCCTTCCCCGGGCCAACTTTATCAGTCCCGATTTCGTCGTGACCCAACACATCAGCAACAATGGCCCTCCTCGCTAAGTCCGGTGTCAAGGCTGCCGCGGTCTCCCGCCGCTCGTCGGTGGTGGTGCAGGCTCGCCGCACCGTGAAGCCCTCGTCGAAGGCCTCGACCCCCGACAGGTGAATACTTTAATCAGCGTATGATCTTGTGATCGGAATGGCCGTTCGTAGATGTTCGCAGGTTTTGTATCGCTACTGTGCCCAGCGAATCACGATGGGATGTGGCTCAAGGCTCGTATGTAACTCATCTCTCTGCTCCCTCCCTTCGTGCAGCTTCTGGTATGGCCCTGAGCGCCCTCTGTTCCTGGGCGCCTTCACCGGCGAGCCCCCGAGCTACCTGACCGGCGAGTTCCCCGGTAAGTCGATAAGGATCGTGAGGACAAGTGGGCTCGAGGCCAGCGCGGGCAGCGCTTGCTAGCTCTGTGCTTGCTTTGTCCATTTTGTATCAGCCTTCCTTGTTGACCGATCTTCGTTTGGCAGTCTGGATGCGAAGATTCGCTGGCGCTTTAGCAGCGTCGCACTTTTCTCGACAGGCGCTGAGCATGCGCGCCTTCTGCAGCATTGCCGCTACCCTTTTCTGACTATTCGTATCGTTTTCATCTGTTTGCAGGTGACTACGGCTGGGACACTGCCGGTCTGTCGGCTGACCCCGAGACCTTCAAGCGCTACCGCGAGCTGGAGCTGATCCACGCCCGCTGGGCCATGCTCGGCGCTCTGGGCTGCGTGTTCCCCGAGATCCTGGGCTCCTACGGCGTTCCCTTCGGCGAGACCGTCTGGTTCAAGGCTGGCGCCCAGATCTTCCAGGAGGGCGGTCTGGACTACCTGGGCAACTCCAACCTGGTGCACGCCCAGTCCATCCTGGCCATCCTGGGCACCCAGGTGCTGCTGATGGGCGCCATTGAGGGCTACCGCGTCAACGGCGGCCCCCTGGGCGAGGGCCTGGACAAGCTGTACCCCGGTGGCTCCTTCGACCCCCTGGGCCTGGCTGACGACCCCGACACCTTCGCCGAGCTGAAGGTCAAGGAGATCAAGAACGGCCGCCTGGCCATGTTCTCCATGTTCGGCTTCTTCGTGCAGGCCATCGTGACCGGCAAGGTGGGCAGGGGTGGGGGGCATTGACAGGGTCCCATAGCTGCGTGCCTGCGCATCCTTGCATGGGCACGCCTGCTAGAGCTGCACCGCCGCACATTGCGGTTGCACGTGTCTGACGGCACCCGTTTGTTTTTGCTTTTGTCTCTTCACGGGGCTCCATATCATCCTTCCTATCCTTCCTAATCCGTCTCGCGCCCTGCCCATTCTCTTCCCGCGCAGGGCCCCATCGAGAACCTGTCCGCCCACCTGGCCAACCCCGGTGAGCATACTTGCATGAACTGTTGACTGACCAAGTTGACTCGGATGCATGTTGCCACGTGAAGGGGCGTGATGCGGCCTGCCTGAGCTCGAAAGGTACATCGCTGTCTTGGCCCGCTGCTTCCCTAGCTGCGGTTTGTTCATACTTCAGCCCCAGACTGACCGTCCTGCCCCTGTGTTCCCTTCCTTCCCTTCCCCGTAGGCGTTAACAACGCCTTCCAGTACGCCACCAAGTTCACCCCCTCCGCCTAAGCGGTTCGCCTGCGCGAGAGGAGTGTAGCCGTGGCGGTGTGATGCCCACGCTCCATTTTGTGGCCGTCTGGAGGAGCAGCGACGAGTTGATCTGAGGGCGACTGCTGAATGTTCGGGGCCTGTACATTCCTGTGCCCCCGAAGGGGGCTTGGTTGAGCAGGTTGCATCCGGGACCCCCGCAGCTCCAATTTGCATAGGTTGGGCTGTGGGGCGTCCAGCGTTCGCGTTTGTGGTTTGCTGAGTTTGGTTTTGGGAGTCGTTCTGAGAAGACCATCTGTTGGTTGCTGGCGTGTACACATGCCGCTAGCCATGTGGTGCGCCCAGCCGGCGCTGCCAGCGCGCCGGGCGCTGCATGCGCGGCTCCTGTAACATCTTGACGAATAATGATCTGTTGGCTGTCTCCGGTGTGGCTCTCCACACGCCGCATGATCAGCAGCCTGCGCCAGTGTATATGCCTTTGGAAAAGGCGGGGCAGGGTTTGGGCCGTCAGCTTCACGGCAGCCTGGAGAGCCGCACCACTCAGCACCACCTGCCTGGTCACTGTGCCTGCTTTGGCACGATGCATGGGTTATGGCAATGAGCAAAGTTTTTCGCCATCCTGGCTTCATGAGCCAGCAGGTCTCCTCGAATACCAGGCATGGGCAGCTGCCCACCGCTGTGTTGCACCCAGCCCAACGCCCAACGCCCAGTGCAGCTTAAACGTTCCCCCAGTCCTGCCTGGTCCTGCCCAGTCCCCGCTGTCCCCTGTCTCGCACCTCACACTTGTACGCCGTTCTGTGCACCGGGTGTTGTAACAACAGCCGGGGTAGAGTTGCTACGGCAAGACGTATGAACGTAGGAGGCCGGCTGGGGTAAAGGACGTGCGCAAAGAAGGAGAAGGAGATTCCGTTGCCCAAGTGTGTGAAAAGCGGAGCAACCCGGGCATCTACGCCCCCTGAAGCCTGTACTGTTGCCAAACGCTCAGTGTGCCGTGTACAACGACTTCACACCACGTCAGTGTGGGCACGTACAAGGTGAGCTAGGGTCATATCGGGGCGTGCGGCTTGGGGCCGGCTGGAGCCCATGTCAGTGCTGTTTGGCGGGAAAAGCACGAAGCAGGCACAGCACGAATGCCACACCAGAGTCTCGGCAGCTAGTGCAGAACTACAATATAGATGTACATTTTCGTATTGCGTCATATGTTTGCCTGGCAGCACGGCTCGAGCGCAACTCCGGCGGTAGAAAGGCCTGTCATGCCCAGGGCAAGGCATTACTTGCAGTTAACACCTTTTGATTGAGTTCTATAGTCAGTACTTACCCTGACGACTATGTTACTATGTCATACGCGACCATAGCAGACATTTCCGAACAGCCCACACACAGAGAAGCAATCCTGCACAATCCACTAGGGGACCCCGGACAGATTGCGCAGAAGGCAACGCCATATGAACGCGACAGCGGGGCCTGCTAAAGGGCCTGCGGGGGCGGACTCGACCATCCTTACGGTATGTTGCGACGAGTCCTTTCAGCTTTCCTCAGCCCCCTTTGGTGAAGCATGCATCCTGCGTGCTTGGGCTTTTAAATTGAAGCAAATCATGCTTGCTGCTCACCTTCCTACCTTGCCGGGCGCCCTACCTTCTTGTCGTCGTCCCCAGGCGCTCCAGGCCGCCCTCGCGGCAGCCCTTGCCAACAACAATGAGGAAAGCCAGGCCAGCCAGCAGCACAATGAGCAGGTCATCAATAGGCTACGCAGCGTGCTCATCATGCTGCTGGACGGTAGGCCATGAGGAGCCTCCCTGGCTGAGCTCCTGACCGTGTTAGGGTGTGCGGCATCGCACCCATCCTGGATCACGTGGCAAACCCTGAAACGCACTGCAACGGAACGAGAAGCTCACGCTGTTGACAAGAACCCATTGTTTGCTATTCAGGTCGCACACGGGTGGTGGGGGACGAGCTGGTTAAGCTGGTGGATTTCGTGATGGACAACCTGCCAGCGGTCTTCTGTGCAACCACCACAACCGCCACAACCAGCGCCACCGAGGGCGCAGGGGGCGCACAGAGCGCAGCAACTGCTGTGGATGTGGACGCCGGCGTAACGCAGCAGCTGCTGCGGCTGCTGCTGACCACAGCACGCACCAGCAGGCGAGTGGCCTGGGACATGCCCAAGGCTGTCGGTACGGCGGTAACCACCTGCAACACGTGCCTGCAATAGCTGCAGCAGGTTCCGGGCCATGTAACAGGCATCGCCGAATGAAAGGCGCAGCGCTCGCTGCTTCCTAGCTCGCTGCCTATATGCCGTGACTGCATGCACGGCCGGACTTAACCCACATGGGAGCATGCGGTGCAGGCCCTGTTGCCGGTCCTTGATGCCCCGCGGGTGGTCCCTCGTCCCACTATTTGTACCTCCACCGGCTGCATCACATCCTGTATTGTGAGATATTTCGCACCGTCTTGCAGGTCGCTCATGCCCCGCGTGGTGTGCCTGGTGGCCAAGCTGGCGGAGCTGCCCCCCGCCCCCGAGCAGCGCCGCACCCTGGCGCTGGAGCTGGGGGCGGGGGCCATGGAGCTGCTGCTGGGTGGGTTAGCATGCATGCACATATGCACTGCTGGTACCTAACGGAGCTGCCAAGAACAGCTTCGTGATGTGGGGTCTGAGTACGACTCCATGTACTCCTTGAGCTTATTAGCGTTGCCACAAAAGCTGTGTCCGACGCTTAGACCCTTGTGCTGCGTAAATACAGATGCGGAGCAGCAGCTGCTTCTGCTGTCCCTGCCGCCGCCCGCAACTGGTTCTGCGGGACGTGCGGCTGAGGGCGCGGGTACCGCCAGCAGCACACCGGAGCCTGCGGCGCTGGGCCTGGGTCCCTGTGTGGGTGCCTTCGAGGTGCTGCTGGCCCGGCTGCACGAGCGGCAGCAGCAGCACAAGGCCAACCAGGCGGCGGCAGCGGACGGAGCCGAGCAAGCAGACGCCTCGTCGATGCCAACGCTGACGGCTGCTATCGCGACGCCCCAGGAGTGCCTGGTAGGGCTCTGCTGCGCATGAGCGGGAAACGAGTATGATGTCAATGTGAACGGAACTTGTGGTCGGCTCCAGCAATCCCTACGGGGTCAGAGGTCTGCACGACACAGCGCCTCACGGCGGGTTTGTGCCGCGGGCGTCCCATTGACTCCACTGCTGCCTTTGGGCTGCGTGCCGTGTGGCGCCGGTTGTACCCTAGCTTACACTCCCAACCGTTTGTCTTCTGCTGTAGGCTGCTGCGGAAGCGGGCGCCTGCCTCCTGGCCCAGCTGCTGGTGCTGCGCCCCACCCTCCTGGCGCCGCGCGTGCCGCAGCTGGTGTGCCAGGTACGCGGGAGCAGGAGCTCGGTGCAACACAAGCCCCTGACAGACCACGTTGACCGTTCCTCCCCCTTCACCTTCGTTCTCGGACAAGTGCACAGCACTGGTGGACCAGACCAGGGTGGTAGGCCGGGTAGCTAAATGCACATGCGCTGCGCTCCTCTAGCCGTGACCCAAAGGGAAAATGCTCCCTCGGCACATCTTATCATCCTCCAGGCGCTGCTCCAGCTGGCTGTGGCAGCCGAGCCCGGCCCCCAGGCGTCCTGCCTCGCCTGCGCCGCCCGCCTGGTGGCACTGTGCGGGCCGCCGCACGCGCAGGCGGGTTGTGGTGAGGCGCTGCTGCACGTGGCGTTGTGCCTACTGGAGGTGGGTTAACGTGGTGGCTTGTGCAGGTGCACCACATTGAGCAGCAGGGGCAGAACGTGCATGCAGAAACGGGGGCGGGGTGCGGGGAGGCGCTGTTGCACGTGCCCACGTGCTTGGCGGAGGTCGGTGGGAGGCGGGAATGTTGGCACGATGGAAATGACAAGGACCAGTAGCAAGGGACTGTTGACGTTGCATGGGCCACGTGCCTTGTGGAGGAAGTTGCGAATGCATACGTGTCCGTTTGGTGGTGCGCGTGGCTGCGCGCTGCACGTCACGGACACTTCCGGTGTTGCACGCTTCAAACTGGGGACACAGGCCGTGCTTGTCGACTTGATTAATGTGCGCTCATGTCTCTTGACTGCAGGCTTGGTGCGACGGGGCGCTGTCGCTGGAGCCTACTTCCACGTCAAGCAACAGCGGCAAGCGTGCCGCCGCCGCGGCCGCACTGGCGGCTGCCTGGCACGGGGCAGTGGGTCAGGCGCTGGAGGCGTGCGTGGGGCAGCTGCGGGCAGCGGGGCTGCTGGACTCCTATGCAAACAGGTACCGTACGGTGCTTGTTGTTTGCCTGGCGACAGTGCTCCACACCTGCGTACCAGTACCCGTACGTAACCTGCATGTCCCAGCAGCGTGCCAATTAACCAAACCACGAATGAAAGTTTTGAAGTTTGACATGTGTTGCTCATTGTCCGGCCTCAGGCTCCTCGGCTTGCTGCTTCGCGTCTGCACGAGCTTAGCCGCCAAGGCTGCAGGACCTGTCCAGCCGGGAGGGCTGGCTTGTCGTACCACGTCCACACCGGCCGCAGCCACGGCCGCAGCTGCAGCTGCTGCTGCGCTTGAGTGCTACCTGCCTCGGCTCCACGACTGCCTGGCCTCGTGCCCCCACCTGCTGCCCAGCGCAATGGAGAAGGGTGTATTAGACCTGCTCCTACAGCTGCTGCACCTGCAGCAGCAGCAGCAGCCGGGCGTGGGTACCGCGCAGGGATCCGGCGGCGCGGGGAAAGGCCAGGCGGCCAAGGAGGCCGTGTCAGAGCCCGGGCGGGGACCTGTCCTCGCTGCTGCCCTGCACGGCTGCTGCATGCTGTGTGTGCAGTGGCTGGGGCAGCAACCGGCAGCAGGTGAGGGTCAGCACGGCATGGGCAGTGCATCTGTGAATCCGTATCCGAACTGCAATACCGCACAGCTCCGTCCAAATCCCCTCCTGCTCGGGCGTAGCCTTCGGGATCACTGTTTTCACCTGCTCCCCCGCTCACGCGTCCCCCGCCCAGGTTGCCTGGCGGCAGCCGTCCGTGTCCACCTAGGCCTGCCCCCCGCCCACCTGCCGTCGCCCACGGAGCACGGCAACCGGCAGCAGAAGGAGAAGCAGCAACAGCAGCAGCACACCAATCGGCCGCAGCGTGTGGGCCCCGCTCAGGGTGCCGCTGCCGGCCCTGGCGGGGCTGCTGCGGAGGGCGAGGCCGGCGGCGTGTTGAGTCAGGGCGCTGACGGCGGACGGCCCAGCAAGAAGCGCCGACTGCAGCTCAAGCACAGCCAAATGACGTGTAAGTGCGGGCGTGTGGGACATGCCCTGACCTACTTGACTAGACGACACGACTTTTGTTTAAGGTAACCCAGACGTTTGACAAGCGCATTGCCCTTGCTGCGTGAAATTTGACACTTCGCGGGGCCCCGGGGATCGGTTGGTTGATGACATACATGCAACAGCTCTTGGGTCATGGACCGCAATCCGCACACCATCTCGTTCCTTCCCCGCTGTATGGCGGGCTAACTGTTGTGCCCGTTTGTGTCGTTTTCCGCCCCATGCGTATCGTCCATCAGTTGCGGACATTGGCGAGACGCTGACGCAGGCTGCAGGCGGACGCAAGCGCGCAGGGGCCGGCGGCGGCAGGGACGCCGACGGCGACGCCGAAGACGGCGACCCCAACGGCGACGCCGACGGCGGCGCTGTGGACGGAGGGGCCGCCGCGGCGTCAGGCCGCACACCAGCAAGCGGTCGCAGCGGCGGTGGTGGCGGCGGCGGCGGCGGGGCCGCCAGCGCAGCGGGCGCCACCGGCTGGGCAGCTGTGGCGGCAAACGGTGCCGCGGCGGCGTGGGTGAGGCTGGTGGCAGGCCTGGCGGCGCCGCCGGCGGATAGGAGCCGAGGCTCTGATGGCGGCGGCGGCGGCGGCGGCGAGGACGTTGGGGAGGCGCTGGCGGGTGCGGTGACGGCCGCGGCGACGCAGCTGTCGAAGCTGCAGCTGGTGACGTGCCACCTGCTGCCTGCGGGCAGTGCAGAGTGCACGCTGCTGACGCTGAGCATGGCCGCGGGCTGGGCGGGGTGGCTCACATCGCCTGACTCGCAGTACCAGCAGCTGCACGGCCGACAGGGCCAGGGGCCGAGGCAGGAGGAGCAGCAGCAGCAGGCGGACGAGAGGGCGGTGCTGCGCCGCGCTCGGTGTGCGGCCTTCCAAGCGCTGTGTGTGGCGCAGCTGGCGGCGCTGCGGCAGAGCGCGCTGGATGGGTGCGGTGGTGGCGGCTGCGGCGACGGGGATGCGGAAGGAGCGGGCGGGCGGGGCGCGACGGATGGCGGCGTGGCGGCGGGAAGCGCGGCTGCCCTGCTGCGCATCCTGCGGGCCGTCGAGGTGCGCGCTTGTTGGCGCATTCTGCACGAGGCTACCACCTGTTGTCGCATCCTGACCTCGACCACCATCACTACATGAAGTGATACCGTATGAAGTGCGACTGCCGGATTGCTGAGCAGGTCGTCAGCGTGTACGTATCTGCCTATCGGCACACCTCTAATGTCGCGCCCCTCGCCCCTGGCCCCGCAGCTCCTTTCCCTGGGCGTGCTATCCGACGTGGAAGACACCATGGCCGACGCCAGCATACCAGCTGCCGCCGACGTATCTGGGGCCGCCGCCCCCACGCCCCCTCACGTGGCAGCGGAGGCAGCCGCCCTGTCTGTCCTCAGCGTCGCCACGCTGCTGCCGGCGGACTGTACGGCGGGCATCCGCGGCCTTACGATCGACGTACACACCGTGGGGCAGCACCAGCAGCAGCAACATCACCAGCAGCAGCACACTATTCGCAGCCACCATCCGGCGGCCCCGCCGCTTTTTCAGGACCTGCTGCAGCGCGCCTCCTCGGCGTGCGCGCAGCTGCCCGTGGTGGTGCCGGAGGCGGGCGGCGACGGCGATGGCGGCGGCGCGGCGGCGGCGGCGGCGGCGCTGGCTGCGTGCCGTGGCGCCGTGTGCCGTGTGCTGCCGCTGGCCATGCTGGTGCACCTGATGGAGCTGGAGGCGGGGCCGTCGGGGGCGGAGGCGGGCGAGCAGGGCGGCGGTGTGGATGCCTCGGACCGGGTCCTGGTTGCCAAGGAGGGGTAAGCCGCGGCGTCTGACGTGTACCCATTGGGAGTGCCGCTTGGGCTTTTGGCTTCGCTGCTTGCCTCTCAACGCCTAACATCGGAACTACGGCTGCTGGCCCCACAGTGTGCGTGTTTGAGGCCGGGTCCAACGAACTGCCGTGTTCACCCCTTCCTCTGTGACATCCGCAGGTGGCAGGAGGACGTGCAGATGGTGCTGAGTGAGCTGGGCACCGCTCAGGCCGCCCTGGGCTTGGTTGAGCCTGCGGTCGAGGGGGCAGGTGGCGGCGGCAGTGGTGCTGCTGCTGCCTCCGCTGCCCTGGTGCGTCACCAGCACGAGGTGGCAGCCATAGCGGACGCAATGTGCGCCCTGGCAGCGCTGTGCAGCTGCCGGCGGCCGGGGCAGGTGGTGGCGGTGACGGTCGAGGTGGGTGCGGGTGTGCGAATGGAGTGGTGGCTTCGGAGCCTGTGCTTGAGGGGCTCCTTCGCAACCTGGGGGATAGGATGACCTTGTTGGTGGTGGTGACGGTGGGGGTGGGTGGGTCCACCACGGCCGTGAGGGGACCCTGTGCTGAGGGGCATGCGTCTACGTGCGTGGCGAAGTGGAAGAGCAAAGGAGTACCGGTTTGTCGCCGGCGCGGTGTTTGTCAACCACGTTGCAAAGTGCCTTGCTAGAGCGTAGGAACTTGCACTTGTACCTTTTCGCGATGGAAGCATGTGGCATGGCTCCAGCCGTTTCATGCGCCTCGCCCCGGGGCCTCACCCTGCGCGTCTCCCACATCCCCACAGACCATCGTCCAAGTGGTGCACAACGCACGTGCGGTCCTCACCTGCAGCTGTGAGCCTCCCATTCCTGACAAGCCAGCCAAAGGGGCGGCGGCTGCACTCAAGCCCGCACCTGGCCCCGCCGCCGCCGCCGCCGCCTCTGCTGCTGCCTCCCTCCTCCCCGACCTACCCCACCACCTGTGGGTCGCGCCCCTTCAGCCCGTCCTGGCCTCCACAGCAGCCGCTGCGGCAGCTGCTAATACACACGAGGAGCAGCGGCTAAGACACATGCAGCAGCACGGGGCGCACGGTGGAGCTGCAGGGGCGGCTGCGACGCAGCCGCTGCTGCTGCAGGGTCGGGGCAAGGAAGGGCTCGCATGGCCTGGCCTGGCGGGGCTGCTGGAGTTCCTTGAGCCGTGGATGGCATGTGCGGCGGAGGGCGCGGGGAGTGGAGGGGCGGGGCCATCCGCGCCAGGAGTGCTGGCGGGGCTGCAGCTCTCAGCTCTGGCCGTGCTCAAGGTGCGGACATTCTAGCGAAATTGTTCATAGCCCAATTATAGAGTCGTTGCCACGTCTGCATCCCCATCTTCGTCCCTTCCCGGCTGTCGCCTTGCACAGCGCGCCGCCCTTGCTTCCCGCTCACCCCCTTTCGCACTACATGCCAAACCGTCCCCTCGCCCCTTCGCCACCGCTTCCATAGGCCTTCGTGTCCCGCTGCCCAGCTTCGTCCCTCCCCGGCTGCCGCTCTGCGCTGCGCTCCGCCCTAGACCGCGGCCTGCAGGCACGCCACGCCGCCACCCGCCGGGGCGGAGCGGCCCTGCTGCAGGCCGTGGTGGCACGACCCGCCGTCCTGGTGGAGGCCTTCGGTGACCCGGGTGCACCCGTTAACCCACAGCACCTGGACGCAGCAGAGGGGCAGCTGCTGCTGTCGCTGCGGCTGGGCCCCACGGACGGGGCCAGCCAGGCGGAGGGGTGTGTGGGAGGAGCAGAGGGCAGTGGGGGCGTGAGCCAGGGGCCGCTCAAGGCGGTGCGGTGCAGCCTGGTGGCGGCGGCGGCGGGGCTGGCGGGCCCGGGCGGGCTGGCGGGGCGGGAGAGCTGCGTGGTGCTGCCGGTGCTGGTGCTGAGGTGCCTCGGGGACGACGACCTGGGGGTAAGTCCGGCGGCCGTGTGCAAGCCTCGCGTCCTCCTGACGTATCATGCACTCATTGGATGTGCAAGCACGTAGTGCGCATACTCAGGAACACCTTTCGCTGAACTGTGCTTACACTGACAGGGGGCTGGTCCGTCGATGTAAACCCAACGCCACCTTCCCGCACCTTCCTCGCAGCTTCGCGCAGCTGCCACGTCCGCGCTGGACTGCCTGACGGACGCGCTGGGCGTCACCCTGGAGGGGCTGCTGCTCACGGGGCCGCACGCGCCCAAGCTGCTGGAGTTCGTGGGCAGATCGGTGAGCGGTGCTGTGCCTACCCACACATGTTAGCGTGTGCCTTAGCTGGGTGTTGCCCGGCGTTGAGCTGTGTGCGTCACAGCACGAGGCCGCACGCGCCCAAGCTGCTGGAGTTCGTGGGCAGATCGGTGAGCGGGGCTTTCCTATCGTCCGCGCTTAATCTGCATCCTAGTGCATGCCTCAGTCACATCGGCCTGATGGCATTTATACTCTTTTTCCATCTGACCTACACCCAAGCAAGGCAATGGCCTATGAATTGTTTGCCGTACACATACCTGCCGTACCGCCGTACCGCAGGTCGCGGACCTGCCGTACCTGCTGCCCGAGCTGTCCCGCCTGCTGCGCCAGCCGGAGGGGCACCTGGTGTACACGCTGCTGCCGCACGCCATAGGGCCGCTGTGCTGCGGGGAGATGATGCGAGAGATGGAGGTGGGTTAACTGAGCGTGCGCGTGTACATATGTGTGTGCACATGAACACCGTACTTGGCGTTGCCTGGGGCTATTGCAGGCAAGGAGATGATGCGGGAGATGGAGGTGGGTTGCCAGCGGGCGTGCATGGATGTCATCACAGTGCTTTGCGCTGCCGGGGCCTTGTCGGGACAGGTCGCTGTGAGCACATCTGGGATGCAGGACATCTCGGACAGTGCTGCTGGGGCGAAGGCTCCGACGAGCTTCCGCTGATGTTAGTGTGCATGCAGAACGGCGTGCAGTCACATCCTCCCATGTCCCGTGCCTCTCCCACCCCCGCAGGCCCTGGCCACCCGGCTGTCCTGCCCCCCCGCCGACCTGTTCAACTTCGCCTCCGAGCACGCCTTCGCCCACGCCTTCTACCACATATCGCTGTTCGAGACGTTCCTCACCTTTGTGGACAAACTGATGGTGGACAGCGGGCCAGACGGATGCGTGACCGCGCTGCGGAGCCAGGGGCGCAACGTGGCCAAGCAGGTGGGCGAAGAAAGGAGTGTTGGGTGGCTGGGTACTAGTACCAGATCAGGAGGCCAGGGCGAAGTGAGGTGGCCGCTGCACTGCGCAGCCAGGGGCGCAACGTGGCCAAGCAGGTGGGGGTAGCTGGGGCACGAATTTCGGATGCATCACGAGGGCAGGGCGAGGTAATGCAGTCATTACGCTGCGGAGCAGGTGGGAGAGGAGAGGGGCAGGACGCACAGGGGCCAGTGTTTCTTGGGTATCCTAAACGGCAGGGCGCGGTAAGCCACAGTGCTTCCAGTCAGGGCTGCAAGTTGGCAAAGTAGATGAGCGCGTGAGCAAGGCACCTAGGCACCGGACGCACTGTTGTCGCGTGGCACAGCTTTTGCAAGCAGACGTGTATCGCGGTTAGAGAGGGTGAGGAATCAATTGGAACGGGCGGGTCTAGCCGCCAGTCGTGCTTCAGCCAGTAGATAGGGCCTGGCTCATGGTGGGGGGTCAGTAGCCATCCGGACGTGCACCAACCCTAAGTCACCTGCTAAGCGCATCCCAAATCTACCGTACCCTTTCAGATCGTGCTCATTGCGGGCAGCCAGCCGCCTGATGCCGCTGACGCCGGTGCAGCTGTGGGCGTGGGGGCGGACGCCACCGCCGCCACTGCTGGCACTGCCGGTACGGCGGTGCTGCTGGACCGCCTGGCGCCCCCTCCCGCCACCGTCACCCGCATCACCACCTTCCTCAGCGCAGTCGCCAAGGAGATGCACGGTGGGTCCGTGGGGCATGGCGGGCGGGCGCAGCTTGTGGGCTCTGGCTGTGTATTAACTGCAAGCGCACAGTGAAGCCGAGTACCGCGCTGCGGTCTCCCTGCACGCAGAGCAACGGTGGGCCCGGGTTGCGAACTGGCTGTGAGCGCGGGGGGCAGCCAACGGCCCGCACTGGCCGTCCACATTTTCGGCACGCATGCAACCTCTCCATGGCGCGATGCCAACACTATAGTGTCGCGTCCAACATGTTGCGTTGTGCTGCGTTCCGTGCTCCCGCAGACCTGGCCCACAGCGCGGACCCGGTCCAAGAGCTGCTGGTGGGGCAGACCGCAGCCGCGCTGTTCGAAGCGTACGGCAAGGCGCTGTGCTTGCAGGGCCAGGCGCAGGGGGACGGAGGGGCCGGCGGCGGCGGAGGCAGCGGCGGCCGGGCGCTGTCACGCAGTGCGAGGGAGGCGGAGGCGCTCAAGGTAGGCAGGGCCAGGGCGATTAGGGGCTCCAGGCCTTGCCCGTTAGGTTGGTGTAAGGTTGCCAGAGGTACCCACCGTCGGGGAGTGCGCAGAGACCGCAATGCCCCAGGATGGCCTCGGAGGTGTGCTGACACCCATACTCCGGCCCGTTGCAGGCCCTCCGTTCCCTCGGGGTATTCATTGAGCTGCTCACCCGCAGCAGCAGCGGTGCCGGGCCTGACGGCGGCGCCCCGCCACACCGCGCCTCCGACGGCGGCGGCGGCGACAACGGCGTGCTGGCGGGCCACGCGCCGCCGGTCATGGTGCTGCTGACGGCGGCGGTGCAGATGGCGACGGCGCCGTCGGCATCTCTTGAGCTCAAGATGCAGGTGGGGCTGGCACACCACAAGGCCACACGGCTGTCGCGGCTAACCTGCAACCGTAGATGTGAACGGAGACTTGCAGACTTGGAAGAGCAAGATGTAAGGTGGTGTTTCCGCGGTGGCACATGGGCACACTTTTAGCACTTCAGAGGCTGCCGCCGTTGGCACACATGGCGATGAGCAGAACCTGAATGTGCACTTAGACCTGCACTGCGGGCCCGCCCCACCCACAATCCTACCCACCCCACAGTCCCACCTTACCAGCCGTCATCTCCCAGATTCAGTCCGTCGCTGCATGGCGCGTGTTCCTACGCAACCTGGCCCCCGTTGCCACACCGTCAACCCTCCCAGCCGTATACCGTTGCACCGCCGAACTGCCAACCACCAACGATGTGGCCCTGACCCTGCAGTTCGCAATCTGGCGGCGATGTGACCCCAAGTTCCTTCCCCTGTAGTCCCTCCTCCCCTCAAATCACGTTGACTGCATGCCTCCCTCTCCCAAACGCAGTCCGTGGCCGCGTGGCGTGTGTTCCTGCGCAACCTGGCGGCGGTGGCCCCCGCGCTGCTGGAGCGCGTGGCCGTGCAGGCGGCGGTGGTGCTGCTGCCGCTGCTGGAGAGCAGCCACCGGGAGGTGTCGGCGGCGGCGGCAGAGGTGCTGACGCACCTGGTGGTTGAGAACAAGAAGACAGTGCGCAAGTGGGTGCGGGACGCGTGCCGCAGGCGGCACACTGCTTGAGGCTTCAGTACACTTTGTGGCGGCGGTCTTCGAACTGCTACTGGTGGCCCCCATTTTAGCAACCTGCGCTGTCAAAGCACCTAACCTTCCCCGCCTCACGCGTGCCCGTCCTTCCACATCCACGAATCCTATGTACCCTGCCTCCCGTGCCGCCGCCCCTCAGCGCCCGCACGCGCGTTCCCATGCTTCCCTTTCCCTTCCTCGTTTCGCCTATTCGACTGCACCATAGCATTTCCCCTCCTCCTGCTGGCCCATGCCCCTACCTCCCCCAGGGCACTGGTGCGCATGCCGCCGCTGCCCAGCGCGGCCTTGGCACGTGGCGGCTTGGAGCGCGTGTGGCACGTGCTTCGCCAGGAGCTGCGGCTGGACGACAAACGGCGCAAGCTGCAGCAGCTGGCGGACAGCCTCACGCACGACAGCATGGCAGTAAGGTGTTTATAACGTACACGCATGTGCGCGTGATTATAGGCACAGATTTACGGTACTGCAACTCCTGATAATAGAGGCTGCAGCAGCTGGCGGACAGCCCGACGCATGAGAGCATGGCAGTAAGGTGGGTGTTGTTATTGCACGCATGTGCAGTCTTAAAGGCCTGGCCTTGAATCACCTGGCAGTGCAGCTGGGGAGCCTCCTACGGGCGTGGGGCATGGTCATGGCGCGGGGTAACAGCGGAGCGGAAAAGTGGCAAACGGAAACAGTCGGCCTGCCCGTCATGGCGGGGGGAGGGTTGTGGGGAGGGGGAAAGGGAGCTGGTGGGTGGTTTCGCGCAAGAGCGCATGACGATCCGGTGGTTAGTACCCACAAGCACGTACGTGCCGTCCCAGGGGCCACGCCTCTTGGGTATTGTGGGGGTTGACACGGGTTGGCCACGTGCCAAACCCCCTTTTAGGTGCCTGGTGGTGGACGAGCTGCGACTGGTACCGTACTGCCAAACCCTCCTTGCCACGTGTCGCCTCGCCTCACACGTGTCACTCGACACGTGTCGCCCCACGCAGGCGCCTGGCGGTTGACGAGCTGCGGCTGGTGCTGTCCTCCCAGCGGGACTTCGTGGCGAAGCTCATCGACAGCGCAATGAACGGCCGCGCCGCAGCCGCTGCCAACGGCAACAGCAATACCAGTAACGCCAACGCAGCCGGCGGCGGCAGCAGCAACACCCAGGTCACCGCGTCACAGAAGGTGGGCAGCAAACGCACCGCTGCGACGGCGGCCGCGGCGGCGGCGGCGGCGGCGGGTGGCGGCGTCGGCGGTGGCGGCGGTCCCGCTGACGCGGAGTTGGTGTCTAAGCTGCTGACGGCGCTGCTGCGGTGCTGCGAGGACGCCATGCGTACACCCGTGGGCAGGGCGCTGAGGGAGAGGTGAGCAGAAGGGGTTCTGGCGTACAAGGCTGCAGTGCATTTTTACAACGGCGTCTGGGCAGCGGCCGTCGGCGTACACCCGTGGGCAGGGCGCTGAGGGAGAGGTGAGGAAACGGGACCCTTGGGCACGGGCAACGATGCGTGCGGAGCCAGCGAGCGAGCAGATCTGGAGCTGCTCCCTGTGCCTGCCCCTGCAACCGCCGCCTTGCGACCATGCATCACGGCGTCGTGCGTCGTCCACACACGTTGAAGTGTCGACATGGACGTAAGGCACACGCTGTTGCACACATGTTCCTGGCCCTGCAGCTGCGGCGAGTGCTTAGGGCTGCTTGGCGCGCTGGACCCCGCCCGTGTGTCCCCCGCGCGCCGCGCCCCGCCCGACCTGGTGGACCCTGAGCTTGAAGCAGCCAGGAGGGCAACCAAGGGAGGGGCAGCGGGGGCGGCGGGGACGGAGGCGGGCGGGAGGTACGCGCTGGCGCTGGCGCTGGTGCAGGACCATCTGGTGGGTGCGGCTGTGGGTGTGGGTTGACTCCTGCAGGTCCACCTGGTGGGGTGTATGTGGTGTGGATGTGGGTCAGGTGGTGCAGGATCACTTGGTGGGCGTGGGTTAACTGGTGCAGGACCACCTGGTGGTGCGGCCCAGATTGTATAGGGCCACCTGGTGCGTGTGGGTTACTAATTGTTGTGCGCAGGAGGTTTACCCAGCCAAACAACTGCCGTACTCGGGCAGGAACTATTGTCAGGACCGCACACGACACACATCCTACGCCCTGATTACTCGACATCTCGAAACCCGGCTGTGGCCATTGCAGCCCGTTCACTGTGGGCTACCCAGCTTTGCAGGAAAGCGGCGGAGCTTGGCGTGGAGTTTTTCGATGATGAAGTGAATGCATTGTGGGCGTCAGCGGGCAGCAAGGCGTTGCTGTGTGCATTGTCTGGATGCTGGGCCGCGGCACGGCGCGCGTGGGCCTCCTGTTGGTTTAGCACGGCTGGGTCCGCTCAGGTGGGCCCTGCCGATGGCCGCCGCACCGAACCAACAGGAGGAGGCCCACGCGCGCCGTGCCGCAGCCCAGCCTCCAGACGGTGCACACAGCAATGCCTTGCTGCCCGCTGTCGCCCACAGTGCGTTCAAGTCATCGTCGAAAAACGCCCCGCCAAGCGCTTGTGGAACGCTGCACCAGGTACAGCATGACTAAGATGGTTGCTCCCGCTGTACGTGTGCCGTACACCGTACGCAGGTGCGCATCATGGAGACCACCAGCCAGCTGCTGGTGTACCGCCACGTGTCGTACGCGCTGCAGTGCCTGCTGCAGCACTACAACGGCTCGGAGGGGGGAGCAGGGGAGGCCCCTGCGGCCGAGGCGGAGGGGCTGTACTGGCAGGTGCAGCAGGACATACGGCCGCTGGTCAAGCCGTACTTGTCCACCAGGTAAGTGGCGTGGGTGTGGGTGGGACTGGGTGCATGTGGGTCCGGGCGAGGCTTGATGAGAGGCCACCTCCAGAAGGCCGTTGCGCGGTCCGAAATCAGCAGCTGGGCACAACCAGGGAATATTTTATAAGGCGTTTGTATATGGCGGCGAAGCACATCCCTGTTGTCGCCGTTCTCTCGCGGCGAGGTTGAGGTTTGCCTACTACATGACTTCGACAACGCCCCTTTTTGCCCTTGCGCTCCCACCCCCTTGCCCGCAGGTACACCCTGGAGGACACCAACCGCAACAACCGCGTCCCCGAGGGCGACCCGCTGTCCGGCCCCCCGCTATTCTCCGGCTGCCCGCGGCCCTCCTTCCGCGGCTGGCTGCAGCAGTGGATCAAGGGCATGATACGGTGGGCCAGGGCGGACTCATCACACTTACCTTCTTTAGGCCACACGCCACAAACGGCGTTCACACGCCACGGCCGTGTCCGCAGTGTAGCGGTATGCCCGCGGCTTTGGCGATCCTATACCTGCAAGTATGATAGGTTACTGGTTTTCGCGCCGCCGTTGAGTGTCTACCTTGGTTTCGCCTCCTGCCCCTAACCCCGTGACCCTTTGCCCCTGTGCCCCTGCCCCCCTGCCCTGCCGTGCCACTCGCTCCGCAGCTACACCAGCGGCCCCCACCAGGCCGCCTTCTTCGCCGTGTCGGGGGTGCTGCGCTTCGACCTGCCGCTTATGACCTTCCTGCTGCCCCAGGTGGGTGTATTAGCGCACAGGGTGCATGGCAGTTGCGTGTGCAACTGACAGCGGGGTGCTGCGCTTCGACCTGCCGCTCATGACCTTCCTGCTGCCCCAGGGTAGTGTGTTTGCCACCACACATATTGGCACTCAATGCACATCAGCGGTGTGTGCAGCTAGGTATTCTTGCTGCTCCAGGTGAGTGTATTAGCACACAGGCGCTGGCACTCGGTGCACGCCAGTTGCGTTTGCAAGTAGGCTTTCCTTCTACCCCAGGTGCGTGCAGAGGCAGGATGTCCCCCCTACCGCTCTTCTGCTGGATTCAACCGGCTACTCAGCGGTTTAGCCCTTTAGCTGCGGTGTAGAGTGTCGCACCCCTGCCAAGCGTGCCAGTGCTACTGGTCATTACTTTCAAAATTACAATTCTGCTACTCACGCCCCAACTGCACTCCTGTCGACACCCCAACCCACCACAGTACATGCAGGCCACGTTCCTGAATTCTGTAGTATCGACATGTGTCACACTTCGCACTCCACGTCATATTTGTCATATTTTTCGCACTCCACTACGTGCTACCTTGATAACAACGTTTTATACACGCATTACACACCCTCAGGTCCTCCACTCGGTCCTTGTGGGCGGCATCGAGTCCGCCACGGCCGCCATTCAGAGGGAGGTGCTGGCGGTGCTGCAGGTGGGGGCCGAGGACGCCGGGGAACCGGAGTGCTAGCAGGAAGTAGCATGTACTGGGTAGGATGGAGTAGTAAAGATCAAATTGGACCCAGTGGGTTGGGGCGGCCGGGGGTCATAGGCTCAAGGGCAACGGCAACGGGTCCATGAAGCACCGTGCGTAGGCATAGGAAGGATGCAAGACGGCCCGTTGGCGACAGGGCACGTGCATGGTCGTCTATGTCGCCATGCATTGCCTTTTACAACTGTAGGTAGTGGCCTTTCCGGAACGTACCCACGCCCTTTGCGTACCGGTGCCCCCCCAGGCGGGTGCGTGCCCCGAGTTTGGCGATGGTGCTCTGGTGCACGAGCTGGAGCTGTTTCTGCAGGTGCGTATTACTGGTGTATGCCTGGTGAAGACAAACTCTTGGGCACACTGTCTTGTTGTAGCTTGTGCGGGGTTAGCAAGTCAGAGTTGGCATAACAGTCCGTTGCCCAGGTGGCTACCGGTATGTCAACAACAGTCTGATTTATTTACCCCCGCAGACCCTGTTCGGTCTGCTGGACGTGCTGGGGCGGTGGGTCAAGGACGCCTCGCAGGTGGCGGGGGCGCTGGGCTCGGCGCAGGTGGGTGGCGGGGCTGGTGCATGGGGTGTGTTACAACCGTGGCGGAGGTGATGGTGCTGGTGCCATGGTCCGCCCTCATCTTCTCACATGAGAGCACGTACCCAGAGGTGCAATTGTATGACGCTCCACCAACCACCAGCCCGCCTTTTGGGTAACTCGGCGCGTTGGTCCGCTTGCACGTTGCTTGCAGGAGAGCACACACTCGGAGCTGTCCCGTCGCATCAAGCGCGTGGCGGACTTTGTGGCCAGCATACCGCGGGAGACTCTGGCAAGGGCTGCGCTGAGGTGCGTGCATGTGGCCCTGTGTGCGTGTGACCGTGCGCATGTCCGAGCTTGCGTTGCAAGTCAGCCGGCACACAGCCAGTACTTGGATTCGCCGCTGGTCCGATGTGTCGCTGGACGATGATGGCAGGACACGAGATCGTTAGGTGTAGCTACATGGACCTACAGCACTTCACACCCTGGTCGCCTATTCTCACACGTTGACACTTCAACACCTGACACCTGGCCAACCTGCCACATGAACAGGTGCGGCGCCCATGCGCGGGCCGTGCAGTACTTTGAGACCTTCATGCGCGAGCGGGCGGCGGCGGGCGGCGGCGGCGGGGCCAAGCGCGGCTCCGGGGGCAACCCCGTGCCCTGCAGCGGAGGCCTCAACCCTTCGGCGGAGATCACGCGGCCCTCGTACGACTCGGCGCATGTGGGTCGTACGGCATGACACAACGGGCTGTGTTGGCTTGCAGGTGGCAGGTGTGCTCAGGTCAGCAAAGTTGCTCTTGCTGTTGTGTGCACCGACAAGGGTCGCTATGCTTCGCCTGTGAGCAGGTGTCCTTCCTGCTTGAGGCGTACGGGCAGCTGGAGGAGCCTGACGGGCTGGTGGGGCTGTGCGCCATGCGGCCGGGAGGGCTCAGCAAGGCGGACCAGGTGGGTATTTCAGGCCCCACGCTAACATGTGTTTGGCAAGGGAGCTGCCTCCCTGGCAGTACCTGCACAATGTAGGCGCACCTTGGCTTGTGCACTGGCAGGTTCCCATACGGGTGGCGGACTGGGTGAGGGCCGTGTATCCCGGGGGGATCGGCGAGGTAAACCTGGTGGGGTCCTCGCGGGGCTGTGTGCAGATACCAGTAGGCTGGCAGGTTGCCCAGGTGAGGCGGTGCAGCTGGGTGTGGGTGCCGGCTGCTGGGTGGGCAAACCATGCAGCGGACAGCAGAATCGGTGCTGCCCGCAACTGCAGCCTAAATCTCCTGTGCGCGCTGTCGTTAAAGGCTGGAACGCACGCCTAGATTGTGCCGTGCTGAGGAATTAGTGTGCCACATCGATGCGGTTGTATCTTTGTACGGCAGGTGCTGGTCGCGGAGCGCGCCGGGCAGTGGAGCGACGCCATCTCGCTGCATGAGGCGGCCATGAGGCGGGAGGAGGAGGAGGGGCCTGGCGGCGGCGGCGTGGCGGCGGCGGCGCTGGGGGCATTGAAAGGCAGCGGCAGCGGGGACGGCGGGGGAGCTGCTAGCGTGGCAGGCGCTGGCGGTGGTGCAGGGTGCGCGCCTGCCGCTGCTGCTGCGGGCGCGCTGGGCGGCTCGCACGCGGGCTTCCTTCGCTGCATGCTGTCCATGGGCCACCTGCAGGTAGGTGCAGGGTGAGGGGTGAGAAGGGTGGCCCGCCGTTGGGTTCAATTGCCGCTGGCCATATCTGCCATCAGCTGCAGTTCACCAACAACGGCGATCGAGCTTTGCCACATGGCCGAATTCCACGTTGGCTTCATAGCCCCAGGGCGTCCTGTCCGCTGTGGACAGCCTCCTGCCCCGCGGCCGCGACGGACCCGTGGGTCGGCTGGCGCTGACACCCTTCACCATATCCCGCCCTGCTACCCTTCCGTGTCCCCAGGGCGTGCTATCGGCGGTGGACGGCCTGCTGTCCCGCGGCCGCGATGGACCCGTGGGTCGGCTGCAGCTGGCGGCGTTCGGCGTGGCGGCGGCGTGGCGGCTGGGCCGCTGGGGCCTGCTGGCGCGCTACCTGCAGCTTGCGGAGGCGGCGGAGGTGGAGGCGGCGGCAGCAGGGGCGGGCGCGGCAGCGGGGGGAGGCGGCGGCGGCGGCGCCGGGGCGTGGGCGCTGGGCCCTGGGGAGAAGTGGGAACTGGACCTGGGCAGCCTGCTGTCCACGCTGCAGGTGAGGGAGAGGCCGGGAACTGTGAAAGGATGCTTAATTGACTTTGCTACAACGCCCTGCTGTCGACGCTGCAGGCGAGGAATTGTGAAAGGGGCTGCCGTGTGGCATGTGTTGTGGTTGGCACAGGTGGACGCTGCAGGTTAGGAGTAGTAGAGGCTTACCCAACTTTGCTACAACGCCCTGCTGTCGACGCTGCAAAGTGTGGGAAGGCGCATACGGTATTGCAGCGTTTGGCACCCGAGCTGCACAACTCGATGCCGTCCCTGGGACCCTTGCGCCCAGTCCAGAGGCCCTGCACAGGATCGTCGCGACACCCCTTGCGGCTCACACGTTGAGCCCCTGAGCCCCCTCCCCCCTTGCACCCTCCTTCCCCCCTTGCAGCACGGCAGCTGGTCCGCGGTTCGGTCCCTGCTCACCGCCAACCGCATGGACACGCTGGCGGTGCTGCCGGCGCTGGCGCAGGAGAGCTACGTACGGGCCTACCCACACATGGCCAGGCTACACATGATGCAGGTGGGATTGACAGCGGGCAGGGGGCCATGGTGCAGGTGGGGTTAAGAACTTAAGATGGGGCGGAAGGCCATGGTGCAGGCGCAGGGCTTGGGGCTGAAGTAGGTCCCTGGCCCCAGTTGACGCGACGGCACATATTGCATGTTGAGTACGACCCAGTTGTGGGGTTGATGGAAGGACTGGGGCAGAATGGCATATTAAAGGGCTTCCCTATCAAATGTGGTACGGTGCCTGCTGTTACTGTGCAACCTCTGCAGGAGGTGTCGGACGTGCTCCAACGCCTGGAGACTGGGGGAGGCGGAGGCGGGGGTGGCGCAGGCGGCAGCGCCCGCGGCGCCAAGGCGGAGCAGGAGGCCCGGAGGCAGCGGTGGGAGTCGGTGCAGGTGCGTCCTGGCCCCATACGCCCCTCAGCACGCTAGAGCATCTGCACGCCGCAGCCAAGGCTCGATAAGCGTACAATACATGGTGCACTCGGTGATCTTCCTAACCCCCCATGTTCCCATTACAGTGGCGTGGTCTGTGAGCTGTATTCACGTTACAATCTGCCCCCTACCCTGTCCACGCTGGAGCCGCTGTAAGGCCCGCCTATACTTCACTATGATCATAACACAAGGGACGTTATACATTAATGCCTCCCACGCTCCCCTGCGCAGAACTCCCTGGCCACGCTGGAGCCGCTGCAAGGCCCACCTATGGTCAATCACTGACCATGCAACAAACACCGGTACGATGTGCATAACCGCCTGTTGTGTGCTCCCCTGCGCAGAACTCCCTGTCCACGCTGGAGCCGCTGCAGGCGCTGCGCCGCCAGCTGAGCGCCATCGCGGGCGACAGGGAGCAGGAGGCGGAGGCGTGGCTGGCGGCGGCCAAGCTGTTCAGGGGCAACGGTAGGGCGGCACGCGATTATCCTGACCCCCCTGCAAGGCAGAGCGAGAATGAGTAGTTTGACATCAGTGTCTCACCTTGGATTGGGGAATGGGCGCGCGTGCTTAGTCGACCAGCGCTCAGCAAGCACGACCCAGTCCCGGCCGCAGTATACCTACTCTGTCTATCTGCTCGTTTGCGCAGTGCTTGTACTACTTTGATGCATTCGCGCGCTTTTGCCCTCCCCAGGCCACCTAGAGGCAGCCCAGGGCGCGGTGCTGGAGGCGTCCTCCCGGGGTGTGTGTGGGGCGGCGCTAGAGGCCGCCAAGCTGCTGCGGGCCAGGGAGCTGCACCACCGGGCAGCCACAGAGCTGCAGACCGCCATCGCTAAGTGGGTACGGTGTATGTATGCGGTATACCAGGCATGAACGGGGCTGCATCGTGCTGAACGGTGCTGCACCACCGGGCAGCCACGGAGCTGCAGACGGCCATCGCAAAGTGGGTACACGCACGCTGGTGTGCAGGGCTGTTTCAGTGCCAAGATCTTCAAGTCCCATCCGATTGCGCACAACCGCAATCTTCGGTATTTTGGCTTTCCTCTTGTGACATTCCCACCACCGCTACTCGTTGTTTGATCCAGGTTCCTGGGCACGCACCCCGACGTGGGCGGCGGCCCCCTGGCGGACGAGGCCTCCCGCGCCGCCGTGCGCCACGTGGCTCGGCTGCGGCTGTGCCTGGCGCGGTGGAGCGCGGCGCAGGGCGGCAGCGCGCCGGGGGAGCTGCAGCGGCTGTTCAGGGAGGGGCTGGAGGCGGACAGGAGCTGGGACAAGCCGCACTTCCACTTCGCAAGGTGAGGCTGTGTGCCTGTGTGCTGTTTGCATGTGGTGGATCAACTGTACCGCGTCGTTAGGAGGCCTTCCGGGCACCTCGGGGAAAGCCGCGCTTCCACTTCGCAAGGTGGGTAAGGCGGGGACCGCCAAAGGCGCCCACGTCGAGGTGTTTGCCTGGCATTTGCGCTGAAACTGATGCGGTGTAATGCATCGCCTAAGCATTTGTACTCCGCATTTCCTGCCTTTCCCCCAGGTACCTGGACACGCTGTACCAGGACGCCAAGCGCCGCCAGACGGGGGCGGGGGCGAAGCCGGCCGGTCCAGGAGGCAAGAACCCCGCGGACCGGTGAGCAGCGTGCGAGGGACAACTCGGGGAACAGGGGACCACGTGCAGACGTGTGGCAGCACTGAGCCGTACGGGCACAAGTACGAGAATGGCGGCGGCAAGGTGCCGCGCGTTGTGCGTCACACTGGTAGATGTGGCACAACGCTGGGTGGGCGTGGGTGATGCATGTGATCGGGCGTCGACGGTCCGTTTTATCACGTCGCCTATCCGTCTTCTCCCTGCCCCGCAGCATGCTGGGCCGCGCCAAGATCCTGCTTGGCGAGGAGCGGCAGTACTACGAGATCCTGCCTGACGTCATCACGCAGTACGGCGAGGCGCTGCGCAAGGGCGTCAAGCACGTCATGCAGGTACGGTACAACGGCAGCGTGCCTTGGCCATGCAATACTAGTTCCCACAATTGCCTAGGTACTCGACGTCACATCTATCGAGTCACAGTCCCGGACGAGCAGTGCCCCTGGCCTGAAAGTCTTCCTGCCAAATGCCGTTTGCCAAACCCCTGACCCTGATTGCACTTGCCGTATGCCAACTGCCGTACAGGCCGTGCCCCGCGTGCTGACGCTGTACTGCGAGCACGGCTCCGACCAGCTGGCCAGGCAGGCGGCGCGCGTGGGCGGCGGCGGCGCGCAGCGGTCCAGCCGCGAGACCAAGGCCAACAACGACGTGGGTGCGGGGCCGCAGGGTGTGGGGTGGGGCTGACCCTTACACTTTCCAACGACGCAAAACCTAACGCGTCGCTGCCCCAAGGCCAACTATGAAGTTGGTGAATGGTTGGGGCAGGGACCGCCGAGTGGCCGTCGCTGGTATGCCGCGACACGTTTGACGTCCATGCAACTTCGCCAGGCTCCACATGCTCTTATACCTGACCTCAGACAGGTTTTAATGCAGTATGACGCGCTGTTGCGTTGCACCGCAGGTCCGCGACGAGATGCGGCGGCTGGCTGCGGACCTCCCTCCCGAGAAGTGGCTGGGCGCAGCGCCGCAGCTCATATCGCGCATCGCGCACCCGCACGGGGAGGTGGGTGCCTCAGCATGGGCGCACGCGTACGATACAGCAAAGCTCCAGCACCGGTATGCTCACACGCATGACTCGGCGATTCCCAAACAAAGCGCACAAACGCAGTAGAACAAAACTGTGCCTTTGCCCATGTACACTACTGCCCCCCATCCTCATCCGGGTGGCCGAGGTGATCCGGCAGGTGTACCTGACGCACGGCGTGTGGGTTGACGTGTCCAATGTGCTACACTCTGCCTCTCTCCCCCCGCAGGTGGCCGAGGTGATCCGGCAGGTGCTGGTGCGGCTGACCCAGAGGGTGTGGATTAACGTGCCCCGTGTATTACGCCGTGCCCCTTCCTTGCAGGTGGCCGAGGTGATCCGGCAGGTGCTGGTGCGCCTGACCCAGGCCTACTCGGACCACATGCTGTGGTCCTGCGCCGCAGTGACCCGCTCCGCCAACGCGCACCGCCGCAGCCTGGCCGCCGAGATGCTGCGCAGCGTGCGGCAGGGCTGCGGCAAGGACCGGGCCGGGGCGGAGCTGCGCGGCCGCATCGAGGCGTTCGCGGCGCTGGCGGACCAGCTCATCCGGCTGTGCCACTGGCAGCCGCCGCCGGCGCGCGGCTCGGCCAGGACGCCCACCGAGGCGTCGGTGGCGACGGAGTTTGCGGCGCTGCTGCGCGCGCTGCCGGTCGATGTGAGTGGGGGTGGGGGTGGACTGGGATAGGGGGCGTTGGGTGAGCTGGGGGGTGGGATCGGGATTGCAAGCGGCGGCTGCCCGTGGACGTCAGTACAGCACCGCGGGTGGAGGGGTCCGGTCCAGAAGGGTTATAGAGATAGGGGGTTGCGTGCGGACTGCATCGGCTGTGTGCCGCGCTCATGCCTGACGCACAGATTGAAAGTCTTTTTCTCCTCACCTCGCCTGACTTGCTGATCTCCTCCCCCGACCCTCTCGCTTCCCCCAGATCATGGTGCCCACGCAGGAGCAGTTCCGCGTGCGCATTCCGCCCGCCGCCCCCTCCCGCGGGGCGCTGGCCGACCACCCGGGGGCCGGGGCCGACCGCGCGCACCTTGTCACGGTGGCGGGCATTCAGGACAGGCTGGTCATCATGCAGAGCCTGCAGGTGGGGGGAAGGGCACATGCCCTTGTTGGATCAACATTCCTTACACAGAAAGCAGATAGGGTAGACGGGTCATCATGCAGAGCCTGCAGGTGCGGGTCGAGTCGCCCCGGCCGACCCGCATGCGCACATACCGGTGTTCGCCTCCCATCGCTCCCATGCTTGGGATGGAACCGCGCGTGCTATGTGTGCGCGCCTTCTGCTTTAGCAAGGCCTCATCCTTGCATCATGCTGCGCTTCTGCACAACGCAAATAACAAAGTCGCACCGCTATGCTGTCTTTGCCCCTTGCAGAAGCCCAAGAAGCTGACGCTGACGGGCTCCGACGGCGCGCCCTACTCCTTCTTGGCCAAGCCCAAGGATGACCTGCGCAAGGACTACAGGTGGGGAGACAGGAGGGGCGGACGGCAAAGGTTCAAAGTACACATGTAACACACATGGTGCACAACCCCAAGGACGACCTGCGCAACGATGAGGCAAAGGCGTGCCCCCGTGGCTTGCTCTTACGAGTCGTCGCCTCAGTCTTTGTGCACTTGTTGGTACTGGTATGTGCAACAGATTGCTCCCAATCCTTCTCTTACACCCCGCAGGTTGATGGACTTTGCCGGCATGCTGAACGCGCTGTTCAACGGCGGCGCCGCCAGCCGCCGCCGCGGCCTGCGGCTGCGCACCTACGCCGTGATTCCCCTGTCCGACGACTGCGGCGTGCTGCAGTGGGTGGAGGGGCTGATGCCCATCAAGGCGGCCATCGAGGACACCTACCTGGCGGAGGGGCTGCTGGGGGCGGGCAGCGCGAGCAGGAGGTGAGGGCGCGTATGGGTTAACGGCGTGTGCGTTCTTGGGGGGGTCCCAACCGCCATCTATAGCTGCTCCCACGCGTGGCGCTTGCGCCGAACGCACTTACAGAGTACACATTGACAGATGCTTTGACACCACTTCCCTCCCTCCCCATGAGCCTGGACCTCAGCGAGTGGCAGCTGTGGATCAAGAAGCTGTGGGACACGTGGCCCTTGCGCCGTACTCATGTGTGCAGGACATCCCCAGTACAGGTTACACAACGCCCTTCCCTCTCCCCGACCCCAGGGAGTGGCAGATGTGGATCAAGAAGCTGTGGGACACGTGGCCCGAGCCCACCAACAAGGCCAAGCTGCTGTCGCGCGTGCTGGAGAAGCTGCCGCCGCGGCTGCACAGGTGGGCTGTGGATTAGGGCGTGTCGGGGGTTGGATGGAAGGCGCGCGGCTGCAAATGAGCACGATGAAGGAGGGCCGGGGGATGTTGACAGCCGATGGCACTCCACGGGGGAGCGGGTGGGGCACGTGCCGTCACAAGTTGCGAACCAGGGGTCGTGGGCGAGCAGGAAAGCACAGAGGAGAGGCAGGGCTGTCACGGATGCTGCAGAAGCTGCCGTCACGGCCGCACAGGTAGGGTAATGGGCGTAGGGCGTGGTGAGCTCCCGGGAAAAGCGTTGTGAAGGCAGCGCGACTGCGTCCAGACTTGGTGTTCCTACCCTATGCGTTGGTGTGTAGGGTTTGGTGGGGGCCTGCGTGGTGGCCGGCGGTGAATGTGGCAATCGAGGGCCGAGTGCAAACGGAGGAAGAGTTACAAGTGGAAAGTTAGTGGGAAGGAGGTCAGGGCTATCATGGGTTGTTTGCTCTTGTGACAGCTGGTTCCACCACCCACAGATCTCTCCACCCGCCCTCTTCCTTCCCAATGCAGGTGGCTCCTCACGCGCTACCCCGAGCCTGCCACGTGGCTACAGGCACGCCTCAACTTCACACGGTGGGTCCGTTCCTTCACCGAACGTTCCTCATGGCGATGTCGAGCCACACGCACCCTTCCACTGCCACTTCACTTGCGCCGCGCTGCAGTGCTAACACCCCGTGCAGACCCACATCTCTACGGCCTCCAGCACCATCACGCACCTTTTTCCCGTCTTAACACAGTCTCCACAACCCTGCAGCACCAACGCGGTGTGATGCATGGTTGGCCACGTGCTGGGCCTGGGCGAAGTGTTGCGCCATCCACAGCTTACCCACAGCTTCTTGCTAACCCACATACACACACCCTCAACTGCATCGCTCTACACACACCCTCTGCCTCCCTGCGGCACCAACGCGGTGTGGTGCATGGTGGGCCATATGCTGGGCCTGGGCCTTGCTCCAGCACCATCCCACACCTGAACACTAACCCCCAGACCCTGTTACCCCACACCCTACGTGTCTCCCCTGCAGCACCAACGCGGTGTGGTGCTTGGTGGGCCACGTGCTGGGCCTGGGCGACCGGCACGGCGAGAACAGCGCTGACCCACACGTCCATGTTAACCCACACACCTCCCATCTGCCCCCCTGCAGCACCAACGCGGTGTGGTGCATGGTGGGCCACGTGCTGGGCCTGGGCGACCGGCACGGCGAGAACATCCTGCTGGACACCGCCAACGGGGACACGGTGCATGTGGACTTCGGGTGCCTCTTCGACAAGGGACTCACACTAGAGGTAAGGGGTAGCCGCAGAGCGGCAAAGCGGGGGGAGGGGCCGGGGCGGATTCCAGGGATTGGGAGCCTGAACGGTGGGTTGAGGGTGCCTCTTCGACAAGGGACTTACCCTAGTGGTGCGCGCAAGACAGTGACTGCTCGCCGACATCCTGAAGGGCCTGTCGTGGCGGCTGTACCACGTTTGTTTCGCCCAACGGCTTCCTCTTCCCCGCCTCCTCTCCCTCACAAGTCCCTTACCCGGCCTGCCTCCCCCTCCGCCTCCCGCACAGGTCCCCGAGATGGTCCCCTTCCGCCGTGCACACACACGTACTCACTTCCAAACTCACACATTCCGCCTCCTCCTTTTCCCATGCAGGTCCCCGAGATGGTCCCCTTCCGCCTCACGCAGAACGTGGTGGACTGCTTCGGGATCAGCGGCGTGGAGGGCGTGTTCAGGAAGAGCGCAGAGATCACGCTGCAGGTGGGGGCTTGGCGTCGCACACAGGCTGACGCTGTGGGCTGAACGCCACGCCGGGCATACGGTGCACCTCGCTGCCCCGTCCCATGGCTCCGCAGCGGCATAGCGGCGTGCACATGGCGGCCAATCCAACACGTGGCCATGCTGACACTGTGTATTAACCCTTAATACACAACCTGCTGCCCTCACCTCAGGTGCTCCGCCAGCACCGCGACGCGCTCATGACGTGCGCCGAGACGTTCCGCACGACCCGCTGGTGCACGCCATGTGTATTAACCCTTAATGCACACCCTGCCTGCCCCCTCCAGGTGCTCCGCCAGCACCGCGACGCGCTCATGACCTGCGCCGAGACCTTCCTGCACGACCCGCTGGTGGAGTGGGTGGCGGACAGAGGGCGCAAGGGGGCGGGCGCGCAGGTGCGGGCGGGGCGGGTGTGGGCTGGGCATGCCGCGTGACAGAGGATAAGCCCGGCCCCAGTGTTGATTGTGGCTTATGGGTGCAGCAGTCGTACGGCGGGTGTACCACGCTTAGTTTATGATGAGGAAGGAGTTGGGACTTGGTTGATGAGCAGTGCGCAGCCGTAGGGGTGTTGTGCCCCTTCACATCACGGCCCCTCAGCCAACCCTTCCCTGAGACACAAGGTTATAGGGCCCAGCTAAGGCCAGGTATGCGGAACCGGCCCGCCAAGGACGCGCGCTGTGCTCCTTACTGCGCCGTAAGCCACACCATGTAACCCACACGCCCGCAGAACTCTGGCGGCTCCGGTGCCGGTGGAGGCGGCGAGGTCGAGAACCCCGCCGCCAAGGACGTTATGCCCGTCACTCCACGCCCTCCTGACCTGTGTCTCATTACTCTATCCCCCCTGCAGGACTCTGGCGGCTCAGGTGCCGGCGGTGGCGAGGTCGAGAACCCCGCCGCCAAGGACGCGCTGTGCACCATCGAGGGGCGGCTGGGCGGCACGCTGCTGGGCGTGCAGTCCGTGCCCACGCTGCCGCTGAGCTGCGAGGGGCAGGCGGCGCGGCTGATCGAGGAGGCCACGGACAGGGAGAACCTGGGCCGCATGTACGTGTGGTGGATGGCGTGGTACTGAGGGGGGAGGGGAGGGTACCTGTAGAAAAGGGGGAAGGGGTGTACGGCATTCGGGGTGGGCCTCGTGGATGGCGTGGTGCTGAGGGGTGGGTGTACGGCACTGAGGGTGCAGGTGCGTCAGAGTGGTAGCGTGTGGTGTGTGGACGGCGTGGTATTGAGGCAGGAGGGGGCGGAAGGGGCGGGCACTTGTACGGACGGGGAGGGGCGGGTGCCGGTGTGCGGCGTTCAGGGTGGATGTGTGCTTTGTGCCGTACGTACGCAGGAACTGCAAGGGCGGAGAGCGGCCGGGCAGCAAGCAGGGGCGGGGGGTTGTTGAGTGTGGTGCTGTGCCAAACGCCGCATCTGCACGTACAGCGCGTGTGGTAGATGACGTGGTACGAAGGGTAGGACGGACACGGAGGGGCCGGGTGTACGGCCTGAATGACTACGGCACCGTAAGTGCTCGTGCATGGCACCGTACGTGCCGGACGGTGTGCTACTGAGGGCACGCATACGGTGTGCGATATTGCGGTTACACGGCCGCCAGACTACATGAGTGTGTGTTGCAGAGTTTATGGCGTGGCTCTGAGGCGCGAGGAGGCAGGTTAGCGAACATACTGTCCAGGTGCCTGATGGAACATATCATATCGTATCCCCTGATGCCTAAGTACCCGAGACCTTTGGGGCAGGATGCAGTGGCACCTTCTTATCATATATGATCTGTGTCGCGGTGTGTCACGGTGGAGTTTACTGGGTCCCAAGTAAAGGGCTTTGCTTTGGGATACCGTACGTGCGGCGTGTGTAGCTGTTGGGGCAGCGGTCAGGAGGGAGATTCCTCTGGCGATTACCATAAGTAAGCGTGAAGGGGTAGGTGGGGGTGGTGAGCAGGGGAATTTCGGCTTACCGGTATGTACCATGGTGTCGTGAAGACAAGGGACGGAGAAGGCTAGGGCCACAAGGGGAGCTCCCCTGATTGCCGTTGGTACCGTACCATCCAGATGGCAGTCAGACAGCAGGGGGTCCCCTGGCCGCCAGGTTGGTGCTGGACCCCTGGTGCTGGTCAGCACCCGCGGCACCCGCCTATCAGGAAGTGATACCCTACTTGATGCGGCTTGAACTCCCCTTGCCCGATACCCAGCTGTCGCAACTGCCGCGGGCGAGGCCTGGCGAGCAGGCCCCCTCCCCTGCTGGCGAGGCACCTGGTGGGGCACGGTCACTGAAGTATGGCCTATGTGTCCGATGGCGAGGCAGCTAAAGGTCACAAAAGATCGGGCTAAAAACAAATATGCCTTAAAACAGCAAGACGAACGTGTGAAAACGCGTCTTTCTGTGGCGTGGTGTGGGGCTCCCGTCGTGGTTCAGCTAATACGACACTTCCTCGTCCACTTCCTCGCCCACGTGACGAAGTGGGAGGGCCAATATAATGTTCTGGTAGCTATTGACTGTAGCTGTTGGGGTCTGCAGTGGTCGCAATTGCAATGCCGCCTGTGAACAGCCCTTTTCACCTGGCTGTAACTGCAAGCGATAACGCCCTGAATAGATAAGTCTGATTGCTTGGGAGTTAGGTAGCAGGCACCAGAGGCAGGAGTTGCGCTTGGCGGGGGACAAGACGACGTTCGCAATTGACCGCGCAACCAAGAGAGGTAGGAAGCGCAGCGGCAAGTTCCTTAACCGCATACTGCGTAGCATGAACCGGGCGTTGATGCGCCGCTGCCATGACGGACTTAGCGCACATGCGAACCCCGGCGCACGGGCACTGGTACAAGGCTCCCCAACTCAGCAAGCGAGGGAGCAGCACGTACTGATTAAATTAGCACAATATGACGGGCAGCGCCTGATACCCCGGCACGGTGCGCCCTGCCGCAACGATGGAGTCATCCACGCTGCCGCATGTCGTCCTACTCGACTACACTGTGCAAAACGTGCCTTCCGCCTCTCGTGCACCACGCACCACCGAGGGCTGTGTATTCGCTGCGTCGGAAGCCGTCTTACTCGACTGCTCTACCTGTACAAGCGTGCCTCCCGCCCCACGTGTACCGCTCACTGCCGCCTTGCTGGGCTATCGCAGGCTGCTGCTGCTGCTGCTGCATCACACACCGCATGCCGTTACGTTGCCCTCATCTTGTTTGCAGGCCATACGCTCGTGCCTCACGCCTACGCAGCATACGGCTCCCGATCATGACGGCCAGGGTCACGGCACCCCGGCCCCTGAGGGGAGCTCCCCTGCTCATGATGCTGGTGTCTCTCGGCGCACCGTTCTGCATCATCTTTACAGCCAACCTCGCCGACGCCAAAAAATGGTGCGATGCATGGCATGACCAGACATGAGCTTGGCATCCCCGCTGCGTACGCCACGTAGCACACACCCCAGCTTCCGGTAGCTTCCGGTAGGGCGGCCCGTATACCTGCCGGTCCCACCTGTACGCGTGTCCACAGGACGTATGCACCAACCATAGTTGCATGGTACAGTACACCCCAAGCATGCAGATGTCTGATGAACCGATGCCTCCTTTGTCCGTATGCCACGTCGCCGGTAACTTCGAAAGGCACCTAAAAAACCCTTGTAGTAAACCCGGTCCGTCCCGCCCGGTCCTTTGCTCGTTGTGCTGTTGCAATTGCTTGTGTGCAGGACCGTTGATGACAGGGTGGCTTACATCTACCAGTCCTGCTACGGCAAGTCCCCTCCTGCCTCGTGTCAAGCGCAGTCTGCTGATGCCCCACTGCTGCCGCAGCCCACCATGTCCTTTTAGTTTGCCCCGCCGACCCCTTCCTTCCATGCTGGTCCGCAGCGGTCTTGGACGGAACATGGTCTTGGTGAATTGGTGGACTTGTGTCCACTGTACGTCCCTCCGCGGCACGGCTGCTCGGCAGCTTGCCTCTGCACCGCTGGGCCTGCATGCCCCTGCCTCAATCACCCTGCCGCCTGCGTCTGGACCGCCGGGCTGCATGCAGGGGGCACGTTTATAACCCTCGAGTCTGTCTCCCCGAGCGCCTGCCTCGACCAGACCGCCTACTTCAACTGCACAACGGGCTACGCCATGGACTTCAATCTGAACGACTACGGTGGGGGCATATCTCCCTCGATGTCCGACTGTGAGGTCACCCTGCGGAGCAGGTGAGCAGCCAGCAGCAGCAACAGGATCAGGCGCTTACTTTGTTACCCTGCTGGCCTTGTGTGTTGGTGGCTTTTCTGTAATGTGAACCGTTCCTTACCATGGCAACCCAGGACCATATGCCTGTACGTGGCCTGCCTTGCCTCCACAACGCTAGCTAGCACGATGGTGGTGACTAAGCAGACGGAGCTACCCATGCACCGGTGCCTATGGCCGTGTGCACCACTGCCTCTTCCATCTGTTTCGTACACTCTCCGTGTCGCCTGTTGTTGTACAAGGACTGTGCTTTTGCCCCACGGCCCTCCTCGTCCCACAGCAAGTGCGGCACCGGTCGGGGCAGGATCAAAGCGTCGGGGGATGCAACCGGTGGGCGGGGCGGGCGGGGCGCGCGAAAGGCAACACCTAAACCGGCGGGCTGGAGGGTCAGGCGGCCGGGTGCAGGCGTGCCAGTCATTTGGCCTGGGTTGGGCACGGCAGGGGCTGTAAGAGACACACGTGCCATTGCTTCTGGGGCGCCGGTATGGAGGCTGGGGTGCATGTCTGTTACATAGGAATAACATCCCTGTATGAAACTGATGCTGGGGCCGTGGGGTGGGGTGGGGCCCTACATGACCAGGTCACCGGTAATGGCCGGGGGAGCATGCAGATGTGAGGCTTTCGTGTGGACTGGTCCAAATACACGCGTGGGGCCAACGTTCGGGTGTTCCGCATCCGTACCGGTAGATTGCTTTATGCCTGTACCTTGTCGCGAACTGTAAGTTGCGGAAGGCAGCATCCCAGTTCGCTTTCCGTCCCGTGCCGCTAGGCGGTGTGCGTGGTCCCGGACGGTGCTAGGACGTTGCCAGTTCCGTAACTTCATCAAATTCATGCTGATCAATCTATGCTGATGTAATCCTGTACAGCTGTCGGTACGCCCAGTACAGCACCTATACGGCCGTGCGTCACCTGCATTGCAGCGCAGCGTCGTCCGCCCGCCTCTCTGCACTTAACCCACACTTAACCCACATACGCCCCGCGTGCTCCCCTTGCTTGCGTGCAGGCGTGTGGATGACTGGCACCTGGCCCGCTGGGGTCCCGTCCATCAGCTACACCGTCACCGGCCTCAGCGGCAACACCCTCACGCTGCAGCTGGTGGTGCCAGGGCTGGCCACCTGCACCGCCACCTACTCGGTGAGTGCGTGAGGGAGAGCAGACCAATGAAGGGTGCCTGTTTGGAACTCTTCAGATTCTTAAAAAAATTCACTAGCATAGTATAGGGCGAGGATGGTGTACATGGTGTAATGGTGTATAGCGCGCCGTGAAAGGGGTGGCCACCTGCACATGCACCGCTACACACACGGTGAGCGTGCAAGCAAGTCGAGCTCTGCGACGTGCTCACAGGCACGCACAGGAAGGCGTGTTCTTGCACGCACAAGGATGGGGCTTGGGCAGGGGAGCTAGCAAATGCACAGCCACGTACTTGGTGAGACCGTTGGGTACGTGTCAGTGGCGGTTGGGCACTGACACGTACGGGCACAGGCACGCACACGTGCACGCACAAAGTACGATGTACGAGCGGCCTGGTTTGGCGAGCAGCACGTTGGTGCGTGAGGTGGTATTGGAATTAGGTTTCGTTACATGGATGCTCGCTAGCGCTCGCTCGCCGGTGCTGCGTAAACGCGCTACATGCGTTACCGTTAGCCTGCTGGCCGGTCGCGGCCGTGTCTCTTCACAGCCGCCCGCCTACCTAGCTCCTGGCGCCAATCAGTCGGTAACTGGTAAACGAGCGAGGGAGGGAGGGACTGCCACCGCATATATACAGTAGGCGCAGGCACAGTCGTTCAAGCCAGAGTGCGCGCACAATCGTGCGGCTGGGGTGGTCGAGCACCCAGCAGGCCGCGTCGGTTGTGTGACGGCGGGCAGGCAGGTGGGTGGGCGTGCGTCAGTCTGCGCAGGAGCTAGCTGGTCCCTGCACGTGGGCCCTGTGTTGACTTGCGGTCTCAGGATGGATCTCGGAGAGGCCACGGCTTTGCCCACCCGACTCTCTCCGCAATATCCCTCGGACCTCCCCACATACACCGCACCTGCCCGCTGGTCGGGGGAGGGGGGATCTCCTCTCCTAGAACCAGATCTGACGGTAGGCCCCGTAGCTCGACGCTTCTCCGGCTCTTGCCTTTTTCAAGCTGTCATGTATGCACGTTGTACGTACTTGCTTGTGCTGTGCACGCTGCCGCAGTTCGACTCATACGGGTTGCTGTACGGAGTCCAGGGGCTCGACCCGCCGCCACCCCCGCCCTCCCCAGCACCCTTCCCACCACCCGGGTAGGCAATTCGGGGTGGGAACTGTAATCAATGATATAGTATGGACAATAAGAATAATGTTACGCGAGCGTAACCCTGAGTGTGATCAAGGGGGGCCAGCAGGGTGTTGGTTTGTGTTTCCAATTCACTTCACGCCCACCACCATGTTTTGGGGTGGGCATCCCGACCGTACGGTACGTACCGCCGCGCACGCACCTGGGTAGCTCACGCACCATTGTTAGCACCGCATAGCCGGGATGACTGATTGGAAGCTTGATCATGCGGGTTGCCGTTGCTGTTCCTGGCCTAATTTATACGCTTCCGATGGTCCGACCCCTTCATCCACACCCTACAGGCCCGACATTGGGAACCTAATTGCCGAGACCTGTGGAAGTAAGCAGGGAGTCATCTGAGTCCGCGTTTCATTGGAGCACGCCTATGTATAAACATGCATAGCCGGCAGGCGAGCACGAAATTAGACCGCCTGACGCATGCCACCGGCTGTATGTGGCCACCTGGATTGTAGCATGAGCGCCTACCGCGCTGCTGTGGGTGGGAAAGCGCCCCTCGTTGCCGCTCGCTCGTTCCTCCCAGCAATGCACTTTGAGTCGAGGATGCTTTTAACTCTACATGGACACGTACGGTCACACTGATCACCTATCTAACACAGGCAACACCAGCGCAACGCTGACCAAGGCGGAGGGGAGCGGCTGCATCAACACGACCGACCACAACAACTGCGCATCCAGCTACACACTGGCCTTCGTTGCAACCGCGTCCGGCTGCCTCGTAAGGCTGGTGCCCACACGAGACAGGTGAGCAGCCAGCCGCACGCAAGGGGGGGGGGGGGGCCCGGTTCCGGGGGGAACAAGAAAGCAGTAACGCGAGTTACTGGGGTTCGGGGGGGGGGGGGGGGGGGCGCAAAATCCGGTCCCAGCCCTTTCCCCCGAAAGCGGGGTTCCCCAAAGGCCCCCGTTTCGAAAATTCATGGACCAAAACACC
>VFQN01000945.1_pt1 | contig 51578 bp, 72 predicted proteins | sample 3512371 | NCBI WGS metagenome assembly VFQN01 (sample SAMN10412370, study PRJNA504923) | tailings metagenome | isolation source: Replicate 2 from Balatoc abandoned mine | place: Philippines: Itogon, Benguet | collected 2017-08-28
CATGTTGAAGGGCAGCTACTCGGCCAGGAAGCTCATGTCATTGGGCTTGGCCTTGGGCTTGATGGGCCGCTGCACGATGGCGTCCAGCAGCGACATGTCCGACACCTGGAGGGGGGGGGGGCGGGGAGGGGTGTCGGGTAGGAGTAGGGTGATCGTGTCGTGTAGCAAGCCAATGGTGCTAGATAGGGGAGGGGGAGGGAGGCGGACAACGCGTTTGGAAACGGGGGCGGTTTGCAAGGTGGGTGGGTAAGCGAGCTTACAGCGGTGTGGTGGGAGAGGCAAGATGGCAACGGTGCGGCAGGAGAGCTCCTGCACGGGTACCCTGTGCTGAGTGCTGACACGACCCAGCACAGTGCTGGTGCCACAGCTGGTGTACATGCCATTGCGGGTTGCCTCGCCCCCATGAGGTGCCATTAGTATCCTTGTTCGTGGCTTGCCCCATGCGTACAGCCTGCGGCGCACACCCCGACAGCATCAGCGCACGGCGGTCGCAACTGCTCCCCGCCCGCCCACCCACACCCCCGGCCGCACCTTGCCCCAGCACAGGTGGTCGTCCCCGAATCCCGACTGGTCGATGAGGTTGACGAAGAAGTCGGGGCCGCCTGGGGGGCGGGAGGCAGGGGAGCCGGGTGGTCAAGGGCATGCAGGCAATCTTTCTGATCCCGTCTGTACGTTATGCGCAGCGCGTCACACATGCCAACATTTGGGCTACACAGCTGGTGCCCTGTGGTGGAAGTAATTTGGGAAGCCACCCCTGGCCAGGGTTACCAGTATCCAGCAATGCACACCACCGTGCAGGCGGCGCAGGTCTGCATGGCCAGCGCACAGGCCGCAGGCACGCCGCAAGGCGTGTACCCCTCTAGCTTTGCCAAAACATCCCCCAATCCTGCTTGTGCCGCCGCTGCTGCTGCGCACCCATGCCTCACCCATGCCCCCCGCCCAGCAGGCCAGGCCGCGCTCCATGAGCTTCCTCTGCGGCGGGTTGGGGTGCCGCGGGGTGGACACGTAGGCGCCTGGGGTGGGGGTGGGGGAGGAGGGGGAGGTGGTTAGGCCACAGGTGCGCGCGCGGAATCAAAACCTGGTAGTTGGCCGAGTAAGGTAGGGAAAGCTGCGGACGCAGCTGCAATGGCGGTAGCTGCTAAGTGCGATAAGGTGCGGCAGGTGACCAGCAGCGGCCCCGGTCCCTCACCCTGCCCATGGACGGGGCTGTCCTCTGCAACCCCATGCACCCCCTGCGGCCACTTCCCCTCCACCCCCTCACCCGGGTGCCGTACGACGCCCTGCACGAGGAAGTTGGTCTCCACGCGGTATAGCTGCGGGGAAGGCGGGGTGCACAGGGGAGGAGGGGCCCAAGCAAAGTCAGAGTGGGAGATAGATGGAAGCGGTACAGTGCACTGGCCGGATGACAGCAAAATCAGCACAAGGACCTGGGCAAGGCCAGGCCCGTGCGCTGTCCCGAAACCTTCTCTTGGGTGAACCGCCTGCCAGGACTTGCGCCTACTGATCTGCCGCCCCCCTCCCGGTCAAGGTCCGCGTCTCCACGCCAGTGCATGCTCGAGTTGCCACCAGCCCGACCTGTTGACGGCGGCTTTGCTGTCAAGTCGTGGGCTGCAAACCCCTGCAAAAGCGTACCGCGTCCTGCAAATGTCCCGTATCCCACCCCTTAGCCCCCACACCGGTCCCTTCACCTAGCCCTCCCTAGCCCCCACCCACCAGGCACCCCTGTGCTGGTACCCACCCTGCACCCGTCGCACGCGCCTCCCCCCATCTCCAGCAGCTGCACCATGCGCTTCAGCTCCCGCACGGAGGCGGGCGCCAGGTCGGGCAGCAGCCCCACCGCCACGTCGCCCAGCGGAAAGTGCAGCGTCAGCGTGTTGCGGTCAGCGAAGGGCGACGAGGACGAGGATGATGGTGGTGAGGCAGCAGAGGATGAGGACCCCGAGCCAGAGGCCCGCAGCCATGCGTCCGCCTGCGGCCCCAGGTCGGGGTACACCACGCCCGACGTCCACATGCTGCTGCCGCCCCCGGGGCGCTCGGCGGGGGGCAGGGAGGCCTGGTGCTTCAGCCAGCACTGCGGAGGGAGGAAATGTGGGAACGAGGTGGAAGGAAGGAGGCCCAAGGCACGGCGTGCGTGGGGCGTAACAGTCCCTGTGCACCGCATATCACATGCTCGGTGCCGTACTTCAGGCATAGGTGGCAACGAGCTGTTGCGACAGCGGCTGGGCGCCCTGCACCAGAGTCTCCCTGGACGCTGCATCATAGTCCGACTGAGCTGCAGCTGCATGGCGCCCACACGGCCGGCCCGCTGGCCACGCCGTCCGTCAGACCGCCACCCTGCCCACGTGCCCTGCGCCGCTCCACCCCCACCTGGCGGTACATGTCCCCGCAGCGCTCCTTGTCGCCGCAGTACACCCAGGTGTTGCATACGGTGCTGTTTAGCCCCTTGTCCAGGCCCCCGCGCGCCACGGCCAGCTGGTGCGCGTGGCAGGCGGCGCAGCACTCGGCGGCGCTGTCGGTGTGGTGCGTGCTGCCCCACACCAACGGGTCGCCCCAGTACTCGGCGTTCCACGCCACGTTGCACCGCGTTCCCGCCACCGCGAGGGCGTGCAGCAGGTCGGACTCAGCTTGGCCTCGGGATGTAGCGCTCGTCAACGAGTTTGAGGTTGCGGGAGGCGGAGCGTGGGCTGCAGCCTGCTGGGCCTCTATAGCGGTTGTGAGCTGAGCGGCGATTCGAGCTACAGTTTTAGCATCGGCTTGGTTGTCAGTGTGTAGCTCCCAGTCATGTAATACTGTGAGTAGCGAGTTTAGGTCGTTAAGTTGATTGATGGGCGGGTGGAATCGGCATGTTGTCCGTGTGTACAAGAGCACAGAGGTCAGCATAAGCAGCGCGGCACACCCTGTAACAATGTTGCTTGCTCGCACGCGCATTTGTCAATCTCTTCTGGCCTAGGTTGGCGTAGGCAAAGCTGCTGCCGCTGCGAGAGTGCCTGATCACAAAGCGCAATCGTTGATCAGAAAGTATGCCTTCACTTATATCTCGGAAGAGTTGTGTCTAGAAGGATGCAGCTCTCGCGTGCATGTCGTGTAGCCTGTTGCAGCATGCGTCACGCTGCACCCACAGCCGGGCAAGACATTTGCCATCATTCAATTTCAGTCCAGGAGGCGACCAAGGAGTTGTGATCTCCAATGCTTACGCTCCCCGGGCTCGCCGTTCGGCTCATGCGAGGGAGTCCTCGTGTCCATAGGAATGCAAGCTGGGGCAGCGCCCAAGACGTCCTTGCCGCTCCTTAGTCCTTGCCTTTCCTTGCTGCGCTGAGGCCGCCTCAGCAAGCAGGAACGGTACAAGACAGAACACATACGGCATGCACTTTTACCGAATGTGCACAAGCCACGCAGCACGCACTCCTTGGGTCAAAGGCCGACAGGGGCAGACCTCACCCCTGGACAGGGGTGCAGTCCCTAGCCTAAGGGCGATAGGGCGTCCCCTGCGTGCCCCACGCATTGTTTCGCTGCCCAGACGGTGCTGCATGCAGTGAGCTGCAGTAAGCACGCCACATGCCGGCAGGGCCTGGGAGAGGAACCTGAGCCAGGGACAGGACTCCCCTGGTCAAGGGAGCTGCTCACGTGCTCGGCCTGGGAGCTGCCCCTGATACCGGTACCGTAAATGCATGGGAACTAAGAAGCGCCGGTTCCCCCTCCAAACCCGCCCAAATCTCTCTTGACTACCTACACAAGACGCCACGGAAGGGTGGATCAGTCACCCCACGCGGGACACAAGAAGTGTCCCAGAAGAGTCCCAGGGGAGCCTCCCCTGTGCCTGACTAACGGGATGACGAAAGGGAGGATGAGCAATGCGGGCCGCGCTGCTATGCAATTACAGCTCGCATCAATAATTGATTTTGGTTTTCTTCGCTAGAGGTCTCCAACAGATCGTTGCGGCTTTACACAGCGCGGGAAAGTAACAGGTCCGCTGCCACGGTCGACTGCACGTAAAAGCCATGACTGGCGAGGACGCTAAGGAGTCTTGGACACCGTTTGTCATACCATGGACGTGGTATACGGCGAAAAGGATTGTGTGGAGATGCCCTCAGCCTTGCAGGGTCTACTGCCTAGTCGACGGCGTCCTCCAGAGAGCCCGGCCAATACCTGGCACCATCCACCGAAGCGCTTCGTAAGTGATAGCCAAGGGGTGATGATCAAGGAGATGTACAGTACCGGTATCAGTGAGAGGGGTGTGGCCCCTTGGGCTTCCGTGCACTGGCTCCCCATAGGTGCATGTCAGTGTTGGAGAACCCAAAAACCCGTACAGGAGTCAATGACTCACGCATAACCAACCGCGTACCGCACACCTTTCACACCGTCAAGTGCGCCTTGGATTGTCCCATTGGCGCAGGCTTGGGTTCGTTGTGGAGCTAAACCACATGCCGCAAGCGCAGCCCTTCCTGGTGCGTGCGCCCCTTCCCGCGCTGCGTAACAGCCCTGCACCAGCCTGCAGACTCCTTACTGGTCAGCTGGTGCCGGTGCCTTTACAACACCCCACACGTTCCACCGAATGCACAGCACTGATTAACACACCTGCTCCGCGCTACTGCAACACCCGCGCGCGCGCATGCTTGCCCGGCCGGCCTGCTCTTCTGCCCGTGCCCTCCGCCCCTAAATACCCACTGACGCCGCCCCGCAGGGCCTCCACCTGAAGGACATAGCGTGGAAGGAGGGCCAGATCACCTTCTCCCTGATTACCGGGCCCTGCACCTGCCAGCGCCACCCACCTGACACCAACAGCGGCACCCTGCGGCAGGGCGCCCACGTTGGGGCATCGTCTGCTGCCGGAGCTAACGGCGGCGGCGAGGGAGCAGGCGGCGGTGGCAGTGGCACAGCGACAGGGCTGGGCAACGGGACCAGCAGCGGTAGCGGTAGCGGTGCAGAGCCGGACGGAGGCCAGGCCCAGGCCCAGGCACGGGAAGGGCAGGTAGCCGGAGGTGGTCCTGCAGCAGTGCCAAGCCAAGGCGCCGGCGGGGCCGGGGGGTGCATGGGGGGGCAGGACAGGACCGGTGGGGAAGACGGCAGGGGCGGCTTGCGGCGCGTGGGTGCGAAGAGGAAGGAGCGTGAGGGGAAGGCGGTTGGGGGTGGCGTCAGCAGCGGGTCCGGGGCAGCGGGAGGAGGTGGGGGAAAGGTGGGGCAACGTGGCGGAGTGTCTAACGGCCATGGGATGAGCGCCAGTGCAGGTGCGCAGAATGGCGTGCCCGGCAATGGTGGGCGCGGTGTTGCCGACGACCCGGAGCCCCAGAGTGATGAAGAGGAGGCAGAGGACGGCAGTGGCAGAGGGCGCAGCCGCACGGGGGCCGGAGGGGCGGGGGCAGCGACAGCGTGGTGCAAGGGCCACCACAACCACTGGCTGAAGCACCTGCCGCCGCAGGAGGTGTGGGACGCGAGACGGGCGGCCATCGCCGAGCGGGATGCGGGGTCTGGCGCGGCGAACCCGGCATGCACGGCGCCGCTGGACTTCGGGCCCCCGCCGCCAAGGCAGCTCCGGTGCCGCTGCCCGTGCCACAACGGCCCGCACACGTGGGTACGGACGTACTGCAAGAACGGGGAGGAAGGAGAGGAAGAGGAGGAGGAGGAGGAGGAGGAGAGCCAAGGCCCGCAGCGGGACAAGGCCAAGGGCGGCCGTGCGGCTCGCAGGGCTGAGGTGAGCGGCGCACGCGTGCCACCGCCAGTGGGGAGGCGGTCGTCCATGGGATGAGTGGGTCGGCGTTCGTTGATTGTGACGAACAACTAGCAGGTCGAGAGATTGCATGAAGACTTTTGGTACCAATTCCATTGCACTTATAATTACCGTGGACCGTCTTGGGCTCAGGGGCTGTACGCAGTGCCCATCAGTTGACGCCGCTGTTTCGTTGGTTGCCCCTTGTTATACACTCCAGCCTGCGCCAGCCCGTGTTCTCCGTGTCACTGCTCTGCGCCTTGCGTGTACCGCAGGACGCGTCCTCCCGTCCGGCCTCGGCTGCCGCTGCCGCCGACGCCTCCTCCGACACCGATGACGCTGAGCAGGAGGGGCCAGCCCGCTCGGGCCCCGGCCGCCGGCCGGCTGGATGCGGCCCTAGGGCCCGGGGCCATGCCCAGGGGAGACCTCCCCGCCCACGCACCGCGGCCCCACACCCCCGCACCTTGGCCGGTGCATGCGGCTCAGCGCATGGGGGTCTGGGCAAGCCCCCGCGGGGCGGCGCGAGGCTTGAGGGCGCGGCCTCGCTGCTGTTCGAGTGCGGGTCCAGGTGTCTGCGGCCCACGCGCTCTGCGGAGGTGTGTCTGCCAGGCCGTGTGGCTGAGGTGCTGCGGGGCCATATACCCGAGGCGGTGCCCCGCATTGGCGCACCGGCTCCGGCGGGGGTGCAGGTGGTGGCTGAGGTGGATGGCGTGATGCAGCAGCAGCTGCACACGGTGCGTATCGCCACGGCGGGGGTAAACAGCATGGGCAAACCGCACTACCGTCTAAAGCCGGCGCCACCAGGGGCGCACGGGCTGATGTGTGTGGGCTGGGGGCTGGTGCGGCGGCGGGGCGGGGTGCTGCTTGTGATGCGGGTCAAGGCGGTGGAGGAGGGGAGTGGCGGGGGGGAGGAGGGAAGTCAGCGGGAGGGTGAGGGCGAAGGGGAGGAGGAGGAGGAGGGGGAAGACGAGGAAGATTCGGATGTGGAAGAAGGGGAGGAGGACGTGGAAATGGAGGATGCGGCTGAGGACGATGGGTAGGAGAGGGAGGAGAAGGAGAAGGAAGGCGACCGGGGGCACGGGAGAGGGGCGAGTGAACGCGACGGGGAACAACAGCAGGTGCTTCCTGGCCTCTCCTGGCAGCCATGGTGTGGGCTTTGCAGAGGCCCTTCCAGGCATGGGGTTGACGGTGCTGCTAGAGAATATGAAGATGGTTACGTGTGGGCATTCACATGCTATATATGCACACGCTGATCGGTGCCGTGGCAGCAGCTGTGAGAAGCTGTCAGAATCCCCTCCTGGCGCGCGTGACAGAGGTTAGAAGCCACAGCATGGCCACTGCCATGCACCGTGTATGGTTACTGGTGCTGAAAAGGAGCATGGTGGGCTGTCGGTGATCATGACCTGCTTTCATGCAACGGTGAGTCTCGTTGCGCAAGTTTTCGACATGACCGCATGTAGGATGATTGGTACCGTAGTGCAATAGTGCCGCAGGTGAGCCGTTACCAAGCGGTAGACACGTGGCTGTCCCGTGTGGCCGCAGTGCCGTGTGCCTTGCTCGCTTGGTGTGCTGCCTGCACAACGTGCTGGTTTGTGCCTGGGGATGGCCTGAGAGACCTTTCCGTCCCTACTCTGCAAGAGACCCGTGGGTCGTGCCACGAATACCCACCCATGCAATGACCCATGGCCATGTCGGTTCCGCATACATTAGTCTTCATATACTTTCATGCAGTACCAGGCATACAATGATGCAGTAAGGGGCACGGTTATTACGTTCTCGTGCAACCATATACCACGCCATCTGATCCAGGCAGGGTAGCTGCGTACTTCCCCACGGTGCTCCTCAGGCGCACCTGACCTCACAACTGCCGATAAAAGGCACCCCCGGCAGGAACTCTTTTCTCACCATAAACGACGTGGCGTGTTCTAAATTAGTGTCGGGCAGCAGCGAAGCAGCCACATCCCTTGCGAGACGCAGTGGCGTGCAGATAGCACCCTTCCTGCTGACTGCTTACAGGTCGGGTAGTATTACGAAGTGCAAAACTAAGTAGGTATTCTACATTGTGAATTTGCCGCGTTGCACCTGCCGAGGGAGCTACGATTAGGAAAACCTGTGCTGGCCAACGCAACGCGCCACCGGCAGGCGCAGCAGAACAGTCTCAGCTTGGACAGGTGAGATTTGTATACCGTTGGAACGGGTAGTATGTTGGCGGGGCTTGTCTAGGAGCTTTGGGCGGGAACGCTCATAAACGCGCGAACACTCCACTCAGACGCGCACACCAGTCCTGACCACATTACGGGCGTAAATAAGTAATATATATGCTCAGCGGCCAGGCCAACAGATCCTATTGCAGGCCCCTACGTTGCACTTCGTCTGTCCGGCCTAAGCGTCCCTACTCCCCCCACGGCCGCCCACATTGCCTGGCGCAGCCTGGTTCCCCAACAGGCACGAACTGTGTAGCGCCCGCTGCGAGCATGGGATCTGTAGCCAGCAGTGTGGCGCAGCAGGAAGCCGGAAGCAGCGCTCCATGGGGGCAGCTGCCCATGGCGGTGCAGCTGCACATCCTGTCGCTGCTGCCGCCCAACGAGTGCGCCCTCAGCGGCCGCCTTCTGTGCCGGGACACAGCCGATGGCCTGCACGACCCGCAGCACCGCACAGCGTTCCTGTCCCAGCCGCTGCCACCCCACGCTGCAGCCTGGGCGCATGAGGCGTTGCAGCAGCACGCACGGCAAAGGCCCATCTGGGAGGCAGCGAGATTCCTGTGCATGGCCGCCGCCAGTGGGAGCCAGCGAAACCTGGAAACCGTGCGGAGGGTGCTGCAGTCGCGCATCTGTCAAGAGCCGCAATATCAATTCCATGCTCCATACGAAGCATGGTTTTACTCATGTGACCCTGGTATAGCAGCGGTCAGAGCGGGCCACCCTAAGCAGCTGGGCTGGCTGCTGCGCCACTATCCTGATCAAACCAGGGCTCGTCATGCTCTTGCAGAAGCGGCCCAGTGCTGCGACCTGGCGGGGCTGCAGGCGGCCTGGGAGGCCGTGCAGATGGAGCCAGCAGGTGCCAGCAGAGCCTGTTGTTGGGTGTGTGTCCACCTTCTGCAAGCAGCAGCCAGTTCCAAAACCCCGGACGCCTTGGCGAAACTGGAATGGATGCGAACAGCCGGCGGTCTCGCACTCGATGAACATACCGCTGCTGGCGCCGTGCAGTCGGGGGACCTGCCGCGACTGTTGTGGCTGCGCGACCGCGGCTGCCCAGTGAACACGGCGACCGTGTTGCAGCACGCACTGCGGCATGCCGACCTGGCTGTGGCGGAATGGCTGGTGGGCGAGGCGGGCTGCAAGCTGCCGGAGGCGGGGGTCGACGGGGACACCTGGGACCTCCTCATGTTGGCGGCGGCAGGGAGCGCTGACGGGGTGACGAAGCTGCAATGGCTCCGGGAACGGGGGGCCTCGCCTCTGCTTAGTGGGGACGGGGTCAGGATTAAACGGTTACCCCGTGAGGCCGTCCGTGCGGGTCAAGTGGAGGTGGTTAGATACCTGATTTCGGCCCTTGGGCGGGACAGATTTGCCACAGTGGTGTCTGGGGACGACGCAGCCGCGTCAGGCAACATTCCCATGGCGGAGGTGCTGCGCCAGGCGGGCATTGGGTTCACCTCGGAGGCATATCGCGAAGCAAGTCACAATCTGCCGATGCTGCGCTGGCTCGTCTGCGAGGCAGCGGTGTCCACCGCTGAGCTGTCCCTCTCTGAGGATGTCTTGAGCGGTTGGCACACTGCGATCGCAAGCAGAGGGGACTTGATGGAGGTCGTGCAGCTGCTACTTGGCGCGGGCGGATACAGGGTGTGCGCCGAAGATGTGTACACCGCAGCGGGCTTGGGCGACCTGGACATTGTGCAATACCTGCTGCAGCAGCAGCCGGAGCAGCTGTCACAGCACAGGCTCCTGGAGGAAGCCACTGATTCTGGTTGCGAGGCGCTGCTGGAGTGGCTGGTGCAGCAGCTGGGCTACCTGGAAGCCCTCGCAGGTACCTCATTGTATGTCCGTGCAGTCGAGCGCCGAGACCTCGCCACCTTGGCCGCCCTGCGGCGGCTGGGCGCGCCGTGGGGTGCGGAGGACGTGGTGCTACAGGTGCTGAAAGAGGGGTTCAGCTTCTCAGAGCTGCGCTGGCTGGTGGAGCAGGGGGCGCCACTGGGTAGTGTGGAGGAGGTGGCTGCGGTGGTGGCCGAGGAGGGATACTTCTCCGCTGACGAGGCGGCGTGGCTGCGGTGCATGATGGGCATAGACATGGTGGAAAAGGAGGGGACGGGTGCTGGGCCAGCAGGACCTTGCGGGAGGCGGCTTGCCGTACGGCGAGCTGCGTGGTGGCAGAGGCTTTTCTCTTCGCCGTTGTTCTGGTCTATTGTTGCAGGCGGTGTGGGCACTGCGGTTATGTACGCGGTCGTGACATGGCTTTGCGGTCCTGACATTGCTGACGGTCGCTAGCTAATTCCGGGCAACGGTGTTCAGTGTAGGTGCGGGACGACGTGTTGTATATGTGCCCTGGTGCTGGGGGGTAGGGATGCATGTGAACCCCTCCTGAGCTATTGGGAAGGCCGCCTATAGGCCGCCACACATGCAAATAACCACGCATGCGTGCCTTGCGGCCAGCATACTGCGCCTGCCTTGTCGCTGCAAGGCGCCATGCATGGGGGGTATGCAGTTGAGTTGTAGCGGAGCATGCGTGCGATCGGGTGGTTTTCTGTAGTCGTGCAGGGTGGACGACGTACCGGTCACTGAAAGGATGAATGAAGCCAAGCATGGGGTGGTATGCAGTGTACGGTAAAAGGGGACGCTTAGGAGGTGCACACGGGCCCGGGCATTACAGCCATTGAAACGGTGATGGGTGGTGAAGGCGCAAATAAGTGGCACTTTTCTGGACATTATAGAACATCGGCACAGTTTTGACTCTCGGTAATATGCAAATCATCATTTTGCCATCAGGCCGGTCACGGCCAGTCTGTGGGTATGCCAACATGCACGTCGTGGGGTGTTGCATGACTTGCATCTGCTGCGTGCTTGCCTCCCTGGCGAGAGGGCCACTGCGGCCAGGACGGGTGCGGTGTCGTCGTCCGGAAGGGCTACTGGGCTTGGTTTGGAAGGAGCCACGCGCCCTAGCGGTGGATCAGTGGTGCCAAGCTGCAGGATACAGGCTTAATACGGTATGTAGAAAGACACAGTAGCCCCTGGGGGTGTGCGGAGGGCAGACTGAGCGCCTGCAATTCCAACGTGCTGTTCCGTGGTACCCGGTGGTACCTGTTGGTGCGGCAAGGGACCTTGCCACGTGTGATACGCTGAGCAGTTGTGGGTTCAGGGGTTGGGTTCAGGGGTGCACGCCCGGTGCCCTACCGCCCTGCCGGCGCTGGCCGCAACAGAGCAACGGCAGCCGTGCGATAGTAGAAACAGGATATACAAGGACCTCAGCCCCGTCTGACAGCCTGCTGTCCGCGAAACGCAACGCAGGGGCAGGTTGTGTACCTTGAGTATCATAAGACAAAGTACAAGTGCTGGTAAATGCAGAGGACTCTGCTCGTGGTCAGTCAAAGACGGGGGAGACCAAGGGAGACCCTGGTCAGAGGCTGCCGGTTGGGCCCAGGGGAGCTCCCCTGGCTGGGGACAGTGACAATGGAGACCCAATCAGTAGCATGGTGATGCAAGTCCCCCGTCGTTGCTACCCTTGCGCTGGCGGTGCTGTTATGCGGCCGTCACATGCCCTGCGATACAATGTCGCTAACTGTGCGCACTCCTTTCGGACTGAGTGCCTTGCTGCTTGCCATCATAACCTATAGCGCTTCAGTGATGTCTGCTTCAGACAGCGTTGGCGTGTATGTTCCTGGGTGGATACAGACCGGGAATAAGAAAGGACCCGTTCTACCTCGACATCGACACCGTCGACCTGGCCAATGTTACGGTCATCTACTACGCCTTTGCATGAATTAAGCCCGGGCCATCCTTTGAGCTATATGACGAGTTTGGCAATCTAGAGTGAGTCAAGGTTGGAAGCAGTGGGACCACGCGGAGCGTGGTGAAGCGTAAGCATGACGCTTGAAGAAAGCAGCGGCCACCAGCGGCAGCAGAAGCTCGCGTACTTCTTGAGGTGACTTCCTTCCATCCTTCCTTACAGCACGTTGGTGTAAACCACAACCCTACCTCACGTCCGCCACGTGGCCACCCTCGGAGCTGCTTGCCACCTACGGCCACCTCGGCACACCGCATGCCCCAGACACCATCTGCCCACCTCTGCTATGCGGTAGCAACCAACGACATGCCGCCCGCCACCTGCTCAGGCTGGTCCTGGGGCTCCGCCAGCGCTTCCCCGGCCTGCAGACGTGCGTGTCGGTGGGCGGCGGCGGCTTCAGCACCGCCATCTGGTCAGACATGGCCGCCACCGCCGCCAGCAGGGCCAAGTTCGTGGCCAGCGTGGTGGACTAGATGCGGCGCTACGGCGCGGACGGAGTGGACATGGTGCGCACGCAGCTACGCACGCACGACCCAGCCTCGCTATTGGTGCTGGCACTGGTTGTGAGCGCTAGTTGTGTAGGTTGATGGACCAGCGGGATGCACACAGGGTCATGGCAAGGATTGGGCTACAAGCCGCTTGGCCTTATCACGTACTTGTGATAAGGCGGGTATTGCTGCATGAGCTTGTGAGACTGGGCGTCATAGATACGGCCTTGTGAGGTGAGCTGCTTTTACGCCTGCGCTTGCTCCCGGCCTTGCCCACTGCGCACGGCACCCCTCTGACCGCTCTGACCAGGACTGGGAGACCCCAGGTGGGGCGGTGCGGCAGGCTCACCATATATCGCTTGGCACCACATTAGAGCCTGTCGATGCTAGCCAGTGCTCGCGACAGCATGCACCTCCCGCAAGCATATGGGCATGCAGCGGTGTGCTCGGCTCATGGCCCGCCACGCATGAACCCTGCTGCGTGCGCTGCATCTTCCGATCCTGCGCCACGAAGTGCCGGTAGCGTGCCTGGAACGAAACGGCTGGGCCTGTACTGCTGTTATTACAGCCCACAGCGGCGCAAGCTGCGACCCGCCGCCCTGCCGCTGCCCCTACCTGTTTGTGGACCGTCTCTCCCCTCCTCCGGCACCTTACATCGGTATGTCGCGCCTCCCGCGTCACTCCCTCCCACACCTGCCCTCCACCCCTAGCTGCCGCCGACCGCGACAACTTCTCTTCGCTGCTGCGGGAGCTGCGGGCAGAGCTGGACAGCCTGGGGCCTGGCGGCGCGGGGCGGCGGCGGCTGCTGACGGCGGCGCTGTCGGGCTTCCCGCAGGACGACCTGCCGGCGCTGGCCGCCACCCTGGACCTGTTCAACGTTATGACATGTGGGTGACATGAGTGCAGGGATGCATGCTGCGTAGTGCGTACTCATAGCGGGAACGCTACTTGCTCGCAGGCCAGGTTGAGAACTGCAACTTTGCAAATGCCAGGGTGGGCGTGGTGGTCGCCCAAGACCTACACCTACGCATGCGCAACGCGACACCCTGGCGCCATCCCTTCTGCGGCACATGTGAAGGCGTGGGCCTCGAAACGTGCCCCCTCGCTGGCCCTCTCCCTCCATTTCCTCTTCCGCCCACCTCCCTCTCTCAACCCCTCCACGGCGCCGCCCCGCGCCCCCCTTGCCCCGACCAGACGAGCTGCACGACCCCTGCTACTGGGAGAGCACCACCAACTTCCACGCGGGCTGGTCCGCCGCCCTGGCCGCGATCAACGCCTACCTGTCCGGCGGCGTGCCCGCCTCCCGGCTGGTGCTGGGGCTGGCGGCGTACGGGCACGGCTACACGCTGCTGGACCCAGCGGTGTTCTTGCACCCAGCGCCCAGCGCCATGCTCAACGGTGGGCCGGAGGGCCGGAGGGCCGGGCATTGCCGACCAGGACGTGAGGGAGATGGCACTCCGTTACCAGCAGCACGCTGGTGCACGTACTTATCGGTAGATACATTCCTGACGGTCTCAAGCAAAGTGCTTTGTTACTGTACGGGCCTTAAACTGCGGATGCATCCCCTCTCCCCGCGCCCCATGCAGCCGTCGTACGGCTCTCTCATGGACGAGTTGGCCCGCCAGGGCGGCAGCGTGTACGTGGACGCCACCGAGCGCAGCGCCTACTACGTGCGGGGCACGCGGTGGGTGGGCTTCGACGTGGCGGAGACGCTGTGGATGAAGAAGCAGGTGGGTGCGGCCCTATGGGGGTGCGGGCGGCGTGATGCCAGGGCGGCACGCCTTTTGCCAAGGCACGCTAGACGAACTTTCACTTCTGCTTGCAGTTGAAGTCCAAGAGGCCTACCTTGGCAGCTTGTAACGCGTCTTTGCCGGAACCTCGTCCATGCATGCCCCTGGCCGCACCCCTCACAGGGCGCCCGGGACCTGGGCCTGGCGGGGGTAATGATGTGGGACATCTCCCTGGACTCCCCTGCCCACGACCTGATGCGGGCCATCACCGCGGGGGAACCGCCCCCGGCGCGGCCCTGCGGCAGCGGCTTCGTGGGGAGTTGCGTGTGCGGCGGGCCTGCAGCGGGCCAGTGCTGCGGGGCGCGTGGGTATTGCAGCACTACGGAGGACGAATGCGGGCCAGGATGCAGGTAAGGAAGCACAGACTGACGGCAAAGGACGTGTGCAAGTGTGTATTCTGCGGGATCGTGTCGGCTGGCTGTTGACCAGCTGCTGCAGCAGCAAGTCCGCAGTGGCACACGCGTGGGCTTTGGCTTACACTAAGGCACTGGCATCCCGCTAGAACCCCACTTGGTACCTTTGAGTGATGATGCATCTAAGGTCAGGTGGTTGCTTGGGCCGGATGTGCGCCCCGAGCTTGCGGCTTGCTTGGTGCATGCAGCCGTGTGCCTATTTCCTCCACCCACGTGCCACGTGCGTGTGGACAGGGGCGGGCCGTGCAGCTCCAACGCCACGACCACCTCGCCTCCGCCGCCGACCAAGTTCTGCGGCAACGGCGAGGTCAACTCGGGCCGCTGCGCCAACCCAAAGCAGTGCTGCTTTAAGGTGCGTCCAGGACACCGCAGCTGACAAGGAGAGTGCTAGGTACAATTCGTTCTGTCACTGGTTTCCGCGACGCCCTGCTGTGAAATCCTGCCTTGCCTGCTGCCTTCGGTTTGGTTAAACCCTAGAACAGGCGCAGCAGTCCGCTCCCCTGCCCTGCACTACATTGTTGCTTCCGTGGCGGCCCTTTGCCACCCTTCTCCACGCCCTCCGCTACCCACCACAGTTTGGAAACTGCGGCAGTGGCAAGGCGTGGTGCGGCAGCAACTGCGTGGGCGGCCCCTGCCTGGCCGCCAAGCCGCCGCCCTCGCGCGCGCCTCGCCCTCCCTCGCCGCCCAAGAAGCTGCCAAAGGGCGTCTGCGCCGGCGGCAAGCCCCGCAACCGCACCTGCCCGCTGCCGGACCAGTGCTGCAGCCGCTTCGGCTACTGCGGTAAAACTATAGCCCGTAGCACTATTGCAGCGTGCCCGGAGCGCTCCGAAAGCACCACCATGCTTCTGCCGTGGTGCAGGATGGGCTTGCCTGTCAGGGTCGCACGTTGAAGGGCGCCTTGTGTCGTGCCGCACCTACTGCTCTAGTACTGTGGTGGTGCAGAAGCGGTGCGTCCGGATGACCGGTTACATATGCACCTTGCACCTGCGTACAGGTGCGACGCCAGACCACTGTGGACCGGGCTGCCTGGGTGGAGCGTGCCTGCCCGACTCAGGGGAACCCTTCTGCGCACGTGGGTTAAGGGCGTATGTGCCTCCAACACCGTAGAGCAACAGGCACTGCTGCTATGCGCGTTTTTATCAAGCTGCTGCAACTTTCCAGGTGCCGCGGCTGTGGATCATGCAAACGGTCAGATTCGTACCTCTGTGACCCTCACCTGCCCTCACTCGACTGGCCTAAGCTGCGCTTCCATCCCTACGCTGTCGGAGCAATGCAGGCGTCCTTACCGTCCGTGTGCTGCCTTGCCCCTCCTTGCCTTCAGCCAAGAAGCCCGGGGCGGTGTGCTGGCGCCAGCGAGTGCTGCAGCGCCTGTGGCTACTGCGGTGAGGGCGGGACGGCTTACCAGTTTTGCCTTCTGTCCTTACATGCTCGCATTGGATTGGTAACGAGGTTTGAGTGTTGGCATGCATTCTATGTAAATGCAGTGCAAAGGGCCGGTACAACCCCACGCCCCCACGCGCATCCCTGCACATGGCAAACTGTCGGTGCCTAGCCCGCCGACCATGCGCGACGGGACAACAGTCATGTTTGCCCACGTGCGTGCACCTGCAGTCTACAGCAGATTCGCCCCGTACCATGCTCCTAGCCCCTTCCCCCCGCCGAACCACAAGCTCTCACTCTCCACACCCTCCCTTGTCACCGCCTCACCGGTCACCGCACGCAGGCACCTCCTCCGACCACTGCGGTCCAGGCTGCACGTGGGGGCCCTGCCTGCCGGATGCAGGCTAGCCCTTCTCCACACGTGAGTCGTACGCCTGCCAGTCGGTTCGCTGACCATACAGCATAACCACCGTCGCACCTGGTTTATTACGTATGTAGACCCGCTTAGTGTTGGCACGAAGTTCCCAGTGTTGAATGCCGTACGCCACCGGCACATGCTCCTCTACCGTCCGCCGGGATGTGCCCCTGCATGCGTCCTGCACGCAGCCACGCGGTCAGGGCGCTGCTTCCGCGCCGAGGAGGGATGCAGCGACTGCGGCTACTGCGGCACGGGGCTGGGCTACTGCGACACCGCATGCGTCCTCCGCTGCCGTCGACAGCCGGTGGTGCCGATGGGGCTAGCTGCAATGGGTGATATGATATGGAACAGGTGCAGACTGGCAGCTGGGTGGCAGTTGTTATCGCTCTGTACTCTGTACGAATAACATGGTACAAGGCCCTTGTGGCACTGCTGGCTGTTGCTGTTAGTGATCAGTCGGTTAACCTTGCAAGAATATATGCTGCGGGGGGATGGGGCCTCTTAATTTGCGTACGTTTGCGCATAAGTGTGGCCTTGCCGCGCAGCGTTTGCCCCTAGCATGCAGCAGCTGGTTGTCAGTCAGTCATTGCTTGTGACCTGAGATTGCTGAGAAACCTGTCTGAAACGCCAGCTACTGGCCCTGCTGAGACTGCTGCGCTGTGGTGCCAGTATACGGTAGAAACTCAACCGGTGTTGTGCATGGACCTGTAGAGTGTGGTACGAGCTGACCTTGAAGCACCGGGTGCATAGCTGCATACACCGCGTCTTGCGCTACAGTGGGACCGAGTACGCATGTTTCCTTTGGTTGTTGATATGCGGATGAGGCTCACGCACGCGCAACAGTACTTGCAACACCCGGCCATGTTACAGCGCAGGGACGTCGGCCGCCTTCCGTCCTGCTCCTTGTTCCCACAATCCTGCTGTCATGCACGCACCTCTGTAAGCACGGCAAACACATCCTGCACACGCCTACCATCGACGGCACATGCTTCAACCCGTACACAGCCGGCCCGTCGAAGAGACAGCCAAGCCCGTACACCCCACAGCTCCTGCCCGCCGATCCTCCGCCTCGGACCCTAGCACCACGGATACTTGTGTTCTCCGCTGTCCTGCGCCACGGCCGCCGGGTGCTGGTTGTACCACTTGGTGGGCGCCGTACGGCAGTTGGCGGCGTAGTCCCCCCACGTCACGTAGTCCGACCCGGGCAGCACCTTGCTGTCCCGCACCGGCTCCACGCGCGCCATGCTGCACTGCACGTCCATGGGCTGCCCCAGCGTCTTCTTCAGGTCCAGGTCGTTGCTGTCCAGCGGCTTGAAGGACCGCGCGAAGTCCTGCTTGGTGCTGGTGGTGCTGCGCACAGTCTCCCGGAGCGTGCGCAGGGCTGAAGGGGGCAGGCTGATGGCGGAGGGCGGCAGGCTAGCAGCCCACACGCGGACCGGGGACTTGGGCTCCCCCAGCCGCGAGGCCGTGCGGCCCAAGCTGCCGGCTTCCAATAGCAGCGCGGTGCTGCCTGGGCCTGGCCCCGAGCCCCCGCCCCCGCCGCCTGCCCCAGAGTCTGCAGCTAACCGGGGCAGCAGCTCCAGGCCGCGCGAAAAATCGTTGAACTCACGCAGCGTCCCGAAAGTGGACGCCGCCGCCCCCGACGAAGGCCCCGCCCCCATCGCCGCATTTATCCGCTGCTCCTCCGCATGCTGCACCAGCTGCTTCAGCCCGCCTGTTGTCCCCACCATGCTGCTGCTGGCCCCAAGCCCGTCCAGCCCTGCAACCGCGCTCCCCGTTCGCAACGACGCCCCGCCGAAGCCCCCTGCCGACCCGAGCCCTAACCCGAGCCCTGTCCCCAACCCCGACATCATGGGCGACCCCGGCGCTGACGATGACGCCCCTGTCGCCTCCGCCGCCGCCGCCGTACGGCTTAGTGTGCCCTGCCACTCCGCCGACGGCGTGGACGCCGCCACCTTGGGCTTGGTCCGCCCGCTGGACGAGCGCCGCCGCACGGGGGGCAGCGGCGGCGGCGGCTGGTCCCAGAAGCTGGCGGAGTTGTAGGTGCCGCCGCCGGGGGGCCGCTCGTGCGTGGCCCGCAGCGCAGCCTCCACGTCGTCCGTCAGCAGCAGCTCCTGCTGCCCCAGCAGCATGGCGGCCAGCGTGCGCCAGTCCGCGGTGTGCTCGCGCTTTGGGAAGCGGCCCCCGATGGCGATGGTGATGGCGCGGGTGTCGAGGGAGCCCTCCCGCTGGTAGTCCGCCTCCGTGAACATCTTGGCCAGCAGCTCCCGGTCAAACACCAGCGTGTGGCGGTCCAGGTAGGACTCCACCATGGCCTGGGACAGCCGCCCGGTCTTCCAGTCGCCCACCTGGCGTGGTTTGGTGATGCGGTTGTAGGGCAGGGAGGGAACGTTACAGGTGAGGGTGCAGCTAAAGCTAAAGGCTGGGTTGCGGTGGTGTCAACAGGCCAGGCGTGGGTTGGGTCTGTGCAAGCCAAAAGGCAGGCACTAGGCTTATGCAAGGTGTTACGTGGTCCGCATGCCTTTGTCGCGCTGCACCACCTTACGAGACAAGCACCCTGGCTTGTACGTGGAGCAGTGCCACCCAACTTGTAGGCTGCAACACCCCTGGCTTCCCCGCCACGCCCACAGCGAGCCCCAACCCACGCGGCCGCACAATAGCTACTCCGATTGCATACCTTCCGCAATAACGTCGGTACAACTTGTGTTTCTAGGTGCAGGGGCGCGGGTCCCCCAGGCTTCCGCTGGGGAATGACCACTGGCCGCTTACTGGACTTGTCATCCTTCTTTTTCGCCTTTGGGTCTGGAACCTCTTCCACAAAATTAAGTGGCATCGTAAAGCTCCAGGCCCTTAGGCCTCAGGCGCGACGGGCACGGCACGGCGCAGGAGCTCGGTAGAGTGTGGCCGCAGCTCGTGGTGACAAACTCGATAAAGCGGATATCTAAACCCGGTATGGGATGTGGTATAATGGGCAGGCCGACTTTGGTCGAAGTCTAAGTGGAAATGGGGAGTAAACGAACTGCAATTGCCTGCCTCTCGAATGTCTCCTTGTGTATAGTGAAGTACTTACAAAACTACTGTTTTGTTTGTGTGGTTGGCAATCGGTGTTTGCCCGTAGAGCCGTAGACCCGGCGCAACTCGATCCTCGATCGTGTGCAACAGTTGCTCCTTCTCACGCGTGCATTCCACATGCTGCACCTGAGCAATATCCTGCTGCTGAAACTTTAAGCAGTAAGACATATTGATCTGCATTCGTAGGCGGCAACAAGCGATCGATTGTTCCCGCCTGTGCCTAGTCCCCGCTGGGGTATCAAATTCTAGGCACGGTGAATATGCGGTGATAAAAGAATGAGAGGCTCAAACTACAGACCCGTGTACCATACTGTTACAGTGCCACAGCACTCGCAGAACGGCGTGGGTAGCCAGCTGCGACGGTATTCGTTCTGCCTTGGGTTAGCGCTGGGCTTCGCGATTCTCCCGACGGTATGTCCTGTGTGAGGGTTAGAGCATTTCAGTGCGCCCACCGCTCCTCCGCATCGACGCACTGTGGCCCTTCTCGCTTCCTGGCGCCAGATATTGGTGTTCCACACAAACCTTGAACCTTGTGAAGATGTCATCGCCTTGGCGAAGACTAACCCCGATGCCCGGGGCATGTCAGGTGAGCAGCGGAGCCGCAGCGGACGTTGGCGCGTCGCTTGAGCCGTGAGCTAGCCCCTCAGCCTTCACCACCTGCCACTGGCGGTCTTTGTTGTACGCACCAACCTCGCAGGAAACCCCTTTAGCCACTACAACCTATGCAAAGTACGGCTGCGGCTGGCTGGCCTACACCTAGACGCGCAGCCTCAAACACGGGTACGTATGTTGTGTGCTGCCAACCACGAGCCCACCCTCTTTATGCAACGCCTGTCCAAAGTTCCGCTTTGCCCCTGCGTGTTCTATGCATGCTTGCAAACCAATGTGCTTATCTTACGCAGGAGCAACTACGTGAGGCGGAGAACCTAAAGGTGGACACGGGCGCGGCGTCGGGATCGGGGTCAGGGTCGGGGGCGGCGCAGGGTGTGGGGCAGGGGCAGGGGCAGGGGCAGGGGCAGTCCAAGGGGTCAGTGTCCCCCGCGTCCCCCACGAACAGCACGCAAGCAGCAGGGCAAAGCACTGGCCAGGGGTCGGTGCAGGGCACGGGCCAGCAGAGTGGACAGTCCCCTCCTCCGCCCTCCCCTCCACCTCCATCTCCACCGCCTCCATCCCCAGCACCACCATCGCCCCCGCCACCATTCCCCCCGCCACCTGCACCCTCACCTCCTGCACCGCCAAGCCCTTCTCCCTCCCCACCACCAACGGCGCCGTCTCCGCCGCCCCCTTCCCCGGTGCAGAATGAAGCACAGAAGACGCAGGAGCAGCAGCAACAACAGGCGAATGCGGAAGGGCAAAAACCAGCGGAGAAGCCAGCAGAGGAGGTGAAGAAAGCTGAGCAGAAGCCTGCCGAGGATAAGAAGCCGGAAGAGCAGAAACCAGCGGAGGAAAAGAAGCCAGCCGAGCAGCCGCAGGCGAAGCCTGAGGAGCAAAAGCCGGCCGAGAAGCAGGACGAGGGCCCCAAGGAGCAGCCCAAGCAGGAGCAGCAGCAGGCGGCAGGCGGGCGTGCTGCTTGGCACGAGTACGACGTGTCTAAGCTCATCTCTACCACCGTGTCCGCCACCGCCACGGACATGCGGGGGTCCAACCGGGAGGACTGGTCGGACTTTGACCTGCCCAAGACGCAGGAGGACATCGACCGCCTCATGGTGGGTGGGCGCAGGGAGGGCGAGACGTACGCAGACCGTTGGGCACAGCCAGGTGCGAGGCAATAGCCCCTGATGTGCCTGGATGCGTAACCGTTGGTGGATGCATACCGTAAATGCTGGACCGCGACCAACAGAGCAACTATGTAGCGAGGGGCGTCATCCTCATGATGACGGTGGCGGGGCGGGGGGAATTGGTGGTCCAGCTTTATTGCCGCCTTAGCAATCTGTGAACGGGGAAGTGCCGCACACGCGTCGTGGCGAAGGACCACGGGGAGGGTGGGACCACCAGCTACCGCGATGGCTGTGTCCCAGACAGCTTCGCACTTGCAGCTGCACTGTTGCTACAAGGCTACGCTTTCGCGCGCTACCGTAAGACGTGTCTCGCAACACCTGTTTCCTTCCTCAGAAACTGCCCCACGTGGACGAGTGCTTCTACTGCAAGATCTGCGTGCCCTCCTCGGCCCTCAAGCTCCCAGGCCAGGAGCAGCAGCAGCAGCCAAAGCAGCAGCGGCGCCACCTGAGCGGCTCCGCGCGCAGGCGCGTGCTGTCCTCCGATCACTCCTACCACGACAACCCCGCCGAGGCTGAGGGCCTCATCTACGGCCTTCCGCCCATGGGCCCGGAGCAGGAGCGCCTGGCCAAGGAGCGGCTGCGGCAGCAAGGGGCCGGCGGGTCCGGGGGCTTCGGGTCGGGGGCGCGCGGCGGGGCCCGGCGGCTGGCGGAGGAGTACCAGTCGGTGGACGCCACGGACTCGGGCCCCGACTACCACATCGGCGGCCGCGTGTACAACATCAGCAACATCGCGCCCGGGCAGCGCATCTACCAGTCCAAGGCGCACCTGCCCAACTGCACCATGTGCAGGGGATGCGACCACACGCTGGTGGGTGGCAGGGAGGGGGGCACAGCGACACACCGCAGGGGTTTATGGCGCTGCAGCTGGGCTACGATGTAGTGCCTCGTAGGAAGATGCAGTCGGCAGCTGGGGAAAGCGCGCTTGAGGGCACACGGGCTCTACCCTGGAGACCCTTGAGAGCAGCCGGTGCAGAGAGGTCACAGGGACCGACCAACGGCGCCTTCGTTGTTTGCGGCCAGGCGCACAAGCCACAGCGGCGAAGCAACCGTGTCGACGGTGGGAGCGCAGCAACAGCAACAGTGCCCCAACGGCATGCGTCCGCACCTTGCCTCGTGTCCGCCCGTTCCTGGCCCGCAGGAGATGATGGCGTCCGGCTCCATCGTGCTGGGCTCCTACTACGCGCACGAGCCGGGCGGCTCGCCGTCGTGGCTGTTCCGCGTGCGTACCGACCGCACCGCCAGCGGCTGGGCGGTGGTCAAGGTGTGGTGCGTGCCGGTGCTCAAGGCCAAGCAGCGCGGCCTGGGCATGTGCTCGCCGCCAAAGGTGTACGCGCAGGTCAAGCTGCTGCTGGCGCAGCAGAAGGTGCGAGGGGGGCGCGTCAGGGTTAGGTACAACATATAGGGGCGTAGGCGCTGCCCATGCAGTGTTCGTGAGTACCACCCACAAACCGGCGCTGTGCTGCCCTGCGACCATCCGCATTCCACAGACGTCCTTAGCACCACAACCACTAGTCTCCTCAGCGTTTACCCGTGGTCTGGCTCTCTTTGTGGCCTCTACCTCCCTCCCCAGCTGACCGCCGAGTGCGGCTTCAACTCCATCGTGCCCAAGGTGTGGGTGGAGCCGCTCAACGGCGTCATGCCGCACAGCGGCTTCCACGTCAAGTGGCTGGGGCTGTGGGCAGACATCGCGGACGGAGTGTCCGTGCAGAACCTGCAGGTGTGGGGGACAGGCGGTGTGGGGCTCGGGGGCTGGGGTGCGGTGAGGGGGCGGGCGTGAACGCCCAGCATGGTGGTGCCAGACCGCAGTGGGGGAATGGGAGTTCAGGTTGCGATGGAGCAGTCAGCTGGACGCGAGATGTTGCTGGGTACGGGTGTGGCAGCAACGTCGCTATGTAACTCTTACAGTGGGTCCAGCTGTGCTGCGACGGTGTTTGTCCTGCATCGACGGCCAGTCGCTGGCACTTCTGGTATGTGTGACTCATGCACCGTACTGGTGCGCGATGCGCCACCCCACTGCACCTTGCCGTCCCCGCAGGAGCAAGGCAAGCCGCACGTGCACCCCAACATCCTGATGGACTTCATAAACAACAAGATGAACAAGACGGAGCTGGTGCAGGGCGCCATATTCGACCTGCTGTTCAGCCAGTGCGACAGGCACCAGCAGAACATCTTCCTGGAGGAGACCGGGAAGGTGTGGCTCATCGACAACGACCAGGTGGGTTGTTGGAGTTGGAAGGTCAAGGGCACGCAGAAGCAGTAAAAGTGCGAGAGCCTTGCAGCCACGGATACGTCCTGCCCGCTTACAATTGAAACTGTTAGTAGTACTGTTCGTGGTTGTCGCTGCGCAGGTGTACGGCACAGCGTGGCGCAAGTGCGGCATCGACTCCATGATCGTGCCCACCACCCAGAAGTTCATGATCAACCACCTGGTGGGTGCTGCAATGGGACGCAACTGGGTGACTGAACACGTAACGCGCCTGGATGTTTGTTGTCCATTAGGGCTGTCCCCGCGTCCCTGGACACAGCACACAGGCAAGCTGCAGCATGGCGGCTTGCCTGCGTGCATCCGCCTCCCCTGGGCGTGTCCAACCCTAGCTGATGGCGTGTGCGCTTGTGCTTCTGCACCTGCAGGGCTTCTTCTACGTGCTCAAGTACCCGCAGAAGAACCCTCCCCGCGAGCCCCAGAAGCACATCTCGCCGCTGCTCATCATGGACTACCGCTGCCACGCACCGGTGAGCAACGCCAACGACGAGAAGCGTGCCGATCAGCCACGGTGCAGTCTGCAGCAGCTCTGAAGCACATCTTGCTGCGCCCAGCCTGACCACCTGCCTGCACGCCCTGCATGCGCATCCCCATCACGTCATGTGCACTGCATATTTACCCGGTGCTCCCTACCTCACACCTATCGTTTCCCGCTCCCCAGGGCGGCGCCATCGGCAAGAACTTCACGACCGAGCTGCGCGAGTGCCTGACGCACGTGTCAAGCCTCAAGCCCGAGGAGGTGCACGAGCAGTACGGCTACCCCGTGCTGCGCATGGCGGACGCAGTGCGCAACAGGAGCATCGGTGAGCGGCCCCGGGCAGGAGCACGGAAATTCTTAGAGCTGTGTAGGAAAGTTACTGGCAGAATCGTAGCCGCATGAGGAGTAGGTAGCTTGCCGTCGGTCTTCCGGCAGGCACCCGCGGGTGTCTGACGTAGGTGCAGTACCACATCTGAAACCTAACAGCGCTTTTGCTCCTGCTGAGAGAACCCGCAGCCGCCCGCAGCGCCCTCTGTGTCAAGGCGCCTTTTTCCGGTTGACACAGGCGTTGCACCCACACCGCACCGCTCCCTACACCCCCTATCCGCCCACCGCCAGACCTACTGACGCACGGCTACGAGTGGACGCTGCTGTACGGGCAGCCCACCAACCAGCCCATGCACCGCTACAAGCTGGCGCCCAAGTGCTGCGACATGCGCTGGAACAACAGCATCCACCAGTACCAGTGCGACACGCCGGGATTCAAGGTGGGCGAGCCGCGGCACGCGTGGGCACGCGCCTTTTAGTCGTTGGAGTTGTTTGGCCCGGGCCCTGTCGCTTCACTCGCCCACCACGCGTTTCTCACCCTGTAATCCAGCCGGCTAACACCTGCATGCTGCTCCACTCGGCGCCCTGCGTGCTACGGATGACGAATCCCGTTGCGCTGCATCCCTGCGCCCTTGCGCCGCCCCCCGCAGCTCATGCGTGAGATTCCGTACGGCAACGCTTGGCACGGCGGGCCGTGGCACGGCACGCCGGGGCTGGACACGGGCAGCTACGAGGGCGGCACGTCCTTCCTGCCGGTGGAGGAGATGCTCAAGGTGCCGGGCTGAGTGGCATGCGGGCCGGGCACGGCGGGGTTTGGTGGTGCCCACGCGGCAGGGTGCCCTGGACGGAAAGGGCCCCTGCAGGTGGCAGTGCACTGCATGGTGAAGTGTGAAGCAAACTGCCGGGGTGCAACAACATTGGAGGCTCGTGATTACCCTAGCCAGGCAATGCAGGTGTGGCTCCTTGCGTGCAGGTGTTGGATGTTGGTGCTGATATGGTAACACGGAACACAGTGGAAGGGCATTGGGTTCCTTGTTGCAGCGCTGTGCATGCTGGTGGGATGGAGTGAGAGCAGCATAAGACGCTGCTGTTCGGGCATACGGTGACGTTAGGTGCTAGGCATGTGACTGCGTGGTGGGCTGGTGTGAGCAGCATAGGGTTCAAGTGGGCGGACAGGGGCATTCATAATGACCTGCTGATGCATGTGAGACCGCGCGACATGGTGCACGAACAGTTAATTGACTGCAGGGATGCTAACTCAGCTCGCACCTTCATCATGCTTAGGTATGGGGCACGGACGCCGGATGCGGTGCATGCGGGTGGCCCAGGCAGGTTCATCCGGTGTTGCCGGTACCGGTACGCAGGGTGCGCTACTACCGGTACGCACTCACGGTGACGCAGCTGAGGTACACGTGTGCGCAAAGCAAGTTATGGCCAACGAACTGTTTGTGGTGGTCTGGTAGATGCTTGGGTCCTAACTGCACGACGGCAGTGGACTTACTGTAGCCCGCAACGGCCAAGGGCGGCTAGGGAGCTTGCCACTCCTGTCCAGGACGTTCTGGTGCAAGGGAGCCGGCCGTTGTAAGCTATACCGGTACGTGGAGCTACTGTCCGTACCGGTACTTGTCAACCCGTGGATGTACCGTAATGTGTTGGCCAAAGCTGACCGACACGTAACAGTGCCGCTGCGTGCCACGACTGTGCAATTGCTGGCGATCTGGCGTGGGCAGGTGGCGGGCGAGAGACTACCAGTACGTCCTCCCGGTGCAAGGCCGCGGGCAATGCTGCTGCCGTGTGTCTTAGCTGGCTTGGCTAGGTGGTGGCAGTAAGACTAGTTCGTACAGTTCCAAAGCCATTCTCCTTCGTCATTACAAGCACGGGCTGCCAGGTCGAGCGCCGAAGTAAAACGTACAGTGTCTTTTGCGGTTTACGTGTGCGCGCGGCCAGCGTTCCTCTCCCACAGCCTGCTCAGCACCTTACCTCACTGGTTCTCCCCTTCTTCTGCCCACCCGTACCGACGTGCACTTTGCAAGGAGCCAGCGGAATTCGCAGAACACCAATTGCTGGTGACCAACGTACCGTAATATCACATTCATCAACAAGTCCAGGCATGTCCACATGCACCAGCCCCACATACCGCGTCGATGGCCCGCTGCCCCTAGCCGTACGCAAGGCAACGCTCCAACGCACAGTACATTGGCATGCTCCCAACGGCGCATGGTCCGCCGTACATGGAACGGCTCGTAACGGTACACGTGCAACCTAACGTGGTCGAAAGGTCTGGAGCTCTGGCCACGCTTGCGGGTCCCCTCTTAGCCCCCTGGTCAACACCCGAACTCCATCTCGAACACCACCAGGAAGACCGTCGTACGTCAAGTTCACTCCGGCCCCCAATTGCACACGCTCGACCTGTCACTCCCCGCGCCGCGCAGCCCACCCGGTCCCCGTCCCTGCAGCCATCGCCGCCGCCGCACGGCCCAGCTCCCTCCCCGCCGCCTGCCCCCCGCCCGCCACCCGCTCGGCCCACCGCCTGTCCGCCCGCCACCCTGCGCCCGCCACCCCCTGCCTGCCCGCCCCCCGCAGCCCCGCCTTGGCCGCCTGCGCAGGGGACCGCACCGCCGATGCGGCCAAGAGGGAGGCGGGCAGCTCCAGCAGCTGTTGCCAGCTCCCCAGCCCCCGCCGCCGCCCCTCCATCGACGCCGCCTCACGTGCGCGCCAAAATTCAGGGTGGTCGTGCGCCAGTGCAGCCGCCGCCCTCCACCACATTCGCAGTAGGGCCATCTGCATCTGCAGCAGGCCGCTGCTGCCGGGGCTCAGCGGCCCGCGAACTGACACCCACCAGCACGGCCCGCTCCCGACGCTTCCGCCCCTGCCCTGCTGCCGCCCTCCTCGGCGGGCGCGGCCGCTGAGGAAGCCCCACACCTTCCTCCGCGCCCCCCGCACCCCCTGCATTAGAATGAAGGTCCACGCGGCGGCGTACGTCCCCAGCAGCACCGCCCCCAGCACAGCCTCAAGGGGGGGCAGCTGCTCACCTCCCCTCAGCACCGTCCGCCAACGGCCAACCGCCCACCGCTGCAGCCGCCGCCACCACCGCCCACCCGGCAACCCGCCTCCTGCTCCCCCGTCCTCGTGCCCCCAGCCGCCGCCTTGCGCCCCGCCCTGCTGCCAGCCAGCCGATGAGCTGCTGCCCTCGCCGCCTGCTAGCGAGTGGGTGGAAGATGACGACGACGACGACGCCTCCAGCTGTGCGCGCTGCTGCCGCTCCCGCAGCTGCTGGGGGCACAGCGCGGCCACTGCGTCGGACAGCGCAGCGCAGGGGGCCAGGGGGCGGCGGGCAGAGGGGGAAGTGAGGGCGTGCGGCAGCGGCGCGCGGCACACGGGGCACAGCACGGGCGCCGCGAAGGGCCCTGGGGCGGTGTGGGGCCAGGAGCCGCCGGCGTGCTTGCGCCAGGCCTGTGGGTACGCAGGGACCGTGGGGAACCAGCAAGGAATGGCGTCACCGATAAAAAGGCTGTTGTGATGGCGGTGCAGATAGGTTGTGCCCCAATGGGTTGAGTAACTTCAGTTGTGTGCCATTGGGGCAATACACACCGCGCTGTACCTGCAGATATCTGGTTGTCCGGAGCGCACTTGGTCGCTCGCTCGCGCTCAAACGGCCAACGGTGCAACGCAGTGCCTCGGTTGCCACTAGGCCACACGTGTGCAAGGTGCGTTAGGTGCAGCTCGCATGCTGTCACCGGCAGCGCTACCGCTCAACGGTGATCCACCGGGCTGGGCACACCGGTGCAGCCCCGGCCCCGGCCCACCTCGAAGCAGGCCAGGCAGTAGGCGTGGCCGCATGGCGTCACCACCGGCGCCAGCAGCACGTCGCAGCAGATGGGGCAGGACAGGGAGGCCAGCGCAGCGGCAGAGGGGGTGCCAGGCTCGTCATCCGCCGGCGGTCCGGCTGAGCCGCTGGGCGGGGGCGTAGGCGGGGCCGGGGGCTCGGGAGTTGCTTCTGAGTTGTCATCTGAAAGGAAGAGTTTGCTGCTCTGCCGCATGCTGCTGCTGCTGCTGAGCGCGTCACGCGGCCCGCGACCTGGCGGGTCCGTTTCGGGTTGCCGCGTACTGGCCGCGTAATCGCTAGTGCTAGCCATTCTGTGAATTGTGGAGCTCAATGCTATTGTGTAAAAGGGCGTGGAGAGTAGCTGCAACACCTAATCACACCATTGCTGCTTTTGTCTGACGTCACGTTGGGCCGGAATGACCCATGGGGCCGACAGGGGCCGGAAGCACAGGCGATCTCACGCTCATATCCAAAGGAGGAGGCATGTGTATGGACAGATCTCACTGCAAACAGAACATGCCTGCTGCGCTCACCCGGGCGCTTACGTCCGGCTTGCCAACGACTGCCAACGAGCAACCGCCTTGCATCAATCAGTAAACGCTTTACGCTGTACGCTTTTTGCGAGGAACATATCAGCGACAGCATTTAAGCTCGATAGTACGTGAATGAACCTGGAGGCCTTGTTCCATCCGGAGCCAGTTTGTATTCGTTCTGGAGTCACACGTTGCATCGACGCCAGCCTTGCATCAGCTTGCAAAGACATACACGACAATGCACAAAACCTACGCTCAAACGCATAAGTAGCGTCCAGCGTCCATCCAGGCTCGGCGCGCACGGCAACGACGACAGGTGTTGCGATGGCGGACCAGCGACCCGTTGTCCTGTGCCTGGGAGACAGCCACACGGAGGGCGTGTATGGAGGGAACTGGATGGCCAGCCTGGCGAAGGAGTTTCCGCAATTGCGCTTTGTCAACCGCGGAGGTAGGGCTGAGCCCAGCTGGGCAGGCCTGGGGGGTCTTGGGCGTCTGTTGGCGGCAGGGATACTTACCCAAGCCCAGCTAACTCGTTGGTAGCGTTGAGCTACATTGCAGTATTACATCTAAAAATTATGATTTCGGCAGTCCCCGTAAGACCTCTGCCACCGCCACGTGGCCTCCGGCACGCCGTGTGCTGCACACTGCACACCCTGCAGCTTCGCAAGGGTACCCAACCTATGCCGTGCGCCTCACCACCTCCCGGCCCACTCCTCCCGTTCCCCCCTCAATCCAATCCCCAGTGAATGGCTCCATCGCCAGCAAGGTGCTCGAGCGGCTGCAGGGGGACCTGATGGGGCTGCCCGGGGCTCAGCCTGCTGCTGCGCCCTCCGGGGCTGCCACGGCGGCGGGTGCAGGTGGCGGGGCCCCGGCCCCCGCGCCCTCCCTGCCCTCCCCGCCCTCCCCGCCCCCCTTGGCCGCCGTGACGCTGCTGGTGGGCACCAACGACGTGTTGGCAGAGACGCACAGCAGCCTGTTCGAGTGAGTGGCGGGGTGGGGAGGAGGCAGGTGCAGGGGCTGATGCTCATGCCGCGAGCGCAGGCCGTGGACGGTGTGGTGGGTGGGTAGGGGTAGGGCTGGTCGGGATCTCGGCATGGGTCGAGCTTTGCACGCGCATGCAGTTGCAGTGGTGAGGTGGCAGCGGCGCTGCGTGCCACGGCAGAGGCTGTCGGGTGGTGGCGCAGTAGCAGGTGGCAGGAAGCTGACCGACTTTCTCCGCAAACACAAACCTCTGTGCGCTGTACCGCACTTTGACATCTGTTGTTTCAATTTTGCGATGTACTTGCGCACGGTGCCGGTGGTGGTATTGCAACGCCCAGGTGCTTCTACCGGCACGTGTGGCGGCTGGAGGACCCTCCCTGCGTGCTGGAGTCCATCGGCCACATCGAGACGCTGCTGATGCGGCTGGAGGCCTTTGCGCTGGCGCAGCTGGAGGCGGAGGAGGAGCAAGATGGCCAGCAGCAGCAGCAGCAGCAGCCCCCGCCACAGCAGCAGAAGCAGGGCCAAAGCAAGGGCACCAGCGGGGCACAACCCCGCCAAGCCGCTGGCAAGGGCTCCACAACCACCACAAACAACAACAGCAGCGACAGGCCACTGCCCAACAGCGGTGCACCAGCCCCAGGGCCCAGCCGGCGCCTCAAGGTGCTGCTGCTGACGCTGCCGCCGCTGGGCGAGCAGCTGGCCGGCCGCCACCTGCTGCGGCTCAACGCCGACGCCTTCAACGAGGCGCTGCACGCCATGCTGCGCCACCACCCCGCCTGGGTGGCGCCGGGCGGCGGGGGGGTGCTGGACGTGAGCCTGCTGGACCTCAACGGGGCGTGCCAGGAGGCGGTGCGGAGGCACTTCCTGGGGGAGGGCTGGGAGCAGCGGCAGCAGCAGCAGGAAAGGGAAGGGGTAAAACAGGAGGCGGCAAAGCAGGCAGGGGCGAAGCAGGGCGAGCAGCAGGACGGGGGCCAGCTGGGGCCACCGACTGACAGGGAGGCGGATGGGGCAGCAGACGGGGCCGGGGTTGGTGATTTGGGAAGCGGTGAAGGCAGGGGGTCAGGAGAGGGAGGGTCAGGGAAGGGGGGGAGGGGGGCCGGCAGGAGGCGCGTGCCGCTCGCCCCGCCGCCCAACTCGGCGCTGCGCCTGGCGCTGTCCATCCTGTGGTGCATGGTGCTGCGGTTCGTGTTCCGCGTGTCGTACGACCGGATGAGCGACTGGTGCGGCAGCGTGGTGCTGACGCCGGACGCCGTGCACCTCAACGAGCGGGGGGCGCGGCTGGTGCATGAGCTGCTGGCGCCGCACCTCAGGCGGCTGGTGGGCGGGGAGCAGGAGCAGGGGCAGGGGCAGGAGCAGGAGCAAGGGGATGGGAAAGGAACAGGGACACCAGAGACCTGACCAGGAGCAGCGGTAGGGCATGCGTGACGGAGGCTCATTGATGTACTACTTCGGGCGGAGTTCAGCTGTTGGCCGGGATGCGCATTGCGCCAGGGGAGCTCCGCTTAGCTCACATGAGCCGCCCGAGTTGTGTACTTGTGTCCAATGCCTGGGCGGTACGCTTGGGAAAAGTTGCTAGAGTAGACGGGATTAGCGGTGAAGCCTGGGCGAAGTACCATCCACCGAGCTTACGTTCCTCAGAGTCAGCCATGGGCACCGGTGATCGCACGGTCTCATGTGCCAACGCCTTGGTTCATGGCCTTTCAGGTTGCCTGCTGTGGAATCAGTGTAACCAGTAACCGGTTTGCATTGGGGGCATGCTCGTATGCGTAGTAGGAGCATGTGTATACGTTCGTCACTGGTTATTATTAGCACTGACACGGTAACACGTCTTGTACTGTTGTCGGGTGAACGTGCCGTTACAGGTGCTCCTGGGTGGATGTACCAGTACGTGGTAATGGGACACGGTTTGCTTATTTGCTTCTTAATGCATATTTCTTCAGCTGTCCTGGAACACCATATCAGCCACTGCAGTCTTCAGGTCTCTTGAGCCCCCCAGCACAGCGTATCCGGGCCAAGGCAGCCCACATGGCCGCAGTGTCCTCAAACACTCAGGTCGCCAGTGCCGTACCGTCATCCCTAGGGACCGTACGGTAGAGGGTCAAAAGGATCAAAGGCCGTCATCGCTATGTTGGCGACCTACACTCTGCAGACATGACGCACCTCACGTCCCACACTTGTGAGCAGCACAAAGCGGGCTCCATCACATACCGGTACGGTCATCAGCACCATAGCTAGTACATAGCTCAAGTGTTGTATTGCATGCACATATTGCGCCTCCTCCACCGCAGAAGTAACAAACTGCCCACGCATTGCAACATTGCACAGCCGTCACTCGCTGGACGCCTATTGCAGCGCCAGTCCGTGCTGTAAAGGAGAGCGTGGACCTCCCCATACAACAGTGCACGAGCAGCACGCACGACTTGCCCTTATGCGCCAAACCAACCGTGACTTATGTGCCGTCAGCCATGCGCACAGTCTGAAGATGATGTCCTGCGCCCCGGTCACAGTCGCAACAATCACGCACTCATCCCTCCGTCAAGGAAGCTTATACAGGGCAAACTCACACACCTCTATCCACCTCTGTCATGACGACAGAGTAATATTCTAGTCCATGAATGTAAGGTCGCAGTCCGCGGTCCAGGGGGCCAATAAATATGCATGAATACCATGAAAGCCAGGGATGGGCGCTTTCGCATCGTCACGCTGCCACACCACTGTGACGGTTTGTGCCGTCGCCTCCATCGTACGCCGCTGCCCCACACCGCACGCTCCCACATGCACATGCACCGCTCACCAAACACAGCAATGCCTGAATCCAGGTCAGTAACGCCTCTGCACACATGGAGTCACATTCGTTGGTGCCGCTTGCGGGCCTTGCAACCTGCCAGCGATGCAGCAATTATCTGTACTGCGGCTGCCCGTACGGGTCCCCGTACGCGTACGTCGGGCCGCTGGCGAACGGCTGCACGGGCGCGTAGGTCGTCTGCAACTCGTATGCGCCCCCGTACGGCTGGTGCCCACCGTATGCAGGTGGCGGCTGTCCTGTTGCGCCCATGGCCTGCTGGGGCGGCGGCGAGGCGGCGGCTGGCTGGGTGTACGGCTGGTACGGCTTCTTGGGTGACTCAGGTGGCCGGCTGGTGGTGGTGGGGTACTCTTCCTCAGGGTGCACCTGCGGGGCAGCGGCAGCGGGGTCAGGGTTACGGGGAGCATGCGGCGTATGGTGCACCAAGCAGACGGAATGGACACGCAGCTTGACGTCAAGGCCGGCTGCCGGGCCGGCTGCCTCGCCCATCCCACCGCCTGGGCGCTGCCCATCACGCGCCTGCCTTGCCCTGACTTGTTTCGCGACAACTAAACATTATAGCACGCACATTGCTGTTCCTTTGCCCACGCTCGACATCGAGCCGTAACGCTGCCTCATGCCCCACTGCTCCACCATGTCCTCTCCCCTGCCCCATTCCCCTTTGCCCACCTGCCCCTCCAGCCGCGCCAGCAGCAGCGGGCGGCAGGCGCAGCAGCTGCTCCCCGGCAGTCCGTCCAGGCGCCCCAGCAGCGCCATGGCCGCCTGCGCGCCGACCAGCAACAGCCAGCCGCCAGCCGTCAGCGCCACCCACGCCTCCGCCGCCCAGCCCGCCACGTGGCAGCACGGCACGGCCTTGAGCGCCGCGTACAGCGGCCGCACCGCGGAGGCGGACGCGAGGGCCAGGAGCGCGTCGACCTGCAGGGGAGGTAGAAGGTGGGGTGCATGTTTAGGAGCAAGGCTATAATATACTGGTCAGTTTTAACGAAAACCGTGCCGCCGTAGGACGGAAGGCTACGGTATGTAGCGGGTTCAGGGTCATGGTTGGGTGTGAAGGGTCGGTCAACAGCGCGAGGAACGGCTGCATCACGGCTGCACTGGAGGGCATTGCGAGGGCAGACGTGGAAACGTGTTAGCGGTACATGCAGTGCCGGACTGGGGGAAGGCGTGACCTTGGCAGCTGGACTGGGCAGTTCACCCACGGCCAAATCCACCAGCGGCACCAGCAGTGCCAAGTGATCAGCGACGATGTGACAGACTGCTGCCGTGCGCCTGCCACGTCCTGGCACGTGGCACAGCGTGTCAGCGCGCGCACCGACGCACCTGGTCCGTGACGCTGCGGACGAAGGCTGTGATGCCGTCGAAGGCGGCCTGCAGCCTGGCGCGGGGGATGAAGCGCGAGGTGAGGGAGGCGATGATGGAGTCCACCTGGGGGAGGAAGAGAGGGCAGGACGCATGAGTACGGTAGCTGCTTGTGTGTGAGGCCTGCTGCAGACATCGAGACCTCAAGCTGCATGGGAGGCCGTTTGGCGGAACGACATGGCCTCCTACCACAGCAGCCCACCGCAAACCCCACATCTCGCCAAACCGCCCCGCCCCTCCCCCCGAAGCCCGCCCTACGGCTTTCGCCCCCACCCCTACCGCGCCCTAACCTCACCTGCCCCGTCACGTCCGCCAGCACCCCGTCCACGTCCACCACCCCCGCCTGCCGCAGCACGCCGCGCACACCGCCGCTGCCGGCATCGCTGCCGTCGACCTCGCTGCTGAAAAAGTAGTACTCCAGCAGCACGCGGGCCGTGTCGCCGCCGCCAGCCGCACTGCCAGCCCCACTGCTGCTGACACTGCTGCTGCCGTTGCTGCCAGGCGGGGCGGGGAAGGTGGATATGCTGCCGTCGTCGTTGACCACGAAGGTGGTCCCTGCCATTGCAGGGGCTGCGGAGGGGTCTGCTGCTGCGGCTGCCGACGCGGAGGGCGGTGAGGCGGAGGCGGAGGACGATGACCCCAGCGCCGCCACCGCCACGTGCTCCGCGTGGTAGCAGCCGTCCTGCGCGCCCACCAGCCCCACGGCCAAGGCGGCGGCCAGCAGGAAGAATAGCGTGGACATCAGCAGCGTGCAGGTGACCAGCGTGCACAGCCCCAGCGGGCAGTTAATGGCGGCGAAGAGGAACAGCAGCAGCGCCAGCAGCGCGGCCAGGCCGAACAGCGCGCAGGTGGCCTGGTAGCGGCGCAGGTCGGCGGCCTCGGCGTCGTCGCGGTAATCGGACTGCAGCCGCGACACCTTGTCGGCCAGCTGGGAGGCGGGGGAGCAGGAGGGCGGGGACGGGCGGGAAAGGAGCCGTGGGTGACAGAAAGTTGCAGGTGAAGAAGCTGGTTTGGAGGGGGTCAGTTTGTGAGTCACACGCGGAGAATGGCCATGAGAACGGCTCAAAGTGCGGAAGATCACTGCCTACCGGAAAGGCACGCATCACCACGGGGCTCAGGGCCCCGCCCCGTGTCCCGTGCTGCTCCCCGGCCCACCTTGCTCCGCAGTTCCGTTACGCCCTTGCCCAGGTCCGCCTGCGCCGCCGCCACCTGGCCGCGCACCTCCGCCGGCACGCCCAGCACCTGGGCCTCCAGGGAGGTCACGCTGGACTGCAGCGGGGACACAACCTGGTGGGAGGGCAGGGCGCACGGGAGGAGGTCAAGGGGGCAGCTGGTCCACGGCTCCAGGGAACTGTGCCGCGTAGCACCGGCTGTTCGTGGACGTGCAGAGCGGTCGAGTGCAGCAGCCTGGCCAACCTGTACCTGCAACGCCACGCACCAACCCAATAATGTCATCACGTCAACCAGGCTTTTGCGAACATACCGGTATGTGAAAACCTCCCACCTGCGACTGCGGTGTCGGCAGCCTCTCGTACACCTCCCTGGCGGCTGCCGTCAGCGACCTGTACGGCGCCAGGTCGGGCAGCGTGGCCGCCAGCGTGGCAGCGGCGGCGCCAATGCTGGCAGAGGCCGTCGCTACGCCGCTGCTGACGGACGCGACGGAGGCGACCAGCGGCGCGTCCGAGGCGGCCGCCGCGGCGGCGGCTAGGGATGGATCGGCGGCGGCTGCCGCGGTGGCATCCTTGGCGGCTACGGTGAGTTCCTCGCTGTTGTTTACGCCGGTAATAGTGGCCTGCGGTGACAGGAGGAGAAGAGGTTGCAGAAGAGGATGGTAGGGTGCCACGGGCAACAGTAACAGCGAGAGCACGCTTGACCATACTGCGTAACAGACTCTGCTGCGCGTGGCTGTTGCATTAGCCAGCGCGTACGGTCCCTGCATGCCATAGATGTCCCATCCCCTGTCCCTGTACACCGACGGCACACCCATGCGCATCCAGGAGCCCGCACCCCGCACCTTGAGTCCGTCGAACAGCGCCTGGCTGGCAGTGTCCGCCTCGTAGGCCGCCAGGGCGGATGCGGTGGCGGCCAGCCGGGGCTCCAGCGCCGCCAGGGAGGACCTGCCGGGGGAGGTGGGCAGGGGTCAGGTAGTGAATCGGTATGTGGATGCGTCGTCGTAATTACTTAGCAATGGCGTGAGAATGAGGATGTTGCAGTTAGGCCTCGTGCGAGGCACGCGATACAGGGTTTCAGGGTTCCGGGGGAAGCGGAAAGGGTTGAAAGGGTTGCTGAAGGGGGGAAAGAGGCGTAGCGGAGAGGTGTAGCCGAAGCCGCACTCACCGGACTGCGGCGAGGGCTGCAATGGCGGCGGCTGTGGTGTTGGGCGGCAGTGCGGCCAGGGCCGCCTGCAGGCCGTTGAGCCCCACCGCCAGGGCCCCCAGGGAGGGGTCCAGCGCCAGCCGGGCGGCCAGCGCGTCCAGGGAGGGCAGCAGGGGGCCGGGGGCGGCTGTGGCGTTGGCCGTGGTGGCGTTAGCGGTCGCGTTCACGGTTCCAACGGTTGGGGGTGTGGAGTTGGAGGTTGAGTTCGTTGTGTTGCTGGCTGTGGAGTTGGTTGTAGCTGCGTCTATGGCGGAGGCGTTTGTGGGGGCTGCGGGCTGCATGAGCGATACCGTGGCGCTGACGGAAGAGAAGAGGGAGCGCAGCTCCCCCAGCGACACCAGGGTGGCGTTGTCCAGCCGCGCCACGGTGGCCTGTGGGTGCACGGCGCGAAGGCAAGGCGGCGTGTGGGCAGGTGAAGCACGTGCGCAGTGCCAGGACGGGTCTCCCCGGGCCCATGTGTCCGGTGTTGACCAGTTGAACCACCTTGTTTTGCAACATAGTGGATGTCCAGGTAGCGGCCCAGGTGGGCATGAGCGCAACCTGTCTTGTCCGCCCCATCCGCCCGCCACGCCCACCTGAATGACGTCCACGCGGTCCAGCAGGTCCCCCACGGCGGAGCCGTTGGCGGCCCACGCCTCCAGCAGGGCACTGGCGGCGGAGCGCAGTGCCGATACCTGGTGTGAGGGCGGAACAGGCGTGTCAAGGCCAGCATTAAGCAATTGCCATTCGCACACGTGGTAGTTAGGGGCACCTGCACGACAGCGACCGCTCGGCTAACCGAGACTTGACGGGCCACCTCCTGATCCAAGGTGCCCCACCCCGCCGCCCAGCCCACCTGGTTGCTCTTGGTCCCCTCCACCGCTGCCCCCAGCCCCGCCAGCCCCAGCGCAAGGGCCCCCAGCGCGTTGCCGTCACGCAGCGCAGCCCAGGCGGCCAGCGCGCCCAGCGCCCCGTCGACGCCCGGCTGCCAGGCGGCGGCCACGGGAGCCGCGTCCAGCGCGGCCCGCAGCCCGGTGGTGTCGTACGTCCTGGGGAGGTAGGACAGCGTGGCAGAGGGACGTGGGTTCAGCTTTTTTGCACCTGGGTTTGCAGCGCACACGCGGTTTGCAGAGGGTGTGCACATGGTTCCCAGTGCGCCACGTGGATTCCACATGCGCAGCGTGCTGGACGCTCGTCTAGACATGCTGCTGTTGGACGCAGCGGACGACTCACGGCCCCGTGTCTGCCGCCAGCGCCTCCATCTCCGACTGCAGCGCCGCCAGCCGCCCCGACCACTCGCCGCAGTCCGCGGGCGCCGTGCCCAGCGGCCCTAAGCCCAGCGACAGCGCGGCAACGGGCGGGGACGCCGCGTCCGCCGCCGCTTTCGCGTCCGCCAGCTGCTGCCTGAGGGCTGCGGCGGCGCCCGCCATGCCGCCCAGCGCGGCGTCCAGCGTTGCGGGGTTGGCGGCGGGCGCGTCCAGCAGCGCGGCCACGCCCTGGGGGGAGCAGGGGTACGGTGGTGGCGAGGGGCGGCGCTCATCGTGCAACGGGTGGGAAACCCGGTAAGCGCCAGGTGGCTCCGCCAAACCCTTGTGGGATCGCTCTCTCTCTCGGCTGTCGCTCCCGCCACTGCCTCTCCCCGTGGCACTCCCCACCTGCAGGTCCTGCTGCAGCGCCGTGAAGTCCATGTCCGCCCCCAGCGCCTCCAGGTCGGTCAGGATGGGGTAGGCGCCTTCAAGCCCGCGCAGCAGCGCCTCGGTGCCGTTGGCCATCTGGAGGGAGGGGTGGGGAAACCGCATCAACGGGTAGGGGGCGCCTCGAGGGGCCATTTATGAAAGGCCATGGTGCCGCAGGTTGTGGCTCGGCGTCACGCCGTGTCAACACCCCCTTCATCCCACGATTATGCACGCCTCCCAACCACCCGCACCTTGTTGATGTGTGCGGCCAGGCCGTCCAGCGGCCCCCACAGCACGTGCAGCACCTCCCGCCGGGCGGTGGCGAGGCAGAACACCGCGCCACCGAACGCCGCGGCCGCCAGCAGCAGCGTGCCGCCCTGGGGTTGTGAACGCAGGACAGGTTTAAAGCCGGGGGCAGGGGGACTGCCACATGAGTGGAGCCAGGCCGCCGGAGGGAGAGTGGACCATTGGGAGCAGTTTCCTACGCCCGCATTCAGGAGTGTTACAGCCACCGTTTCCGGCCCCACGAGTACAGGCCTCCGCCTGTCCTCGGCAACTCGAGACATATCAGCCACGACCCAGCACCCTCGCACTCTCTGTACATGCACCGCCCTCCACCCCACCCACCCCGTCCCTAGCTCCCTACCACCAACGTCCGGTGCACACCTTGGCCAGCCAATACCCGCAGCCGCCCAGCAGCTCCCGGGGGTCCGCCGCCGCCTGCCGCTCCGCGCAGCGCTCGCGGCCGCAACAGTGCACGCAGCAGCCGCGGATGGCGCGCCTGTGTGCGAGTGTGCGACGAGACAACACAGCGAAACACGTGATGAGAGGCTTACAGGTGGCTCGCACGGCAGCAGAGCTAGACGAGGATGCCTCCTGAGGAGAGCAAAAGCGGCGCGTGTTGAGTATGCTGCAGCCTGAAGCCCTCGCCGGTGGGCGTGCATGTCAGCGCTGTCCCGTATGACTAGGCGGGCTGAGGCAGGGAACTTGGCAGGTGTAGCCAGCCCGCTTGTGCCTTGTCTGCTGGCCCAGTCCCAGGTGGCGCCCATCTGAGCTGTGAAGCGCTGGCACGCACCATAGCAGGAACATCAGGAGGGCGACCAGGGCCGCAATGAGGAACGCTAGGCTGAAGGCCACCTGCGGGCAGCGGGCTTGGGGTTGTCAGGGCGTTTGACCAGAGGGCGCAGCTAGAGGCGGTGCGGTGCGTGAACAACAGCACAAACACCTGTCCGTGTGGTGTCCGCATGCGGAGCCATCATCTCCAAGTCAGCCAAGCTTAGTGTTTTGGACAGTAGACAAGGTGTGTGCCCCCACCTGCGGCAGCACTGTCTTCTTGGCGTAGTCTTGGAACTGGTCCTGGACCCAATGGGTGATGTTATCGAGGGTACCAGGGAGAGAAGGCCCGCGCAAGAAGAACAGCGACTGTGGGATGAGGTGTGTTGTTGGCAGGGTCGGAGTGGTGAGCATCCATGCTTGGGACAGCTGCCTAGACAGTCAGGTTGGCATTCGCCCTTCCACTTACCCGCCAGGAGGCGTCATCGCAGACCTCTATAACTTTGTAATCGCCATCGGTAAGCTTCCACTCTTGCGCGAGCGATGACGTGACCGAGGAAAGGAGCAAGAATATGAAAGCCCCCCGGGGAAGCTGCAGGCGACATTTTGTAAGCATGGGCATGCCATAACTAACGGTGCACGTCATTGCTTGACCCCATGGGGCTCGCTATGGATGACATAGTCAGCTCGAAGGCGACGGGGTGCGAAAAGGAAAGCGCAAAACGGGCATGGCGTGTTAAATACAAGTTTTGTTACTTAGGTAGCGCCGTCATGCTTCCATGTGTTGCGGTCGCGAGGTACCTCCCTACCCTCAGACGGCAGGTTCATGAGCGCTGCAGACGGCTGCAGCAGTAGCGGACATCTAGAGCCTCGCAAGTGCCCTACCGCACACTCCGTTTCGACACTCGGACGTAAGGCAACACTTCTACGCATTCCCGCATTCCTCTCCTTAGCCCCTACCAGCCCCTACTGCCTGCTACTACCGTACCCTTGGGTTGGTAGGCACGCAGGACGGGCACGTGCCACGCAGCAGGTTACAACAGGTCGCAAGAGCCCTTGCCACGCCCTTGGGCCATGCCATGACGCCATGTGGAGAGGATTGTGAGTCCTGCATACATACCGCCATGCCGTAACGATGCACGCATGCCACGATGCCACTGCCCACGCCCACGGGGCCCCGACGCCTTCTGCCCGATGAGGTCGCAAGGGTACCGGTCAAATGTACGAAACCGTGTGCCTGTAACACACACGTATGCGACCACAGTCACCGACTTGCCGCTCTCCTGCCTTGCCTCGCCACACTCTGTCTGCTGTATGCCTGTAACTGTATCAGGCTCATTTTGCCTACATCCCGCACCGCATCCGCTACACACGTATGCGGCATTCAGCCAGCCAATACCGGTAAGGCTGATCGAGGTGCCAAAATGGTACAATGAGGGTATCCAGGGCAGCCCTGGCAACCTCGTGGTATGCACAGGGGGAGTATCCCCTCGTCTCCTGAAAAGCAGCGCTGTCTGCTCACTCGTTCCTTCCATGAGGGTGCTCCCATCTACACAACCTGGGGAACACCAAGCTACTCAACGATATCGGACCCTCAAATCGTAATTAGTACCATTGCATGCCGCCAAAGGTTACGCAACACCCGCTCTCCCAGAAGTATGGTGTCCCAGATCCTCATTGGCCACTGGTAAACCTTAGCTAGCCTGCAGCGCGTTACGCTACCGTGCAGGCATGTAGGGTTGCACCGCAGCTACCAATGGCACAGCACATGAAGACCTGGTGCGCTGCATATACCCTCCTAGGAACATCTCCTGGCTCTGGCCGACGGCGCGGGTGTACGGCAACAGCAACACAGTGACCAACTCAGCCTAAATATGCTTGCCTATCGCGACCCAAAACGCCACAGCCGTATGTCATGCGGTATATGCAGAATATGCCTTCAGCATTTTGATGATGCATATATCTTGTTACACTTCAGTTCAGCTCTGTAGCCACCGCCACATACCCCCCTACCTTAATGCCATCCCCAACCCGCCACCGTGCTACCGTACATGGCTAGTGCCCTGCTGGCCCCCACCTCCAGCCCCGCCCGCTGCCGCCGCCCCGCGCCGCTGCGCCTTCACGCTCCCTCCGCCCCGCTCGCCCTCCCGCTCCCGCTGCTGCTGAGCTGCCTGCTCCTGGGCCCGCCCACCGTCCCGTCCGCCGACACGTCCTCCTCCTCCCCACTGCCAGACAGCCTGGGCCGCAGCCCCACCTGCACCCCCGGGGCGTACGCAACCACGATGCTCACAGGCGCCCAGCGCGCCGGCTTGTCGGGCGGGTCCATGGCGGGCGACCACCTCCGCACGGGCGGCGCCCCACCCCCGGCCCCGCCGCCACTCCCGCCTGCTGCCTGGGCTTGGCGCTCAGCCGCCAGCAGCCGCTGCCTGCGGGCCTCGTGCTCCCGCAGCACGCGCGCCCCCGCCTCCGCGGCGGCGCGTGCGGCCACGATGCCCTCAGCGCTCTGCGACCCGCCGCCGGACGCCCGTGCCCCGCTGCCGCTGCCGGTCCCGCCGCTGCTGTTGCTCCGGCTGCTGGCCCTGCTGCCGCCGTGGGCAGCGGGCGGCCCGCTGACGGTCCGCAGCACGACGGTGCCCCCCGGCGCCACGCCCCAGCCCACGAACACGCGCCCCACCGCGTGGGCAGGCAGGCGCTCGATGACGGTGGCCCGCGTCCTGAGGCGTGCAGAGATGGAAACGTTTTACGGTGTTAACGCGTGCACATATGGCAGGATGGAAACCTCCGCACGTCCAATTTCACTAGCATCATTCCTGGAAACACGTCTTCTACCTGCTAAACATTCATAACACGAACCAAGTTCTGTCCATCACCGGCACGGCTGCTGCCTAGATTGGCCAGTGTAAACATGACACACCGCCCGACCCCCCAGCCCCTCCCGCGCACCTGGGCTCCTGCATGACGCGCACGGTGCGCACGGAGGACGCCACGTCCACCCAGCCGTCCACCTCCACCATCATGCGGTGGAAGCCCCACAGCCCGCCCATGCGCGCGTGCACGGCGGGGTCCAGCGGCACGCACGTGGCGCGCAGCGGTGTGCCGGGCCGCGGCACCTCGACGGGGGGCAGCGGCGTGATGTCCCACGCGGGGGCGGCCGGCGGCCGGCCGGGGAAGCACACCAAGAGGGGCGGTGGCGGCGCGGCGGGCGCTGGGGCAAGTGGGAAAAGAGGTGGGGCCGGAGCCGTAGCTGGCGGTGGGGGAGCGAGCTCAGGCGTCAGCTGCCTTAGTGTAGGCCGGTCGGGTGGGGGCCGCCCGGCCCAGGGCTGTTGGGAAGGGGGATGATCTGGTGGGGGCTGGCCGAGCGCGGGCTGGTCGTCGGGCAGGAGCTGATCAGGGGGGGGCTCGTGGCTTGGGGACGCGGTCAGGTCCACCACGATGGGCTCCGCGCACGGAGTTTGCGCACCGTTGGCGGGCGGAGGCTGTGCCGGGCCCGGCGAGGCGCGGAACTCGCTGAGAGCCTGTTGTGCTGGAGGCGGCCGAGTCTCTTGCTGCGCTGGCGCCGGAGCAGAGGTGGTACGTGGAGCAGGCGCAGCAGCCGCAGGGCGGAGGGGAGGCCGCGGTGGCAGGAGGCGTGGGCAAGGGGCGTGGACGCCTGCCGCGGCGGCACGACGGGCGAAGACTGGGTCCAGCACGTGTGGAGGCTGCTGCGAGGCCTGGCCACCAGCATCGCGCCCCTCTGATGCTGCGCCGCGTTTGGAAGCTGGCGGGTCCGGTAGCTCCTGCTCCTGGTGCGGGTGCTGCCGCTCCAGCTCCCCCTGTCCACGCGGGCCGGCTGCAGGCCTCACCCCTGCCGCGGTCGCCCCTGCCTCCTGCTGCGGCTTGGGCGCGGTGCTGACACGGAGCACCAGAGTGGTTTCCTGCGGCACAATGCCCCAGCCCGAGACGGTCAGGCCGGCGCACTCCGGGGGGACGCCCCGCAGCACGGCCACCGCGCCGGGCCCCGTGGGGACGCGCCCCATGTCCGCCAGCGTGATGTGCTCGCGCGTGCGGGGGTCCAGCAGCGACACGCCGTACACCTGGGCCAGCAACCAAAGCAAGGGATCGGCCGGTTATGAGTGCATCAGCGGCACTTCACCGGTCCTGGCTTCCGGCGTGAGGCTAAACGTGCAGCAAGGTGTCTGCGCGTTGGCGACTACGACAGGACACGGGGTAGCTGTCGCATAACGCATCCGTAACAACCAAGCCAGCTGCCCGTCTGTTTGCGCGCAGAGTGAAAAGCAAGCTGCGCGCTCTCCCTGTCGCACAACACTCGCACTCAATCACGAAGATCCAGACCTGGCGAGCTCAGCCAGCCCCGCCTGCAGCCGCACCTGCGACATCAGCACGCCGTCAACCTCCAGCAGCATCTCCTGCGGCAGGCAGCCGCAGTAGTTGATGTAGTCGTGCAGCACGTTGCTGGGGATGAGCGTGTCGCCGCCAGCCGGCGCTGCGGGCACGGGCCGGCCGGAGGCGGCTGCAGCTGGCCGCCCAGGCCCCGAGGGCCCCGGGCCCGGAGACCTCGGCCGCGAGCCGTCGCTGCCATTCCCCGACCTGGGCGCAGGCTCCGATGGGAACGCGTCAAGCCGCACGGGCAGTGCACCCAGCGCGCCAGCCCTGTCGCCGTCGGGCTGCAGCCCGCCGTCGTGCTCGGGGTCACAAGCGCGGCCGGCAGCGATCTCCGCACGCCGTGACTGGTGCGCCGCCTCTGCATAAGCTGGGTCAAGAGCTACCGCCGGACTCAAGCCCCGCTGCCAGCGCTCTCCTCCCACAACTCCAGCGCGGGTGCTTCCATCCACGTCCCCTCCCCCGTGCACTACTGCCTCCGCGCTAACTGGGCGTGAACCCCCTGGGCCACGACCGGTCGTGGGGTCACGCTGCTGCACGGGCCCCCGCTGCGGGCTGCGCGGTAGGGGCTCCAGCGCCAGCAGCAGGCTGCCCTCGAAGGTGGCGCCCCAGCCCGCGAAGATGCGCCCCACGGCGCCCGGGGGCACCTCCAGCAGCGCCACCCCGCCCTCCCCCTCCACCTGCAGCTCGCAGCGGTGCGGCTCGGGCCACACCTCACCGTCGCACGCCAGCTGCGGGTAAAGGGTCAAGGAACGGCCAGTTAGGATGCGCAGCGACATTTCGACGACGTAAGCCATCCACTTGAGCTATGGGCGGGTAGTACTTCATTGCACATTATAATGTTGCCAGGCGTCTTGGCAGGACTCCACAACGTCATGCAGCAGACATGTAGGTGCAGTTGTACGGTGCTCCTCGGCCAACCTATCCAGCAGACAACGGCAGTCAAAACGTCCGCCATGCACTTTGCTTGACTGTGCACACCTGCAGCTCAACGGCCGCCCCCTGCCGCAGGTCGACGTCCACGCCCAGCAGCGACTGCGGCACCTCCAGCCGCGACCCGATGACCCTGCCCGTCTGCGGGGTGCGCATCAGCCGGAACTTGCGCGACGGCTGCCCGGGCTCGGCACCAGGGGCTACCGCCGCACCGTCCCGCCCGGCCGAGCGAGCCGGAGCCCCTGGTCCTGGTCCCACAGCCCCACCGCTTCGGGCAGCTCCGCCGGACAGGTCGTCGACAGCGGGTTTCCCGCGCCGCAACGACCCGGAACGACGCAAGGCTGCAGGCGCGGCCGCCGCAGCGCCCCCGGGAGCTGCGACGCCGTGCCCCGCCCGGTGCCGCCCATCCGCGAGTGGCGCCCCTCTGCCATCCTGTCCTGCACGCTCCCGCGGTTGCTGTGGAGGGCCCGCGAGCCGCTGCCGCTGCGCAGGGCGCTGGCCCGCCGCCGCCTGGCCCCGCCCGGAAGGCGGTCGGCCACGTTTGCGTACCCCACCTTCGCCTCCCGCGCCGCCCAGCCCCCGCCTGTCCTCGTCCGACGCCGCCTCCCCGTCCTCCCCGCCGCTGCCAGGCTCCATGCCGTCCCACGCCCGCTGCCGGGCCAGCGGCTGCGCCTTGCCCTTGCGTTGCCCGTGCCCGGCCCCGCACCACTCGCTGGGGGCTGGCCAGTGCTCTTGCCACGTGTGGCATGGGCACCTGTCCAGGGAGCATGCAAACGGACGCCTCTGTCACTCATCTACCGGTACGCAGTAAGCGCATAGAAGCAAAGGTGACACATAGAGGTGCGTTTCTGCTTCCTACTATTGGTGGCCAACCAGGCGAAAATGTACGTGTTTCCGACAACATTCGTTGCCTGCTTGCCCAAGGATCTCACGCGCACCTGCAATACCCGAGCTTCAGCGGGTTGTGCGTCAGCGGCTGGGCGTGCGGCGCCGGCTCGCCGCCGTCCGTGCTCGTGCTGTCGCGGCTGTCGGAGGACAGCCCCGAGGCCACGCCGCCCGCCAGCGCGGACACGCCGCCCCGGCTGCCGCTGTCAGAGCCGCCGTTGCTGCTGCCAACCAGATGCTCCGTTTCCTTCGCCCTGCCCAGCCCTGCATATGATGCAGCAAGATAAGCGACCGATACATTTGCATATGCGTTTCGGGGAGCAGCCCGATGGCCTAGGCGGCTTGCAGTGCACTGGTAGGTCATGCCGTACAGTCTCAACCCCCGCGTGTTTGGATGCCACGTACTCGCGGGTCTGCTACCCAGTGGGTACTGGCAGCAGCACAGCGCCCAACCCCACACCTTGAGGCTGTGCCCCGCCGCCTTGATGCCCCACGGGCACGCCTGTCGCTGCGCCATGGGAGGTGCCGCCGCTGCTGGTGCTGCTGCTGTTGGGTCTGCCCAGGAGGCTGCCAGCGCAGGGGCACGCGCACCTAGCCAACACGTAGTGCAGCTCCGCCTCATTGACCTTTGCTAGAGACACCAGATGGTAACCCTGGTAGCGGTCCAATGCCGTGGTCTGGTTAAGCGTAATGCGGAGGCCAAACTGCGCAGGTGAGTGGGGTAGGGCTACTGTTTGGACGAGTGGCACGGAGTATCACTGGCATGTGCGGTCCGGCGGACACAACACACGGTGGGATACGCACGTGTTTCTGCTACCGGTATGCGTGCAAGAAGGCCCAGGTGCGACGCCAGGAAGGTCACAGGCCGGCAGTGGGGACTCGCACCAGTTGGTCCGCTTCGTACCTGGCGGTCGTCATGAGCGAGCCCCGAATACCGGGAGGGATCCCGCACTCCATCGGCGGAAATCGTGACGTTAACAAGCTTTGGGAGCTGCCAGTATAACCGCTGCTGCTTGTACCAGGTAAACGGCAAAATGAACCTGAAACATGTCGCAGTCGGTTGGCAGGAGCGCACCATGGGAGCGCACAGTGGCACTTAGCAGGTGTGCTGAGTCCTCTGCATTGCTTACGGAGTGGGAACCTCGGCATTTATATTCAGGGGCCTGAGAGCCATTGTGCTGGCTAAATGGCGACAAACGCCAGCCCAGCAGGGACTTGCAGTATTAGATTGCAATTTTATAGTATCAAAGACCATTATATATCTTTACGGTGGCCTCTGGTGATGGGCCCGGTGCACTTTGACTCCGCCGTGCATCGGGCCTTGTTTGAGCGCCCACTGTGCATGCTACGTTAGCATTGTTTCCAATTGGTATGATAAGTGATGTACAAGCGCTCACAGGCTACCTGGCCGCCCCAACCCCCCCAACCCCCCCACCCCCACCCCCAACCCCCAACCCTTCGGCTTGTGAAGAAGAATGAGCCCGGAGCACTGCAATTATGTGATCTCCAGTGTTACAGAGGATATCCTTCTTCCCGTATCGCCTCACCCAGCATACCACCGACATAATTCAAACAGATTACGCTGCCAACAGTGCGGCCTGCATGGTTGCACCGCAGCAACCGGTGGTGAAGCATACGATGCGCTTCACCTGCCTTCCTAGGAAAGTCTCTTGGCGCTGGGCCGCTGGCCGGCACAGGCGTACGGCAACAGCAACGACCAACTGAGCCTGTACTCGCGGCCCATCTCCCATTCCCATCTCCCAAAACGCCCCACTCACATGTCATGCGGTATGTTCAGCACATGCCATTATCAATTAGATGATGCGTAATAGCTTGTTCCGTATCAGCTCTGCTCTGCAGCCACTGCCCCACCCCTGTCATGCCACCTGCCGGGCTGCCGTACATGGCTGGCGCCCAGCTGGCTCCAAGCTTCTGCTACCTTGCCGCTTACTGAAGGTATCGGTTGGGCTTCCTGCGAACCCGTCGCGGTAAACCCTGCTGCTGCGCGGCCTCTCCTTCACCCTCCCCGCCACCCTGCTGCTGCGCCGCCTCTCCTCCACCCCCGATGCCACCCTGCTGCTGCGCGGCCTCTCCTTCACCCTCGCCGCCCGCGCCGCCACCCGCACCGCCACCCTGCTGCTGCGCAACCTCGCCGCCGCCCTGGCTGCCGCCCGCGCCGCCATTGACAGCGCCACCCTGCGGCTGCGCAGCCTCATCGCCGCCCTGGCTGCCGCCCTCGCTGTCACCCTCGCTGTCGCCCTCGATGTCGCCCTCATCGCCCTCGCTGTCGCTCTCAGGGAACGGGCGAGGCCTCTTGTGCCCCACCCTCTCCCTGTGGCTTTGCTCCCTCTGTCTGGCGCGTAGGCGCTCAACTTCCGGCCAGATGGGTGCGTTGGCATTGGCCATGATTTCCTTCCTGTTCGCCACGAAGAGGTCTAACCGCTTCTGCGGACGTGGAATATTGGAACAAAGGAAATAAATTATGTTGTTAGTGGATGTACCTTCAGAATGTCATCGCTCACAAAATTAACTCCCTCCGCGTTTTTTGGGGCGCTTTCTCGCAGAAAAAATCAATTATTGGTAAGGGCTGTGCGCACAGGTACATTCCCGGGCATGTCTGCGCGAAACCTGACTAGGCGGGTGTTGGCATTGGGGCACAAGGCATTTGATGGGTCCTTTGGGCGTTTGACAATGGTACTGCGGGAGGACCAGTATACTTGTTACCATGCCGTACCAGTACCATACATAGCGGTCGGTGCATCCCAGTTGGGTTACCCCGCGCACCTTCCGCTCGGCACTGGAGAGGTTGCGATCCCGCCGCACCTCCTCCGCTCCTGCGTCCACGAGTTGTATCTTTCTGGACGGCCAGCGGTCGATACCACAGCTGCGCACGTGCTTGTTGAAGGCCTTCCAGGGTATCCCCAGCTCCCGCGCCACCGCCTTCGAAGGCCGATCGAAGTACTTTGAAATGTCCACGCGCGTAAACGCGGCCAGGCCCTCCGCCTCGGCCGCCGCTGTTGCACCAGCGTCAGCTGGCGAACCCGCACCCGCAACCGGCACCCCCAGCCAGGTTCCGTGAAGCAACTGGCGGTGTCGCATGGAGATCCACTCGGTGTTCACAAACTGCATCCCTATTGCCCTGTTGCCCGCTGGGAACTCGTACATGATACCCGCACACAACGTTTTCTTGCCGTTCTGAATGCATTCCTGCGTGGGGTTACACATGGGAGAGCGTTGAATTCGCCCTTGAACTGCACACAAAAAATCTGCATGGCAATGCTCGCTGTGAGTACTGTACAGCCGGCAAACCGCCAGGGCCCCCAACGTGGCGGTGTGCGATGCACCTGAGCACGCATTCACTACCGGCCCCCGTACATCCTACCTCGACCCCGCCCAGCAGCCGCTTCATGACCTCCTTGCGCCCCGGCATGACCATGCACTCCCGTCGGCAGCCCTTCTCAGCCTCGCACTCCTCAAAGTTCAGGCTGTTGAAGAAGTCTGTGCTGCCGGTGATGATGTCCTCGTTGATGATGACGGACCTGCAGAAGGCACCCAAACCCGAAGAAGTAAGGAGAAGTAGGAAGCGCTGTGACATTGAGCCGGCGGCCTTACATGGCCATTCCGTTGTGTAGGGACATAGTCTCTGTGAGGCGCTGTTGCGCACACGCTACAAAAATGGCTACGTTTATTGTACACAGCACTAACATTGGCATGGGGGCTGTGACCCCCGCTCACCTGAGTCCAATCTTGTTGACATCGATGCCCTCGCCCACCGTCTTCTCATCCTTGCCGCAATACTTGAAGCCCTCCCGGAACTCGGCAGGGCCCATCTTCTCCTTCTCGTACACGAAGGGCACCGTCGCGCCGCTGGGGAACATCGGGTTGTTCACGAGGAGCCCCTCCTCCAGTCGCCTGCCACGGGCACAGCCACACAGTCGTCATTGCGTGTTGTCAAGGAGTTCAGGAAGGGGGGGAACAAAGCAGCGCTGACTCAAATTGGCACCCGCCGCTCATAAACGCGCGGATTGTGGACACGGTGCACACTGCTGCACAGCACGATACACTCGTGCAATACCGGTACCAGCACATACCGGTACCGGAAGAACTGACCCACCTGCTCAGGTCCAGGGCGGTCATGAGCCCAGTGGGGAAGATTAAGCGACCTTGCAGGTGCCGCTGGCACGTGCCGCTCCCCCTCCGCACATGCCCCGTCTCGTTCATGTCCGGGAGGCCAACCTCAAGCACCACCTTTCCCCACAGTGCACCAGCTTGCACCATCAGGTTTACGCAGCGCATGAGGTCGTGCTCGTCGACGCTGATGCTGCTTGCAGACGGGGTGGGAGCATTTGGGCAAGGCTGGTCATGGGCAAATAGCGAGAGGGACAAGGCGGCCTGCAGTGCATGCGTTGGGCTGCGGTGGCTGGTTTAGAGATCCCACGACCCAAACGCTAAAAGTGGCAGCTTTTTACCATAACCAGCGCCTTGAGCTGCCCTCTACCATACGCCAGTGGGAGAATCACGCACCTGAACGTCCTGTCGAGCAGCGTGATGTCCATGACGGTATACTTGCCCGCCAACAGGTCTTCGTCGAAGCCGTCCGTGCCTGGCGGGCGGTCCGCCAGGTCCTGCACAAGAGCAAAAGACCGCCCTGGTTGGTGCTGCTCGACAGGTCAAGTGGCCAGGTGCGTGGTCACGGGGTTAAATCTCAAATAGCCACATCGTCAGCGTCGCACCTTCAGGGACTGATGCACGAATTCCAGCTCGGGTGTGCCCGTCGCCTATTCACCCCAGAACGCTGCGTACGTGTCGTATCCGCCCGGGTCTTTGTCCTTGTCGGGGCAGCGGAAGGTCCTGCCACGCTTGTCCGTGAACGTGTCGGGGATGGTGGTGATGCTAGACGTGTGGATGAGCTCTGGTAGTTGCAGCGCTGCGCGCCGGAGCAGCTCTTTTATCACTTGCGGAATTTTTGTGGCCATTCCCTGTGGAAAGGGCGAGGAAACGGGACGAGACAGTCAACGAGACAGTCGACGAATGCATACACATTGGCCCTGTGGGCGGGGCATCCGGAGAGCCCCACCTGTGCTAAATACCAGCTTGATCGCCGGACCGAAGGCAAAAGATCGGTCCCGTTGGCATATGTTAATGCACCGACCATTGTTTCCCGACAACTGTATCAGTACACACCTCAGGAGAGGCCGGGTCGCCATCACCGCCGCCACCGCCACCTCCGCCACCACCACCACCACCACCACCGCCGCCGCCGCCGCCTCCACCACCGCCACCACCGCTGCCGCCAGGGCCGCCACCGCCGCTGCCGCCAGGGCTGCTGCCGCCGCTGCCATCAGGGTCGCCACCGACAGGGCCGCTGCCGCCAGGGCCGCCACCGACAGGCCCGTGGCGAGGAGCAGCTCCCGAGGCTCGTACCCAGGCTACACTCGTGCCCACAAACCCTACCCGCCCTGCTGCTATCCAGCGACCGGTGACGGCTAACGTGGCGCCCACCAGGACCATAACACCACCGGGTGCGGCCGCAATGACACCAGCCACCGCCAGCACTGCGCCGGTCGTGCCCAGCACAAGGCAGAAAGCGGTCACGATGAACGCGAACGCCAGCCCAACGAACCAACCCAGTAACGCCAACGGCGGCCAACGGCGGCGCTGCGGTGGCTGGTGGCTGGCGGTGGTGGCTGGTGCTGCTCCTGGGGGGCCACCAGCAGCTGCGTGCGGTGGCCCCCCATCCCCAAAGCCCGCCGCGTCATCCAAGGGCCCGGCAGGCGCAAGGGGTGCCCTGTGGCGCCCGCCCAGGCTGGGCCCGGGGATCCGAAGAGGCGCCGGCTTGCATCGTGACCTGGGGCCGTTAGCAAGGGCCGCCGGGAGCACACGGTCAGTCAGAGAGTCCCGGTAAGGGCAGGTTAGCACACCGCTTACACTTGTTATGCTATAATATCTATTTTTGATGGTATGCCAAAACCGAACTTGCTGCCAGGCTATATTACGACAAACCTCCCGTTGCCATCCGCCAACTGGGCCGCGCCTTTCGGGCCGCCATAGCGACCGCTTGGTGAAGCTATAACGGCGTCTGAGTCACCCAGCCCAGTCCTAGATCCCAGTTGACTGACCCGGTAAAGGAAGTGCCGGAAGTGCCGGAAACGAAGGGAGGAAGGAGGAACGCTACACAAGACCGTCGATCATGGACGCCATCATATCATAGTCATTCAAGAAACCAGTTCAGTGATTAGGCCGCAGTGTACCGGACCAGGCGCAGTCGGTCCGAACTCTTGTGTTCTCGCAGCTATGCAATTGACGAGGTATATGGGAAATACCAAAGGCTCTCTATGTATTTTGAGGAGATTGGAAAGGCGAGGAGCAGGGAAAAACCAGTCCACCAGCTTCGTTGGTTGGTGGGGAGGTACGACGTGGCCACGTGCCACGCAGAGAGGGAGGGTTTGCCCACAAGGGTGTGGGAACCTCAGCGTTTATATTCAAGGGCCTAAGAGCTGCTACGGGCTTTCCAGAGCGCCTGCGAGGTCCAAGCAAGGTCTTGATTATGCTAAATGGCAACTGGAGGACAATTGCCAGCCCTCAGTCTAGTCAAGCGGGTACCACTTGGCCCAGGCACTGAGTACACCGCAAGGGGTACCTGCCAAATGCAATAAACCCCCCCAAATACCAAAAAACAAGGACACCAC
>VFQN01000946.1_pt1 | contig 51570 bp, 67 predicted proteins | sample 3512371 | NCBI WGS metagenome assembly VFQN01 (sample SAMN10412370, study PRJNA504923) | tailings metagenome | isolation source: Replicate 2 from Balatoc abandoned mine | place: Philippines: Itogon, Benguet | collected 2017-08-28
ATGCGGTGCAGCCAGGAGACAGCATGGTGGTGGAGGTTATCGCAGCATGCATTGGCGCGTCTGGCGGGGACGCTGAGCTCCCGAAGGAGGGGGGCCAGGTCGTTGCGGATGGTGCCTCCCACTCCCAGGGTGATGGCTTCCCTGCGAGTGTATTGCACTTCCCATCCAGCTTCGGTCAGCAGGGCTGCGAGCTCTGCGTGCTGTGCTAGTTTTTCCGCAATTTTCTCTTTGTGTCAGCAAGGGCTCTTTGGCTAGTCGCACAAGAACGGTGTACGTGACTGCGGAAGTGGCCTCGAACAACCATCGCAGACCGACTTTGGCACAAGTGTGCAGCCTTTGTCCACCCTGCTGACCGCCACTACGTGCGTACACAAACGCTGAGAAGGTGGATCATGACTACACACTCTTGTGTCCCATGTCCAAGGAAGGCCGGATTGCGCAAGCCAAAGCCAGCCAAGACGAGTTTCGTACTACGGCAGCTGCCCGGCCTTGTACAACATATACCGTACGTACCGCTCGTGGCCCTTGGCGTCTCTCCAGCAGCATTTGCCGTTGTCGTGCACGGGGTCGAGGAAGGTGAGCAGCCTCCCCTGGCCGTCAGCGCCCGTCCAGTCGACGTCTTCGTCGCTCACATAGACGAGCAGGTGCGCAACCCGACTCCTCAGCCCGACCGTAACCTGCCTCGCCGGTCTCGTCTCGCGCTGCCTGCCCAGGAGGCTCAGCAGCAGCGGCATCAGCTCTTCTTTGCATCGCTGCAGCGTTGCCAGTGGCAGCTACATGCAGCCGCAACAGGGAGAGGGAGCGAGACCGTTAGAGTGTACGCGAGTCGCAAAGCACCCGGTGTCCTGAATGTGGTGCGCTTCCCACATGCCCTCTGTCAGTAATAGGCTGGCCAAGGGGCAGGGCCGGTAGGTTGCCTGTGCAGGCCATATATAGTCAGACTGCTGCGCACCCAAGGCTTGCCATCGTTGCAGACGGTGTAATCGTATTTAGTGACGGCAACAGTAACAGCCATGCATGCCCCGCCCTTTCCTGTCCTGCACCCACCAGCGTCCAGGTCGCCGCCGTGAGTGGGTTCTCGTCCTCGGCCCAGCACACGAATGCCACACCCCGGAGCACAGCGGTGTCCTTGATGTCGTCGTTAAGTGCACCGAAGCAGGCCTGGAGTACGCCGTTAGCTTCCGTCAAGTCGTTGGTAGGGGGCAGGGTGAGCTCCCCCAGCCCCTCAGGTTCAGTCGTCCGCCAGTCAACGACTTCAAGCCGTAGCGCCTTGCCCGCGTCTCCAAGCGTCCCAATTGTTGCCGCGGTTTTCCCGGTCGATATGCCGTAGAGTTTGACACTCTTCAAGTCGCTGGCGGAGGCGCGCCTACAGAAGTGTGCTGCCCGGTTGGCTGTTTTAGCCAAACCTAGCACTATGTACTCGTCTGGCTTCTTTATGCTTCTCAGTATGAAGCGGTCATCTCGAGAAAGAAGGCTCAAGCGGACTTCCATTTTAAGCAACCGACCGCCTCATCAGCCTGCCATTGTCAAGCCTGTACCTCGGTAAGTTACATATGAAGTAGTGTTCAGATCAGGGCTCGGCATAGGCTCTTTTGCTCGGGGTGAACGCGTGAGTTGGGCCGCTCTCGGTTCGTACTGGGTTGGCGCTGATGAACTTAAGAGCGCAATTGCTAAGCAGGTATACGCAAACTAAAAAATAACAAAGCGCTCTACGGTGTTGCGACCAGCTCTGCGCAATTTGGAATGCCGCAGCATAAGTAGCACGTGTCACGCATGCGTAGTGCGTCGCTTCTGTAATGGTCACAAAAGACATGGCATGTACGTAAATATCTGTGTAAACACACAGCGCGATGCACGCCCGGCAGAGTGGTTGGCTTTGTCACTGCGATCAGGGAATTTGCGACCCTCGCCCCTGCTTCGAGCTGCTTTGAGAAGCAGGGGCGAGGGGTTAAACGGATGTCAGCCCATGGTTCGAACATGTTGACAACGGGTCACTAACAAACCGTGGCCACAACACGACCCTCCGAGCACGGATGAGCAAGAGAAGCAAGACGACGGTACCGGTCACGCCATGCTCCATGATGATTCTTGCCGGTTGCCGTTGTCATTGTCTCAGCGTTAGACACCGAAGGAGTGTGGCAGCCAGGAGAGTGTGTGCATACCCCTGCCCTGGTCACAGCGGCACGTAGGGGAGATTGCTGTTGGACTGACAATTGTGCGTTCATGTAGTCTAGCCCCTCCACCTCAATGAGAACAACCACCGAAACCGCTCACTGACTTCAACAGGTAGGTGGTGTTCTCAAACGCATTTCATGGTGAGGGCTTTCAGCACACACTGCAAACGCGCCTTGCACGCAAGGTATGCACCACGGATGGCATGCGGAAGTCCTACGCACTGCTACATGAATGGTACGGAGGCAATGCCAGCCTCTGGGCACCAGAAGAAATTATCCGCATGTAACGTGGTAACCACGTCCATGCGACGTGTATATAGGCGTGTGCACACATGATTGGGTGACACTGACACATGGTGACTGCGTGCCCCTTTCACGTTGCCGGTTCCCAGGATGGCTGTGGAACTGTGACGCCCAATCCGAGTCGTGGACATAGCCCTGAGCCAAGGGCCCATGATCGCACTCCGCAGCACCCTCTCCTTCAGTGGCCATGTAACTACCCACCACACAATGCGCAGCTACGTGCCCCAGCAACTACCCACAACACAATGCGGAGTTTACGTACCGTACGCCAGGTCCCGCCATCGCCCGCCAGGCCAACAAATAACCCACCCTCCCAACTTTCGCGCCGCTCATGTCGCGTCCCCGTGCCCCTCGGGCTCGTGTCTCCCGTTGGCCTGCTCCTCACCCTCCGCCCTCCCCGCCTCCCCCGCTGCCCCCATGTCGGTGTCACCCTGGGCGTCCTGCGCCGTGGCGCCCTCCGCCCCCGCTCCTGCAGGCTGCGGCCCCGCCGCTGCCCCCGCCGCCTCCGCCGCCCCCTCCCCAGCTCCCGCGGCATCCATCGGCTCCGCACCCCCCGCCTCCGCTGCCCCGTTGGCCGCCTGGGCGTCTGTTGTCGGCCCCGCTACCTGCAGGCAGCGGCGTGCAACTGTGCGGTGTTGTGCAACAAGCGTTTGTACACATGGCCGGTGCACAACATCCGCTGCGGGCGCCGGGCACGCCCCATCACGCTGACGTGCAGCACAGCGAGCATCGGGCGACCTCGACAGCCCCATGTAGCTGCATGCAAACAGTCCTAGTCGCACAACCAGCAGCACCCTATGCCCTTGCTCCCACTCCTACAGGTACCTGTTGGTCCTCAACCCACCTGCTGCTCTTGCTGCTGCGCTCCCCCCGTGTCCTTCTGTATCCGCGCCTGCAGCGCCGCCTCCATGGCCGCCACCTCGTCCTCCAGACGGTCGCACGCGCGCTCAATGTCGGCGTTCTTGCGGACCTGCGGGAGGCGGCATGCGGAGGTGCGTTGTCACCGCATGCGGTGTATACTGTCGCGCACAACATTTGCGTCAGCTTGTGCTGCGTCGTGCAACAATGCCTGATCCTCCCACTCGGGACAACTTGGTCCCAGCCTGTCATGCCGACCTTGCCGTCATGTACCCCGACCTGCTGGAGTGCACACCGTTCCGTTGCCCACCTGCGCCATGTACTGTCGCTCCAGCTTCGACAGCTCCGCACCTGCAGAACGGGAAGCACGAAGCAGCATTACGGCAAAGTTCACACCAGCATTGCCCGTGTGCATGCTGGTGGGAGCACGGACGTCGCAGTGCATTGCCAATCGCGGCGCCGGTGTGACTCCGCCGTAACGGCTGCGGGTCCATCAAGCAGCGCCCGAACTAAAACGTTCTGCACTCCCCTCTACAGTCAGCACTGCCTAACACCACTTGGACTGTGGGTCGTCAGGCCGACCCCTAGCCCCCGCCCCGCCCCACCCGCCGCGTGCTGCTGCAGCTTGCGCTCCCTGTTGAGCGCGTCCGTCTCCTTCCTCAGCCCCGCCAGCTGCAGCTCCAGACCCTTCACGCTGGCCTCGTCCAGCTGCACCTGCAGGAACGAAGCGCAGGGACGCAATGTAAGCAATAATGTTGGGGCGATGGCAAAGCAAGTCTTTTCCCTGCTGAAGCTGACCCGCATCATTCCGTCGTTGCATGCACCCCCTGTCGTACAGGCGTTCGGATGGGGGCTTGCCACGCCTTCGAGGTACGCACCAACTCACCGCCGTCTCACCACCCACCCCCTGTCCCCTAAGGCGCACCGTACCTGCGCCCTCCACGCCTTGTCGCCGTACTTTAGCAGCAGCTCCTGGTTCAGGATGCGCAGGTGCTGGTGCTCCAGCTGAGCCTGCGCGTGTGCACAGGGGTAGTGTGAGCAGTGGCGGCATCTCAGCGCCTCCCTCGCATCACCGTGGTCCGGCATCGCCCGCACCATGGCTCACCCTGAAGCCAATACCTCCTGCAGCTCCTTGTCGTTTCCACACCGCGACATGCGCCCGGGGTGGCAAGGCCCATGCTCGCCTGGCCAGTGCGCTGTTCAGCGTCGGCAGCTTTTGCATGCAACCATGCGTAGCTGACATGAGCGTCCCTCGCCCCGGTGGCCCAGCCTCCATGTTGCCCCCCGCCCTCTAACACCGGCTGCATTTCCTGCCCCTGCATATCGAACACAATCACTGCGCTGCATGCATAATACCATGGCTCCCGCCCCCACCTGCGCGTTGTCCAGCGCCGCCCGCCAGGCGTTGAGGTCCCCCCGCTTGAGCTGCGGCGGGGGGTCCAGCCGGTAGCGCGTGGTGTCCAGCGGGGCCATGGGCTGCTTGGAGCGGACGCTGCGAGGGCAGGGACCGTTAGTTGAAATCAGTATTCAAGAAAGGTTGTTGGAGAGTTGCAAAAGCGGGTGTTGCCGTGTGCGACTGATTGCAGTTGTGCGAGCAGCAAAGCTGCAAGGGGCTAGGGACGACAAGTGCAGCTTGGCCCAGGTGGCGGAAGTCTGCCATACGTCACAACGAGTGCGGTTTGCCCAAGCACACACGTTGAATGGACATGGTGTCAGTGTCCGCGGCCGTGGCGGCCGGGTGAGGGCACGGGGTGAGGGAGGGGTCGGGTATGTGCCCCGCTGCACCCCGTCACACGCTCTGTTACAGCCCCCAACTGACCCCATGCGTGTGCAACTGACAAGCTTGACACCATCGTGCGTTCCCAGGAGCATAGCCTGTGCGTGCCGGACCCACCGCTCATACTCTGTCTTGAGCACAGGGTGCTCGTCGAACTGGGGTGCCCGCACGGGGGGCATTTCGCGAAGGTAGTCCGAGGGCATCTTCCTGCTGCGCTGCTTCTCCTCCTCTATAAGAGCCTCGACAATAGGTCTGACTTCGGGCCGGACGGGGTCCACGTATGGGAGCGCGTCAATGAGATGCTCTCCGGCTCGCCAGCCGCTGGCGGCTCCATGTGCGGTATAGTCGAGAGCTAAAGGAGCCTTCGCAGCCATGGTGACAGCTTGCTAGGCGCCAGAGGCGCCGATAACGGAATGGCAGCCCGAGAGTCAAGCAGCGATCGTCTCAAAAAGGATATGTCTACCGGCAAAATGACGCGCCTGGTTGCGGTTTGCTAAGTTGTAGTGCTATGTAAAGTTCAGCTGCAAATGTGCCCAGACAGCTCAGTCGCAAAGTCCTCGTGCATGCCGTGTTGCCGTCCATGGCACAATGGCACGTTCTGTCCTTGGAACAGGGCTAGGCAGCAGCAATTTGATAAGTAGGCCAGTCATAATAAGATACTCTATACGTATGTGCTGACAGGCCCCGCTTGCGTGGCAAAACCCTCCCCATCCTGCAAGGGGCGCTGCCGTTATCAACCCCCTGGCTCGGACCTGGGGCACGTCTAGCCATGCAGTCCCTCAAAGGACCCCAGGGGTCTGCCCTAGGGCATGGATGGAGCACGCGGCAACACCGTCGCTCGGCGCGCCCTGTGGGCCAGCCGTCGCCCCTTCCTCGCACCCCTGCGTCCCGGCCACACCGCAGCCAATTTGACCAACAGCCCCGACAGACCCTCACGACGGTACATTCCGTGGACCCTGAGAATCAGCAGTCCTTCAGCTTCGAGTGAGCGGACGCTAGGGTGTGCGGGGCAGCCAGAGGGGAACGAGGGCCGCACACGGGTGCCGCCCCTGCGCACCTGCGACCACGCACAGGGCTGCCGCACAGCGACGAGCTTGCGCACGTCCCTTCAAATAGACACCGGAATTGTCAGATATCACCCTACTCCCGTCTCTATCGCAGCTTCCGGCTACTGGGCAGGAGGCGGGCCCTCCAACTCATGAGCTCCCCAGGCCGTAGCACACCCCTTGCACCCACACACCCGCACCTCCCATGTACCGCAGGCTGCTGGGCCCCTCCTGGTCCAACCGTGCGCGCCTCACGGAGGACATGTTGAGCAGCATCATGGAGCTGCCGGGCACACGTGGCATGTATGACCTGCGCACGCGGGCGGACGCCCTCAGCGCCTGGAAGCTGGCATTACAGCGGGGGTGAGCAAGCGGGCCATGGGGTGGCTTAGGTATAAACCTCGACCGGTGCTTCAGTCAGCGTGATGCGGCAGCGAGTATGAGCGAGAACGGAGGGACGGGGACGGCCGGGCACTTCAGAGGGCCCTGACCCCTAAGCACAACCCGTGTATGTATTCGTATGGGCGGCTACTTGCTTACACCACGTCACAGGGGGGTCGGTAGCATTGCTAGTGGTTTGCATGTTGCCTGAGATGCAACTGGCCTTGCGCCGGCATGCACAAATATGCCTCGCCCCCTCCCTCTACTTCCCAGCACCCTCCCGAAGATGGACGAGGTGGACTGGCCCCAGGAGCCCTTCAGGACCAAGTTTGCGGTGAGCCAGTTACCGTACTTGCGCCATGGCAAACAGCGTCGTCCCAACCGTACATCCATCGCCTGCCCCACCTGCACTTTCTCTGCATATTCGTGGCGCTTTCCCACACCCACTGCCAATACCGCAGTGTGCGCGATGCCTCCTCCTGCAACTGCTCACCTGGACACTTCCCGCCCTCCCAACGCCGTGCCGTCGCGTGCCTCCCCTTCCGGGGCGCCACCGCACTGGTTACCCACTTGCATTGCCCAGCGTGCCAACATTCTACTAGCACAGGACCCCTACCTGCCAACGAACAGTCGGTTTGTCCCTCCCCTCCACCCCCCTCGCCGCAGGACGCGCTGCGCAACATGGAAATGCCCCGCTTCACGCGGCGCTACCCCGCCATCCTGGACACCCTCATCAAGCAGATGCTAAACCTGGCGCAGGTGCGTACGAAGGGGAAGGGGGCCTGCGAGGGGCCGAGGGAGGGTCAGCCGTGCGACTCATTTCGTAGTATGAGTGCACGACGCATCGACGCTTGAATTTGGCGGAAACGGGTGGTTGCAGCTGCGAAGGAGAGCGCTGGAAGTGAAAGGAAGAATGTATTGGTGGACATGCTTGCGTGCTGCTGCTAGGGCGAGTCCTTTGTACATGTGATGTGCCGGTGGCTTGCGTACAGGACTTTGAGGAGAAGCTGATGGCGGCCGAGAAGCAGCAACAGCAGCAGCAACAACAGCAGCAGCAAAGCTCCCAAAGCCGCGGGCAGGGGCAGCAGGAGCAAGACCAGCAGGGCGGGGAGCAGCAGCAGGCGTCGGCGGCGGGGGGAGGCGGCGCGGACGAGCAGGGGGAGATGCCACAGGAGCTGGTGGGTTGGCCAAACTGGGGCTATGCGTGAAGCGCAAGGGTACAGTGTATGGCATCAGGGAGCCGGAGCGGAGTTGGGGTCGGAGAGCGGGGCTGCGGGCTGAAAGGCTCTGGAGAGCATTCCGGCGAACGGAGCTTGCAGCACTGCAACCGCGGGGTTGGGTTGCGCGGAGTGGGGTTTTGCGAGATACGGGCGGCGATAGGGATGTCAGAGAGCTGGGATGAGGGTTAGCCCTGCATGGCTTCCTTGCCAATCCGGCTTAACGCACGGCTAATGGGAGTTGGAATATGGGCGGGGAGGATGTGCTGAGCAGCATTTGTGACCAGCGGGAAAATGGTGCATGGCCGGGTCCATGCATGGCGCCGCTGTGTTGTGTGCAGTATTGCTGCTAACAGCTGTTTAGGTCGGGATTATGTACTTATTTGCCGCTTACTATGGAATAACCGGTCAATATGCTACCCCTGGCAGGAGATCAGTGAAGAGGAGCTCCAACAGATGATGCAGGAGGTGAGGCTTTGCACACAAACACGAGATTACTCACTGCAAGCGTAGACTCGTCCGGCGTGCACATCGTGCAAAGCTGTGTAGGACTGCATGGCGGGGGACCATCTTCCCATGTCACGGGGGGCATTCATCCACCTCGCCGCCTCGATCCTCCCTTGAACATGCCGGTGTGTCCATGGCTTGGGACCCCACTGCATAGCACGCTGCCACCAGATCATCGCTTGCTGCTTCGTTTTTATCACCGCCGTGTCGTACACTCGAGCACAAAGGTGCCAAACTGTCTGTCTGCATCATTATCATTATCATCAATATCATTGTTTCGCCCGTCCACCAGGCCATGGAGGCCCAGGGCAAGCCCAAGGAGTCGCAGAACAAACAGCAAGGCCGGCAGCTGCAGATCAAGCTAGAGGTGAGGCTGGGGACAGGGGGGTCGAAGCGGTTAAGGACTATTGGGCGAAGCTGCGGATGGGTCATGGGGTGCTAACATTGAAGGGGCTACCTGGGACGCGCACGAAAAGCCAAGACCACTGGGTATCGTGTAGCACAACCTACCGGTATCTGTACGAATTAATTGAGGACCTCCACGTTGTGTTGGCCTCGAGCAGCTACTCCATCGGCGTACGTCTTCCGTTCTGAGGGCTGCCATGTTGTGTGTGTACGCCCTGCATGCATGCCGATCCTTTTCCGTTACTTTGCTGTTCTGAAATATCCCTCTCGCGTTCCCGAACCCCCATCCACGGCCCAGGACATGAAGGGGGACGCCGGCAAGGAGTGAGTGGGCCACAAGGATGGCTATGGCTGGCAATACCTCCCGGTCTGCAGCTGTTCAGGGCACCAGCATGCCAGCCCTGGTGGCCGCTGCACTTATTGCACAACCCCTGGTGTCCTGTGATAGCGCCGGTGATAGCGCCGGTGATGCTCACAGTCCCCCATGTCTGTGTGGATGTGTGGGCTACACGAAACGCTGAGCACAGTTCATGCTGCCGTACAGCTGCCGCGCCTGCTAACTGCCAACCGTAAACTGTGCACCGCAGGTCGCAAGAGTCCCAGAACGCCATGGCCGCGCAGCTGGAGAAGATCGCGGAGGACATTGTCAAGAAGTTTGAGCAGCAGATGGGGGAGGTGATGGAGAACCTGGAGGCGGGGGAGATGGCGTTCGACGACCTCAACGGTGCGGGACTTGGGCTGTGTCCTGCAAGTGCCGTAGTGGCAAATACTCAATCGGAGTATCAAAGGGACCAGCGTAAAAGCATTTGCAGTTCCGGCTGTCATGACCCGTTCGCCTGGCCAGTTCCTTCTGGCCAAACCGCGGCTAGGTCGACTCGCCGTCCCGTGCTGCATTGGACGCCGCACTGGTTTACACGCGCTAAAGTACTTGAACTCCAATCTATGGGAGATACAACGTCATTGTCGCAACGCAAATTCCACCCCCACGCCCCGCAGCTCTTCTTGAGGGCAGCGAGGGCTTCGACCTGTCCCGGGGCACGTGGCGGCGCAGCGGCTGGCGGGAGCTGGACGCGCTCAGGGAGGTACGTCATTATCTGTGTGGCTGACGCTCGACTGGCTGGTCACAGGGTATCAGCGATCTCCGCATGCCTTGCCATCCCTCCACTATCACGGCGGACGGACAGCTTCGATAAGGCTAGCGCTCTCGCGAGCGTGCTCCTTTTGCACCAGCATTCACCTCCGCTGGCTCGCTTGGGACCACCGCCATGGCCTCCGACCCACTTAGGTGCTGGAGAAGGTGCCGGAGCTTCGTGAGCTGGTGCGGCAACTGGGGCGCGGTGGGGGCCGCGGGCCGCTGCGCCGCGCGCCCGAGGAGCTGGAGGCGCGGGGCTACCCGCCTGGCGTCATCCGGTCGCCGCTGCAGCCGGAGGAGGTGCGGACCCACGGGGAGGCGAAGTTGGCCAGCGTGTGGTCCCTGTCATTTACTTACACGTGCCTGCTGCATGCGTACCGGCACGCGCTTCGGCTTCTTCGTGGTGGCTCGACGCGAACGTGGGCCCGCAGGCCATAAGACGCTTTTTACCATCCCTCCTTACGACCACCTTGTACACTTGCAGGTGCGCGGGCTGGCCCGCTCGGGCGACCTCAGCCGCATGCTGCCCTCCGAGATGGCCCTCCTGGCGCACGGCTGGCCGCGCAAGGTGCAGGGCTCGGGGGCGGCAGCAGCAGCCGCAGCCGCCCAGCGTGCCGCCAGCGCCGCAGCCGCAACCACCAACGGTAACGGCAACGGTCGCGGACCTACGTCTTCCGCTGACCGCGGGTCGTGGCGGACGGCCATTGCGAACGAGTTGCAGCAGGTGGAGCGCCAGCAGCAGCAGCAGCAGGGCAGCGGGCCGCAGGGGCAGGGGCACGGGCAGGGGCCGGAGGAGCACCACGAGGTGCGCGTGCCGGTGGACGCCAGCGTCAGCAGCGGGGAGTACGACCTGGAGGTGGGAAGGGGGTACAAAGGGGCAAGTGCGAAGCTGCAATCATAATGGGGGGATTGTGAAGTTGGAGCATAAGTAGGTTGGGAGGTAAGGAGGGAGCACAGGAGGGCAGGGGGCTGAGGTGGGAGGGGAACGGGAGCAGGGGCAGGAGTGGTTTGGAGACACGCAGCACATTGCGGTGCGTGTTGTGTGGGCATGGTGGGCGGTCACGGCTTGCGGCTAGGTGTTATGAAAAGGCAGGGCTGCAGCGGCGGGCTGCTGCACATGGGTAGTCATAGTGGTAATGGCATGTCCTGGAAGTAGCTACTCACGAGCCCGCCTGTACCCACACCTTCATTGCTCCTCCAGTTCCAACCCCTTCCCCACCCCTTCCCCCGCCCTACTAGGAGTACTACCTGCCAGGCGCGCACGCCGCCCGGCGGCTGCACCGCGTGAGGCGCGCGGAGCGCATGCTGCTCAGCTACGACCGCACAGGTGGGGCACATGACCGAGGAGTGCATGCACCGTATCCACCTCCTGTAGAAGCAACCGGCAAGACGCGGTCGTTGAGTTACCTGCGCTGTGCCGGAATCCACCCGCTCCCCAGCAACACGTCCGTGCCCTTACCGCCCCGCAATCAAAGGCGCTTACACCCATCCGCCATCACCCCTGCTGCTCAGCCCTCCACCCATCCACCACCCAGCAAACGAACAACCACGATTACCTGGCCAGCCCCACGGCTTCAACTCGTCCCCATCGCCCCCGCCGCCCTCCCGCCCGGCTCCGGCCCCCGGCAAATGCCTTACGGTATGTTTCCTGCGCTCCACGCGCTGCCCCCTCCCAGGCTGGCTGGACAACGAGCCCGCGCGCGTGACGTCCCGCATGGAGATCCGCCCCGCCGCCGAGCTGGGCCCCATCATCCTGTGCCTGGACACCAGCGGCTCCATGCGGGGGGCGCGGGAGACGGTGGCCAAGGCGCTGGCGCTGGAGTGCCTGCGGGGCGCGCACAGGCAGCGGCGGGCGTGCTACCTGTACGCCTTCAGCGGGCCAAGTGGGTCTCAAGGGAGGGGGCGGAAGCAGTGAAGGGCGTGTGGGTGGGACGCAGGAGGGTGTGGGAGGGGTGGGAGGTGCGGGAGACGGGTGTTGTCTGTTGCTGGGTGGGTGGCTTGGATGGCGGTTCGGGCGTGCAAGCAGCAAAGCTGTTTGCGCCGCTCCTTGTGTCGCAGCGTAGAGCCTGCCCTAACCGTAGGCAGGTATCCCTAGAACGGCAGCCTAGCTTACCGCGCACAAGAGACCTCACGCCGCCATCCCTCCACTCACTCCCCCTCCTGCCTTCCCCCCTTGCGCAGACGAGGTTCAGGAGCTGGAGCTCAAGGCTGACATCGAGGGCCTGGACGCGCTGCTGGAGTTCCTGTCCTGCTCCTTCATGGGCGGCACGGACGTGGACGCGCCGCTAAAGCTGTCGCTGGAGAGGCTGGCGCAGGTGAGGCGGGGCGGGGCCGGCGCGGAATGGCAGCAGGCGGGCAGGGTTCGTCTGTGTGCGGCCGGGCTGGGCGGAGCGGAGAGGCCGCAGGCAGCGGCGGCCTAGGTGCTTCGACATGATCGCCATCCGTCCCGCCAGCCTTCTCAGCTTCTTCAATGCACACATGGACCCACCCGCAGCCGCCGTTTCTGACCCTCTATAGGACAGCACGTACCTTGACAGGCATGGCATTGTCCACGTAGGACAACTGGAGTCCTGCATTAGCATTGGCTAACCCGCTTCCAAGTGTCTCAGCGGGTTGCAGCCGGTTGCTTTGCCCCCGGGCCTATCCGTACCCTCTCCCCCCTTGTCCCCAGGCCGAGTGGTCCCAGGCGGACATCCTGATGGTGACGGACGGCGAGATCCCCAACCCAGACGACAAGATCGTGCAGGTGCGGCGTTGGCTGCAAGCAGCTGCTGGTAGCTGCTAGCAGAAGGCAGCAGGCTGAAGCTCCTGTGTACATGACGCTGTTAGCGTCTTGCGTAGTGCGCAAGGGGCTGCTGTGTAAAGTGGGCCTGCACTTCGGCTGCCATGGGGCGCGGCAGTTGTACTGGTGCGTCCATTGCTAGCGCAGCGCCATCATACTGGTCGTCGAGTAGGAATAGTGGTTGTGCACCATCCCAGCCCGTGCAACCCACTCCCTTATTTGCCCACGTCGCAGCTACCAGCACCGCCCACGCCGACACACATGCTCCTGGCACAGCTCCATCCATGGCATCCTACCCAGGGACCCTTTACATCTCTCCTCCCCCTTACACCCCTAAGAGACGGCTGGGTTTGGATTGGAACACATTACGAGAGAACGAGACCCTCTACTCCAAATCGTTTACCACGGCTTTTGCCCGCGAACGCCCTCACGACAAACCACCCTATTGAGACAATTTCACACCCTAGAACGCCATACATTGTTATCCTCGCGCGTCATGCGCACCCCGCTCCCCAGGCCATCAACAGCGCGCACGCCGACATGGGGCTGGAGGTGCACGGCCTGCTGGTGGCCTCCACCGTGTCGGAGGCCATGCGCAAGCTGTGCACCGACGTGCACGTGTTCAAGAGCTGGACGGCGGTGCCGGGGGGCAACGACTACATGTACACCTAATGGGGTTGGGGAGGTGCTGGGGTGGTGGTGGTGGTAGTAGTGGCGGTCGCGGTGCTGGGGGTGGGGTGGGTTGCAGCGACTGTTACAGCTGGTGGTGGTGGTGGGGACCTGTGCTTTGGGAGCAGAGGCTTGCGAAGTGTGGCGGGCGCGGTGGGGTGCTAAAACTGTTTGCGCATACTGTGTACACGTACGGGTGCACGGCTCAGCGTGTGCACCCGAGTTTGCAGGATGCGTGGTAGGGTTTCGTGCGGCTTTCGCCAAGGTTAATTAACGTTGCCTTTCCGACAAAGAAGCGAGCCTTTGGGGCCCGGAGGGTATGTAGAGGTATGTACCAGTCTAAGACCAGAGCCGTGACGTTGTAGGACGGAACCTGGTCTTGGTGGAGGGGTTGACATGTCCGTCTTCGGCTCCAGCGGCAGTGCAAAACAGAGCCCGTGCGACTTGGTAGAGGTGCTACCAGGGCGGGGAAATGAATGTGCGTTGGGTAGGGAGGTCTGGGATAACTGGTGAGCTTTGGGGTACGCGGTCGTAGGTGGCACGGTTTGGTCCTGGTGCTGTTGCGGCGGGGGCCGGCCATGGGGTTTCCATTGCGGAAGGGCTGCAGGTGGATACTGTGTGGCTGGGCCTAAATGCATGGCTTTTGCGCAAACCGCAGCGCGGGTTTACCGGTGTGTAAGTTCTATGTACTTTATGTCTGGAACGCGACGTGCAGAGGCTGTTGAGCCTGCAATTTAAGGCACAGCAGCAGTAGGCAGGAGCCGCACGGGAAGGGACCGAGTCGCCCCCACGGGTCTCCCCTGGACCGGGTGCTGCACCGCCGTGATGCCTGAGTGTTTACCGTAATACCCTGTCCTTGATGTGCACACTGTGCGGTTTCGCATAAATAGCCCAGTGGCCGATGGTCTAGCACAAATTGCAACGTCCAGGCTGCACGTGGGGCAGGTACGGCGGTTTCGGCGAGAAATCGAGATGACTATTCGTAACCACGTTGATTTCTCGCCCGTAACAACATCGACAATAGTTCTATCTCATTCGGTCTCTTAGGGTTACTAGGCCAGCCAGCAAAGTCATTGTGTTTTCGCCTTGTTGGCGGGGGGGTTGGGAGCCTTCTGCGACACCCAACCCGACGTAGCTAGGCACCCATTCCATTTGAGTTGTCGTGCGAACTTAGCGTTTTGGGGGTTACGAAGGGCCTGTGCCTTCCGTGCTCCTTGGTGGCTTCGTCAGCCTCAGTGCCAACAAGGATGGCGGAAACCAGGTAAGGGCGATCATATGTGGTGCTAAAACATGTCCTTTGTATGCTGGCCAATGCGGAATGGTCGCCTTGGGCCGCGGGTTTCGGGCACCTTGCCCCTTTGCGTCGCCCAAGGGACACAGCACCGAGGCTTACTCTAATTGCCAATTTGCTATACAGGTCCTGGAATGACGAGCTGCCTGCGGATGCTCTTGCGATAATCGTGAACGACTGCGGGCTTGGACAGAGCGATGTAGCGGCGGTGCGCTTAACGTCGCGCGTTTGGCAGCGGACGGTCGACGCGCACCTGAAGTTCCTGGCTCCAGCCTGCACTTCCTTAGAGCACGTCGCGAGCGTCGCGACGCGTTTCCCCTTTCTGCGGTGCTGTGACCTCACCCGCTGCGATACAAGGTAGGCAGTGGAAGGGCCTCGTCGCAAGCAGCTGCGGTGTTAGCCGTCATTGCGTTAGCAGCTGTGAACACGATCACGAGCAGCCACGCTGCTCATGGAAACCTGTGTATTTAGTACACAACACAGCTACATGGTATGACGGTGTAGGCTCGCACCCAACACGCCAACCCCACGCGTCACCTCCTTTCCTCCTTCCTTCTCCGCCCGGCACCCATGGGACCAACCGAAACAACTTATCTCACCAAGAGCAGCAGCTGCAACCAAACCCCAATCCTCGACCAGCGTGCATCTTACTGCCCGCAATCCATCCTAGTACCAGGGCCCCGCACGCCTCTGACCTCCCACCCCCCACCCGCCTCGCGTGCTTGCCTCACCCTCTAGCATTCGCAACCCCGAACACCCTCCCACACATGCACACCTCCTTCTAGTCCCAACCCACATCCTGATACGCACTCAGCTAAGCAATATCCCCTTTCCCCTTATCGCCTTTCCCCTACCCCGGCCTCCCTCTCCTAGCCTTGTGGGCCACGCGGGGCTGTGCCGCGACGCCTCCGCCCTCCTCCGTCATTCCTTTCCCCTTCCCCGTTCCCCAACTCACACCCCCTACCCCCGTTTCTTTTGTGTGAAGGTTGGTTGGGCACGCGGCGCTGTGCCGCGACGCCTCCGCCCGCCTGGATCGGCTGCTGGTGGCGCTGTCGCGCATGCCCTCCCTCACCGCCCTGCACATCAGCGACACCTTCAGCGAGCGCATGGGGCAGAAGCACTGGGCGGCGCTGGTGTGTGCGCAGGTGGGCTGGGACAGGGCGGGCGGGTTCACGGGTGTTGTGGGGCCGAATGGCAGCTAGGCGCCGGGTGACTTTGCGAATCACCGGCACCCCTGCACTGCGGCTCACAAACTAGCGCCTACACGCTCAGTTTGTACATCCAGAAGCCAACCGCCTGTCTGGCTCGACTTCAGCTGTGTACGCCCCTTTGCGTCGCTGCTTGCCCCTCGGTCAGGCCGCTGGAGCCGACTGGCCCGAGCCCCGGGGACCCAGCGACAGCGGCAGCACCAACCTCAGCGGCGGTGGCGGTGGCGGCGGCGGTGGCGGCAACGTGGGCGCAGCAGCTGCAACGGCGTCCGCCGCAGGAGGCGGAGCAGCGGCAGGGGCAGGGGCAGGGACTGCAGCTACCGCGGCTGCCTCCACTGCATCAAGCTCCTCTGGGGGATCCAAATCAGCTGGCCACACACCGCAGAAACCAGGGGAGGTGCAGTCTTCAGACCCCGGGGAGCCCTGCCGAGCGTCCACTCCATGTACGGATAGGGATGTGGAGGCGGATGGGAGTCAGGAGCTTGCAGGCCTGTCGGCGCCCACCCATGGGATTTGCCGAATGGCTTTGGCGGAGGAGGATGGGGAGCAGGAGGCAGAAGACTCTGCGGATAGCGCAAACGCGTCATCTTCCGAGCATGGCGCTGCAGCAGCACCGTCGTCGGCAGCAGCGGCGGGTCCCAGCCACCCCGCTGCGCCTGCATGCGCTCCTTCTGTGTCTGCATCGTCTCCTGTGTTGAGCGAGGCGGAGCTCGCTGACCCCGGCATCGCGTCCTTCGTGCGCGCGGTGTCGCGGGCGGGGGCAACCCACCAGCGGGCCTTCTGGCTGCCCGACTGGTGCGGCAGCCTGGCGGGTGAGGAGGGTGGAGGGCGGTAGGGGGTGCGAGCAGGCTGCCTGCACGATTTTCAAAGAGGCATGTATTGCAGATGGCACTAAAGCCCTGCAGCGAGCTAGGAAAAGGTGCAAAATTGTGAAATCGGTACGTGGTATCCAAGCACGTTCGTCCACAATCCGCTTCAATCCGCAGGCCTGCAGGAGCTGCACGTGCGCGGGCGGCAACGGCCCTCGTCCGGCCTGCCGCCCTGCCTGCTGTGGCTGCACGCCGGCCGCACCGCCTGCCAGCTGGCCTCGCTGAGCCTGGTGCGGCTGTCGCTGGCAACGCTGCCGGACCAGCTGCAGCACCTGCACAGCCTCACCAAGCTGGTGGCGCAGGTGGGGGCCACGGCGGGGTCATGCGATGGTTGGAGCTAGTGGTTCTGTAGAGCAGCAGGTCAGTGGGGTCAATAGACCTCCGGCAGCTACGTAGATGCTGCTCTTCTGGTAGCGCAGGTGTGGACGGGCCCTGCTTATGTGCACCGTGGGCACATGAAAGGCTGCAGAGCAACTGCTGCTGGAGAGCTATGGTCGCCGTGCATGTGGCTGGGCCAGGCCCAGACCTTGCTTGTTATCTGATCTAGAAAGCAAGGCCTGACCCACACACGACACAGCCTTGCAACTTCGGCAAGGTCAGGCGACCGTCAGCGTCCTGATTTCGCGCCAAGCTCACCCGCTGCAACCCACCGTCACACGAACATCCATAATCGCACATAATCCCTTCTTACCCCACTCCCTGCCGGCCCCTGTGCCCCGCAGGACTGCAGCCTGTCTCTGGTGCAGCGCGGGCTGGCCTCGGGGCTGCCCCGCCTGGCGCACCTGGACCTGTCGTGCAACTGCCTCACGCAGCTGCCGCCCGACTTCACGGCGCTCACGGCGCTGCAGCACCTGGACCTGCAGGTGGGGGTGTGGGCGTGGGGGACGCCTGGGGCTGCGCGCTTCAGTGTATTTGCCATATTCTATGTGATTGACCGACGTCGGTGAGGATTTGCAAGCACTCGGAGATCGGCGGCCTGGTGAGTCTCGCATGCTGCAGCATGTAGGCTTGCGGTTGAGGACTTGGGCCGGCGACCTGCCTTGCACTCATGCAAGGCCGATCTGTGGTCAAGTGGTACTCCGGGGGGAGCAGTCTCCGCTTCTGGGAGCCTGCGCCCGCATCTAACGAGTCCCGACGCCCCTAGCGCGGCGCAGGCATGTTGTTGGGTACATCCCATCCCGAACTTTACACTCTCTGGCCCCTGACTAACGGGCTCTCTCCCCTGTCGTTCTCCCTCTTCACCATTCCTATCACCACCGCAGCGCAACAAGCTGGCCGCTCTGCCCGCCGACATGGCCCCGCTGTCCGCCCTCACCTGCCTGCTGCTCAACAACAACCAGCTGCGCCAGCTGCCGCCCTCGCTGTCCTCCCTGCGCGCGCTGGAGCACCTGTCCTGCTCCTACAACTGGCTGGGCGGCATGGGGCCCTCGCTGCCGCTGCTGTGCGGCCTGCCGCGCCTCCGGAGGCTGGAGCTGGCGTGCGTGTCGGACGTGCGGTGCCGCCTGGTGCCGCCGCAGGTGCGTACCTGCATATGGGCGCACGTGCAGCGATGCACTCGTGCCCGCGTGTGGTATGTTGCGCGTTGGGTTGTTCGACCAGTGCGGTAGCTGAAAATGGCATCGGTACGGTAGTTGACTGTCATCGTCACGGTCAGGTACAATCAGTTACAGTGCAGTTGGACGGTAAATGGCCATTTATCATATACGGTAGTTGCAATTTTGTTGACATGTCGTCGGTACGGTAGTTGAAAATGTGTTCTCCGTACCCTTACACGCCCCCAGGAGCTCCGCTGCCTGGCCACGCAGCTAACCCACCTGGACCTGGCGGCCAACAACTTGGTGCCCGCGGACGTGCTAGGTGCGTGTACGGGGGCAGACAGTGCTAGGTGTGCACGTCCTTGGGCGGCGGCGAGCAGGACGTCAGCCCCGGCCTCCGGCCTCCGGTCTCCGGCCTCCGGTCTCCGGCCTCCGGTCTCCGCAGTTACCGCTTCGCATGCCAAAATGCTGTCCGGCGCAAACGTACTTCCGGCGCAAAAGTTCTCACCGCAGCAGTCCAAGAGCTCACTGTGATGCTCCGTGCCTCATGTCTCCCTCCTTCCTGCCGACTGACGCGCCCCTCCAAATCGCCGTCACCGCTGTACTCACCGCCACCCACCCACCAAGACCTGCACCTGAACCAGTATCACGAGCATCCCTCTCTCCCCCTTCTCTTACCCTGTCCCCGTGCCTCCCCTTCGTCCCCACAGGCACCCTCACCGCCCTGCGCACGCTGGTGCTGGCCGACTGCGGGCTGCTTGCGGTGCCGCCCTGGGTGCGGCGCCTGGGCTGCTGCTCGCTGGCGCGCCTGGACCTGTCGTCCAACTCGCTGGCGGAGATCCCGCCCTGGCTGGCCGCCTGCTCGCGGCTGCGCCACCTCAACCTGGCGCACAACCGGCTGTCCATCCGCGTGCCGCCGACCGTCATGGAGCAGCTGCCGCGCCTGGTGGTGGTGGAGGCGGGGTGAGGCAGGTGGAGGTGGTGGTGGAGGTGGTGGTGGTGGCATTGTCGAGGGTGGAGGACTTGGGGATGCGGTCCAGCTCTTAAGAACGCACAGTGTGCAAGGTGTGTTTCGGCGGGTATGCTTACAACTTGGAAGTGAAAAGGCGAAACCGGAAAGGTTTGCTGGTGATGAGGATGGGTGCCGGCCAGCGTCATGGAGCAGCTGCCGCTCCTGGTGGTGGTGGAGGCGGGGTGAGGGCAGCCACGGAGCGCGACTTGAGTCGAGGGTTGAGGGCTGCATCGGGCGGCGCGCAAGGGGTATGCGGGCGGCAAGCGGGGGGCAGAGGGCGGGGGGCCAAAGGCAGCGGGAGTCGCCAAAGGGCGGCACTCTGTGACGTGATGCAGCCTTAGCATCTGAAAGTTCGGCAGCGCTGGCGTACGCGGTTGAAGCGAGAGATCGAAGCTGGGGTTGGGTTCCGCTGGTGGGAAGTACCAATGCCGCCTGCGTCATGGCTTAGCTGCCCCTGCTTGTGATGGTGGAAGAAGAAGCAGGGCTTCTGTGCTGCGGGCTTCGGGATTTTCGCGTGTGAAGTGGTGCAGTTGTGGATGCGGGTAGGCAATGGCGAATTTTTTTTTGAGATGGGTGACTGATGAAGCATTTGCAGGAGGCAACGAAACGTGGTCCTGGCCAAAGCCCAACGCAAGCATGGGGGGCGGGGGCGCACGGTGGCCTGGCCCTTGCTAGGATGGTGGTGGTGGAGTTCGTGGTGGCGGTCGTGGACTGATGTCAGAATTTGTAGTGATGGCGCCTGCAACGGCTATGGAGGTGCCCTGTTGTGGGATAGCCTTGTCCAGCATCGCTGAGGCAGGGCGCGACGGTCAGGGTGGGGATGCCTTGCTGAGGGCAGCTAGCTCCGTCGTGGTAAAGGGTGCCAAGTGCTTTGCCTAATGTTGAATAGCTGTTGTGGGTTTTGGACTTCTTGTAGGTCGGCGACAGAGGACCTGCTGTTGTTGCGGGCGGCGTGTTGGGTATATGCGTTGGTTGTTGAATTTGCGCGGGCAGGTTGGCTTCCACCCGGGCTTCGGCATTGTTGCATAGGACTTGCGGGCATGCGGGATAGAAATCTCTTATGCACGGGGTGTAAGGCAGGGAGTTGGGCGCTTGGCTGCGAGGCCAATCCGGTACTCGAGGCCAATGTCTTGGGTGTTTCAATTACCTGGCAAACACTGTCTGCGGGCCGTCGGAGCAGAGACGGGAGGCGGCCCCCATACTGCGGTTAATGACAGTAGTAGGGCGATGGCACCAGATGCGATTCGGCTTTGCCGGTGGGGAAGAGGAACCCAGGGGTTGCTTCTCTGGCCGACGGTGGCATGAGGCATGAGTTGTTGGCTTTCAGTCGCTACGTGCTGTGGGGGCGTATTGCGGACAGTGCGACGCCTTGAGCATGAAAGCCTCGTTGTTTCACGCCGTCAGGATCTGATGACGTGGGCTAGGCTGCGCTGTCCCTGGTCATGGCGCATTCGCAGCCCAGCTTTCAGTTTTGAGTTGTTAGGTTTCACTGTATGCAGTGCATTGACGACGCTGTCGGCAGTACGGAACCAAATAATACACTTGAAGCACACGGCTTCGTGCCGCAGTGGACGCGTGTGGTAACTGTCATGGGCATGATTGCGCCCGTCATGCTTAGTCCAGGAACGGGGTCGTTGTGTAGATTCCCAGTGTTATATCGGGTATAAGATCATCAACATGGGTGCCTAAGAATCACACCGTGTGCTTGGGCATGATTACATAGCTAGATGGCCAGGATGCCACAAGGAACCTCCATTGGACAAATTGTGTAGTGACGTAATATATCGAGGTCGTGTAGTGGGGTAGTGTCGTGGCATCGTCCATTTTCTTTCTGTTCGCACGCACGCCGGCAGTTAAAGTTCCCAAAACGGTGGTGCTGCTTACCAACTGCTTGCACGGTGGCACTGCATGTCGGAATGGGCTCTGTATCATTGTAGGGTACGCAATAAAAGGTCACGCGGCGTGCGGAGGTTGGTCTTCCACCTGCACCTGGCACCATAATCCGCGTCATACCGTGTCATGCACCGTTGAGTGTTGGTGGTTTGATGCATACGGTAGGCCACCAGGAATTGGCACCGTGAGTGTTGGCGGTTTGGCACCTACATCTCTGCACAAGAAGGCAACTGTCGCTTGGGATCTGTTGGGATGGTCCTGCATGTTTCGGAGCAGAGGGTACCGTATGACTCGCCTATAGCTTAGAAGCCTGACTCCTGGGTTTCAGTTGTCTTCCTGTGTCCTGTTTCCATGAACAACGGGGCTACCCATCACGCACTGACAGGGGCCTCACATATGCCGTACCATGAGCGTGGCGCATTGAGCTCTGGGTGACACAAGCAAATGCAAGGCCCACGCATTGATAAACTGGCTTCTGTGTGACAAATCCCGGGGATCATTTAAAACGCTTTTATTGTGAACAGGGGAGCTTCCCTGGTTGTAAGGCCCCTGCCTGTCCCCTGCCTGCCAAAGCCCTTCAGGAAGCTGGCAGCTCAATCACAGAGTTTCACCTGGTGCGGTCATTGTGTTGGCTGCCTGCTGCTAACGGCTGACGTCAAGAGGCGCTGTAAGGGCCTCCTGGGGCTGTGGGGTAGCTGTGGGACCATGAGGCCGGCTGCATGCGCTAGAGTGCTCAATTCAGTAACGGGGCATGGGGCACAACCGGGCCGGATGGCGCATGGTCCAACGGCCAACCGTCGCCCGACAGTGCAAAAGTGGCGACACAGGGGCCTAACATTTTGAAACTTGCTTGACAGCTGCAAGATACCATGGAAGCACTTACGCCCTTTATCTCGGCCGCCCTCGGTGCGCTGAAGTCAGCGCTCCCCGCTCCCCCAGCACCTGCTGCTCCCGCCCCAGTGGTGGCGACCACCACAATCCCGCAAGCTTCCGTGGCCTCTCTTGGGCTAAAGATTCTCTTGGAGCCGAGCGCTGGGGGTGTGCTCTTCCGCGCCGCTAGGTACGTCGCTGATGCCGAATGGAGTCTGCGTCCGCGGCGCAGTTGGTGGTTCCCGCTGTTGGAGGTTCAATTCTCCCCCGCCTAATGACTCGTAAGGGAGTATCTATGAGCTTATTTAGCGGCTGCGCCAAGGCAAGAGACTGCCATGTGCAACAGTTCCGAACAACCCTTTGCACTTTACTCGCTATTCGCGGGTGCTCTTACAAACTGGGACTCCTATGTAGTTTATTAAACCATCATATCTTGCTTGGTTTTTTGTGCCCCTATTTGGGCCTCCCAAAGCGCGACAGTCTGTGGCCTGTCGCTCAAGCCGCTCAAGCGGTCGCGTTAGCATTCCCAAATGCAAGGCATCTACATGCGTACACTGGGAAGTGCTGGAACGCCGTACCGCTTGTTGTCCACCAAAGAGCTGCACCCCACCCTGGCCGCCCGGCCCGGCTCACCCACGCTCGCTCTCTACAGCTGCTGGCCTGACGAACCCTCCCCCTCCCCGAAAACTGCAGCAACACCGTCGCCACCATCTACCCAGTGTATGCAAGCTTCAAAGCCATCGAGTCGAAGGACAAGGCGGATGATGTCCAGTGGTAGGCCGGGTGTCTCTGGGTGTCCATGCGTAACGCCAAGGCGCGTGCCAGTGGCCGCATGCTTCCTGACGGCACTGGTTGACTCATGACTCATGACTCATGCCTGCAGGCTTACGTACTGGACCATCTTCGGCTCTCTCACCCTGGCTGAGTACATCGCTGACCAGGTGCGTGGTGGTGCTTCCCTTCGCCCCGCGGTGCAGAACACGTGGTGACCCTGGCCCAGATCCCTGACCCGCCGACCAACCCTGTACTCTCCCCCGTTCTGGGCTGACTGGGCCTGACTGAAGCTTCCCAGCACCGGTACTGTTACACATGCCTCACATGGCCGGTTGCCAGCGGCTTGTGGCCTACCTATTTTCCTTACCTACTCGTGTCACGCTTACATTCAGCTCTTCTGCGCCCATACGCTGAATCACAACTTCATAACGGGAGGGCGACGGGCTACATGCTTGTTCAGACGGGTTGCAGAGTGGAATACTTCCTCAGTCCTGTAAGCCCGTACTAGTTGCAGCCCTCCGCAGTCCAGCGGTGGCGGGGGCTCCGTACATGCACCGTACCTTCAGGCCCTTGTGTGCTACGGGGCGTTTGGCAACACACCTCACCCTCGCGCCCCCGCCTCCACTCCACCCGCCCCAGGCGCTGAGCAAGGTGCCGTACTACTACCACGCCAAGTTCGCAGCCCTGCTGTGGCTACAGCTCCCGCAGACGCAGGTGGGTCAGAGCCTTGCCCGGGGCTGTATCGTGTCGCCTGGGGCATGCCAATCATTTGGGTCGGCCCTTTTGCGGCCTGCAGTGGCTGCACAAGGCGCTGGGGTGTGCAAACCTTACAACGCCAACCCGAAATCACATGCAGCTCTCGTGCATCCCCTCGCCTGAGCCACCCTACGCTTCCCGCCGCTGCCTCTCCCCATGCCCTCATTACCTGTTGTAGCCTCGCCTCTGCGCAATTCTGTCGCGTGCGCCCGTGCACCACCTCCCGTGCTGCCAACCCCTGCTTGACCCGCTTCCGCCCATCCACCCCCCTTCATGCGCACCCCCAGGGCGCCACCTACCTGTACGAGCGGTTCTACAAGCCGACGCTGTTGCGCTACCAGCCCAAGATCGACGCCGTGCTGTCCAAGGGGCAAAAGGCGCTGGTGCGTACCGTATGCCCCCTGGTTTGGATTGGTCATGCAGGTCACCTGATCATCGCAGGGAGTCCCTAAGAGGCAGTAGCCCTCTAGTCATACTGCTGGGGCGCAGTGCAGCGTTCTTGTAGGGATTGTAGGCGATAGTGGATGCTTCTTCAGCAACGCAGGATCTACCTGGATGGGAGGACAACAGACAGCGCAGTCATGACCACTGACCAGTGGCAACCTTCCGCGCAACGTGCAACTGCTGCCGTGGCACACCTGTGAGCATCTCCCATGGATGCCGGACTGCCGTAGTAAACCCATGCAGCATGTCGTGGCCTGCCATGGACAGTCGCCTTGTTGCCACGCGCCCTCTCAGTCCCTTGTGCGACTCCCCACCATGCCCCCGTGGTCCCTCCCCCAGGTGTACCTATACAACACGTACAAGCTGCCCATCGACGCGGCGGTGGCGCTGGCCACCGAGCTCAAGCGGCAGCTGGCAGCGGCGGTGGCGGCGCTGACCGCCGAGGGCGGCAGCAAGGCGGACGAGGCGGCCATGCCAAAGGCGGGATGAGGAGCAGCGGCAGCAGCTAAGGAGAAGCTAGGTGGTGGTGCAGGGGGGGGTTCGTTGGGTTCTTTGGTGGGGGGCATGGCTTGGGGCCGTCGGGGTTTGGGCTGCATAGGCATGGGCTTACGTGGGGGTACTGAAGAGCATGGACATGAGGCCGTGAACCTGCGAGTCGTGGTGAGCTGGGTGTATGGTGAGCGTGTGCATGAGCATATTACAGGTCAGGGTGGGATAGCGGTGCTGTAGTGCACCGGTAAATGCTGAGGGCAGCAGGAGCCTTTCTCCTATTGGGCAGGTCTCAGGACTGGGTCTCGCCTCTGGCGTCTCGGAACGTAGTAGCGTCGGCTGGGTGGCCTTGCATGGGCGCCCTCCACGAGGAGGCCGCGGGCACGTGTGCGGGCTATCGCTATCCTATGTCTGGCCCTAAGCTGTTCAAAGTCATTGCCTGTATAACCAGCAGCAGCCAACTGGACACGTATGCCTGCCGTCTACGGTATTGGCAAGAGGCGTGCCGCTGTTTTTTTTCTGTGGAAAGGTTTACAGGTAAGGAGACGGGATGTGGATTGTCTGTTGCTTTGGGCTGGGGCAGGTCCGGTGTCTCTCCCAGGGGTCTCTCCACGTGCACTGCACATCTTCTGGGGATGTAATCAATTCCTTCATATCCTCTTTTCTCTACCTCTGCCTTGAATCTGGCACCTGGCGGCACCTGAGGTCAGGGATAGCAGGGGCCTTACGGACCCCTTGTTTCAGAGGACGGTCAGTACGTTACAGTATGTGCTGTACGGTGTGTTCTACCTGGAGGCTGAGAGCGCCTGCAAGCAGGGGAGCTACAGGCCTGTAATTGTCTGTGCGGTTGCCATGACTAGCGCTACATGTGCTGGTGCACCGCCAGCAGCTGTGGCCTGTGGGCTCGCGCGTCTAAGGGCTGTTAAAGCGTCCTGGTGCGCCGCCCGAATCCCCCCGGCTTGCACCTTGTGAACTTTCAGCATGCCCTGTCACGGCATGCTTGTGGGTGTACGCATGTCCTGAGGGAACGGGCCGAGCACCAACCACGGCGTAACCTCCCCTGGGTGCAACCGTGGGTGCACGTGTGGGTGCAACCGTGACCCCGAGCCGGGACAGCGCGGGCTTGGCCTTGGACACTAGAGCGAATCGCAGCGCACGTCAATATTGTACAATGCTGTTGTATTTGTGCAACGGATGTTTCTAGAGTCGGGCAAGGTTGGGAGCTGCGACCAGGTAACGCCGCTGACTGGTTGACCTCACCTCGACGCGCCATTCTTGGATGCAGACAAATGGAAAAAGCATGAGGTTTTCTATACAACTAAAGTCACTTTAAAGGTCAGTCACCAGTTTTGCCGTCTCCGCCTTGCATGGTCCGCGGAAAAATATCTCGCCAAGATATGTGTAGCCCTTCAGCTTTCCAGGCACATACACAAACACGCTCTCTGGTCACATACTCCTCACACTCAATTGCAGGCATTCATAGACAACAGATAAGCACTACTGAAGCCTCGTCGGCGCCGCTTGTTCGCGCGCTTACGTCGGGTCGCCAACACACCCGACGAGCCGACCAGGCTGGAACTTGGAGGTACTCGTTTTCGATGGTTTCTACTTTCATCTGGTTGACAGCCTCCCGCAGCAAGGAACTTGGATAGCAGCCCGAATGCAGACGGATGACGGTGACCGTCCCGGGCCCAAGCTGGGCCCGGGGCCCACGCCAGCTGGGGCGACATCAACGCACTGTGACGCAATTCCTTCGGGCGATGCTGCTCGTCCGCGCGGCGTGGCACCCGACTCGTCAACTGCCCCGCTGGACCCGGCGCACACGCAGCTCTTGCTGCAACAGCAGCAGCAGCAGCAGCAGCAGCAAGCCCTCCTCTCCTACCTCGTGCAAGCCCAGGCACAAGCTCAGGCGCAACGAGCCGAAGGCGAAGACCCCGCAACAGCAGCAGCAAGGGCCATTCTTGCACTCTTGGGCCCGTCGCTCACCGCAGCTGCGGCGCACCAGCTGCACCACCCACACACCATGGTGCCTCCGGGTTCGGGCGGCGGACAGCTGGTGCTACCCAACCTACCGCTGCAGCAGCTGCAGTACCGTACCCAGCAGGCTAGCGGGCTGCGGGTTCACCCCGGGGCTTCTCTGCTCGCTGCCCCTGCTGCTGAGGTCGCTTGCGGCTTTGGCAACTCCCCTCCATCAGAGCAGCACGAGGTGAGCAGGAGCCAAGAGCCGATGGTGCATTAAGCCGCTGTACCAAGAGTTATGCTTTCAACATAACCTATGGACGCTGACTGTTGTGCACTGCAAGAGAGCTACGTGCCAACCTGTACGGAATGCAGTAGATCTCAACAGTTGCCTATCCTCAATGCCTGACGGTTGCTCGCCTGGCTGACCCAACTTCTTGCCGTGGTTGTGCTGCACCCCGCAGGGACAAACAAGCGCTGGTGCGGGCGCGCAGCCGGCGGCCACAGCAGCGTCCGCTTCTGCCGACAGCCGACCAGACGGGGCCCGCGCCTCCCAAGGGGACCGAGCCACCGGTGGTGCTGGGATTGGCTTGAGTCCCGCGGCCGACCGGCAGCCGGAGAAGGGCTCGCAGCAGCATACAGACCCACGGGCGGCTGCAACCAAGCCTGACCCAGATGGCAGAGTCCCTCACAGGTCCCATGCCCTGCCGGCGGGGCAGCTCAGAAGGCCCAAGGCCGAGGTCCCTACCGCTGCGGCCGGACGCTCCCGGCTTGGAGCCGCGGCCGCAGCTACGTCGCACCCCGGGATGCAGGCGTATGCTCAGGGACTCGGGCTCGGCGTTTTGCCACAGCTACATAACCAAGTCGGCTGGGCGGCCATGGCACCTGGCTCCGCTGGCGGAGCCGCAGTCCCGTTGCATGTGCAGCTCCAGCAGCAGCAGCAGCAGCAGGCTCTAGACCCGCTGTCGCAGCTGCTGCTTAGTACGCGCCGCCACGCCACGCACTTGAAGCGCCACGAGCAGCAGCCCACGCAGAGCTCGGGCGCCAGCGGCAGCGGCGGCAGCCGCGGCGATGGTGACGGCGATGGCGAGCGCACGTGCCGCAGCGGCAGCGGCAGCGGCAGCGCTGCGGAGCCGCGGCACTACGCCGTCGGCGCCAAGGGCGGCGTCGGCAACGGCGACGGCGACGGTGCCGCGGAGGCAGCCGCCGACGCTGACGGAGGCAGCGGCGCGCCTGCGCACGTCAAGAACGAGTCCGGCGGCACGCAGCCCGCGGTGCCGACGCACCACTCTCCGCAAGACGCCAGCAGCCCTGGCCTCGGCGCCGGCCCCAGTGCGCAGCCAGGGTCCGCTCCCGGTGGCAGCCGCAGCGCTGGCGGCGCTGACGCCACCGATGCCTTGCATCGCAACAACGCCTCCGACGAGCCCACCGGCCAGCTTCGCCCCGCGCCGGAGGAGCCCGCTGACTGCGGCACTGCCGCGGCCGCTGACGGCATAGCGGCGGCTGGCTGCGCGCTGCACGGCCCCAACCGCCATCGCCCGCGCAGCCGCCGCATGCACCACGTGCACCGCCGGGTGACCACGAGGGAGGAGGAGGAGCCGCGGAGCGTGGAGCGCGGGGAGGACGGCGGAGTGTGCGGCATGGAGGATGTGGGCGACATCGGCACGGCTGACGGTGGGGCGGAGGCGGAGGCGGACTCTGTGATGCAGGAGCGGGACCAGGGCGGCGAGCCTGCCCAGGTGCAGGGACCCGATGTGGATCTGGCCGCGCTGCAGCAGCTACAGGTGCTGCAGCTGCACGCTGAGGGGCGGCAGCAGCGCGCGCAGTCGCAGGAGCAGCTACTGCTGGACGGGGAGCTCGTGAGGGAAGGGGAGCAGGGGCAGGACCAGGAGCAGGAGTCGCCCATGCAGGCGTCCAGCCCTGAGTCGGGGCAGGAGGTGGGGCACTGGGGCGAGCAGGGGCTCGGCCACGGCATGCAGATTGCTGCTGCTGCCGCCGCCGCCGTGGTCCCTCCGCCGCACCGGGACGCCGTGCAGCTGGGTATGGGGCTTTCGGCCGCCGCCGGTGCCGCCGCGCCTACCCCGCAAGGCCTCCTCGCCGCCGCCGGCGCAGCCCAAGAGCCGTTACAGCACCAGCAGGCGGAGGCATCTGCAGGGCGCGCAGCTGGTGCAGGCCCCGTCCGGTCGCATTCCGCTTCTCAACTGCGGTCTCCGAAGCCCAACCACGCGCTGCCGCAGCAGCAGCAGCCAATGGCGGCGCCCTCAACTGCAGGCCAGCAGCGCAGCCGCGGCCCCGCGGGCATCGCAGCAGCGCTGGCAGCGGCGCAACCCGCACCTGACACGGCTCGAGCGGTGCCGCAGTCTCTCATCGGCAACGTTGCTCAGCCTGCTGCCGGCATGAGCGAGGCTGAGGCAGCAGCAGCCGCGGCCATCGTCCTTGCCGGCATCCCTGTGTTTGCAGCCGGCGGCGCTTTCCCTTGCCCCATGCCCACCGTCCCGTTCCCAAGCCGCTTCGCCAACCCTGCGGGAGAGGGTTGCGACGGGACGTTGGGAGATCTTCCCGGCGCAGACTCCGCAATCGTCGGCAGCGTTCCTGAGTCGGGTGCAATGGTTTTTAGCCAGGGCCTCGGGCACCAGCTTATAGGGGGCCACAAGCGCATGCTGGCAGATGCGGGCTTCCCATCGCGTGAGGGCAGCCCGCCCGGCGGCGCTGGCGACGTCCGTGGCGGTGGCCTGGCCGGCAGTGGCGTTGCGGCTGGCGGCGGCGGCGGTGGAGGCACCGTGCTGGGGCTCCGCGGCAACCACAAGCATCGCCACCTCAACTCCCCTCTTCGCGGACCGAGCGCCAGCGGAGGTGCCACGGACGGCCGCACCGGCGGCAGCGGCACCGGCAACGGCCCGCCCGGCGGCGGCGGCAGCGGTGCCGCCGCTGCTGCCCGTGCCGCACGCGGGGCGGCGCCAATGTCGCATGAGCAGTGGCAGGCTCAGCAGCAACAGCGGCAGCTGCTGCAGGCGATGGAGGGCGCGGGGTCGGGCGAGGGTGAAGGTGGAGGCTCGGCGGCGGACAACGGAGCCGCGATGGATCTGGCGTCGCTGCAGATGCAGGGGGAGAACCAGCCTGACATGCTGCCGCCTGAGGCGTTGCAGCAACAGGAGGAGGAAGACGAGGAGGACGGCGCGCAGCAGCTGCAGCTGCCGCACCATCGACACGGCGCCGGGGGCGTGCGGGCAGGCCGGGTGGTTAAAGGTGGAGCAGGGGGCGCCGCCGCCGCTGCTGCTGCTGCTGCCGCCGCCGCGCCGAGGTCGTCCCACCATGGCGTGCGGGCGGCCCGCAGCCGGGTTCAGGCAGATCCCCATGGGCGGCTCGGCCCCAACGCCATGTCTGTCAGTCCGGACGAAGGGTGCAGCCACTGCAGTGACAGCGATGGCATGGTGACATTGGCGGAGGAGGGCAGTGGCGGCAGCGGTAGCGGCAGCGGCAGCGGAAAGGGCGGCAGCGGCATCGGGGAGGCCAACGGCAGCGGCGGCGGTGCAGGGGCGAGCGGCAGCGGCAGCGGCGACGCGCCGGGGAGCGGCAGCGGCCGCAGCAGGGTGACTGGCAACCGGGGCATGCCGGGGGGCGGCAGCGGTGGGAGCCGCACTGGGGCCGTAGCGGGGAGCCGGGGCCATGACGACATGGGCAGCCAGGCCAACCGTGCTGCCGCTGGTCCACCTGGGGCTGCGGCTGGGGCTGGCCAAAATGAAGCTGCCGGCGCGGCGAGCGTAGGAGGGGCCGCTACTCCGTCTGTGGCGTTGGCGTTGCTGCTGAGCTCCGGGCTGGTGTCTCGGCCGAAAGGGGCCCTGCAAGAGGCGGGCATGGCCCCTGCTGCCGCGGCAGCTGCCGCCGATGCTGAGGCCGAAGGTGAGGGCTCCGGGGCGGCAGGTGCAGCGGCGGGGGCAGAGGCAGACGGCCGGGCGCGGATGGAGGTCAGCGGAGGCAGCCAGGCGGGCAGCGACCGCCGTGGGATTGCAGCGGGGCAGACCCAGCCTGCGGGCAGGTGGTTTCATGCTGGACCAATGGCAGCAGCCGCAGCGCCTGCAATGTCGCCCGCTCCCCAGCAACGAGTCCACGCTGCCCGCATGGCTGGTGCCGGCGCAGCCGCTGGCGCACCACAGGTCCGGCAGCTGTCCCCCTCCCGCTCCTCTGACACCAGCCGCCAGGACGACCGCCGCCGGCCCCGCCCCGAACGGCAGCGCGGCGCAGGCCGGCCCGCCGCCGCTGCCGCTGGCGGCGGACCTGCTGGCGGCGGCGGCGTTGGAACGGCCCAAGCAGCACAGCCCGCAGCAGCAGCGGCTGCGGCGGTTGCGGCTATGGCCAAGCTGGGCAAGGCAGGCTGCCGTCAAGACAGCGGATCTGGGCCAGCACCCTGCGGCGCAGGACCCCTGCAGCCGTCCACGGTGGGCGCTGCCGCTGCTGCCCAGCGCCCCGATGGACACCACAGCGGCTCCGGAGCTGGCGTTGCAGACGGTGGCGGCGGCGGCGACAACGCCAACGCTGCTGTCGTCGGTAAGGCTACCGCCGATGCAGCCGCAGCAGCACAGCGTCTGCGCAAGTCGGCTGCGCCGCAGCCGCCGCAGCCGCTGCGTCCAATGGACCAGTGGAAGCTGCAGCTGCTTCAGGACGGCGGCGGCGACGCCGATGAGAGCGGGGAGTCTGACCGTGACGTCGACGGTGACGCCGACGCTGAAGCTGAGGCCGACGGCGACGGCGACGGCGACGACCGCGCTGCTCACGGCAGCAACAAGTCTGGCAGCAACGGCAGCCGGGCCGCAGGCCCGGCTGACGCCCCCTCGGCCGCGGCTGGCGGCGGCACCCCTGCCACAGGTCCCGCCGGCGTGAGCAGCATGTTTCTCGGCAGCGAGGCGCTCGCGGGGCACAACAGCGCCAGCAACAGCGGCGATCTGGGCCGCGCCGCCGGCGGCGGCAGCCGGACGGTACGGCGGCGGCGGGTGGTGTGGACGTACGAGCTGCACCTGCGGTTTATGTCGGCGGTCGCGGCGCTGGGTCTGGATACGGCGGTGCCCAAGTCCATCCTGGTGCACATGAACGTTGAGGGCCTGACGCGCGAGAACGTTGCGTCGCATCTGCAGAAGTACCGAATCTTCCTACGACGCATGGCTGGCCTTCCACCCAACGGCGGCTCCATCCCGCCGCAGCTCGCGGAGGCCCTGCAGGCGCAGGCCATACGGCAGTACGCACGTAAGGGGCAGCAGCAGCTGCACGCCCCCATAACCTTCACGGCTGGGGCTGGCTCTGTTGCGTCGTTGCCCGGCTTAGAGGCCTTGCGCCCCCCTCCTGCCACCCTGGCGGCTCTGGGGGGCGTTGCGCCGCGGATGGGCGGGGCGGACGGCCCAGTGGGCCCGCCGGGTGGCACGAGCGCGGGCGTCGGCGTTGGAGGTGCTGTGGAAGCGCAGCAGCAGGCCGGCGGGGCCCCGGGTTTAGCAGGTGCGGGCTGTGGCGGTAGCGGCGGTGGCGGCGTCAGGCACGGGCCAGGTGCGGGGCTGCAGCAGCTGCAGCTGGGACTGCAGTTTGGGGGGCTGCCGCCGCACGTGCAGTTGCAGCTGCAGCTGCAGGCTGCCGCCGCTGCCTCTATGGCGGCTGCCGCTGCGGCGGCATCCCAGCCGCGGCCGCCTACCCCGTCAACTGACGGCGGAGCTGCGGCTGAGGCGATGCCTGCGCCTGCTGTTGGCAGCGGGAGCGGTGCTGGTGGGGGTATGCTGCTCGCCAACAGCACAGGGATGGCAGCAACTGCAGCAGCAGCCGCTGTTGCTGCAGCTGCCGTGACCTCCACCAGGGTGGCACCTCCTGGTCCATACGGAGCAAGCACAGGCGATGCGACGAGGGGCGTGTGTGGGAGTGGAGCGGCTGGCGGCTCGGAGCATGGCGGGGGCGGTGCTGTGGCGCAGCGTGCGCCGTCGCCTGCACCTGAGGGCCGGCCTGGGCCTGGCGAGGAAGCGGCTTTGGGGATGCAGCAGCAGCGGTGTGGCAGCCAATCTGCGATGGACGGCGGTGTGACGGCGTCCACGGGCTATGCTGGCAGCATTGCTGGGCAGGCGGGGCTGTTAGGAGGGCTGCCGGCGGCGGCGGCAGCATGGCAGCTGCAGGCTCAGGCTGTTGCGGCCATGTACCAGCAGCAGCAACAGCAGCAGCAACAGCAGCAGCAGCTCGCGGCGTTGGCGGCGCTGTCACAGCAGCAGCAGCAACAGCAGCAACAACAGCTGGCCCTGCTGCAGCACCTGCAGTGGCAGCAGCAGCAACAGCAGCAGCTGGCGGCACTGCAGATGCTGCAGCAGCGTGGCCAGGCTACCGGCCAGGCGCCCTCGCTCCAGTTGCCAATGCTTGGCTCCTCCACCACCATCCCCACGTCGGACACAGACGCTGCAATGCTCGACCCCACTGCACAGCAACAGCAGCAGCTGCAGCAGCAGATGTTGCAGCTCCAAGCACAGCAGCTGGCCCTGCTTACGCAGGCCCAGTACCTCCAACAACAACAAGCTGCCCAGCAGCAGCAACAACAACAAACAGCACAACCGCCACACCCGCAGCAGCCTCCACAGCAGCAGCAGCAGTACATGATGCCAGGAGTGGGTCCCTCCCCTGCAGGTCCATCCAGCGGTAGCAGCAACACGCCGCCCTACGGCGCAGGCGGGCTGTTCGCGTCTGGCCCAGGCGCCCAGGGCCTAGGCATCGCTGCTGTGGGTTCGGACGCTGCAGCTGGTCTGCTGTTCCCGCCTGGCGCGCAGCACCGCCCTCAGGCAGGGGGGATCGACGGCGGCGTCGCCGCTTACTCCGTGCTGCCCAACGCACCTGCTGGCTTGGACGCTGCGACGCTGCAGCAGCTGTACATGTCGACCGCTGCGCAACAGCAACAGCAGCAACAAGCGATGCAGCAGCAACAGCAGCAGCAGTACATGCTGGCTCAGGGCGTAGGGGTCGGTGGTCTTGGAGGGGGTAGCATCTCGCAGCTTGGCGCCTCTGGCATGTCCTCAGGGCCGGCTCCCGGGGGCTTGCAGCTTGCTGCCTTTCAGAGCATGCAGCTGTCCATGCAGCAGCAGCAGCAAGAACAGCAGCAGTCCCAGCAACAGCAGCTGCTGATGATGCAAGACCCAGCCCAGGCCATGATGATGGAGTGGAGTGGCGGTGGCAGCGGCGGCGGTGGCGGAGGCGGAGGCGGCAGCTCTGGCGGGATCGCTCCCCAGACAGCAGCCGGCGTAGGTGGCTTGCCCCTGGCCGACCCAGGTGGAGGTGCTGGCGGCATGGTTGGTATGGGTGGCATGGGTGGCGGGTACTTCTTCCCTTGGACAGGGGGCCAGACTGTTGCCGCTGCTGGCGACGGTGGTGGTGGCATGGGGCTTGGGTTTCAAGGGATGCTGTCGGGAGGCATGGCGATGCAGGGAGAGGGCATGGGCGCCGGCGGTGGGCAGGTAGGGGGTGGTGGCGCACGAGCATGCGGGGGCGGTGGAGGCATTGCGAGGCATGGGCCAGGTGGCGGTAGCAGGGGCGGCGGTGGCGGCAGGGGCGGGGCTGGCAGGTCATCTAGCGGCAGCGGCAACGGCCAAGAGTCGGAGCCCATTAGCGCTGGCAACAGCGAGGACCAACTGCCGGCCCTGGCCCAGCTGCTGAACCCTCCCATAGAGCCCTCCCCTAGCTCCTTCATGAGCGGATAGGTGTCGCTGCCAGGGGGGTGCGTTTGTTGGCTGTCGGCACTCTGCATGCCACGGTGATGGGGTCGAGCACCTGCGGCCGTACGCTCTGTGTTGTGGACTCTGGTGTTGCTGCTGCTGGTCGTTTTGGTGCGGTGGCATTCGTGAACAAGGGAATAAGCAGTCAGGCGCGTGCGGAAGGAGAAATATGTCGGCGTGAAGATGCAGAGGGGACGCGTCGTCAAGTGAAGGACTGAGAGAAGCGTGGTGAAGGGTCGTATGCATTGGAAGGGCTCGGCGGGCTCGGCGACGTAGGTGCATGGCGTGGCATGGGGAGCAGTGGCATAGGCGGGGTGATGGTTTGTACACACGGTCAGAGGGGGCATTGCAGTACAGCGGAAAGAAGTAGGAGCACAAGGCGGATGCTGCGAACTGAGGTGGTAGCCATGCAAGGATGGCTCCACCCGTTGGACTAGCAGCACTGGCGTTCTTGTTTGGTTGCCTGGCTTGGTGGCAAAGGTGCTGTTTGCGATGGTTGTTGTTCGTGGTTTGGTGACCGGTGGAGGGCAAAGCTGCGGAACGTGCGGCGAAGGGGTGCACCATGTCGGATTGTGTTTCCTGCTACGGTACACGCGTCGGTGCCTGGACACGTGTACGGTTACGTAAGTAAGTCATGGGGCTACCCCGCATTTGGCAGCATAAGTGGCCGTAACAGGGCCGGTACCCCGATTCTGTTGCTGTTAACTGTTGTTTGAGGGCAAGGCACGGCGAGCTGCTGTTCGAGGGCAAGGCACCCGTGCCTGGCGAATTTGACATTTGATTTTGGCTGACGAGTATGCGTATGCTGCCTGGCAGGCTAGGCTCGATCAGCGTTGCATAACTCTGCGAGCTGCCGGCCCGCAGCAGTAGGAATGCCGACTGGAGTACGAGAGGTACGTGTGCGAGCTCTGCCAATCACACCAACCCAAAGCCGTCTATGCGATCTGGTGACACGGCATGAGCGCGGCGCTGTTGCTGTATGCGAGAGCTGACCTGTGGTTGTAGGCACCCGTGTTTACGCTTTGTTGCGACGCTGATTGGGTGGCGGTGCCCTGGTGGCGCTTGGCTGGATGGGCTGCGGGCAGCACGGGCAGCAGCAGTGCGGGTGGGCAAGGGATGCATGCACTTATGGCGAGCACAGTCACCGGGACGTGCTCTCCCCTTCAGCTGTGTTACGCAACCTGTGCCTGTAGCGGTGTGCATGCCTAACGCCCTATGGCCTTGCCACCGGGCTTTTTACGCCCCATGCGGCTGTCGCGTTGGTGGTGGTGGTGTGGCGTGTGGTATGGTTTCTGCGTGGCTTAGAAAGAGGCCCGGGCCATTCAGGGCCGTTGGACACCGGAATAAATACCCTGCGGGACACTGCGTGAAGCATTTGTATTGTGCAGAAAGCACTTGACGGAGTCCCTCCTGTACAGTGTTAAGCGCCACGTACAGTCCTGGCATTGTGGCTGCGTTATGTCCATTTGTGTTTTACTGGCGTCCGGCCTTCCCGTGGAAGTGATGAGTCGTCAATGCGGTGTACGAGACGAGCGATGCATCTGATGGTTTTATGGACACACGAGTCCTTGTCCCCATGCGGCTGAGGAGTTGCAGCAATTCGGTAGAGCGGATAGGCCATTCATCGTCTGCATCGTGAACTCAGGAGCCCTTCAACAGCATTTCATAATTTGGCGGGCGTTCATGCTCCGAACCAACAGCGTGGTGAACATGTGCGACCATGGTCCAATACTCTGTAAGTGTCAACGGGGCACCTCCTAGCCACGTGCCTTGGTATCTCATGTCTTGCTACCACATGTCAGCAAGTCCATGACCAGTCCCTGTACCTGGCAGCACTAACCTTACCCACATTTAGCAGGTGAACCAACACCACAATCAGTCAGTACGGATGGCACCCCAACCGTAGCATGCGTATGCCTTGGAGTCCACTGACCACAGCGCAATCCAGAGAACAAAAAAAGAAATCGTCCAAACATGCAAGAGCGGTATAATAAGAATAAACCCAGGCACACCGTAAACGGCTGTAAGTGACATCACTGTACAACCCAGTTCGGTTGATGACGCCGAACCCTTACCTCCCGTACCACTGTGGCTAGCGCTACGACATAGACGCCCTGCTGCTAGCCTGCGTGCTCAGCACTGCGTGCAACCGGGGCCTCCCATCCAACCCACACCCCCGCGCGCCTCCGCCCTCCGCCCACAGCATCAGCTGGTCGCCCACACCAGCCTGCCTGCGCATCAGGTACGGCCGCAGACCCGCCAGCTCGAAGCTCGTGTACGACGCACCTCCGGTGCTGCGGCTCCGCCCCATGCTTGCACCGCCGAGCCCTGCGTTCAGCTCCTGCAGGGTGGCCTCATAAGCCGCGCCGCTCTCCACCACCACCACGATGGGCTTTGCCAATTGGGTGCCGGGCGCAGGGCCTCGAGAGGGCTCCTCCCCTGTCGTCACCACAGCACTGGCTGCAGGCGAGGCCAAAAGGTCCGGTGGGGGCAGAGGCGGCGCTACACCTCCTAGGTGCACTGTGACCGTGCCGCTGAGCAGGTCGTTGGCGGTCAGCCTGCACCCGGCAAAGAGCCGCGCGCCAGACGACAAGCCAAGAGGCGGCCCCGGAGGCGGCGAGAAAGCCGCCGGGTTGGCGGCGCCGCCGGACGGCGGGGTCAAGCCGGCACCAGCGGCACGCGCGCCCGTAGTGCACTGCCGCTTTGCGCTGGGGGCCTCGGCAGGTGGCAGCTCAGGTGCTGGCCGCGCGACAGGCACCACGTGCCCTTGGCTTCCATGCGGGCTGGTGGTGGTGTGCACCGAGCCGCCCTGTTGGTCGCCAGGCGCTGCAACATTCATGCCCATGCCCGCTGTCGCAGCCCCGCCCGCGTCGCGGTTGAACACGCTGCTGTACGCCACGCCACGCCAGAGCGCACCTCCCGCAACGGGACTGCTCGGCGGAGGTGGCTGCGCATGGGGGCCCGCCGCCAATGTGAAGCCGGGTGGCAGCGGCGGCGGCGGCGGTGCCCCGCCTGCTGGCCGGCCCCACTGTGGGGACCGCGCGCAGGGTGACGGACCCCAGACTGCTGCCGCTGGCCCCTGCCCGCCGGTGTGGCTAGTAGGCTGCTGCTGCTGCTGCTGGCACGGCGCAGGACCGGCCGGTCCGTATGCCATTTGCGGGCTGCGTGGTGAGGAGCGGCTGTTGCCTGCGGTGAGACTGCCAGGACTGAGCGAGGGAGGCGGTATCGATGGGGCAGCTTCGGCACCGTATGGCAGGCTGGAGAAGGGCACGTTGGTCTGCGAGCTGCGGCGGGACCAGGCCCTTGGGGACAGAACCGGGGTGGGCCCGTGGCGTGAGCCGAAGACGCCTGGGGCTGGGGCTCCGTGGTGTGGGTAGGCTCCGCGCGGGTGCATCTGCCAGGCACGGGTGAAGGGCAAAGCAGCTTTCAATGGGTTCGGAAGGCCACAAATGTCCATATAGCCCCTTGAACACGCTGGATGTGCCGCAAGGAAAGTGTGCAGTGGAAACTGCAGAAGAATATGGAGGATTGCGCCCATTGAGTCACAACAACGCTCATGATGTGCCCAGGGACAAGTGTGCAAGCGTCAAGTGTACCAGGTTCAGTGCGGCGCTTGGTCATTTGAACGCTGTCCTGCTCCCTCACATAACGCAACGGGCCCCCTTACCTCCCACTCTATCCGCTCGTCGCACTCCAGCGCTCCGCCCCGAGCCCTGGGGCTGCCGGGCGGTGGATGCGGCTGGTGCTGCTGTGGGGACAGCGGGTGCTGGTGCGCCTGCCCCCATGCCATCTGCTGCTGCTGCTGCTCCGAGGGTAGCCCGGGGCCTGCAAAGGCACCGCCGCCGTGCACCATGCCGCCGTCGCGTGCGCTAAACCCCAGCCCTGCCTGCAGCATGCTGTGCAGGGCCACGCTCCACGGCAGCGTGAAGTGGGCCGGAAGCATGCCTAGGCCCAGGCTAATGCCGCCCGGCGGCTGCAGCTGCAGCCCGTATTCGATACCGCTGCTGAGCCTCATGGCGGCTGCCCAGGGCGGCAGCGTGGAGCCAGGCAGGGGAGACTCCGGCCCTGTCCTGACGCTGAGGGGGTGTGGACGTCCAGCCTGCTCGCGCAGGCGCGCCTCGAAGCGCATGCGAAGGCGGGTCGCAGGCGGAGGAGAGGCGGCGCTGGCCTGGGATGGGCGGGGCTTGGGAGGGCTGGGCGGACTGTGGTCAGCGTCGCTGTGCGCTGCTCCTGCTATAGACTCCTGCTGCTTTCTGTCCTGCGCATTGTTCTGTTGTGGCAGCACTGGCTGCTTCTGATTCGATGGCGCCTCTGCTCTCCCCGCCTCCACCGTCGCGTTCTCCTTATCAGTTGACGCGTCACACCTCGACCCGGTCCTGGCAGTTTTGCCCACGCCGCCTTGACCGGCAGCTGACGCCGGCTTGCCCGTGTGGCCTGCTGCTGGCACCTGCGGCAGGTTCGACACGTCCTGCAGGGGCATGTGGCGCTGGGCCGGCTCCGCGGACACGACCACTTCCACGATGCTCTCCTCCTGCGGCAGCTCGTCCACCTCATCCACCTCCATGCTGCCGCTTATCGTACGTTGCGGGCACTTCAGGCCTGCTGCGTCATCTAGGCTTTCAGGCATGGCGCGGCTGGCAGCTGCTGACGCAGAGCTGGCGTGTGGGGGCTGCGCAGCTACCACCTCTGCACGCGGCGTGCCATGGGGACTGGTCCGCTGCGCGACAGCCGCACGCGCGGCAGCGATGGCTGCCTGGACATCCTCCGGTAGCTCCTCCCTCACCGCCAGCCGCTGGATGGGCAGGCAAAAGCCCGGGCGAGGAAGCCACAGGGTGTGGGTTGCACTGGGTTGATGCGGTATTTACGGCTCTTGGTTGGAGCACGTTCGGCCAGGACATGGTGCAAGCGCATCTGACAACCGCATGCAAGGTTCGTATGCGCAGGCTTACCACTATGTGGTCATGGTCGGCGTAGAAAATGAAGAAACCCCCAGGCCGAGCACAGTGGGCCTCGCAGAACGCGCCTGCAGAAACAGGAGCGCAGGTGAGCCACCCGCACTTGCGAGTCAGCATACAGCGGCCTATTACACTCACTTCCAGTACCAGGCGCCAGACACACGTCTTCCGCTGCGCCAAACGCACGCCTTCCGGGTACAGCACTCACCAATGTGCGACAGCACGTACTGCCCTCCAGTGCATGTGCACAGGAGCTCCCACGCATCACCGAACTCGTCCAACAGCACCTGCCAGACAGGCAGAGCCGTCAGCCTACTGACAAAATCCATCATTATTACCAAACATACAGCATGGATGGTATGTTTGGCGTAATGTCCCACGGATTCTGCTGGTTGCAGCTGTGTGCGGCACGCCTGAGGGCACGCCAGAGCACCCACCACTGGTTGCGCCTGTCTGTTGCGTAGCTCTCCGATGAAGAAACGTGCCTCAGCGCGGGGGAGCTTAACTGACTTGTTGGTAAATCCGTCATGAACTGTGAGACGCTTCACACACAGGTACCGCTTGACGCCATGTATGGCGGCAGGCATGGACATGGGGGCAGCAGGTCCCCTGTGAGCCCTGTCAGAGAGGTGATAACAGGCATGCCAGAATCATGTACAGGATTTGGATACTACAATTCACATCGCTGGCTAGGAAGGATGCACACGCTCTACGAGCGTTGACCTGAGGCTCTTCCATTACGCGGGGTCTGGGAGTTGACAAGCGCAATCAGCCGATGTCGCCAGTTGGTATCATGCATTCATGTTGTACCTGTTCAACAAGCAACCCAGCTGCCTCCAAGCGCCACGCCTGCCGAGCGCTACTCCCCGTGGTCGCCTCTTGCCCCAGACACGGTCCACCTGGCATTAGATCATCTCTTTGCCAACAACTGATACGAGTTAGCTTGTTCTCGAGCAGGAAAACTAAATTCTGCAGTCTGGTCAAGGTGACGATGGAGTCAAGTAGTTCGAGTATGAGAACACAGCTGATGTCTGTCGATGCAATCAAGAAGCTGTGGTGCTGTTTCACAAGCAAAATGGCTAGACTTAGGTCAACTCTTGAGCTCATGCGACGTCGCGGGAAAGTGCCAATCAGTGTACCGTTATGCCGTTGGCAGGGGCAAAATGCTGGCCCTGTTACTTGCTCTTGCAGCAAAGGTACACGCACACGTATGTATGATCGCTTTTCACTTGTCTGTACACTAGTAGGGTTGGACAGGGAGCTTTCTGCTTGCATGCACCGCGTGCGGTGCAAGGCATGGGCTAGGAGGCACACGGCTACTGACGAAATATTTGGGTGAATGGCCTCGCCAGCATCGTTCTGCAGAACCCTTGTCATCTACCACTTTTAAAACAGTGCGATCCCCGTGCTTGACGAGTCCTGATCTCTACAACCCAAATACCACCATACATCCCTGCAATCAGCTGCAACGCACAGTTGCGATCCATACCAGGGCTGGTTTCTTCCGCCAAGGCATTTTATCAGTTCTGATAAAACACAACGCCCAAAAGTCCCAGTATTTTATGAAAGGGTCTATGCCATGCAGTGTAGCACCTGAAATTTCGAAAACAAAATAAAATACCCCTGTCCAGCCCCGTTTTCTTTTATCAGATTCGATAAAATCCTCTGATTTTGGCGCCGCTGCGCGGCCGGAAAGCGGCGGTATTTTGTGAAAATAAAATAAGATACCAGCCCTGATCCATACCCTGCTTCCTGTTATCCCTTGCTACTTCCCCTGATCCATAGCTCCATACCTCTGCGCCTAGTACAAGATTTCAAGCCGTACTTGCTGCGACTCTGAAACGCGAATGAATCTCTTTCGAAGTGCACGGACGGATGCACCAGTTGTCGCACCAAGGCACGTGGCACGCAACCTGAAGCCGATTCAAGTGCAGTACGTCTATGCACCACTCGGGTGGGCATCTGTTGCACGACAAGCCGTTGTTCCGTACGTTGACGTCGTTGCGTGACGGACAAGGAGCCAGGAGACGTACTCATGCGTGGCCGCGCCCGTACACGCCAGTAAATCGAAGGGCCTAGTACAAGTCTACAACCCACTCCGTAGCCAATGAACTCTCGACGCACATCCATTCAAGAGTTCAAAGCTTCAGCTCCACAGACCACCCGCAGGTTTCCGTTCACTCACGTGCACGTAGCGGCGTGGGTACCCGCTATGCGCCCAAACACTACGCATTCTAGAAGAGAGTTGCCCCCGAGCCGGTTGCGGCCATGTAGCCTGCGAGCATGGGGACATGGTGTACCAAACGTGTCAACGTGGGCAACACTTTAATTGGGAGGCTACAATCAAGACGGCCAACGTCATCCTGGATGCCCAACGAGCGCTCCAGCGCAAGGACACTTCCCAAGGCCCTCGCACCGCACTGTATCTGCCAGCGCTAGGCCAAGGGCCACTGGAGCAGCTGTCATAGAGCCGTGTACTCTCCAGCAGCCATGGTCCCGAATACTGCTCGACACCTACAGAATTGTGCCATGCCTAAACTCTTCCATGCAGAGCATCCAGCAAATGGTGGCCACCGCTGGCGTGCATGCGTAGGTGGCATGCCCAACGGAACCCTGCTCACCCTCCGCTGGCCTCCCCAGCGGCGTACAGCCCGCGTATGACTTCGCCTGCGCCGCCCTGCCGCAGCACCTCAGCACGCTCGTTGATCTCAACGCCGCCCATCGTGTAGTGCACCTGGGGCATGCGCATTGCGATGGTCGAGGTACGGAACGGCTCAGCAGGAAGCGAGAAGTTACCGCCGGTAGCTGCTGACTGGGAGGCACGCACCTCAACTAACCGCGGGCAGCCTTTAGCAGCGCAGCTTCAGGCATGCTTATGGCAGCCTGGGACATGCAGCCTGGGCGCGCTCCATTACAGGGATGCATCACAGGGGCCTTGCACTGCAGGTACGAGGCAGGTACAAGGCAGGCGCCGCGACAGCTCATGGTAGATCTCCACAACGTGCAACTCACCACGGGGGTCACGTGGGCGATGTAGAAGGGCAGCTGCTGCTCCGGGTCAGGGGCGTGTGGGAAGACCGCCTTGCCGTACGGGTCGCTGTCGGAGCCCCTGCCGTACTTGCCGTACTGCGACAGTTCGGCACCAAGGTGCGATGCGTCCACGCCCATGGCCGAGGCAGCTGCCTCCAATGTGTCGGCCTGGCGTGGATGGGACAAAATGCATACCGGTGGGCGCTTGGTGACGCGCCTTCAAGTACCGTAGTGAAGATACAGGTCGGTGCCAAGTGCCTGAACTGCAAACCGGGGCCTACAGTGTGTGCCACACACTGCTACGTAAGCTATACGCAGTGGGCGCCGGCAGCTACGGTAGCAATGCGCCCATGTCGCGAAATGCACATTCCCGCATCCTCACCTTTGTCATGAGGCCCTTCTTGACATAGAAGTCGACGGCCCCGCCGCCGTACTCCGCTGCCGCGTCCCGGCCCAGTAGCAGCCACGCTGTGGCGCCCGCCAGGCTGCCCACGGCACGTGCCACCACGTCGCGCGTGGCCAGCTCGTTCACAAACCGCGAGCCCTGCACGTGCCGCACGATACGTGGCAAGTTGGGATCACTGCACGGCGATGCGGAACTGGGTCGCAGTGTTGCACTTGTACAAGGACGTGATAAACTATGCCGGTGTACGAGGGAGCGCGGGCGGGAAGGCTCGGCCCAAGCGGCGCGTGGTGCTATGGCGCACAAGCCATCAGAAGACGTAGAGGATCGTACCTTGTCGTTGAGCAGCAGGCCCCCAACGCCTCGCAGCTTCTCTGGCGCCAGGAACTGGAGGAAGCGGTGAGTACAGAATGTAAAAACTTGCGAGGCAAGGATCACGAATGAAGCACCCTTATGCTGCAATACCTACAAAGGGATGCAGTCATGCAATTCTTGCAACTGTGCCAGAGAGCAAAAGCGACATCTAGACCAGGTGTGACGTGGCCCTCGTAACCCATCAGTGTTGCCATGCTCCCACCTTCGTTCCCGCGGTGGGGTCTGCCGGATCCACAAAGCCCGTAGGGTGCACCTGGACCTGTGCGGCACCAAAAAAGCAACGTTAAGGCTCCAGTAAGTCGCAGCGGGTTTGTGGGTGTACGGTACACGCGCGTGCTGCCCACCCTTCTGAGGCGCCGACACAGGGTGCACCCCAGCCTGCAGAAACACGCTACGTCTAGCACGCCAACCCAGGCCTAGCGGGGAGCCTATGCTCCCCGCCCAGCGCCTGGTCCCTGCTCCAAGCCAGCGAGAAGCCGCAATGAGCTGTCTTCTAGCACTAAGGCTTAGTCCACTACCACTATGCGCCCTGCGGTATCCCACCTGGTCCATGCCCACCAGGGCCGCCCCCGCCGCCTGTGCCAGCGGCAGCGCGTCACCCCGCGCCCACGGCCCGTTGGTGGTGGCCAGCTCAGCCGTGTCGGGCGCAACCGTCTGAGGGGTGTCGGACCATCAGCAGCACACTTAGCCGTACTACTTGACAACCAGCAACATTTGTCCATCATCACGAGGACGCTGTGCCGTCGTGTGACCCGTGCCCGCATGCCCACCTGCCGCAGCAAACTCACTGCACACTGGGCCTGGCCATCGCGCATGAATGGCGTACCTTGAGCAGCTCCCTGTTGGCCGCGAAGCCGCCGGTGGCGAGCACCAGCGCCCCGCAGGACACCACATGTACGGCAGCACTCCCGCTGCCGCCGCCGCCGCCGGCCACCGGCACCGAACCGTCCGGCGCAGCTTCCACCAGCTCCGCACCGCGCACCGCCGAGGACGGCTTAGCGGCTGACCCTTGCTCGGAGGACTGCTCCGTAACGATGGACTTGAGGGCGTGTCCTTCGAGGATCTGCATTAGGAAACCCATTGGCACAGTTCCACCATGCCTCTGCAAAAAGGACTTGTACCTCTTAGCCCTGCCAACGCCGAGGAAGGTATGCAGCTACGGGTGCGGTACACAGGACGCATCCCTGAAACCCCATGCTTCCTGCACTGCAAGCTCACCCGGATGCGCGGGTGCGCCTTGGCCTTTGCGATGAGGGCGCTCATAATGGCGTAGCCCACATTGGCGCCGCTGGTCACGGTGCGGGTCCTGTGCGTGTACGGCAAGGGGAGGTCCATGTGTCGTACGACGCATCACTACATGCTCTCCGGCTGGGGTGTAGCATAGCGGGTAGAAGGTGCTGCAATGGCGTCCCCCGCCGCCGTCCTCACACCCCTGCACTCTTGCCTTGTACTACTTCAATTGTCTGTCTTCCGACCAATACCCTCAAGTTCCGCATCTTGCATGCTGCAACGCTACTGTCCTGTGCCTCCAGTCCCTCAACCCGGCACGGGACGCACCCCACGCGCACCCTTTGCCCCCCCCCCACACCCACCCTCACCTGGGTACGGTGTGGCCCCCCAGCTGCGTCACGCCCGGCAGCGCCACCCCGTGCGCCTCCAGGAAGCGCAGGGCGGCAGGGGAGGAGCGCTGGGGGAAGGGCCCGAGGACGGGCGAGAGGGACGGCAAGGCGTAAGCGCTGCGGACGTAGGACGGGATGGCTGTGCACAAACGCAGCCAGCGGACACACCTTACAGCTGCAATCAGAGACAGTGGCATGCCACTCCTGCAAGCGCACACGTAATCGCTGACCCGCAACCGGCAGTGAGAGTGCATGCGCCAGCCTCCGCCGCCCGTCATCCATTACCTTCCCACCGCTATCCGCCACTCGCCACCCGCCATCTGATGCAGTATCCGCCACCTGGCCACTCAAAACCGCCCACCATTTATCACCCGCAAGCCACCTCATCCACACCGTCTACCTACCACCAGCGCCTCCACCAGCTGCGGCTTGCTCATGCCCCCGCCGCTGGCCGTCACGTCCCGAGTGAATAGCTCCGCACTGTCCACCGCACCATAGCCTTTCGAATCGGCGACAGCGGCGCCCAGGCCCGACCCCGCGCCCGTCCCCCCTGCCGCTGCCCAAGCACCCGCTGCTGCCTGCTCCTCCTCCGCTGCTGCTAGCGCGTTGATGCCAGAAGATGCCTTCATGCTGTTGCCTCCCAATCGCGGCATCTTATCGACCAGCAGGACGTCGATGTCGTTCTGCGGGCCTGATACGGCTGCCGTACTACGGGCGCCGCCGTTGGCAGCGGTTGGGTCAGTACAGTTGGCTGCGGGGCACTGCGTCCCTGTGGCTGAGGGCTGGCCTGGAGATGCGGCTTCGTCTAGGCACTCTGCGGCTTGGAGGGCAGCGGTAAGGCCGGCAAGGCCGCCCCCTACCACCACCACCCGGGCAGAGCGTGGTGGGGGAGGGAGGCCTTGCCTCTGCTGTCCAGTCCCTGCGGCAGACATCCTTGATGACGTTGACGAAGCTGCTATGTCGCCGCTCGCTGCTGTGTCGTGCCCTGACGTAGATTGGGTCACCAAGGTGGCATCGCTGCTGCCCCGAAAGGTGTGTTTACCCGTGCCGTGTGCGTCAATGTGGGTAGCAGGTTGCTGTTGTAGCTGCTCCTTGGACGCTTTGATAAAGCCTGAAGTGCTGGCGCTGAAAGTCGGCGTGCCGGTCGGGGAGGTGTCGTCCGTGTCTGCCTGACGACGCTGTTGCCCCCGCGCAGCTTGGGCCCTTGCAGATATGCCAATCAGAGTGCTGGGAGGAAGGGCTGCCCTAATTCCAAACAAGAAGACAAATCCAATGAGCGTCGCTGCGAGAAGCAGAAGCCAACGTGGTTGCGATGAGGGCGCAAGGGAAGAGGATCGAGTCGTTGGTGTACCTCTTTGGCGCTGGGTACTACTTGCTGATAACTGAGCTTCCTTTAACGGCGAGGTGCTTGGTATTCGCCGCATAGGCAATTCCTATGGCGCTTGCTGCGTGGGGTTAGTGTCGGAACTCCCGCGCCCCTACCTCCGCCGAAATGGGCCCGCAAATTGTGCATTTGCAAATGCAGTGAATATAGCAAACGTTCCAATATTGTCGTAAACGCGCCGGCGACACCGTTGGCCGTGCCGGGACTGCATGACTCAAAGTCAAGGTCTCCTCTCGCTCCGTCAGCTCAGCTGCGGCTCGGACCCTTGGGTCATGGAGGAAACGTTGGCCACAATACTGTTGCGCCGCAATGGCTACCGTTATCAGTAACCGTCTGCAGGCAAGCATGCTCCGCGTCTTCGCCGGCGGCGAAGTTCTTCCCCCTCCCAGCTCAGGCCTGCTCTGGCAGCAGGACCAGCAGTCATGCAGCACGGACAGTGGAGGGCACGAAATTCCAGCGTGTTTGAAGAAGCCGTGTCAGCATTGAGCCGGTCGCTGAAATGCAGGATTAGGTTCACTGGGTGAGGACGTTTACGGATCGGTGCTCCAGCACCACGTGGAGCCACGTGTGCGAGGCAGTGCCATGGACAGCTGCCACTCAGCGAGTTACTATTGCGGGCACCTAAGGACAAGGTGCTGCTCGAACACACCTGTTGTCTTATGCGGCAAGTTCTCAGTAGAAAAAGCGGCGTACTATGTGCGCCATCCATGGAATACGCATTCCCGTGCTACATGGCATGCTTGAAGCCGTTGAAGGCGTGCTTTATTCTCTTGTATAGTGTCCTATAACCACCTTACCCTTCGCCTACTGTTGCTGCTCATATGCTAACTATGGGCGTTGCCACTAACACCGTTGCGACACTACCGTCCGACCTTATCGGCTTTGTCTTAGAGAAGCTTCTGCCTAACGACCAGGCGCTGAGCGCTCGGCTGATCAACAAAGATGCATGCAGGCGCCTCAGTCAGCTGCAGCTTTGCACCGCGCATGTCAACCAGCCGCTACCATCGCACATTGTCGGAGCAGCCTGGCAGCCGCACCTGGAGCAGCATCTTAAGCACATACCTTTCAGGCGGACATTGCAGATGCTTTCTGCCGCTGCGTCTAGCGGCAGCGAGCTCAACCTGCAGCTGGCCTGGGGCCTGCTGCGCACGAGCTTGTTCCCAGAGCTGCTGCAATCCCCGGCACAAGGGCCGCACCCGCCCTTCTCGTACCTCGACAGGGACACCAGCAACATTTACCGTCAGCCCGAAAACATGGACGCGGGCACAGCCGCCCTTCGGGCTGGCCACCCCGGCCTCCTGGGTTGGCTCCTGCAGAACGGCTGCCCCCTGAGCGCCGATGACACACTGGTGGCAGCAGCGGAGCACTGCGACTTGGACCGCATGCAGCACGTGTGTCAGCTGCTGGGTTACAACACACAGCATGTAAGCTCATTCAACGTTGAGCTGCTGGCTAAACTGTTTGAGGCGGCTGGCGGGTCAGCTGCCGCGGGTGCGAAGCTCCCCTGGCTGCTGCAGCTGACAAAGCTTTCAGTTCCAGACCGCCAACAGCATGAGCTGTTGGTATCTGCAGCTGCGGGCGCTGCCGCCTCCGGCAACCTGCCGGTGCTGCAGTGGCTGTGTGGCGAAGGCCTGAACCTGCACGGCCCGCTGGTACCGGGTTTGTGCCCGTGGCTTAAGATCGAGCCGCACATCAAGCTGTACGAGGCGGCGCTAGGGTGTGGGCACGTGGACGTGATGCAGTGGATGGTGGACGAGGTGGGGTGCGCGCTTCCACAGCAGGGGAGGCCTCGGGGGTCTTTTTACATGTGGAAGGGTGCGGCCCGCAGCGGCAGCCTGCAGGCCGTACGCTGGTTGCTGGACCGGGGGGTGCCGGTGCATAAGGAGGCGGCGGCCATGCATGCGGCGTATGGAGGGCATGTACAGGCGCTGCAGTACCTGCACGCGGATTGCGGCCTGGAGCTGACGGACCATGTCTTTGCGGCAGCGGCGGGCTCGGGCAGCCTGCCGACTGCCACGTGGCTTCTGGCGGTGGGGTGCCCTGCGAGCCCGGAGGCGTATCGTAATGCAGCTAGGGCGGAGGACGCCGCCATGGTGGAGTGGCTAGCGAGGGAGGCGGGATGCCCCTGGGGAGGGGAGACGATCCAGGAGGTGCTAAAGTCCTGGCCGCTGGGGAGAGGGAGCAGCAGGGACCTCGGGCGGGCGGTACGGGCGCTGGTGGAGGCGGGCTGTGCGCCGGGTGGTACGGGCAGCGTGGACGACGCAGCAGCGGGCGGGCATCTGGAGGTGGTGCGGTACCTGCATGTGGAGCTGGAGGTGGAGTTCGGGCCCCGGACGCTGGCGGCGGCTGCGGGGGGCGGCTGCGAGGCGGTGGTGGAGTGGCTGGTGGGGGCGGGGTGCGCGCCGGGGGCGGAGCAGGCAGTGCCGGGGCCGTACTGTGAGGCAGGCAGGAGGGGGAACCTGGCTACGCTGACCTGCATGCGCCGCCTTGGGGTGCCGTGGGATGCGATGACACTGCGCCAGGCCTGCTGGGTGCCTCCGCCTGTGGTGCGCTGGCTGTTGGAGCAGGGTGCGCCATGGGACTAATGTCGTTGCGTGATGCACGTTATAAGGGGTTTGGCATGTGGCGTGGGTGCCTGTATGTAAGCTTATGCACACGCGTGGGTCTTTCACGTGCCCTGAGCTGCGGCCCGCAGGGGTGTCCCGACAGCCTCTTGCCACTCCTGGTTCCTGCTGATAGCCAGGGGGTTACGGTCCATCGGGCATAGCGGGCCCTGATTTGGTTCAGGTTTTCGAAGCATGTTGCTTTGGCCAGATCGTGGTTCATTGCCTGGGCGGCACTTCCGCACGGGCCAGTTGTCGCCTTCATCCTGAATTTGCACCAAAGCAGTGGGCTAGTGGCTCTTCTGTGAGCCTTGGCAAATTACATGATTGCTCCGCACGTTGCTTTGTGGGAGGCCCGTGCTGGGGTGTCCCATGCGTGTTGCCCCAAAGGGGCCCGAAGGGGCTCGCGTTGTCGTTGCCCCAAAGGGGCATGACGCACGGGGCCTAGCGCATGGCGGTTGGGCGTGCGGTAGGACCGGCCGGCCTCTTGGAACTAGGTACCAAGCAGGGCGTCCCGGGTACGTCTCGTTGCGCGGCGCGGATCAGGGGGCCCCTGGCACGGATCAACTGTCGCGGCACTGTGTTGGGCGGTTTTCCTGCGTAAGCACCGTTGCAAGAGACGCATACGTTGGGAGTACTATGTGATCTGCAGCGGTTGTGTAACGATTGCGTCCAGGGCCGGCCCTGATATGTCTGCCTACAACAAGTTGGCGGGCTCCGTACACGCTGAGCAGGAGGCACAGACAAGTTACGTTGTGCATCACTGCAAACACGGCTTGCTGTATTTAATACATGTGCCCTTTTCATTGTGCGCCATCACAAGGTGTCAAATACCGAACCTGGTATACCTTGTTCGCCTTCTCGTGCAACCGAACGCTCGGCCACATAGAATTTGGCATAAGACCCTTAATGTGTAACGCTGTGCAGGCCATACTTCGAAGTTTGAAAGTGAATGTCTCTCATGGTAAGGTTTTGGCAGGGGAGCTCCCCTGCCCATGCCGTCCTGTGGGGTCTCGCCAATCGTCTGATAAGTCGAGCTTCCCTGCCCCCGACAACACGTTTCGACCCCATACCTTTAACTTCCATGTTCGCCTCACATACTTGTCGGTCGGCAAAGGCAGCGCATGCTCATGCCTCGATGCTTTATTGGTGCCGAAAGCTGGCACGGCACGTCACCAGGCACGTGACAAGGGAAGTGAACGTTGCCCGGCACGCGGCCTCGGGGGACGCCCGACGCGTCATGCTGAACTGTGTCCTTCGCCCGTTCCTAGTTTGTTTATAACCAGGTGAGCAAGTGCAAGCATTTTTATTAAATGTCTGTCCTAAGTGCCCGCGCATATACTAGTGTGCAGTGAAACGCACGAGTACGCTTGGAGGTAAGAAGTTGTTTTTATAATAACGTTATATATTAAAACATGCAAGAGATTCTCCGCTTGGCTGTAGGGTGAATGGCGGGCGTGGGCGGGCTCCCAAAGGATCGCTCCCCGTATATATCCCGGGGGCAACCATTCGCGCGCGTCACTGTGCGTATAGCCTCTCGTCCGGCCGGTAAAAGCCGTAAGGCATATCGTCCGAATTGGTCGGCACGCGCGGAGCTAAACACTGTACCATGCTATATTCACTACCCTTGGTATGTGGCGCAGACATCGTTGGTTGCACAAAACCTCTTATGGCAACTTACATATAGCGCTCACTATGCGATCGCAGGTCCTGCTGCTCTCGGCAGCAGCCGGGCTGGTGTCAGGTAATGAGCGCGCGCGCAAACTTGTGCTGATGCCGCGCTAGCCCTGACATCTGAATGGGAGCTAACCTACATTTACGGTGACTCCTTGGTTATGCAGCTGACCAAACCATCGAGTGGAAATGGTTCGGAGCCGACCAGCGTCCCGGACCTCTGCAGCTTACCTGCGGCGAAACCCTTACCTTCAACTGGAGCTCTGACCATAACGTTGAGCTTGCATCAGAAGGTGAGGTTAGGCGCAAGCATAAGTTACACTGTCGTCACCTCGTCACTCATCGCCCCGCGCCGCGTACCTGCCCCGCCAAAACTGTTGCCCGAGACGCACGCCGCTTGACCTTCCCCACAGCAGGGCCCCGCCCTGTAAAACGCGCTGCTAACGTCGCACGAGACACCCCTTTCGGCACTACTTTCTTCCTTGCGCGCCGCACCTACTCACCTAGCCACCGCAGTCAGCAGGGAGGTGCTGTGGCGATGGCACGGTTCCGTCCTGCTGATCCAAGCTTAGCTTCCCCCGCGCCTACCCCTCGCAGAGTCCTGCGCGCCAACGGGTACGGTCATCCTCGCACCGGAAAGAGACTCCGGCACCTTTAGCTACAAATTTCCCTCTGAGGGCGACTACTACTTCAAGTGCGGAGGTGGGTCGCCAGTTGACAGGACACCACCTGATGGCAGACGTGCAGTCCAGTGCAGTCTGAGGCACCATGAACACACGCGGGTAGGCGCACGGCACCGAAGGGAGCTCCGTTGTGCGCGGCGACAACTCAGGACAATGCATGTACTCACCGGCTCACCGCCTGTACTCAGCAACATATGCAAGCCCTGCATGGACCAGTACTGCCGTACTACGTGAGGTGGCCATGGCCGTACGAGCCTGTACTGTCAGGGGCCCGGTCGTTGTTCCACGCTCTGCTGACAGTGTACTGCATCCTCCTTCCTTGACGCTCTACGGTTCCCCATCCTGCCCTCAGTCGGCAACCACTGTGATGACGGCAGCATGCTGCTCAAGGTCAGCGTGGTGGGGCCGTGCACCGTCGTGGACCCCAGCCCCGTGCCCGCCTACGGCCCCGCCCCCGTCCCCGGCTACGCCCCGCCGTACGGGAGCTACGCGCCCCCGCCCCCCAGCTACGGGCCCTACCCCAGCACCGCCCCTCCGCCGTACGGCGGCCCCCCTCCAGGTAGGTGAACCTGACACTCCGGGCGCGGGGGCACCACATCACTGCACGCACCGAACAGTTTGCAACGTAAAATCCATGCCGAGCGTCCTTTGTGCGGGTCCTTGTGCGGGTCCTTGTGCGGGTCCTTGTGCGGGTCCTTGTGCGGGTCCTTTGTGCGGGTCCTTTGTGCGGGTCCTTGTGCGGGTCCTTGTGCGGGTCCTTGTGCGGGTCCTT